>JACCDN010604350.1_pt1 | contig 10335 bp, 3 predicted proteins | sample 7441691 | NCBI WGS metagenome assembly JACCDN01 (sample SAMN15323439, study PRJNA562643) | freshwater metagenome | isolation source: river surface water | place: USA:Blue River Watershed | collected 2017-08-16
CAAGCTCGAGCTGCTCAGTGGCAACCAAGGATTGAATGGTCTCGCGAATTTCAGCAGGACTGAAACGTTTGATCGCTTGCGCATTGAGCAACCCGCCTACGCTGGCTTGGTTCATCAATTCTTGAATGAGTGTCATGGAAGGCTCCTAAGTGCTGTGTCAAAAATCTTGCAATCGCAACGATGCGACGGCGGATACGACCAACAAAGCAAACTTGGTGCCAACCTGAAATGAGTGATGAAGCTCATAGATGGAACGGAGTTTGCTTATTCACCCCTAGGATTTCCCAATCACATGCCTGCAGAGAAAAATAAATTCTTATAGGTTACTAAATGAACGCTCGACATCACGACTCTATTGCTGAACTTGACAGCAGCAACACGCAACCGCCACAGCGGGATGAATTTGCCGACTTCTTGACACTCGCCAGTATGGGAAAGCTTCGGCTGGATCAACTGCTGTATCAATGCGATGTTTTGCATGCCGCAGGGCGCACGACTGACGTGATCCATCTGTATCAACAATGGATCGTCAACACCGATGCGCCTAACAAAGAGCTGGCACTGTTCAACTACGGGTCTGCGCTTCAAAGCCTGGGACAAACCCACTTGGCAGAGGTGGCATATCGAGAATGTGCCCAAATCAATCCTAGACTCGTTCAAGCCACGATCAACCTGGGTTTGGTATTGGAGAGTCAAGGTCGAGACGATGAAGCCATTGAAGAATGGACAACCGTGGTTGCCAAAGGACTCTTGCATACGTCCGAAGACAAATCGATGGAAATCATGGCGCTCAATCACATTGGTCGCGTCTACGAGAAGCTAAAAAAATATGATCTAGCCGAGCAAGCGCTCACCCAGAGCTTGCAACTCAACCCGAAACAAAACGGCGTCATCCAGCACTGGGTCCACATCCGCCAAAAAGCATGCTCATGGCCGGTGTACAAACCGTTGGCCAAGGTCAGTGCCAATGACATGCTGATGTACACATCACCTCTGGCCATGCTTTCGCTTCGCGATGATCCAGTGATTCAGCTGCTGTCCGCCCACGCATTTGTGGGGCGCACCTATGGATTTGAAGAGAAATTCTTGTGCAAAGGTCGTGTCTACAAACACGCCAAAAAACGCATCGGTTATCTCTCGGGCGACATGTGCACCCATGCAGTCGGTTTGCTGATGGCAGACTTTTTGGAGCACCATGACCGCAACAAATTCGAAATCTACGGCTTTGACTACAGCCCAGAGGACGGCACAAGTTATCGCAACAGGTTAAAAGCGTCTTTCGATCACTTCATCCCAGTAGGCCCGATGAAAGATCAAGAGGTAGCAGAGTTGATCCTCGCCAACGAAATCGACATTTTGATTGACATGCACGGACTCAGCTCAGGCGCACGTCCGGGCATTTGCGCCATGCACCCTGCCCCCCTACAAGGCACCTACCTAGGCTACATCGGCACCACGGCCATGCCCTGGCTAGATTTCGTTGTAGCAGACAGAGAGGTATTACCTGAAGTGCTGACGCCGTATTTCACAGAGAAACCTCTCTACGTAGATGGCAGCTTCATTCCTTTCAACAAAGCGGAAGTGTTGCCACAGTCTCTGCCGAGAGAGGAACTTGGATTTGATGCAGAAACTTTTGTCATGGCTGCCTTTGGTAACGTCTACAAAATCAACCAAGAGCTCTTGGAAGCTTGGATTGAAATGCTCAAACGCGCGCCCAATTCTGTGCTCTGGCTGATGGACGACAACCACTACACCACCGAACAACTGAAGAAAAAATTCAAATCCTATGGCGTGGCAGAGAACCGCGTTGTGTTCTCCCCTCGTTGCCACTACAACGAATATCTGAGTCGATTAAAAGCAGCCGATGTCTTTCTAGACAGCTACCCCTACAACTGTGGCTCAACCACGCATGACGTCTTGAACTGCGGACTGCCCATCGTGTCGTTACGCGGAAAAACCATGGTGGCACGCATGGGCGCAAGCATGCTCAATGCACTAGGGTTAAATGAACTCATCACTGACAACTTTGAGTCGTACATCCAGGTCGTAACAAAAATTGCGGCAGATAAAAGTTATCAGCGTGAGCTTGCCAACAGCATCACCAGCAGCATGCAACGCAAACAAAACAACCCTCATTTGCTCACCGCCTCGTTTGAGCGGGAATTGCTAGAGCACTACGAAACAAAAATTCAGGCCACAGACCACACTTTTTAAATCAAGGAACACCATGTCAACCCTTTTACATGTCGGCTGCGGCCCCCAAAATATTTCTCGCCTCAAAGGCTTTGCAACCCATGGCTGGTCTGAGATCCGACTGGATATCGATGAAAACGTCGCCCCTGACGTTGTCGGGACACTGACAGACATGTCCAGCGTAGGCGACCACTCTGTTGATGCGGTGTATTCGTCACACAACCTAGAACATGTCTACCCACACGAAGTGCCAGCTGTCTTGAGCGAATTTCATCGTGTTTTGAACGATGATGGCTTTGTGGTTCTGACCTGCCCTGACCTCCAATCGGTCTGTGAAAGCGTCGTCGCGGACAGGCTCTACGACACCCTGTACGTCTCGCCTGCTGGCCCCATTGCCCCCGTTGATATCTTGTATGGCCACAGAGCAGCCATGGAGCAAGGCAACCTGTATATGGCCCATAAATGCGGCTTTACATGGCGCGTGTTGTCCCAGTTATTTCAAGAAGCAGGCTTTAGAACCATCTTGGGTGGTCGATCGGTAGAAACCTACGCCCTCAAAGTTTTGGCATCCAAAGCAGCTTTGAGCGAGACACGCAGCCGCGAATTGGTCAGCGTTTATTTGCCAGACTAAATTTGCCAAACTAAGTCAACACCCCTTGCCACGCCTCAGCGTCGCAAGGGGCGATTCACTTAAACCTCAGGCAAGGTTTTACCCGCTGCCGTCAATGCGGACTTTTGACCAATCGTCAATGCATTGATTTGCTCAGCTGTCAGTACTTCTAATTGCTCAGGACGCAGAGATGCAATCGAGGCATTAGGTATTGCTCTAATTTGAGCTGTCGTCAAAGCAGGGACTTGCTCTGAAGTTAAGAACCCGAGCTGAGATGTAGACATTGCTGCAACACTGGAACTGCTCAATGAACTGATCTGTTCAGCAGACAGAATGACTAAATTGGCCAAGTTAAAGTCACGCACTTGATTTGCAGTAAGTGCTCCCATTTGATCAGGCGTCAATGATTTAGTTTGCGATGTGGTCAAAGCTCTGATTTGTGAAGAAGTAAAGTTCTTCAACTGGCTAGATGGCAGATTTGCAATTGCAGTCGTGGACAGCGCCGCAATTGTCGAATCTTGAACGGCATTCAATTGCGTAATATTGAGAGCCGCCAATTGATCAGCAGTCAGCTTGCTAGACTGCTGCGAAGTAAAGACCGTCAGTTGTGCTGTCGTCAGTGCTTTAACTTGAGTTGTAGTCAAAGCAGCTAACTGGTCAGCACTCAACGCGCTCACTTGCTGAGTCTTCAATCCAGCAACGGCAGCTGTCGATAGCGCCTGTATTTGCTGAGTCTTGAAAGCGCTCATGTTGTCTGTTGGGACTGCAACAATTTGCAGCGCAGTTAATGAGCCCACTTGTTCTTCAGCCAGCTGCCCCAGCCCAATCGGGGACAGTGCTGACAATTGTGAAGTCGTGAGAGATCTGATCTGTGACGACGTCAATGATGTCAACTGATTTGAGCTCAATACGTTCAGCTGAGTCGGACGCAGAGCTGAAATCTGAGAATTAGTCAACTGCGTCATCATGTCAGTCGTAAACGCAGCTAACTGGCTGGAGGTCAACACACCAACGTTCGTCACAGAAATTGATGTTAGCGCTGATGTCGATAACTTCTGAATCGCATCGGTGCTCAGCACTTCAGTTTGAGAACCTGTCAATGCGCCGACCTGATCACTTGTCATCTGTGAAATCTGAGTCGTAGATATCGCCTTGACTTGCTCGAGAGTCAGCCCTCGCACTTGGCCAGTTGTCAAACTAGAGAATTGCGAAGAAGTTATGTTAGCCAGCTGAGATGTTTGCAAACCAGCCATTTGCGTTGGAGTTAAGGCTTGCAACTGTTCTTCCTGCAAAGCAGAAATATTTTCGTTTGAGAGAGCTCTAACTTGCGTAACGCTCAAACTAGCAATTTGAGATGTTCCAAGAGAGGTGATTTGGTCAGTTCCGATGGCTTTAATTTGTGCAGTCGTGAGAGCTTTTACTTGCCCTGTTGTCAGAGCAGCAACAGCATCAGCACTCAATTTTGCAAAGTCAGCCGTTTCAATTGCTGCAACTTGCGATGTGGAAAGTGCTGCAACTTGTTCCGAACTCAACACTGCCGCTTGGTCTGTAGACAATGCCGCGACCTGAGTAGTCTTAAGTGAACGGATTTGAGACGATGTCAAGGCAAGAACTTGGTCAGACAATAAGTTTGTAACTTGAGTGGTCGTCAATGCTGAGACGGCAGCTGTCGTCAATGCTTTGATCTGCTCTGCACTCAGTTTGGAGAGATCCGTGGTTTCCATCGCAGCCATCTGAACACTTGACAGAGCAGCCAGTTGATCCGTAGCCAATGATTGCATTTGCGTAGTTTGTAACGCAACGATTTGGTCAGTGGTCAACGCACGAATTTGGCTAGTCTTCAAACCTGCAATTTGATCCTGGGTCAACTTACTAACTTGGGTCGTTGTCATCCCCGCGAAAGCACTCGCGCTCAACGCCTGAACCTGATCGGCACTCATCGCTACCAAATCAGCCGTTTCAATTGCAGCAGCTTGGCTTGACGACAAAGCTGCGATTTGTGCCGTTCCCAAATTCTGCAATTGTGAAGACGTCATGGCTTTGACTTGCGCAGTAGTCAATACCCTAGCTTGCGCTGAAGTCATGCTGCCCACTTGGTCAGATGTCAGCGCCTGAATATGGGTTGTCGCCATACCGGCAACGGCAGATGTTGACAATGCCTTGAATTGATCTTCCGTCAAGTTATCAATAACTGACACATCCAATGCATTGATCTGAGTGGATGACAAAACGCCCAACTGTGCTGTACCTAAGCTCATGACTTGATTGCTGTCAAGGCTATTCAATTGGCCAGTTGTGAGTGCCCTGGTTTGCGTTGTTGTCATGGCTGCGACAGCATCAGTCGTAAGACTGGTGATGTCGCCAGAGTCGATTGCAGCGACTTGAGCAGCCGAGAGTACGCTGACTTGAGAGGCTGTGAAACTACCGACCTGTCCGGCTGAGAGTGCAGTCACCTGCGCAGCCGCCAAGCTCCTGACTTGTGATTGACTGAGTGCAGCCACTTGTTCATTTGTCAACGCAGTGATATGTGCTGCATCAACTTTTGACAGGGCTGCTGTATTGATAGCAGCAATTTGCTCAGCACTTGCGGATGCCAATTTTGCAGTCGATACAGCATTAATTTGCGCAGCCGACAAGGTGGCTACCTGGTTGCTGCTCAAGGCTTGAACTTGCGCTGTGGTCAGGGCTGCCACCTGAGCAGTTTGGAGCGATTTGATCTGTCCCGTGCTCAAACTTGACACTTGGTCTGTGGTCAAACGTCCAATCTGAGCTGCATCCAATTTGGCCAAGACAGCGGTTGAAATAGCTTTCACTTGATCAGTGCTCAATGCAGCCAACGTGTCGGACGCTAGAGCATTGACCTGCGTGGCACTGAGTGCAGCAACTTGTGAAGTGCTGAGAGCGGTTACTTTACCTGCAGTAATTTTCTCAATTTGGGCAGTCGTCAGCACCTTCAATTGATTATTTGTCAGTGCTCCCAACTGATCGCTGGTCATCGCCTCCACTTGTGTTGTTGTCAACTTAGCCAATGCAGATACGTTGATCCTACGTACTTGGTCTGTTGTCATAGCAGCCAGATCAGCCGTATCCATGGCATTGAGTTGGGAAGAACTCAAGGCCTGAACCTGCGCACTGCTCATCGCAACAATCTGATCGGATGTCAGTGCAGTCACCTGCGCTGCGCCCAAGGCCTTGACTTGCGCAGTTGTCATGGCAGCAACCTGATCAGAGGTCAAATTAGCTATTTGAGTTGATGCGACCAGGGAGCTGATATTCTTTGTGGAAATTGCTTTAATTTGTGCGGTTGTCATTGCAGCCAGATCAGCTGTTTCAATTTCAACCATCTGCGCTGCACTGAGAGAAGCAACTTGTTCAGTTCCAAGGCGCGACATTTGATCGCTTGTCATACCCTTGATCTGGGCCGTTGACAATGATTTCACTTGCGCCACTGAGAGTGATGCAATCACATCAGAATTGATCGCAGCTAAATCAGCAGTTTCAAGATTATCTAATTGGGTAACACTCAGGGTTTTAACCTGATCTTGTGTCAATGCAGACGCCTGCGCTATGGACAACGCGGTCACTTGCGCGCCAGTCAATGCTCTGACTTGGGCCGTTGTCAGTGATTCAATGTGATTGGTGTCGAGCTTCTCAAACAAACCGGTCGACATGCCTGCAATAGCAGACGTACTAATCGATTTGATTTGCTCTTGACTTAGACCATTGATGTCCGTAGAAACCATGGCATTGATCTGGCTCGCACTGAGGGCAGCTACGGCAGAGTTACTGAGCTTGTTCACTTGACCCGACATCTCGGTGATATTGGCAGCAGTCAGCGCCCTAGCTTGCGCAGAAGTCAATGCACCAACTTGTTCGTCTGTCAGATCAGTAATTTGCGCTACAGACAAATTGTTAATCGCTGAGGTACTCAGTGCGCGAATCTGATCGGTTGACAATCCTGAAATATCATCAGACATGCCCACAACTTGTGTACTTGTGAGAGCTGCAACTTGCTGCGTACCCAGTTGGGCCAACTGTGTATCACTCATCGCAGTTAACTGTCCGGCTGTGAGAGCTTTGGCTTGGCCTACAGTCACAGCAGCGAGTTGCGCATCAGTCAAAGCTTCAATGTGCGCATCATCCAAGTCTTTGATGGCGGTTGTACTGATGGCTCGAATCTGATCTGTCGTCAAATCAAAAGCTGTATCGTCCATCGCATTGATCTGCGTTGCACTCATCACCGCAATGTCTTGCGTCTCAAATGCGGCTAACTGTGTGCCATTCAATTCAGCGAGCTGCAGAGCACTCAAAGCCCTGGCCTGAGCCGTAGTGAGCGCTGCCAATTGGTCTGCATCAAATTCAGCCACAAGCGCTTCATCCATGGTGCTCAACGCCGCAGTATTGATGGCTGCAATTTGCTGGGTTTCCAGTGCGGCAATATCCCCCGATTCAATGCCGTTTAGTTGTGCGTCTGTCAAGACGGCCACAGCAGCGGTGCTCAAACTCTTAATTTGATCGGGAGAAAACTCTTCAAGCTGTGCTGCCGTTAACGCTCTAGCCTGCGCACTTGACAACATTCCAACTTGTGCAGAAGTCAGCTCAGACAAAACATCTGATGCAAGAGCTGCCAAAGCAGTTGTATTGATAGAACTCACTTGCGCTGAAGTCATTGCTTTCAAATCTGCTGCATCAATTGCTGTCAGCTGTGTATTTGTGAGTTGTGCAATACCATCAGCTCGCAATGACTTAATTTGGTCAGATCCAAAAGCGGTTAACTGATCTTCTGTCAATGCCTTGATCTGCGAAGATGACAGCCCAGCGAGCGCTGTTGACGTCAGTTTTGCGAGATCAGTATCGGCAATCAATTGCAACTGAGCTGTTCCTAAGCCCACCACCTGATCTGAGGTCAACGCTGCAATTTGAGCTGTTGACAAAACAGGGGCTTGATCAGTTGTCAATCCCTTGACCTGATCGCTCGTCAGTGCTGCAATTCGCGCCACATCAAGAGTTTCCAATTGACCTGCCGCATCTGTTGTGAGCGCAGCAATCGCTCTGGTACTTAAAGCACGCACCTGATCAGTAGACATGACATTCAAGTCAGCAGCATCAATTGCGGCCACTTGCGAAGCGCTCAGCGCAGCCACCTGTGCTGTTCCCAATTTGCTGAGCTGTGTCCCCGACAATTGCGCCATGTGTGCAGTGGTCAACGCCATGACTTGTGAAGTGCTAAGCACTTCCATGCCAGCATTGGTCAGCTCACCGATTTGTGCCGCCGACATCGCAGCGATACTGTCACTTGACAATGCCTTGATTTGATCCGTATTCATTTGTGAAATGGCACGGGAATCGATGCTTTTTGCTTGCATTGAATTGAATGTACCAATCACCGACGCACTCAAACTTGGAATTTGGGTAGATGACAAGGCCGCAACTTGGGCCGTCGACATCACTTGGGCTTGCGTAGTTGTGAGACTAGCCAATTGCTCGGTTGTCAGATTTTGAATTCGATCTGTTGAAATTGCAGCAAATTGCTCTGTACCAATACGACGCAACTGGCTGGTTTTTAATTTACTGATTTGTGCTGTCGTCAGCGCTTTAACCTGTGCCGCGGACATGGCTTCGATTGCATCACCGTTCAAAGCAGCCAAATCAGCGGTTTCCAAAGACGCCACCTGCGCAGTGCTCATTGCAGTGATTTGCTCAGCAGAGAGTCTGGCAGCTTGCGCAGTCGAAATAGCCTGCACTTGTGCCGTTGTCATTTTTTGAATTTGATCTGAGCTCAATACACTAAATTGGGCCGTTGTCAGATTGTTGATCTGCGACGTACTCAATCCTGAAACGCTGTCCGATGCCAACGAACTGATTTGCTCTGTGCTCAAATTCACCAAGTCGCCGGTTTCTATTCCATTGAGCTGTGCACCACTCAATTCTTTAAGTTGCTCGGTGGACATGGCAACCAACTGATCGGATGTCATGGAAGTCAGCTGGCTGGCTTGAAGTGCCTTGACTTGATCAGTTGTCAGTCCAGCTACTTGCTCTGTGGTCAATTTACTAATGTGCGCTGCATCTAGGCCACGCACCGTTGCTGTATCCAACGATTGGATCTGTTCCGCACTCATCGCCACCAAGTCTGCAGTGTCCATGACGTTCATTTGCGCAGAACTCAGTGCGCCAACTTGCTCATTTGAAAAGCTGGTGATCTGTGTGGAGGAAAGGGTCGTGATTCTGGCTGGATCTAACGCCTTAATTTGACTAGTGGTCATACCTGCAACTTGATCCGCAGACATCGCAGTGACTTGCTGAGCAGTAAGCACTGCCACGGCAGCAGTACCAATGGCTGCAACTTGTTCAGGCGAAAGTTTTGCCAAATCACGTGTTTCAAACGCGGGCATTTGAGTGGCTGTCATGCCGCTGATCGCATCTGCCGTCAATTGACTCACTTGCGCGGTACTCAACGCGACAATTTGGTCTGTGCTTAGCTTGCTCACTTGGGTCGACGTCAAGCCAGCCACCGCCTCAGAGTCCAGCGCAGCAACACCAGACGTACCCAGCGCTGCAATCTGAGCCGTGCTCATCACTGACAACTGGTCGGAAGTCAACTTTGCGAATTGAGCCGTACTCATCCCACCAATTTGTCCAACGCTGATAACTTTGATTTGATCAGTCGTGAATTGCGCCAAGTCCATTGGCTCAATTGCGCCTATTTGCGAGGCGGTCATGGCTCTCAATTGATCCGTTGTCAGATGACTTACTTGGTCGGATGTCAACGCAGCCAATTGGGTGTTGTCCATGGCAGAAACTTGTGCCGTGGACATCACATCAATGTCTTCCACCTGGAGTGCTTGAATTTGCGCTGTCGTCAATGCGCCAACTTGGTTGGTTCCCAATGCTGCAATTTGATCGGTGATCAAGTTGAAGATTTGATCCACGCTCAACTGCTGAAACACCGGGGCGCTAATGCTTTTTATTTCATCCGTTCCAATAGCGGCAATTTGCTCGAAATTCAGGGCGTTGAGTTGGTTCGCATTCAAGCTGGAAATTTCAGTCGAATCTAATGACCGAATTTCTTGCGTGGTTAACGCTTGAATTTGCGGAATGCTATATGAGGAAACGCCTGAGATTGACATGATTTGTCCTTACTTTTACCAAGGCGGCGCTGCGTTGATGCACATGCACAACCCAACACCTGAAACTTTTACTTTGCTCGTCCTGGTGAATCGTCTCTAGGCTTTAAAACTTGAGTGCAAAGATGCAAATAATTGACGCCATAAAACAAAAAAGGCGAACCCGAAGGTTCGCCTGATTCGTCGAAGCAAGGTACTTGCTTACTTGAGCAATGACAACACAGACTGTGAAGACTGGTTGGCTTGCGCCAACATTGCTGTTGCAGCTTGTTGGATGATCTGCGACTTGGCCAAGTTTGTTGTTTCAGCAGCGTAATCGGTGTCTTGAATACGGCTACGTGAAGCAGACATGTTTTGGTTAACTTCGGTCAAGTTGGCAATCACTGCATCCAAACGGTTTTGGAATGC
>JACCDN010020036.1_pt1 | contig 10334 bp, 8 predicted proteins | sample 7441691 | NCBI WGS metagenome assembly JACCDN01 (sample SAMN15323439, study PRJNA562643) | freshwater metagenome | isolation source: river surface water | place: USA:Blue River Watershed | collected 2017-08-16
ACAGCTTGGGAAACTTGGATTCTAGGGATTTCAGGTCTACTCTAAAAGTGTGTTCTCGCTCCTGCTTAGCGGCCGCAACGAGGCCTAACCCGGCCTTCCTCGTTGCGGAGCTTTTTGCTGGTCGCACCCACGCCATTGAATTGGCCCACATTTTTAGTCCGAAGGCATAGTTTTAGCCCTCGGGTCAACAGGAGAACATCATGGAAAACACACAGCGTCCTTCGGGAATGCCAGTTCACAAATATGTACCATTTCACGAGCAAATTGCCGTATCACTTCCAGACCGCACCTGGCCGGACAAAGTAATTTCTGAGGCTCCGCGCTGGTGCGCAGTTGACCTTCGCGATGGCAACCAAGCCTTGATTGACCCGATGAGTCCGGAGCGCAAGCTCAAGATGTTCAAACTTTTGGTCAAGATGGGTTACAAGGAGATCGAGGTTGGATTTCCATCGGCCAGCCAGACTGACTTTGATTTCGTTCGTCTGCTAATTGAAGATGGGCACATCCCAGCAGATGTGACGATTCAGGTACTAACTCAGGCCCGCGATGCCCTTATTGAGCGCACATATGAGTCGCTTAAGGGTGCCAAGAAGGCAATCGTGCACTTCTACAACTCAACTTCAGTTCTTCAGCGGCGAGTGGTTTTCAATCAGGACAAACAGGGCATCATGGAGATCGCACTCTCGGGTGCTCGCAAATGCCGCTCAATGGAATCGCTGATTCCTGAAACCGACGTTTACTACGAGTACTCTCCAGAGTCATACACCGGTACCGAGCTCGAGTATGCGGTTGAGGTTTGCAATGCCGTCATCGAGGTTCTAGATCCAAAGCCGGATCACAAGATGGTCATCAACCTGCCGGCAACGGTAGAGATGGCAACTCCGAATGTTTACGCTGACTCGATCGAATGGATGAGCCGAAATATCGCGCGACGCGACAGCGTTCTGATTTCGTTGCACCCGCACAATGACCGTGGAACTGCAGTTGCGGCGGCTGAGCTCGGATACATGGCCGGTGCCGACCGTATTGAGGGCTGCTTGTTCGGAAACGGCGAGCGTACTGGAAACGTCGACCTAATCACTCTCGGCATGAACCTGTTCAGTCAGGGTATTGACCCTCACATCGACTTCAGTGATCTAGACGAGATCAAGCGGACAGTAGAGTACTGCAACCAATTGGCCGTGCCAGAACGCGCTCCATACGGTGGAGATTTGGTTTACACCGCGTTCTCGGGTTCTCACCAGGACGCTATCAAAAAGGGCTTCGAGCTCATGGCCAAAGAGGCCGATGACAAGGGCGTGTCGGTCGACGACTTGGTTTGGGCAGTTCCTTACCTGCCAATCGACCCTAAGGACGTTGGTCGTTCATACGAGGCTGTTATCCGTGTGAATTCACAGTCGGGTAAGGGTGGCGTTGCTTATCTTTTGAAGACAGATCACCACCTAGACCTGCCTAGAAAGCTTCAGATTGAGTTCTCGCGCGTGGTTCAAAACCGCACCGATGAAAAGGGCGGCGAAGTCTCATCAGCCATGCTTTGGGACATCTTCACCGATGAGTACCTGCCGGCCCCTGCGGACCGAATCGACCTTAAGTGGGGCCGTTTCGAGCTCAAAAAGATGCGCACCGCCAGCGACATGAACGGCACTGTCGACCTCGATATCGTGTTGCGTGATGGAACTGGCGAGTTGGAAGCACACGGTACCGGTAACGGCCCGATTTCAGCTTTCTTGAGTGTCTTGAGTCAGCAGGGCGTTGAAGTCCGCCTGCTCGACTACGTTGAACACACCTTGAGTGAGGGCGGCGACGCTCAGGCTGCTGCCTACGTCGAGCTAGAGGTCAACGGAAAGACACTTTGGGGTGTTGGTATCGATGGCGACATCTCGACTGCGTCTCTCAAGGCGGTTATTTCCGCGGTGAACCGAGCCATTCGCAACTAATCAGGACAATTAGTCGGATACTTGCTCTGTGCCTTTATACAGAGATGAAGCGGTTGTGCTGCGTACCCACAAGTTGGGTGAGGCTGACCGCATCGTCACGCTTTTGTCGAGGTACAACGGGCAAATCAGGGCTGTAGCCAAGGGTGTTCGCCGTACCGGATCTAAGTTCGGTGCCCGTCTTGAGCCGTTCATGGTTGTGGAAGCTCAGTTTTATGAGGGTCGCACACTCGATGTCGTCAATCAGGTTGAAACTATTGGGGCCTACGGCCGCGAAATAATTGCCGATTACCCTGCCTACACCGCTGCAACAGCGATGGTTGAAACCGCCGAAAAACTTACCGGTGATGACTCAAGTCCTCAGCAGTATTTGCTGTTGGTTGGTGCGCTCAGGTCGCTGGCCAACCGTGAACATGATGCCTCATTGGTATTAGATTCTTATCTCCTCCGTGCGCTGGCAATTGCGGGTTGGGCTCCAAACTTTGTTGACTGCTCTCGTTGTTCCGCTCCAGGGCCTCATCAGGCGTTTGTGATGCAGCTCGGCGGCGTGGTTTGTCGTGATTGCCGGCCAGCAGGTGCGGCAGTGATGGACCAGCAAACCGCGGTCATGCTCGGAGCGCTGTTGTCTGGAGAATGGGAAGTAGTTGAGGCTGCTCCTGACGGTATTCGCTCCGCAGCATCGGGTATCGTTGCTGCTTATAGTCAGTGGCACATCGAGCGCGGACTAAAGTCCCTTCAACACGTGGAACGTCAATGAGTACTTTTGATTCAGTAGCCAAGCCGGGCGTAACCGTGCCAAGTTTTGTGCCCGGATCTGTGCCGCAGCACATTGCCATTGTTATGGATGGCAACGGCCGATGGGCCAACCAACGCGGACTCACTCGGGTAGAGGGGCATAAAGCCGGTGAGGCGGCCTTGCTTGACGTTGTTGCCGGCGCGATTGAAGCCGGGGTTAAGTACCTCACGGTCTACGCGTTTTCTACCGAGAATTGGAAGCGTTCTCCTGACGAGGTTCGTTTTCTTATGGGCTTCAACCGCGAGGTGCTTCGAAAGCGTCGCGACCAACTGAATTCCTGGGGTGTCCGGATTCGCTGGGCTGGTCGCAGGCCGCGGCTTTGGTTATCGGTGATCGATGAGCTTAGAGCAGCCGAAAAGTTGACCGAAAAGAACACGACGCTGACTCTGACTATGTGTGTGAATTATGGGTCACGAATTGAGATCGCCGACGCTGTGAAGGCAATTGCAACCGATGTTGAATCAGGCAAGCTAAAGGCTAGCGCAGTGTCAGAGCGCACCATTCAGAAGTATCTCAACACCAACTACCTGCCAGATGTTGATTTGTTCCTTCGAAGCTCGGGGGAGCAGCGCACCTCAAACTTTCTACTTTGGCAGTCTGCCTATGCGGAATTTGTTTTTATGGATACCCTCTGGCCAGACTTTGATCGAACCTCTTTGTGGGCTGCCATCGGGCACTATCACCAGCGAGATAGAAGATTTGGTGGCGCTGTAGATCAGCCAAAATCCCAGGCTTCAAAGTAGACTAAGAACTTCGAACAAGTGCCAGGCATCCAGCTTGGGCAAGGAGTTTAAGTGGCTACCCCAAATCGTCTAGATTCAGTAATTTCTCTCGCAAAACGTCGCGGATTTGTTTTCCAGGCTGGCGAGATTTACGGCGGAAGCCGCTCGGCTTGGGATTACGGACCACTTGGTGTTGAACTTAAAGAGAACATCAAAAAGCAGTGGTGGCGGACTGTAGTACAGAGCCGCGAAGACATTGTTGGACTTGACTCTTCAGTAATCCTGCCTCGCAAGGTCTGGGAGGCATCTGGCCACGTTCGTGAGTTCTCAGACCCTCTAATTGAGTGCACCAGCTGCCACAAGCGCTTCCGTCAGGATCACCTAGAAGAAGCCTTCGAAGAGAAAAAGGGCCGTGCTCCTGAGAGCATGGCTGACATTGCCTGCCCGAACTGCGGCGGCAAGGACATCTGGACCGAGCCGAAAGCCTTCAACGGTTTGCTACAAACCTTCTTGGGTCCGGTGGCAGCTGAGGAAGGCCTTCACTACCTTCGTCCAGAGACGGCACAGGGCATTTTCGTTAACTTCGCCAACGTTCTTGGTGCAGCTCGAATGAAGCCTCCGTTTGGAATCGGTCAAATCGGAAAGTCATTCCGAAACGAGATCACACCTGGAAACTTCATCTTCCGTACTCGCGAGTTCGAGCAGATGGAGATGGAATTCTTTGTCGAGCCTGGAACCGACGAAGAATGGCACGACTATTGGATTGAACAGCGTATGAATTGGTACACCGATTTGGGTATCAATCCAGACAACCTGCGCCTCTACGAGCACGCCAAAGAGAAGCTGTCACACTACTCAAAGCGCACCGTCGACATCGAGTATCGCTTCGGTTTCCCGGGCAGTGAATTTGGCGAGCTTGAAGGTATTGCAAACCGCACCGACTTTGACCTCACCACTCACTCCCGTGAATCAGGCACCGATCTGAGCTACTTCGACCAGGCCAAGGGTGAGCGTTGGACTCCCTACGTAATTGAGCCAGCTGCGGGTCTGACCCGTTCGCTAATGGCCTTCTTGGTTGACGCGTATTCTGAGGATGAAGCACCAAACACCAAGGGTGGCGTAGACGTCCGTACAGTTCTCCGTCTTGATTACCGACTGGCTCCAGTTAAGGCCGCTATTCTTCCGTTGTCTCGTAATGAGGACCTATCGCCAGTTGCCCGTAACCTTGCTCAGGAGCTACGTGGTTACTGGAACATCGACTTTGATGACTCGGGTGCGATTGGTCGCCGTTACCGTCGTCAGGACGAAATCGGAACCCCATTCTGTGTGACTGTCGACTTCGAGACTCTTGATGACCAGGCAGTTACCGTTCGCGAACGAGACACCATGCAGCAGGAGCGCGTATCGCTGTCCAAGCTTCGCGAATACCTTGGCGCCAAGCTAGTTTCCTAGGAACCATGACAGATCAACTGGGCGAGAAGCCGGCACTGCAGTACGGCTCCATCGGGATTAAAACCCCGGTGGTGCTGGCGCCTATGGCTGGAATCACTAACACCGCTTTTCGTCGTCTGTGTCGTGAATTTGGCGGCGGGCTGTTTGTTTCTGAAATGGTCACTTCTAGGGCGCTCGTCGAGCGAACCGAGGAATCTTTGCGACTCGTGGGGCATCACGAGTCCGAAGACATCCGTTCAGTGCAGCTCTACGGTGTTGACCCAAAGACCATCGCTGAGGCTGTAACCATGCTGGTTGCTGAGGACCGCGCCGACCACATCGATTTGAATTTCGGATGCCCGGTGCCAAAGGTGACCCGAAAGGGAGGCGGAGCTGCTCTGCCTTGGAAGCAAGACCTCTTCGCTTCAATTGTCATGGCCGCAGTTAAGGCCGCGGGCGATATTCCGCTGACCGTAAAAATGCGCAAAGGTATCGATTCGGATCACCTAACTTACCTGGATGCCGGAAAAGCAGCCAGAGATGCCGGTGTGACCGCGGTTGCTCTGCACGGCCGAACAGCTTCGGAGTATTACTCGGGACAGGCAGACTGGCAGGCAATCGCAACGCTCAGAGAGTCTCTGCCGGATGTCCAGGTTCTTGGAAACGGTGACATTTGGTCAGCTGCGGATGCAATTCGAATGATGCGTGAAACCGGGGTAGACGGCGTCGTAGTTGGTCGCGGTTGCCTGGGTCGCCCATGGCTGTTTGGAGACCTTCAGGCGGCCTTCGATGAGTACCAGCGTGATCCAAACTCAAATGCTGCTATTTCGCCGATTCAGCCAAACCTTGGTCAAGTTGCTGATGCGTTCAAGCGTCACGGCGAGCTTCTAGTCGAGTTTTTTGAGAGCGAAGAACACGCCTGCCGAGACATTCGCAAGCACGTTGCCTGGTACTTCAAGGGTTATCCGGTAGGTGGGGAATTCAGAGCCTCGCTTGCACAGGTTGAGTCGCTGGCACACATGGATGACATTCTGGGAACACTCGATCGCGATCAGCCGTATCCGGGTGAAGAAGCCGAAGGCCCACGTGGACGACTGGGTGGTGCAAAAGTTTGCGCACTCCCAGAAAATTGGCTTCAGTCGCGTGAGTTGATCGGCGACCAGCGTAAGGTCCTTCTAGATGCGGAAATCGGAGTTTCAGGAGGCTAAATGGACATTCGAAACTCAATCGAGCCTGGCTACAGTGACTTCGATCGTGAACGGTTCCTGCCCGAAGAGCGAACCAGCGGCACTCGGCGCGGAGAGTTTGCCCGCGATCGGGCACGCGTGGTTCATTCGTCTGCCCTTCGCCGACTCGGTGCCAAGACTCAAGTACTTTCTCCATCTGGTGGAGATTTTGCCCGCACTCGTTTGACCCACTCTCTAGAGGTGGCTCAGATTGGTCGCGAAATGGCACGTGACCTAAACCTCAACGCTGACATCGTTGACATGGCTTGTTTGGCCCATGATTTGGGTCATCCGCCGTTCGGACACAATGGTGAAAAGGCCTTGAACGACTGGTCTGAGAACATCGGTGGGTTTGAGGGCAACGCTCAGACTCTGCGTTTGCTCACCCGCATCGAACCAAAAGTTTTCCTGCCTGACGGCACCTCGCTCGGACTAAATCTGACTCGTGCCAGCCTAGATGCCACCTGCAAGTATCCGTGGAGTCTTGCTGATGCCCCTCAGGGTCGCGAGCACTCAATCAAGTTTGGTGTTTACGAAGATGACCTGCCGGTGTTCAATTGGCTTCGAGAAGGCGCCCCGTATCGGGTTAAGTCTGTTGAGGCCCAGGTCATGGATTTTGCCGATGATGTTGCCTACTCAGTTCATGATTTTGAAGACGCTATTGTCGGTGGATTCGTTGACCTTTCGGTCCTGAGTGATGTGCGCTCAGGCAGTGAACTGGTAGCCAAAATCGCCGAGTGGAGTCTGGGTATCTACAGCGAGGATGAGCTTAGTGAAGCCTTGGATCGACTTAAGGCCGAAACCTACTGGTTGAAGCACTACGACAAGAGCGCAGAAGCCCAGGGCACCCTGAAGAACCTAAGTAGCGCCCTGATTGGACGATTTGTCAGTCAGACCATCGATGCCATTGTCGACGCCTCACCGAGTGATTCGATGGCGCGTTTCGGTGCCAACATCGTGGTTCCGGTTTCGGTTCGACAAGAAATTGCCACACTCAAGGGCATTGTCTCGGCATTCCTGATGTCTCACGAGTCTCGCCGTCCATTTTATGAATGGCAACGTGCCTTGCTCGCTGAGTTAGCTGATGCCCTGCTGGCTGCAAATGGCCAGCACCTAGACGCCTACTCTCGCGCAGCCTGGGCAGGCGCCAAGACTGAGGCCGAGCACCGTCGTGTGATTGTTGATCAAGTTGCGTCTCTCACCGATCAGAGTGCAATCAACCTGCATCACCGCTTAGTCGGCTCTCCGAATGCGACCTAGGATAACTTCTATGGCAGGCAAGATTCGGGCGCGAGACATTGACGAGGTCAAATCTCGGATAAACATCGCCGATGTCATTAGCGAGTATGTCGCACTTCGACCAGCCAGCGTTGGATCACTAAAGGGACTATGCCCATTCCACGATGAGAAGTCTCCGTCATTCAATGTCCGACCTGCTCAGGGTTTCTATCACTGCTTTGGTTGCGGCGAGGGAGGCGATGTCTACAAATTCGTCCAGCAAATGGATCAGCTGAGTTTCTATGAGGCAGTCGAGAAGTTGGCTGCTCGGGTTGGCTTTGAACTGACCTACGAAGAGGGCTCTTCAAGTCCGGATCAGGGCCAGCGGTCTCGATTGCTAGAGGCAAATTCTGCAGCTGCTGAATTCTATGCAAATCAACTCATGACTGACGCAGCTATTCCTGGGCGCGACTTCCTAAAGGGCAGGGGCTTTGACAAAGCCGCGGCAGAGCATTTTGGCATTGGTTTTGCACCTCAGGGGTGGAATAACCTGGTCGACCACCTCACCGCCAAAGGGTTCACCCTTGATGAGTTAGTGGCTGCCGGTTTGGCAACCAAGAGTGAGCGCGGCGCGTACGACAAATTTCGCGGTCGTCTAATTTGGCCAATTCGAGACACAACCGGCCAGGTAATTGGTTTTGGTGCACGAAAACTGTTCGAGGATGATCAGGGCCCAAAGTATCTGAACACAAGTGACACTTTGGTTTACCACAAGTCACAGGTTCTTTACGGACTTGATTTGGCAAAGCGCGACATCGCCAAGCAGCAAAAGGTAGTTGTTGTCGAGGGGTACACCGACGTAATGGCCTGTCACCTAGCAGGCATCACCACAGCTGTAGCTACCTGCGGAACTGCATTCGGTGATGATCACATAAGGATCCTGAACCGCATGCTCTCGGCTGAAAAAGACACTCCAGCAGAAGTCATTTTTACTTTTGACCCTGATGCCGCCGGTCAGAAGGCGGCTATGCGAGCATTCTCAGATTCAGAGAAATTCTCGGCTCAAACATTTGTTGCTGTCGGGCCAGACGGTCTTGATCCGTGCGATTTGAGGTCAGCCAGGGGCGACGAAGCTGTCCGGCTGATGATTGAGAACAAGCGCCCGTTGTTTGAGTTTGCTATCAAACAGAAGATTTCGAAGTTCGATCTGGCAACTATCGAGGGGCGGGTTGGCGCGGCTCGCGCTGCAGCGCCTATCGTCGCCGGAATCCGCGATTCGGCTCTTCGCCCAGCATATATTCGAGAACTTGCCGGATGGGTGAATCTTGAAGGCAACGAGGTAGCCGCGTTGGTCGATGCTGCAGGTAAGGCCGTTCGTAAAGAAGCGGTTGCAGACCTTCGACGGGATCAAGTGAGCACTCAGTCTGAGCCTGAACCACCAGTGGCCGGCTTTTCGCTGCCAAACCTAAGTGACCCGATTACTCGATTCGAGCGCCAAGTGCTTGAGGTGCTTGTCCAGGTTCCTGACAGCTACAGCCAGGCGGAATTAGCCAGACTTGTTCGCGACGGGTTCTCTGCCCCGGCGCACAACTCCATTTTGGAGGCAGTTGCAACTGCGGCGGCGGTTAGGCAGCAGCCTGAGTTCTTGGCAACCGTTGCTAGAGCAACACCCGAGGAACTTCACCCTCTGTTGCGTGAAATTGCTGCACAGTCATTGCCGGCAGCCGACCAGGCAGGCCTAGTCAGGTATGGTCAAGGTGTAATTGGCCGCGCATTAGTCAACGCACTTGCGCACGCAAAAGCCGATCTCCTTGCGGCGCTTCGACGCGTGGACGCAACCCTAGAGCCAGAAGAGTCTTCCAGGATTCAGCGCGAGCTGGTTGACCTCGAAGCTGAAAGGCGTCGGCTCCAAGGTGCCTAAAGTGATCTCGATTGCTCCAAAGAGTTTTCCGGAGTATGAGGAAGCAGTTCAATCTGCAGGGGGAGTGCTGGCGCCGCTTTCGACCGAAACCAAGGGGCTAATCTGGACCGATTATTCTTCACCTGGCGACTTGGGCGAGCTGCTGCGTAACCATCCGCAAATTGATTGGGTGCAATTACCGTTTGCTGGGGTAGATGCGTTCGAGCAGGTGATTCAGATGCCTCATCGATTCACGTCAGCTAAGGGTGCATATCGCGAACCGGTTGCCGAACATGCCTTGGCTCTGAGCCTTGCTCTGATGCGTATCTTGCCAGAGCGGGCTCGGGCAAAACAGTGGGGTCGGCCATTCGCGGTGAGCCTTTACGATGCAAAAGTTCTAATCGTTGGTGGGGGAGGAATCACTGAGGAGCTGCTGAATCTGCTGGCACCATTTCGTGCCGATGTCACTGTGATTCGCAAGCAGGCTATTGGCCTTCAAGGCTGCAGAACACTTACTTTTGAAAGCCTGGATGCTGAGTTACCGCAAGCGGACCTGGTCGTGATCACAGCAGCCCTCACACCCGAGACTAGGCACCTGTTTGATGCCCGTCGCGTTGGACTAATGAAGCCCTCCGCGTATCTGGTCAACATTGCTCGCGGACCAATCATCAAGTCGGAAGACCTTATTTCTGCATTAGATGAAGGCGTGATAGCCGGTGCAGCGCTCGATGTGACTGATCCGGAACCCCTGCCGGAAGGCCACCCGCTGTGGGATGCCAAGAACATTCTGATCACACCGCACACAGCCGATACACGCGAAATGGTGGTGCGCTTGTTTTCAGAGCGTATCCGTGAAAACACCCTCGCCTTTATTGCTGGTGAGCCGCTGGTTGGTGCGGTATCAGCAAAACTTGGATACTAATTTCGCGAAAACCGGCGATTTGCACCTAAAACTTTGGTAATCTTTTCAGGTTGCTAAATCAACATTCCTCGGTAGCTCAATTGGCAGAGCAATCGGCTGTTAACCGATAGGTTCTTGGTTCGAGTCCAAGCCGGGGAGCCACTCTTTTTCGATGATCTGGAGGCCACGTTGATACGTTGGATCCA
>JACCDN010605385.1_pt1 | contig 10334 bp, 9 predicted proteins | sample 7441691 | NCBI WGS metagenome assembly JACCDN01 (sample SAMN15323439, study PRJNA562643) | freshwater metagenome | isolation source: river surface water | place: USA:Blue River Watershed | collected 2017-08-16
CGGATGCGGTTGCGCGGATTTATTCAGTAAAGGGCAGGCCTGCGGATCATCCGTTAATTGTGCATGTGGCATCGTTGGATGCTTTGGGTGATTGGGCTAGCGATGTGCCCGGGTATGCGATTTCTTTAGCCCGTGATTTTTGGCCAGGACCAATGACTTTGATTATGAAGCGTTCAGATCTGGCTGGTGATTTTGTAACGGGTGGACAGGACACTGTTGGAGTTCGGTTGCCTGATCATCCTGTTGCGTTGGGGTTGCTAGAGGCGTTTGCACGGGTTGGTGGCAAGGGCGTTGCTGCGCCAAGTGCGAATAGGTTTGGAAATGTTTCACCAACAACTGCGCAAGCTGTGGCTGATGAGTTGTCGGATTACTTGGCAGATAATGATCAGATTCTTGATGGTGGGCCGTGCGAGGTTGGCGTGGAATCAACGATTATTGATTGCACTGGGGATGCGCCAAGAATTTTGCGTCCGGGTGCAGTGACAGCAGAGATGATTTCCGAGAGCACAGGTTTGTCACTCGGAGGAAAGTTCACTTACAGTGAAGAAGATCTTGCTGGGATAACAATCAATGGCAAAGCTGTGGAAAGAGAAGAGATCCGTGTCAGTGGTTCGCTAGATAGTCACTACGCGCCGGTGGCAACAGTTGTATTGGATCAATCCCCCGTCGCAGGTCAAGGGTTTATCGCAATGGCAGATGTGACAACGCCTGATGGAGTTGTGCGATTGGCTGCGCCAAAAAGCGATGATGAGTTTGCACGGGCTTTATATGCAGCGCTTCGTGCAGCAGATGAACAAGGGTTACAAACCGTTGTTGTTGCACAGCCTGCAGGTGACGGAATTGCGATTGCGATTCGTGACCGGTTAAAGCGAGCGGCAGTAGGTCGTTAGGGCGAATTGATTTGTCGAATAGGCTTTCCCCTTGCGATACTGTCTCAGTGGGGCCTATAGCTCAGTCGGTAGAGCAACGGACTTTTAATCCGTGGGTCGACGGTTCGAGCCCGTCTGGGCCCACCTGCATCCATGAATATCCGAATAATTTCATGTCCATTTGAACACATTCAAAGCTAATCGATTTGGGTCTCAAATATTTTAGTGCGACCTTGAAGAAGGTTGGCTAGGATATCAAAATGAATTCCGAAGCTATTGTCTTCATTCATAAAGGATATTCTTCCTGCCTATTTGCCAGCATTGCCATGGCGCGAGAATCTAATCCTAAAGGTGAGATTATACTTATCGGTGACACGAGTAATAACAATCCCAAAATACTGAAGGCCTTAAACTGCGAGCATGTTGATATAAACAGATTTTATATAACTGCAAATAAATTTGCTTTAATTTACCGACATGATGGAAATAATCCTGTCGAATATGAACTTTTTTGTTTCCAAAGATGGTTCATTCTAAATGATTTTTTAGCCACAAGACCCGCAAAATCTAAAGTTCTCTATCTAGATTCCGATGCATTTCTATTTGAAGACATCAGTATTGTCTTATCTAAAATGACCTCAAACATCGCTCTCTGCCAATCAATAAGTCCAGCTTTCACCTACATCAAGGATCTAAAGGAGCTAGAGTATTTCTGCACATTTCTTTTAGATAGTTTTAAGAACAACGATTTCTATGAGAATTTGAATAAATTCGTAAAGCGTTATTCAAATTCAGGCATGCCTCACATCAGTGACATGACAGCATTTGGCGAATACTCCTCCTTGAAAGGCTCTCGAGCAGTTGGCGATCTGCGAAGTAGAGAAAACAATAACGTTTTCTATTGTGACAATTTCTCGTATCCACAAGGAATGCAGATGGGAATTGTTGGTAAAAAACTTGAGAAAGATCTAAATGGGGTTAGATTCTTCATAAATAATGAGACTGGAGGACGACACTTGGCGGGCGGAATTCACTTTCAAGGAGTAATGAAACCTTCTTGGGTATTGCACTCAAATAATGCCACTCGTAGAATAATTCTCAGCCAAGAGATCATAACTGGCCATTTCAAGTTGAAACCCTACTTACAATTTGGACACGCGTTTCTCCAGTTATTATTCAAATACAAGTTAAAGCCACTTGCAATTAAATATTTGAGAATTTCTCCCTGAAAAGTTACCCTTTCGAATGAGAATTTGTACCGAGTGTTGTAAAAGATGAAGTCTACTTTACGTTCATTCCTGCCCGAACCTTGCATTTCTTTCCTTAGATTCTGCAAAGCATTTGCGATTAGACAAGTACTCAAGTCACGCATTTTGTCTCGAAATTTAGGATATGAATATTTCAGTTTGAACGCATTAGATTACAAATTAAAAAAATATTTAGATTATGACAATGGATATTTTGTCGAATTAGGAGCCAATGACGGAATTAGGCAGTCAAATACACTTCACTACGAGATTTTTCATGGGTGGCGAGGATTATTGATTGAACCAAATTTTGAAAATTTCCAAAAGTTGAAGAAGAACAGAAATAAGAATAATTCATTTTTTAATGTTGGGTGTGTGGGGTATAGTTTTAAAGGAGAAAAAATTAGTTTTATTTATTCTGATCTTATGACGATCCCTATTGTGGACAGTTCAGATATTCATGACAAATTTGGCCATGCAGCTAACGGTTTGGCTCACTTCACCGGCGATAATTATCTGTTTGAAGCCGAGGCAAGAACACTTGAAAGCCTATTAATTGAAGCTAAAGCCCCGAAATTTATTGATCTGCTTTCGCTCGATGTTGAAGGCGCTGAGTTGGAAGTTTTACAAGGTCTTTCGCCATCCATTTACCATTTTAAGTATCTACTTATAGAGTCTCGGTCCCAAGATAAAATTGATGCATGGATGCATCAAAACAATTATTCATTTGTTGCACGACTGAGTAATCACGATTATTTGTATTCATACCTAGATTACGAAAACAGATAGGACAATTTTCTTCAATTTATCTCCGGGTGCCCTTCTACAAAAAAGTAATCCAAGAGCTCATTTAACCTCATTAATACTTAATTAGATTTATACTAATAAATGGACGAACTAAGCATTACTTTTGGATTTTGAATGCCCCTATAGCCAGATTCCTTATGAGATGAAAAACTCCTGCCCGAGAGACAATACTTTTCCAGTGTCTTAGACAAATCATTAAATACTGGCGTTTGGCAAGTTTTAAATCTTTTGAAATTGCATCACTACTTCCAAAATTCCACACATACGTCAAGGATTGAGAGTAAGTTACGGGAAAAAGTTTAGCCAACCTGATTGCTGTATCCCACTCTTGATATGCTTTACATTCTTCATCAAGCAGACCGATTTTAATTAGACTATTTCGAGGAACTACCCAACCCCCAAATCCAGGTACTGGATTAGCAAATATATTATGATCCAAAGGAAGAGTGTCAAATAAGGACACATTTCCATCTACATGCCGATTTTCTCGTTTGCTAATGATCCATGAATTAGCATTTTGAGTTTCTTCCCATTCAAAAATTAATCTATCGATAGCACCGGGAAAGTAAGTGTCATCAGAATCTAGAAAGATAATCAAGTTTGAATTAGAATGCAGTATTCCTGAGTTCCGGGCTCCTTGTGCACCCTTTTTCCGTGAGTTTCGGAGAACTGTGATCTTTCCATTCTTGGATCTAAGAGATCTTGCAAAATCTAGGGTCAAATCAGTGGAAAAGTCGTCGATAATCACAATTTCGATTGGATTTTGATTTGAATTGAGTGATTCCACAGCGCGTGACAATGATTCCGCTCGGTTAAACACTGGAATTATTATCGAAGCCTTAAAAACTATTTGAGACATTTCGCACCACTATACTCTTAGAATATGCCAAAATTTGCTATCACACATAAGGGTACTCTCTGTTGGCAAAAATATTTCGTCATACAGAAAACTAATTTCCACACTTTAAAAAGGAAATGGGTAATCCAATAGGAATCTTGTGTTAATAAGGCAAACCTAGTTCTGCCGCATTAGGAGCACGCTACGCCACGACCCCGTTTTGACTGGTAAGCGGTAGTCTGAGGAGTCTCTATAAGCTATTATTGAAACGTTACGAGGCAAAACACTCTTAATCTCCTCATAATCGTAGGCACGCATTTCATGTACCTTATAGTAGATAATTTCATTGGAGCCGATTTCGCGCAGAGAAATGGATAGTGATGTGAAACGAAAATCTTCTGAGGACTCGGCATATACGGTGCGCAAGTAGGTTTTATTATTAAAGTCGAAGGTACGTATACGGTGTTCCGGAGGACTCAATCTCACACCGCTGAGATTCCAAAAGTCAAATAGGGCAAAACCATTTTTTGCAACCTTTGAGAACACCTGTCGCAGATAGGTTTCAAGCATTTCGGGATTTGTTTGATAGCTCAAAACGTCGAATAAACTGACAACTAAGTCATTTCCTGCAAGTATTCTGTTCAAATCAGAAGAGAAAAAAATCTCTGGGTTATTTTGACTAGCTATGGAGATCATCTCCTTGCTCAGATCGTAGCCTTGCACATCAAAGTTTAACGACCTAAAAATTGATAGATGCTTTCCTGTGCCGCAACCAAAATCTAAAAGTGAATTTATTTCTCCCAAAATATGAAATTCACGCAGAAGAGTCAGGACATTCTTGACATCTTCCTCATAATCCTTATTCGCATGAATAAGGTCATATAGTTGAGAATAATTCAATTCAAACTCACTCACTTCAAGAGGCCCCAAATTATTTCTGAAACGGTGTCAATCTCATCTTCAGTTATGCCAAGCCCACTAGGCAGATAAATTCCGCGTTCCCAGAGTTTATCTGCTACAGGGAAACTCTCCCCAGTGCCTAACTGGTATTTTCTAGCAAGTGGCTGTAAGTGCATTGGGCAAAAAAATCTTCGAGTTTGAACACCTAGCCCTGAGAGAACTGTTTGAATTTCCTTAGCGCCATATTTGGAAGACTCATTGAGTAAAACTGGGAATACCCAATACGCATTTTTAGTTCCAATATATTCCTGTGGTGCGAACTGAAGCCATGGGTGACCTGACAAATTATTCAGATACCTCTTTGCCAGCTGTACCTTTCGCTCATTTAGATTGGATAGACGTGAAAGTTGAGACGTGATTAATGCAGCAGATAATCCATTCATTCGCTGGTTATAACCTAGCTGGTTACTCATAAAACGCTCCTCAGGAATGAAATTAAGGTTTCGAAGGCCGAGGACTTTTTCCGCCAACTCAGTATTATTCGTACAGAAGGCACCTCCTTCCCCACCCGTAACAACTTTGTTGGCATAAAAACTGAAAATAGATGCATCTCCTAAAGCACCGCAATTCCCCTCCGGCGTTGTAACACCTAGGGCTTCGGCGGCATCTTCCAAAATTGTAGGCATTACTTCGGTAGAAAGCGCCTTTATTTTTTGGATATCTGCTGCAAGTCCATAGATGTGTACAGGCAAAACTAACTTGGTCTTGCTCGTTAATTTATTTCCAACACCATCTGGGTCTATTGACCAACTTATGGGGTCACAGTCAACCAAATTAATTTTTGCTCCTACTCGGAGTAATTGGGACAATGTTGAAATTATTGTGAAAGTCGGAACGACACATTCATCGCCTTGTGTTACCCCAATGGCTTCGACAGCGAGATCCAGGGCGCTGGATCCAGAAGATATTGCGATAGCGTGTTTTACTCCCACAACTTCGCTAAGAGTCTGTTCCATCCTTTTTATTGGCGGAGTATCTCCCGATAACCAAGTCTCATCCAAGGCCCGGAGGACTGCAGATTTATCTTCGGGTTCAATTAAGGGTCGACTTACGGGAATCACTTAAATTATCCCCAAGTGAGTTTTATCATTTTCACCAGCGTAGGGTCCTTGCTTAATCTCCAATATTTCTGACTCTTCAATCATTTCAATCTTATGACCCCCGCTTGCCAATAATATTGCGTCACCACTAAGCAAGAGAATTTCGTCAGAAATTTCCAATTCAGAATTGTAGAGAGAAATTTTGCATGAGCCACTGCGAATGACTAATACTTCTTGGGTATGAAAAATCGTACGTTCGATAGTGTTGTGAATGTGGGCTGGGACTATATAACCTTTTGGGCGAGTCATAAGCCCAATCTGCTGTGAAAAGTCGGCAGGGGAAAAAAATTTAATGCCGTCTGTTTTTTCTGCCGCACGAATAACAATTGCCGTTGGATGTGATAGCTCACCAAAAAATTCAACGGCCACTTAGACCACCCTTGACAAGATTGGACAGATCACACTTCTGTTCAAATGACATCGGATTACTTCCAATTTCTTCTCTTTCCCCCGAATTTACTGATTTCAGTGAGAATAATCCCGGCTGTAACACTTGGTTGATGGGAAATGAGAAATTCTTGTCTCATCTCCTGTGAAAGGGGATTGATATATTCATTTGAGGTGCATTTTGAAATCAAGTCGCAGATTTGCTGAGGCGAATCAGGATCAAAGTACAAAACATTGTTCCCAAATTGCTCATGCGCACCAGAAACATTTGAAACAGCAACCGTACAATTACTTGCGAGAGCCTCTAATGGCGGTAGATTGTCAGGTCCGAAGTATGAGGGGAATACTTGGAGTGTTGCGCGTTCAGAGAGGTTCAAGAGTTCAGAGTCAGAGATAAAGCCAGGGAAAGAAACTCTTTCGACAATGCCCAATTTTTTTGCAAAACTCATCACGAAGCCCAAGTTTCCTTTATCACTGCCTGGTAGGACTAGATGTAAATCCCGTCCAGTAGAGTCTAATGCCAATTTAAATCCGAGTAGAAGATTTATGTGATTTTTATGGGGCCAAAACTGTGCTGGATAGTAAATTAGATTTGCATCTCTTTTGGACTTATTTATATCTCTACGGAGCCTCACCGGAAATGGTGCAATAATTATGAGTTCCGAATTGACACCGTACAGTGACGCTAATTCTTGTGCACCGGTTTGAGTCCCAACAATTAATCTGGTAGCCCGAGCTATTGACTGTGAATATCCAGACTCTCGAATTACCCATTGACCCTTTTGGCTAACTTCTGGCCAATATGGCTGAAGTCGATGTTGTAAATCCCATATAGGCATGGCATAAGGCGTGGTCAAAGGAAATGACAGTGGCGTGAGACTTAGCACAAAGTCTATTTCATGACGTCGAAGCGATTTATTCAACCTTTGAGCCCGAATGTAGCGCCTTAATTTAGCGATCCACAACATATTTGTAATCAACCAACTGAAATATCTTTTTATTGCGATATTTCTAAATTGGGAAACTAAACTCAGAATTCGATTAGTTTGGAGAGTGCCGCCATATCTCAATTCAGAATCTGGGAGTCGTCTAGAGCCAACAAAATAAATCAATTCATTTTCCAAGGAATCCTGCGCCAATAAACCATCCAACAAGAGTTTGGCATAGGAATGCGAACCACCAGAATCTATTGACGATTCTCCGATTAGAATTGCAATTCGCATCAGTACCCCTCAGCCTCAATGCCAGTTCTCAAAGTATAGAGTGAATGTTCCGACTTAAAAATGACTTATCTATGGCTTAAAAGCCACAAATCTGATCGAAATTCCATAAGATTGGAGGGAGTCAACACAAAATCTAAGGCCGGTGTAATGTGCTGAAAACCCTAAAAGAAAGTGTTCAGGTCCTTGACCACAAGGGCAAGCAAAGCTTCATCTTTTTTTCATTAGTTCAAGCCGTGCTTTCAGTCCTCGATCTATTTGGAATTTTATTAGTTGGCGCTATTGGAGCTTTAGGAATTAGGGGCTTGAGTGGAGCAGGAAATGGGGACCGGGTCGCACAATTACTAGAATTCCTAGGGCTTGGCAATCTCTCCCTAACACTACAAATTTCCATACTAGGCGGTATTGCAACTTCTTTGTTGACATCAAAAACTTTTCTTTCTGCTCTCATCACTCGAAAGACTTACCACTTACTTTCAGAATCTTGTGCAAACTTGACAACTAATTTGCTCAAGAAAATCTCTACTCAGCGTCGCGATAAACTCAACTCAAAGAGTTCCCAGGAGGTTTTATATACAGTTAGCGACAGCGCTAGAACAATTGTTGTTACGATGCTTGGCGCAGGGACCTTGCTGTTATCAGATATTACTTTAATTATTATTTTGTATACTGGGTTGGCATTCCTTAACTTTCAGGTAGCAATACTTTCACTTATCTACTTTTCTGGCGTGGCAACAATTGTTTATGTACTTCTACAAAGAAATATCCTCAATCTGGGAAGTAGGGTTACGCAACATCAAATTGAGACAAATCAAGAAATTCTAGAGATGCTAATTGCATCAAAAGAAATTAAGGTTTCGGGTAAATCACAATTCTATTTGCAAAACGTCAGGCAAAAGCAAGGAATCTTATTGAGGACAGTTGCGGATTTCTCATTTGTCCCGCTCCTAGCCAAATATATAATTGAAGGAAGTATAGTTTTCGGTGCGGTTCTTTTAGGTTACTTAGAGTTTAAATTCCAAGATCCTTACCACGCTGTAGCTTCATTAAGCGTTTTTATTGCAGCGGGAACGAGAATGGCTCCAGCCCTACTCAGGATTCAAAATGGTGCTTTAATTATTAAGGGCTCAAAAGGTGCGACGAGCAGCACCTTTGAATTGATCAAGGAGATTGAAAGTCACACCTTCTCTACTTCACCTATTGAAGAATTGAATCATGTTGCACCTTCTAATTTTTTACCAATAATTAAATTTCAAGATGTGAGTTTTACCTACTTTGGAGAATCGAAAAATGCAATATCTAAACTTAACTTAGAAATTCCCGTTGGTGCCAAAGTTGCAATCGTGGGTGCATCAGGAAGCGGGAAATCGACAATTCTAGATTTGTTACTTGGTATTTTGGATCCAACCGAAGGGAAAATCTCTATTTCGGAATTGAAGCCACGAGAGGCTATTGCCTTTTTTCCCGGAAAAATTGCATATGTACCTCAGCAAGTCAGTGTATTTAATAAGTCCTTGAGAGAAAATATGGCATTGGGTGTTTCATCTTTAGATATTGATGAAAAAAGGTTGAATGAATGTGCAAGAATTTCCGATCTTGACGGAATGATAAACGAGCTAGTAAATGGATTTGAAACTGTAATTCAAGAATCAGGACACAATATTAGCGGTGGACAAAAGCAAAGAATCGGTATTGCACGCGCTCTTTACTCTAATCCAAGTTTAATGGTGTTTGACGAAGCCACTAGCGCACTTGATGTTCAAGGAGAACTTAAAGTGTTACAGAACCTTCGCAAAGAGCACCCTGAAGGCACACATATTTATGTGACCCATAGAATCGCTTTAGCTCAAGCTTGCGATTTTGTAGTTTATGTAGATGAAGGAAAAGTTATTGCAACGGGCACATTTAGCGAAGTGAAAAGATCAGTAAAGGATTTAGAAGAACAAGCAGACTTATCTGCTATCTAGTCTTTGGACTTCTAATAGTTGATCGCAAGAAAACTCGGGCAAATAGGATCATAGTCCACAAGAATTTATCAATGAGTTCCCAATTGAATACAGCCCCAAAGAGTTTTAGGGAAATCTTATGGAAATCTTGAACAATTTCCAGGTCATTACGAGTACTCAAACCGCCCGTATAAAAACGAGAAATTGGTTTGAGAACTACGTAAGGATCTGTCTCGATAGCAAACCTGAGAATCATTTCTTGATCGGCTGCGATCGAGAAACTTTCATCAAAGCCATTCCTATCAATTATTGAATGTCGCCTAAACATTGTTGAAGGGTGCGGCACGTACTTGATGCCGAATCGATGCTTTAACAAAGAGTATTTCTTGGACCGATAGATTTTTGTCTTTGCTCCAGACGGATTCATCACCTGCAAAGCGCCGTATCCCCACTCATAACCCTTTATGCCATCAAAAAGCTCGAGAAGTCCGTCACCTTGAACTAATTCATCTCCACCATTTAGGAATACAACATAATCTGTTGAAATCTCCTTCACCCCTAGATTCATGGCGTTGTAGATCCCCATCGAATCTGAAACTACGACCCTGCATGGTAAATCTACAGCTAAATTGCTTATGAGTCGTAATTCATTTTCCGAAAAGTCAGAGAGAACTAAGACAATTTCTGCAATATGTTTTCGAAAATATTTATAGGATTCTAGAGTTCGCATTAGCCCATGAAAATCTGCCTTGCTACATGTCACAAATCCTAATTTGAAGTTAATGTCTGAAATCCTTTTGTCTAGACGAAATGGTTCCCCCAGCGCTTAACATCTCATAATTATTTTGCAATAGTGGTGATTGGTTGAAATGCCGTGCCATTCTTTCAGATTTACCTTGCATTCACTGAATGCAAGGTAACTTTTGGTTCAAAGGGCGATTTCCAACTGAAAAGCAGCCA
>JACCDN010335472.1_pt1 | contig 10330 bp, 12 predicted proteins | sample 7441691 | NCBI WGS metagenome assembly JACCDN01 (sample SAMN15323439, study PRJNA562643) | freshwater metagenome | isolation source: river surface water | place: USA:Blue River Watershed | collected 2017-08-16
GTTATTGAGCCAGGAGATGATGGAGCGGCTGTGGCTCGAAAGATGGTAGAAGCCGACATCATCCTTAGCTTTGATGCAATTTATCGAGACATGCTCACCGCCGACTTCACTATCTATCCGGGCACTTACTCCTTCCCGACCAAACTTTCCGGACAACGTGCGCTTGAAATATTGATTGAGGGCAAGAATCGCGTTGTGCTAAGAACCACGATCCCAGAGGGTTTCCGAATTCGAGAGATCATCCCTCAGTTGGTCCAAGATCTGAAGCTCGACGCCGGTGACATTGAGGCCGCTATCGAAGCGATTCAGCCCCGCCTGCCAGACCAGGCGGTAAATGCGGAGGGCTACCTCTTCCCAGCGACCTACACCTTTGACCCTGGGGTTAGTGCTCAGACGGTAATTGACATCATGGTTGACCGCACTGAGGCTGAGTTGGCTCAGTACGACATTCCCCTCAAGGATTCTTTCGATGTCATCAACATGGCTGCCTTGATTCAATCCGAAGCAAAGCTGGAGGAAGACTTCTTCAAGGTCTCCAGGGTCTTCCAGAACCGACTGGATATTGGAATGATGTTGCAGTCCGACGCCACGGTGAACTATGGAACAGATGGCAAGACGGTAACCACCACAGATGCTCAACGAGCCGATAAGAACCCGTACAACACCTACGTCTACACCGGCTTGCCAGCCGGACCGATCTCGAACCCAGGCGAACTTGCAATCGAGTCAGCAATCCGTCCGGCCGATGGTGACTGGTTGTTTTTTGTTACCGTCAACCTAAAGACCGGGGAGACTAAGTTCAGTGTCACACTAGCCGAGCATGAGCGAGCCGCCCAGGAGTTCTATGCCTGGCTTCGCGAGAATCCGGAGTGGAATGACTAAGCACTATGCCGTGCTTGGATCACCGATTTCGCACTCCAAGTCACCACTGATCCACAGCACTGCCTTTGCTACGTCGGGCACCACGGCTGACTACGTTGCAATTGAGGTGGCTGGCAATCTTGCAGATTTCATTGCTGCGCAATCCGATAACTTCTCTGGGTTCAGCCTCACCATGCCGCTGAAGGAAGAAGCGTTGAACTTTGCCGATCGAGCTGACTCGCTCGCTATTGCCACTGGAGCGGCCAATACTTTGGTCAAAACAGCTAGCGGTTGGGATGCCTACAACACCGATGTCTTCGGTATTCAGCAAGCTGTAGCAGGCACCCGATTCAAGAGCGCCTCGGTGATTGGAACCGGTGCCACCGCACGTAGTGCAATTGTCGCCATGCAACAGTTGGACAAGCAGGTTTCCGTCTGGGGGAGAAGTGCTGATGCAGTAAAGCAGCTTTGCGCCGAATTCGAAGTTGCGGCACAACCACAACTTCACAAGGCATGCGAGGCTGACCTGGTTATCTCAACCCTGCCCCCAAAGGCGCTTGACGAATACTTACCTACCCTCAAGTCTCAGCCCCGTGGAGTTCTGCTTGATGTTGCGTATGACCCATGGCCATCACAGGCGGCGATGCTTTGGGGCCCAGCAAAAACCATTTCTGGCATCGAGATGCTGCTCTGGCAGGCACTTGGTCAACAGCGGCTCTTCGCTGGAAATGACCTAGATGAAGCACTGTGTGGCGAGAAAGAATTGCTTGCGGCCATTCGAGGCGCCCTAAACATGGCAAAATAGTCAGATGTTGCGCTGGATAACTGCTGGGGAATCTCATGGCCCTGAACTAATTGGTGTCATTGAAGGTCTGCCCGCTGGAGTTCCTGTCTTGGTTGAGGACATTCAAGAGGCTCTTGCTCAGCGACGTCTTGGCTACGGGCGCGGAGCTCGTATGAAATTCGAGCAGGACCAGGTAACCCTTTCAACCGGCATTCGATTCGGCCTCACCCAAGGTGGACCGATCGCCATCAGAATCGCGAACACTGAGTGGCCGAAGTGGGAAACCGTGATGTCTGCAGCGCCGGTTTCCGAAGAGAAACTGACCGGTGCCAGAAGCGCTCCGCTAACTAGACCTCGGCCCGGTCACGCAGACTTCACCGGCATGCAAAAGTATGATTTCGAGGAGGCACGCCCCGTTCTGGAACGCGCCTCTGCGAGAGAGACAGCTACCCGAGTGGCTCTTGGCCAGGTGGCAAAGAACTTCTTGCGCGAGCTTGGCATTGAGCTGGTGACCCACACCGTTGCGATTGGCACGGCCCAGAACACCAGTGTTCTACTTCCCAAGCCCAGTGATCGCGCTGCGCTAGATGAGAACGCCGTGCGCTGCTTTGACCCCGAGGCAAGCGCTGCCATGGTTAGTGAAATTGATGACTGCCATTCTTCCGGTGACACCATAGGTGGCGTAACCGAGACTTTGGTTTACGGTTGCCCTCCTGGACTTGGTTCATACGTTCATTGGGACCGTCGACTAGACGCCCAATTGGCGGCAGCAGTAATGGGTATCCAGGCGATGAAGTCCGTCGAGATTGGCGATGGTCTTGAGACCACCAAGCGCCGCGGCAGCGTTGCCCACGATGAGATTGTTCGGGAGGATGGCTCGGTCCACCGTCTCACCGACCGCGCAGGCGGTATTGAAGGTGGCATGTCAAACGGTGAAGTGATTCGCGTCAGAGCCGGCATGAAGCCGATTAGCACGGTACCTAGAGCACTTCAGACAATTGACACCTCAACCGGCGATGCAGCTACCGCACATCATCAGCGATCAGATGTTTGCGCAGTTCCTGCAGCTGGTGTGGTGGTCGAGGCAATGGTTGCCCTCGTGGTCGCTAACTCGGTTCTGGAGAAATTTGGAGGCGACTCGCTAGGAGAGACTAAGCGAAACCTCGAGTCTTACCTGGCCAACATTCCAGATGTTCTCAAGTCACGCATCGCGCAGCCATAGTGGAAACTCTTATCCTGATTGGCCCGATGGGTTCTGGAAAAACCACTCTTGGCAAAAAGCTTGCACGCGAGCTGGGCGTCCCATTCTCAGACACCGACAAATTGGTGGCTCAAGAGCATGGGGCAATCGTCGACATTTTTGCCAAGTTTGGCGAACCACACTTTCGAACCCTGGAGACCAGCGCTCTGATCAAAGCGTTAGAGGTCGGGGGAGTCATAGCAACCGGAGGCGGCGTAGTTCTGAGCGAAGAGAATCGACGATTGCTCAGTGGATATCGCACCGTCTTTTTAGACACTTCCAGTGAACATGTCCTGGGGAAAATCAATCTCTCAAAGCGACCGCTACTAAAGGACAACCCAGAGCGCTGGGATGAGATCTACAACGCCCGCAAAGCTCTCTATCAAGAGTGTGCAACTGCTACGGTTTTCACGGGCGGAAAACCCATCAAGGCGTTGATTTCTCAACTCAAGCAAGAGGCAAGCAAATGACTTCAATCATTGGACGCTCACTACTTCCAGAGGTCGCGCTTTCGCTTGACGGAGTTAAAAAAGTCCTAATCCTGCACCCACAAGCCCTGAGTGCGACGGCAATCGCCGTTCAAGAGGAGCTTCGAGACAAGGGCTTTGAAGCACTTGTGGTTGAGGTCCCAAACGCCGAAGATGCCAAGCGCATTGAGGTTGCAACTTTCTGCTGGCAGGTAATGGGTCAGGCTGATTTTCATCGAAACGATGCTGTAGTTGGAATTGGTGGCGGATCGACCACCGATCTCGCGGGTTTTGTAGCAGCAACCTGGCTTCGTGGCATTCGTTGCATTCTGATTCCGACCACGCTGCTTGGCATGGTGGACGCCGCAATTGGCGGTAAGACTGGTATCAACACCTCAGAGGGAAAGAATTTAGTGGGCGCTTTCCACCTGCCCCATCGCGTCATCATTGACCTTGACACGCTTGAGACACTGCCACGCAATGAGCTGTTGGCCGGCATGGCCGAAGTTGTAAAGTACGGATTTATTTCCGACCCGTGGATCCTGGAAGCAGTCGAGTCAACCGACGAAGCAACCGACATCAAGAGTGACGTATTTGCGGAAATCATTCGGCGCTCAGTGGCGATCAAGGAAGAAATCACCACCAATGACTTCAGGGAGTCAGGTCAGCGGGAATTCCTGAATTATGGACACACTCTCGGACACGCCATTGAGCATGCTGAGCGTTATAAGTGGCGTCACGGTGCAGCGATTTCGATTGGCATGGTTTTCGCAGCTGAACTGTCAATGCTCAGCGGCAGGCTCAAGGAGGCTGATGTCGAAAGACACCGCCAGGTGCTTGCAAAGCTTGGGCTTCCAATGACCTATCGTGCCGATCGCTGGGAGCAGCTATTGGCCACAATGCAGCGCGACAAAAAGAGCAGGGCGGGTTCGCTGCGCTTTGTTGTGCTCGATGGCATCGGAAAACCTGGCATCCTAAGTGCGCCGACTCCAGAGTTGGTATTCACTGCATTTCAGGCGATTGTGGAATAGCGTTTACCCATGACCAAGATACATGTCCTTAATGGACCAAACCTAAACATGCTTGGTGCTCGTGAACCAGAGGTCTACGGCACCATGAATCTCGGCGACATTGAGGCCAAACTTCGCGCCCAGGCACCCGATGTTGACTTTGTGTTTGGCCAGTCAAACAGCGAGGATCAACTAATTTCTTGGTTGCACACCGCATTCGAGGAAAGCGCGGACGTGATTTTAAACCCCGCGGCCTTCACTCATTACTCTTACGCCCTCAGGGACGCCTGCGCGATGCTGAGGGGTCGCTCGAGGTTGATTGAAGTCCACATTTCAAATCCACACTCTCGTGAGGCGTTTCGACACAACAGCGTGATCTCAGGGGTCGCTACCGGCGTTATTGCTGGATTTGGCGTGGATAGCTATCTATTGGCACTTGCGCAGCTAACTCGCAACTAGAATTTCACAGGTTTATCAAGGAGAAAAATGGCAACCTCAAACGATCTTAAAAACGGCATGGTCCTGAACATGGAAGGGCAGCTGTGGTCGGTAGTCGAATTCCAACACGTCAAGCCTGGCAAGGGTCCAGCATTCGTCCGCACCAAGATGCGTCACGTGCTCTCGGGCAAGGTTGTTGAGAAGACCTTCAACGCAGGTGTCAAGATCGAGACCGCAACCGTTGACCGTCGCGACATGCAGTACCTCTACAACGACGGCACCGGCTTCGTCTTCATGGACAACACCACTTACGACCAGATCACCATTCCAACCGAGACGGTCGGAGACGCAGCCAACTACATGCTGGAGAACCAGATGGCGACAGTAGCGCTCCACGAAGGTGCTCCGCTGTACATCGAGCTCCCACCATCGGTTGTGCTGGAAATCACCTACACCGAGCCAGGACTGCAGGGAGATCGCTCAACCGGTGGCACCAAGCCAGCGACTCTTGAGACCGGCTTCCAGATTCAGGTGCCGTTGTTCATCGAAAACAACACCAGAGTTAAGGTCGACACCAGAACCGGTGACTACCTTGGCCGGGTGAGCGAATAGTTGAGCGCCCGCACTAAGGCCAGAAAGCGCGCGCTGGACGCACTTTATGCGTCGGATGTTCGCGGAGACGAAGCTCTTGAGCTGCTAAAGCAAACTGAGCTTGAAGTTGAAGATCGTCAGAACCAACAGGCCATCTTCGACTATGCCGAGATGCTGGTAACCGGCTACTTGGAGAATGCATATCAGATTGATTCCGAGATTCAAATGCTGGCCGATAACTGGTCACTAGAGCGCATGCCCGCGGTTGACCGCGCCATACTTCGAATGGCTGCCTGGGAGATCCTGCATAACGCCGAGGTTCCAAATGAAGTGGCTATTTCCGAAGCGGTCTCGTTGGCGGCCGAACTTTCCACCGATGATTCACCAAAGTTCATAAATGGAGTGTTGGCACGCCTCGCTAAGGGTCGTCAAGCCCTGTAACAGCTGTATACTTTTTCGGAACCACCTTTAAGTTCGTCCTGTGAGGCGAAGAAGGAACGCAAATGCAAGAGCGCGTCGTACTCGATTCGCCCGACATCGATCGGGCTCTAAAACGCATTGCTCATGAAATCCTCGAAGCCAACGAAGGTCCATCGGACCTGGTTTTGCTCGGCATTCCGACCCGGGGTAAGCAACTTGCCGAGCGAATAAATTCGCTACTTTCCCAAATCGATTCCGAATACCAATCGAATCTCGGTGTGCTTGACATCACGATGTATCGAGACGATGCAACTAAGGCCGAGCGCAAGATTCATGGCACCTCTATCCCCGAGGGCGGCATCACCGACAAAGTTGTTGTGCTGGTGGATGATGTGCTGTACTCCGGACGAACTGTACGGGCGGCGTTAGACGCCATCACTGATCTTGGACGGCCACGCCAGGTAAAGCTTGCCGTGTTGGTTGACCGCGGGCATCGCGAGCTTCCTATCCGGCCAGATTTTGTCGGAAAGAACCTACCAACCGCAAAGACGGAACGAGTGAGAGTGTTGCTGTCTCAGACCGATGGACTAGACCAGGTGGTGATAAGCCAATGAAGCACCTGACTTCAATCCGAGAGCTCGATCGCGACTCAGCAATTTCACTTTTAGATAATGCCCAGCAGCTTTCGCAGGTAAACGACCGTGAGGTCAAAAAGCTCCCAGCGCTCCGCGGCAAAACCGTTGTGAACCTCTTCTTCGAGAACAGCACCCGAACCCGCAACAGCTTCGAAGTGGCAGCTAAGCGGCTCAGCGCAGATGTAATCAACGTCACTTCTGATAGCTCTTCGGTTTCAAAGGGCGAATCCCTTAAAGACACTGCTCAAACCCTGGAAGCAATTGGAGCAGATGCGATTGTCATTAGACACCCGCTATCTGGAGCTCCCAAGCTATTGGCTGACCAGGGATGGATTTCCGCAAGTGTAATCAACGCCGGGGACGGTGCTCACGAACATCCGACTCAAGCGCTGTTGGATGCCCTGACAATGCGCCAGGGGTTTGGTCTAAATGAAGACTTAGCAGGCTTAGATGTGTTGATAGTCGGTGACATCAGACACTCCAGAGTTGCGCGTTCAAACATCCTGCTGCTGCAACTTCTAGGGGCGAAGGTTACGGTTGCAGGCCCTCAAAGTCTGATCCCAGAGGGCATAGAAGCCATGGGCACTCACGTTTTGAATTCCTTTGAGGACGCATTAGCTCAGCGTCCAGATGTCGTGATGATGCTAAGGGTCCAAAAAGAACGCATGCAAGGGGATTACTTCAGCTCACCCGCGGACTATTCGCGGGCCTGGAGCCTCGAGGGCGATCGCCTGGCGATGGTTTCACCAAACGCATTGATCATGCACCCGGGACCGATGAACCGAGGGTTTGAAATATCCAGCCAAGCCGCTGACGACCCAAGATCTCAGGTAGTCAAGCAGGTTAGAAACGGTGTCGCGGTAAGAATGGCTGTGCTTTACCGATGCCTAAGTGGGGAGCTATGAACTCAATCGCCCTAAAAAATGCCACCCTGCCAAATGGCACCAAAACTGACTTGGAAATCTCAGCTGGTCGGATTGTCGGAATCGGCAAGTCCGCCTCCGAAGGTCTGGACTGTTCTGGCCTAATTGCCCTTCCCGGCTTTGTTGATGTCCACACTCACCTCAGAGAGCCAGGCTTCGAATCGAGCGAAACCATCCTGACCGGCAGCAAAAGTGCTGCAGCCGGCGGATATACCGCTGTGATGGCCATGGCCAACACCATGCCGGTCACCGACAAGGCGGAGGTCGCAGACTACATTCTCGAAACTGGTAGAACAGCCGGTTATGTTGAGGTGCAGCCAATCGGTTCGGTGACAATCGGATTGAAGGGCGAGGCGCTCTCCGACATCCCTGGTCTTGCACAATCAAAATCTCAAGTCCGAATGTTTAGCGATGATGGCGTCTGTGTCTTTGACGAAGATTTGATGCGCCAGGCGCTGTTGGCCGTAAAGGTCTTTGACGGGGTAATTGCCCAGCACGCCCAGGACCCAACAAAAACCGTCGGGGCACAAATGAACGCCGGTGCTCTCGCTACTGAGCTCGGGCTAATGGGATGGCCAGCCGAAGCCGAAGAGTCAATTATTGAGCGCGATGCATTGCTTGCCGAGAGCACTGGCTCACGCTTACACATTTGCCACCTAACCACAGCAGGTGCAGTTGAAGTGGTTCGCTGGGCCAAAAAGCGTGGCATCAGCATCACGGCGGAAGTAACACCGCACCACCTGATGTTGACAGAGGAATTAGTTAGAAGTTACGACCCGGTTTATAAAGTAAACCCTCCGCTGCGCAGGTTGGAGGACACGCTCGCTTTGCGGGCAGCCGTCTTAGATGGCACCATCGACGTCATTGGCACAGATCATGCACCTCACTCCGCGGAAAAGAAGGAGTGCGAGTGGCAGAATGCCGCATTCGGAATGGTCGGGCTAGAACACGCTGCATCAGTCTTGCAGGAGGTTCTAATCGGGTCGGGCGGGAGCTGGGAAAGGTTTGCGGAAATCATGAGCACTAAACCTGCACAGATTGCTGGGTTAGCAAACCAGGGAAAGCTTGCGGTTGGTGCTGTGGCGAACTTGACCTTGCTGGACCCCAGTGTCAAGCGCGTTATCCAGAGTCAAACCAACTCCAAGAGCGCGAATAACCCATTCGCTGGAATTGAGCTTCCAGGAAAAGTCATCCACACCATTTACCAAGGGGAGTTCACCGTAATGAATTCAGAACTGCAGGTTCGCTAATGACCAGAGAAATCATCGGCTTCCTAATGCTCTCGATGGTGGCTGTAGTCGCGCTGTTGATCTGGCTGAGCGTTCGTAGGAGAAGGGCACAGCAGGAGGAACAGCTTTCCCAGCCGCTCGAGGCCACCAGCACTGGGGACCTTGAGTCCTTCTATGTGTCAACAGTCTTTGACGCTGCACCACTGGACAGAGTCTGGGCACATGGTTTCGCAATGCGTGGCAAGGCAAAGCTGGCCGTGGATCGCGCTGGCGTTTCGGTAAATCGCACTGGCGAACGAAGCTTCCTGATTCCGACTTCGGAAATCCTTGAATTGGATTCAGCTTCTGCGACCATCGACAAGGGCGTCGAGAAGAACGGCCTAACGGTGATTCGGTGGGCACTGGGCGAAACCAAGGTCGCATCGCACTTTAGGTTCACCAACCCAAAAACGCGCAAAGAGTTTGAAGACAAGGTTTCGCAATTGATTGGAGCACGCAATGGATAAGGCTTTCTTGGTCCTCGAAAACGGACTGATTTTTGAGGGGGAGAGCTACGGGGCAAAAGGACTTAGTCTAGGCGAGTTGGTTTTTGCCACTGGCATGACCGGGTACCAGGAAACCATCACCGACCCCTCCTACGCCGGCCAAATTGTGCTGCAGACCGCACCGCACATCGGCATCGTTGGCACCAACGAACGCGATGAAGAATCCTCCAGAATCTGGGTTGCCGGTTATGTCGTGCGCGAACCGTCCAGGATCTCCAGCAACTTCAGGGCTGAGCGCGACTTAGTTCAAGATCTCGTCGATCAGGGGATTGTCGGGATTAGCAATGTCGACACCCGAGCTATCACGCTTCAAATCCGAGATGCCGGAGCTATGCGTGCCGGAATTTTCTCGGGGGATGCAATCGCATCCGAGGCTCAGATGCTCTCACAGGTAACGGCGGCGCCGGAAATGAAGGGTGCCAGCTTTAGCTCTCAGGTGACCACCAAAGAGCTTTACACAGTTCCAGCCGAAGGAACTCGAATCGGCAAAGTCGCTATCTTGGACCTAGGCATCAAGCGCTCAACTATTGAGCACCTCGCCGAGAGAGGCCTAGAAGTGGCTGTATATCCGGCAGATGTCTCTGCGGACGAGATCCTCGCAGGAAATCCAAATGCAGTGTTCTTCTCAAACGGTCCTGGTGACCCGCAGGCCAGTGGGGCACAGGTCGAGATGCTGCGTGAGGTGCTTCGCAAAGGAGTGCCATTTTTTGGAATCTGCTTTGGTAATCAGCTTTTGGGCAGAGCACTTGGTTTTGAGACCTACAAGCTCGCCTTTGGACATCGTGGAATCAATCAGCCCGTGATGCATGCTGAAACCGGACGGGTTGAGGTCACCGCGCACAACCACGGCTTCGCCGTGAGGGTCGATGGCGATCAGCAGGATTCGCCGCAGGGTTTCGGTAGGGTGCGAGTGAGCCACCGTGGATTAAATGACCAGGTGGTTGAGGGTCTTGAGTGCCTAGACATACCCGCATTTTCAGTTCAGTACCATCCAGAGGCAGCAGCTGGTCCACACGACAGCCACTACCTCTTTGACAAGTTTGTTCACATGATTCAGGAGAACCGCTAATGCCAAAACGCAGCGACATTAAATCCGTATTGGTGATTGGTTCGGGTCCAATTGTGATTGGCCAAGCCTGCGAGTTTGACTACTCCGGCACCCAGGCCTGCAGAGTTCTGCAGGAAGA
>JACCDN010536087.1_pt1 | contig 10330 bp, 10 predicted proteins | sample 7441691 | NCBI WGS metagenome assembly JACCDN01 (sample SAMN15323439, study PRJNA562643) | freshwater metagenome | isolation source: river surface water | place: USA:Blue River Watershed | collected 2017-08-16
CTGCGCCATCGGAGACTCGCACAAGTAACGCGCGCCCCGAAAGGGTTCCGTAATCAACGCCAATGACGTATTTTTCATCAGAAGATGGCATGCGCGAAAGCCTATCTTTAATCTTCGGAGACGAGGAGATTTGAACCCTTGAAGGCTTTAACACCTTACCTCGTAAGCAGTGATGATTGCAGGGGTGTCTCATCTCTCATCTAGGTTAATCTAACCAGTTTACAGAGCATTTATTTGGTTCAAGTAGCTAAAACTCAACCTGATTTCTGGGCAAATCATGGGTAATCCAGATGGTAATAGTATGCTTCGGTTTGGGAGGGTTTACTTTCTTGACCACGCTGGTTTTAACTGCACTAAAATGTCTACGGAATCCCATCTTATTTTATTGAAACTTATTGCGGAGAAAAAGGCAAAATGAATTATACGAATCAAATAAACTATGCGATAAATTATGAGATAGCTTCTGCAGAACGAATGAGCGGCGAGTATATGCTTATCAATTTTGATACAGGGACATACTTCTCGGCCACGGATTTTGGTGCCGATATAATTACACTCATCGCTGAGAAAGTTGACCGCAACTCTTGGGAAACCATTCTACTAAAATCTTGGAACCTTGAGTCGTCAGTTGATCTAGAAGCTCAAATAAACGATTTTTTGGAATCATTGATACTGCACAATTTAATATATAAAATAGACAATTTTGATTATGCCGATTGTAAACTTCCTGAAGATCTCAATCGACAAAACTTTGCATTCTCCCCTCTAAAAGTATATGAGGACATGTCAGATTTATTGATGGTAGATCCGATTCATGACACAAGTTTAAAGGGTTGGCCAGACATAGAAACTAACAATTAATGAGTGTTGGTCTCATTATTGAGCAGTTCCTGAGCAAAACAGGATCCAAATTTGATTTAAACCCCAAATCCAAAGAAATTCTTCTGGGTCCATTAGCTGCCAAGTTGAATGTGTACTTCGAAGGGTACATTGCAAATCTTATTATTGGAGCATTTATTGACAATCGACATGAAGAATCGGGATTTGTAATTTCTGTGTATATGTTGGATGACTTCAATTACTGGAAAGAAAAAGCTCAGGAATCTATACCAAACTCGAATCTTGAAGTACCAGTTCCATACAAAGTCACATCACCTTTTAGGATTTTCGTGAGTGAATCGCAAAGTCAAATTTATCTCCTTGATTCTATTCGCAAACAGGGCATCATACTTCTTCGAAAAAGTGAATTTCTGGACACGCGGTCTTACATCACTCCGTTCAGATTAATGGTTAGTTGGATTGTAGACAGCATTAATGGAGAGGTCATTCACGCATCTGCAATATCTAAAGATGATCGTGCTCTGGTAATTAGTGGTGAAAAAGGTAGCGGTAAATCGACTCTTGCTCTGACATCGGTCATTGCAGGGAGCGATATTATCTCTGATGATGCTGTCATCCTAGTAAAAGAACGAGTATATGCCATCTATACCCGTGCCAAAATTGATGTTGATAATAGTTATACGCAATATCTTATAAAGTATTCCTTCAATCTGAAAGATAGACAAGATGCAAAAAGTATTTTCTCATTATTAGGTTTGGGTCCAAAATTTGTTTTATCTGCAAATATACAAAGTATTATTGTACCTAAGCGGTCCAACATATCAGCCCTAAAATTTCGACAAAATTCGATATGTCGCAAGTCTTTTGTAGATAACTCTCTGCGGGAAATCTTCGGTGGTGACGAAGTGAATTATGCAAGATTAAATGAGATTGTTGATTTTTATGATTTTGCAATACTTGAGATATCTAGTAATAGTCAAACCAATATTGATATTCTATTCGAGGAATTATCAAACAGTGGACGGTAGTAAGACTTATATGGATTATGACGTTATCATTCCCATGAGAAATGGGATTGAATTTATTGGACAAGCTCTCAATTCTGTAATGAATCAAACTTTGAAACCGGGCAAAATAGTCGTCGTTAATGATCACTCTGTAGACGGAGGGCCTGCTTTTGTATCTAATAATTTTCCTACAGTAGTACTTTTGGATTCCACCTATGAAGGTCAGGCTCACGCCTTAAACCTTGGTCTAACTTTTTCAAATAACAGATTTATTTCTTTCTTAGATGCAGATGATATTTGGTCTCCAAATAAGCAAGAAATACAAATTGGTCTTCTAAATAAACATCCAAAAATGGAATATGTCTCTTCTGGTGTACGAAATTTTCGAGATGGAGACAAAAACGCGGTATTTTATCAAGATTTTTTGGACTCAAGAGCATTAGGTGCATGTACCTTTAGAAGGGAAGTTTTTACGAACTTGGGTTTATTTAATACGGAGGAATACTCAAAAGTATTTGTTTATGAATTCTTCTCTCGAATAAAGGAATTGCCTAGGATCTCTTCGAATTCGGTAGAAATGTTAAGGAGAATTCACCAAAATAATTCTTGGATAACCGAAAGAACTGAATTATGTAGCTCTCTATTCCGTTTCTTGCGTGAGAATAAGTGAGGGATACGAATTAACGCCAAATCTGATTTAACATTTCAGCACCGCTTAATAGTCATAAGTGCGGTTGGAAAGCCGGCCTTAGCCCTCAAAGCTTGGAACAAATTGATTCAAATATGGGATGTGGAGGAATTGGACTCTATCTCTCTTCGCTTCTTGCCTGCAATTTATTGCAATATTGGGTTCCTGGATGGAAAACTGAATCCGAAGCTCTTGGGAAAGTATCGATATAATAGCGTCAGGAATATACAGAGACTTCGCTCACTCAAGCCTATTATTAATAAATTCGACAACTTATCAATTGATTATAGGTTAGTAAAGGGTTTTGCCATATCACTCCGGATGAAGACCCTTGGCTACAGGATCATGGGGGACATTGATCTTGTGATAAAGGGTGATGACTTAGAAAATGTCTTGCGCATTTTTTCAGACTTTGGCTTTAAGGACAAATTTTTTGTAGATTGTGAGAATTATACAGTCTCTGAAAAGCAAGAAAAGTACACATTGATATCCGATAGTGACACTGAAATTGACTTGCATATTGTTGAAAATGCATTTCCTTCTAAAACATTTAAGAAAATGTTCCAGGAAAAAGAAGTAATAATTCCTTGGGATGGAATGTTTATCAAGATTCCCTCTGATCAGCAACTAATTTCTCATTCGCTTTTACATGGCCTCCAAGCATCATCCGTGACAGACAGATGGCAGACTCTGGTAGATGTCTCTATCTTAGAGAGGGTAAAAAAATCGACTAAACCCTGGAAATTCTCAACACTAAGTTACCGAATTGTAAACGCTTTCGAGGATGATTTGAAGTTATTCAGCCCTGCTAATGTACATCATTTTGATTTTGCTTTTGAAGCGATAACTTTAAAAATCTACTATTGGATAAATAAGCTACTATCACACAGATTTACTTTTCGATTCCCACGCAAATCCGGAATTGTTCAGTTTTCTAGCGACAGGACATTGTCGATAAGGAGTCTACCGTATTTCATCTGGTATTTTTTGGCTGCCCGCGCAATATTTGAACGCGTTCTGTGTGTTGCAGTTGGAGGATTCTTGAATAAACCCAAAAATGCCATCGAACCAGGTCGCGATTACGTTCCATCTCAGAAAGTTGAGGAATTTTCTACACTTCAAAATATTTTTGACTATCGATTTAGAGTGCGAAGTTCTTGGAAATTATCAAAGTTGGATATTCACCTTGACTCTGATGCTTTCAGGACAAGAAATTACGAGATTTTTTGTAACGGTAAATTAGTCGGTGTTAGCAACCAATCAGGTTCTTTTGGTATAAGTTATTTTGATGAAGATAAGGATTTTGAGATTTCGATTCGAAATCCTTCCCATGCATGTGTGAATTGCTTCAGGTCTTTTGAAAATCTCAGAGTTCGATTCGAATTTGAGGAATCAATTTGATTAATCGAATTTTAATGCTAGAAAAATTTTCGCATTTCCAGCGAGTTTCTATCCATGCAATAAGATTGTCCAAAATAGAACTTCTGCATCGATATAAGAGATCTTTCCTAGGCATCTGGTGGGCGCTCCTAAACCCAATTATTTCAGTTTGTGTGTACTACGCAATTTTCAGTCAGGTTATTCGTATTGAAGATTTCACCAAAATTGAGTACCTCATTTACTTAGTTTCAGGAGTCATAATCATAAATTTCAGTCTTCAAACGATCACTGCAATAGCAGAAAATTTCTCTCTGCGTGTAAATATTATAACTAGGATTAAAATAGATCCATACACCTTGGCGCAGGGAACTCTTGGGGCATCAGTTTTCAATTTTTTTATGACCTTCATCCCTTTCTTCTTACTAGTACTCTTTAATCAGGGCTTGTCACCACGGGTAATATTTTTATTCCCCTTAATTTGTGTAACTATGTTTTTCTTGTTCGGAGTAGGTTTGGCATTGGCAGTGCTGTATGCCCTTTTTGATGATGTAAAAGCTATTACGAGAATTGTTTTTTCTTTTATTCCGTTTTTGACCCCAATCTTTTATAAATTGGATCAACTACCTGATAGCTTGCAGCATTTGATTTCTGCTTCACCTTTTACTAACATTCTGGTCTTATTCAGATGGTGTGTCGGGGTATCAGATGATTTGCAGATATCCGTGTTTTGGAGCCTTCTCTTGTCACTTATATTCTCTTTTATATGTATTGTCTTTTTTAAGAAAAATTGGAATAGTGTGGTGAAGTTATTGTGACAAAACATCTGTTAATCGAATTGAGAAATTTGAGTCTCACTCTTCCTACCAGTGAATCACGAAACAGATCTTTTAAAAATCTCGTTCTTTCTCAAATTAGAGGCCAAATAGTGACCGTTCCGCCTCGGAAGATTCTTTCAAATATTGATTTAAGAATATTTCGAGGAGAGAGTTTGTCAGTGATTGGAAATAATGGCAGTGGAAAGAGTTCGCTTTTAAGAGTACTGTCAGAAATATATACTCCAAGTGAGGGTTCATTGCTTGGCGCGCCTATTCGAATGCCGCTGATAGAATTAGATGGAGCATTCAACGGTGAATTAACGGTTCATGAAAATATAGATTTTTTATCCATCTTACTGGGTGTACATTACAAGAGCATCCCATCCATTAGGCAATCTGTTTTGGAGTTCAGCGAATTGGAGAATTTTGCTGCGCAGCCTATGCGAACTTTGTCGACAGGTATGAAGGCGAGGTTTGCTTTCGCTTTTGCAACTTCGATTGAATCGGAAATTATTTTAATTGATGAGTCTCTCTCAGTTGGTGATTTTCAATTTTCAATGAAGGCGATGGATAGAATTCGAGAATTGAAGAAGAAGGGAGTCACTCTTGTTCTTGTGACTCACGACCTGACTTTAGCTAGTAAGTTTACGACAAAATGTTTGTGGCTTGAAAATGGATCTATCAAACTTTACGGAAATACAAAATCCACTATTAGTAAGTATCAAAAAATCTCAGGACTTACAATTTAGGATTCGGACTATCAAGAATTACAAAACATGAGCCAACAATTCTTCGGTAAAGTCTTCCATACTCCTGATACTCTGATAATCGAAACATTTTTGCTTAAAAACAAATTCTATTCTATTTGCCAGCTCTTCTCCTCCACCTGAGAAAAAGTACAAATTTTTGTGCGATCTTTCCCGGAAAACAGGAATATCCCTGCAAATCACTTTCATTCCTTGTGAAAGTCCTTCTTCCACGGTCAAACCAAACCCTTCAGCCTGGGAAGCGCTTAAAGCGATACTACATTCTTTATACAGTTCAAGAACCTGCAAATCTTCCAAGTTTTTGAACCAGTATAGGTTCTTCTGATAATACTCAAGCCCAATTATTCTTTGCTTTATGTCTTCCGCGTTCCAACCCTCCTTTCCAATTAAGTACAAAATCCATTCAGGATCTTTCTTAACTAAAATATCAAAAGCATCCAAAATATCTTTATGACCTTTTTTTGGTTCTAAAGTGTTTACACAAATTATTCTTTTTTGTGAGTTTCGCCCGGCCTTATTATGAGACTTCTCTTTATTCCAAAAAGTTCCAAATGGAATCACTTTCAGCTTGTCTACTATTCCATTTGGTAAGTATTTTTGGCAATCTTTCACATTCTCCTGCGACGGAGAAATAATAGATTGAGAATATCGAGTCAGCCGCATCATATAAAACCTAAATTCAGAGGAATAATTAGGTCGATTCTTGAAGGTATACCACGCATTATACTTCAAAGGCAAAACATCATGTAGTATCGAAACCACTTTCCCTCTAAATTTAGACTTATGAACCTCTTCTATCGCATAGTGGTTGTTCCCATCAATTAAGATAATGATATCTAAATTGCTAATCTCATAACAAGTCTTTTCTAGGATTGGATTTGCAATTATAGCTTTTAGGGTCGTGGTTGTGGGACGTCTCGACAAATCTATTCCAAATACCTCAATGTTTTTTTCTTTGGCGATTTCTATTAATGAATTTATGGTTGCTAATAAAACTCGCTGTGGTCCTGCCAAATAATTCGTGTGAACCAAGTGGGAGATGTCTACACCTATTCGAACTCTGGTCATTTTTCAAATTTCATGGTTTTGTTTTCAATCTTATTCCCTAAAGCCCTCTCATGACCTCTAGCACTTCAGCGCTGAAATCATGCATCGTACGTCTGCTTACGAGCGGTCTAAAAGGTACTTCTAAGTTATTGATAATCAGCTCAACGAGTGGTTTTTCTCTATTAAAAAAAAATACATTCGTATTTTCTCTCTTCCGAAATATTGGAATATCCCTTGCAATCACCTTGTGGCCGTGCCTAAGTCCCTCTTCCAGAGCCAAACCCCACCCTTCATCATATGAAGCCATGATGGAGATCGAAGTCCTACGGTAAATTTCTGTTAATTCCTGGTCACTGCATCCAGAATGCCAAAACAAAGTGCTTCCTAATTCGCGATGATTAAGTATCCTCTCTTTTAATCCAAGCAAATTCCAACCATATTTTCCGACTATATCTAATGTGACTGGATAACCAAGAGCAATCAAAACATCAAACGCATCCAATATTTCATGGTAGCCCTTGCGCGGCTCGATAGTTGATACTGCAATCAAAGCATGACTATTTCTTGTTCTACTAGGAAATATTGGCCCAGCAACTGATGCACCTAGTCCAACTACCTCAACCCGACCTTCAAATTTGCAATTAAGTCTTTTGAAAGCGTCCAGTTGCAAATCTGATGTGAAGACCAATACATCACTAATTCGCAAGGTCATTAGAAACCAAACTTTAAAAGAAGCTAAAAACTCTGCTTGGAAATATTCAGGATATTTTAGTGGGAACAAATCATGAACTAGAGAGACCACCTTTAATCCCCTTTTTCTTTCATCCATAATTTGTGAAAAACCGTGCGGATTCAAGCTGTTCAGCCATAATACATCAATGTCACTCAGTTTCGCGTAGTTGGACTGTAACAATTTGTCATGCTCTATTTCGGTAACAATTGGGTAATGGGCAGGAATCTTTAGGCCATCAGGCAGTATGCCTGCAAAAAAGTCTCCAGAGTTAAGCAGGTTGGCGAAACAAGTGTGCACCTCCAATGCAGTTCTTTCAATACCCGAAAGACGGTCAGCTGTTGCTAGAGAATAAATCCAACTTCCAAGCCGGATGTTACCCATTGAAAACCTCATCAAGGATCGCTTCTACTGATACTTTTCCTTCTGCAAAAAACGTAAGTAAATCGATGTATTTTTTCAAATTCAACCAGGCAATAGTCAATTTTTCAAAGGAATTGGAATTATAGATCTCTGCATGCGCACAAATAGAATTCAGAAGTTTAGAAGATGTAGTTTCAAAAGATTCTGATTCTATCTCTTTGAGATATTGTAAAATCACTAAAAGTGAAATAAAATTGGGAATTCCATTGGTGTCATCATCGCAATTAATATTCTTTGGGAAATCAATTAGAAGACACTGATTTTGTTGGTAAACCAAATTCCAGGGACGTAAGTCATTTGGAAAAATTCCAATCTCACTTAAACTGCTACAGGCTAATAGCAGTAACTTAACTGCCTTCTTGGGTGAATTGAACTCTAGGAAGCTTTGTAGAGTTGTTCCCGTAATGTAGGGTCTTCGAATAAAAATTCCAGTTTCATCACAATAAATACCACCATTTCTTGAGGTTAAACACAAAGAGTTTGAATGGATTTCCGCAAAATTGTTAAAGTCTTTTATCGATTCGAGTAAATAAATGTCACTTGTACCCAATCTTTTGACTAGGTCTCCTCCCATTACAAAATATAATACATCACTGTGATTTTTATCAGTAATTTGAAATGTCTTTCTAATTTCTTCATACTTGCTCATTTTTCCCGACAATTCGTGGAATCTATACTCATAGTCAACAAGAAATATGGGAGGGCATTTTGGGTGCTGCGAGAAAGAAAGACCAAAAGCCTTGCTCCACACCTCAAAAGGATTAATTCCATTCTCGAGATTTAGAGTAGAAAAATCTTGGACTACGATGACTAGGGAAAGGTTGCTGTCCTTGATTTCGGTTGCGATTGATGCACAAATGTTGGACAATTTCGTGAATTCAAGCATTGAAATCTCAACAACTAGTATTTGTTTACTATTATCAGCACAATCAATCACTTCGTTAAGATATTCGCTTCTATTTGCATTCAATCCCTGGGGGGGTTCAATAGTGATTGTTGCACTTTGCAAAAAAAGGAATTCTACTCCGTTTCTTGATGTCATTTTCTTAACACTTCTCAAGGTGTTTTTTCCTAAGGCTTGAACCAAAATCCGTTTTAGCAAAGGCAATTTAGAAGCAACTTTCATGAGTTCATAGCCAACTCGTTCAGAAATTCAAAATATCTCACTAGAGATTTTTGTTCAATCTCTAGATTATTCCTCGAAATTTGATCTATATCTCTGGGGTAATCATTTTCCAAGAGTTCCAATAGAAGTGGGCTCATCTGTTTTATATCAGCATTTTGATTCAGGAGTTTGTAGTTTGAGAAACTCTTCAATTCTAGACTGTCTTCATCGCCAAGAACCCATTTAGATCGCAGGACGCTATCTCTAAGGAAGCCTGATGACTCACCATTTCTTCCTACCGCGACTCTAATTGAGATGTCTGCTCTCGATAAAATAATTTGCCAATTATCATTGCTAACGTTTTCTAGGATACTGACATTAGGAAGTTCACTTAGAGAACCTAGTGAATGTTGAGCAATTCCCCCTAAAAAAATCGCCCGAAATTCTATTTTTGAATTTAGCTCTTGAAACATAATTTTCATATCTTCCGAGAATTTGCTATCCCGGTGCGATCCTCCCACGACTATTAATGGGATGGGTTGAGATACATTTGGTTCCAGTGGCTTCATATAGTGATAGCCAATTGGTAATTCGATTTGACGCAGACTGTCATTTTTAATCTGACCGAAAGATTTCATGTTTTGCGAGTTGTGAATAATAATCTTCGTGTTTCTTAGATTCATCTTAAGAATCGAGTCTATGAAGAATGAGCATTTGGTAGCAACATCTAAAGTGCCACTCTCGTGAATTACTCTTTTGATTAATCGTGGGCTCTGATTCTTGAATATTTCCTTCACATTTTTTAGACCATTATTTGACACTTCAAACTTGATCAAATCTGTCAAATTGGTATCGTGGACAACCAAGATATTTTGTGCTGATGTAGACTTCATGAAATTACCCAACACTTCAAGATTGTGCGGAGAATTTCCAATGTGGTAAAAATTAATCTCCTTTTCGTGACATGCTTCGTTAATCAAGTTGTCTTCAAGCCTCTGCAAATATTTTGATTTGACATAGGCAGCTTGAAATTTAGCAAGATTTGTAATCGAATGGCCAATAAATGAAAAATCAGGTGCATAAATGGATATTTTTTTATTGTTGTAAATTTGATTGCTGACGAACACAATTGCTAGGCTATCACATCGATCATTTTGAGTGGGAATCACCCCGATTCGAGCTTCGAATATCCACAGTTTGCGATTATTTTTCGTAGAAACTTCCTGTTGCAATATTGACAAGATTAAAGAAGGTTTTCTAAACTCAGTAAGAAATTTTGTCGTTGCATTATTAATCGAATCTTCGCAGTAACTTCTATTAATAATTCTGTTGATTCAAAGCTGAAGACTTTTTCCACGGCTTTTCAGAGTTTCAAAATGGTGTTTAACACCATTCCTTATGGCGGAGACGAGGAGATTTGAACTCCTGAAGGCTTTAACACCTTACCTCGTTAGCAGTGAGGACTGCGAGGTCGCTCTAACTCCCATCTACGCTTGTTAACCAAGTTTACAGTGCTTTAAACCTACTA
>JACCDN010633757.1_pt1 | contig 10328 bp, 10 predicted proteins | sample 7441691 | NCBI WGS metagenome assembly JACCDN01 (sample SAMN15323439, study PRJNA562643) | freshwater metagenome | isolation source: river surface water | place: USA:Blue River Watershed | collected 2017-08-16
TCGTGTGGGGAGAAACGTTCTGCGGTTTCAAGAATCGCGCTGGCGATTGTCCATCGCTGGTAATCGCTGGAAATTTCCTCACCATAATTTTGGAGAGCTTCAACTTGGGTGATGGTGTCAAAGGTGCGACCAGTATGAAGTTGAATATCAACGTGGCTACCTGGCTCTAGCCGCGCGCCAAACTTGGACATCGTGCGACGAACACCCTTTGCTACTCCTCGAATACGACCGTGTTCCTTAGTCAACATCGTAATGATGCGATCGGCCTCACCGAGTTTTTGAGTGCGCAGGACAATCGCTTCATCACGATAGAGGGCGCCCTTTGTACTCACGGCGCTAAGGGTAGTTAGCGAATAGCGCGGTTGATTGCAGACACGACCGCTTTCAGCGAAGCAGTTGTCGTATTTGGGTCGATTCCGACTCCCCAATAGACATCGCCATCGATTGCGCATTCAAGATATGCAGCAGCCGAGGCATCTCCGCCCGCTGAGAGCGCGTGCTCATGGAAATCAAGGACGCGCACATCAACGCCATAGTTATTGAGGATGTTGCAGAAAGCTGCAATTGGTCCATTGCCATGGCCTTGAAGTTCTACCGCTTCACCGCGATCGGTAATTTGCACAGTAAGTTGAACATCTTGGTTCATCTCAGACTTCTGCGAAAGACCCTTAAGCCGGAAGCGTCCCCACGGTGCAGATTCGGTAGGAAGATATTCGTCTTCAAAGATTTCCCACAACTGGTCGGCAGTAACTTCGCCACCTTCATTATCTGTCTTTGCCTGAACAATCTTTGAAAATTCAATCTGCTGACGACGAGGAAGATCGAGGTGATGTTCGCTCTTCAGAAGGTAGGCAACGCCGCCCTTACCTGACTGCGAATTAACACGGATAACGGCCTCATATGAGCGGCCGATATCTTTGGGATCAATGGGAAGGTATGGAACAGCCCAGGTGTGCTGATCTACCGGAACACCAGCTGCCTTCGCATCGCGCTCGAGGTGCTCAAATCCCTTCTTAATTGCATCTTGGTGCGAACCAGAGAATGCAGTAAAGACAAGGTCGCCGCCATATGGATGGCGCTCTGGAACCTTCAACTGGTTCGCATATTCAACGGTACGACGAATCTCATCGATATCACTGAAATCAATGTGTGGATCAATTCCGTGCGAGACCATGTTCATGCCAAGCGTTACTAAACAAACATTTCCGGTGCGCTCACCATTGCCGAACAAAGTTCCTTCAATTCGATCTGCACCTGCAAGGTAGCCAAGCTCTGCAGCTGCCACACCTGTTCCACGATCATTATGTGGGTGCAATGAGACGATGACCGAATCACGGTTGTTGAGGTTGCGACACATCCACTCGATGGAATCTGCATAAACATTTGGCGTTGCCATTTCAACCGTTGCTGGAAGATTCATAATCGTCTTCCACTGTGGTGTTGGCTTCCAGATATCGTTGACTGCATTACAAACTTCAACGGCAAATTCGAGTTCAGTGCCGGTATATGACTCAGGCGAGTACTCAAAAGAAATCTTGGTTTCAGGAACGGTCGCCATCAAATCAAGACATAACTGCGCGCCATCAGTGGCAATCTTCTTAATGCCTTCTTTATCAAGGCCAAAGACAACGCGACGTTGCAAAGTAGAGGTCGAGTTGTAGAGATGGATGATTGCCTGCTTCGCACCAGCAACTGCCTCATATGTGCGACGAATGAGCGGTTCGCGTGCCTGAGTTAAGACCTGAATGATGACATCATCAGGAATTAAATCTTCATCGATAATCTTGCGGACGAAATCAAAATCAGTCTGAGATGCAGATGGGAAGCCCACCTCAATCTCTTTGTAACCCATCGCAACGAGAAGCTTGAACATCGCTAACTTGCGCGGGGTATCCATGGGATCGATCAGCGCCTGGTTGCCATCGCGAAGGTCAACAGATGACCACTTTGGGGCAAATGTCATCTTCTTATCTGGCCAAGTGCGATCTGCTAGCTCAACTGGAATAAATGATGAGTAACGATGCACAGGCATCTTCGATGGAGTTTGCTTCGGGAAATTCATTTCTTGCTCCTATTAGTTGTGGGCCGAGTTGTTACCGGCAACACCAAACCCCGCAGCGAGGAGACCGGTGATTAGGCCTCGCTACGGCGGATAAGTAGGAGTCCGCGGAGCTTCATAGTGGGGTAATCCTAGCCTGAACCATTGCCGCTGCCAATACCGAGAGTGGCGCTCGGGGTTACCTGATTCATAGATGCTTTCATGCTTGGCAGGCTTCGCGAAAAACTTTGAAGCAGGGAGAAAAAGTTGCGAAGATTAGGAGTTTTAGGGCTTTCTTTATTTCTGATCATTGCAGGAGGGGGCGCTGCTGCAGAACCTCCACCAACTGGTCTGGAGGTGAAGAATCGGATTCAAATAAAATTCTGTCGTCATTCTTCTGAAATCCCTCATTTCTCAGAGCACGTTCCTGGAACTATGAATGCATCAGGCCGAACTACTTGCACTGGCACTTCAAAAAATTGGCGCGTGAGTGTTCGGGTAACTCTCGTGAGAGATGATGGCGGAAACACTCCTCCGGTTACCAAAAGTATTTCTGGAAATGGCAGAGCGGTCATAAATATCTCGATGCCTTGCAATCGGTCGCGCAAACAGGCACGAGTGCTCTATACAATTACAACAGTCCATAAGGTTCCTTCAGGAGAAAAGTTCTACACAGAAAATGAGGCGCTGCTGGCATGTTAAAGGAACAAAACAAGTCCATGAAGAGTTATCTCTTGCATTTTCATCGTGGTGACTTCAGGGTAGAGACGCGCCGTGTTGTTCGAGAAGAACGTTTTAATAAGTATGCCGAGGTTCCAATAGCCCGATTTTTTTTAGCACTGTATTTCATAGCGAAAGATGATGCATTTCTTCGGCCTAATAAACCAGATCCCAATAAGCCCATGTTTTATCGGCGAGGCCTCTGGCGAGTCCATAACTGCGGCCAACGCAAGGATGGCACTTTTTATACTTCAGGAAATGCTGGCATCATGATTTTTGAAGAGGGTAAAGAGATTTTCGATTCTTCTAAATCTGATTTGCCTTATGAGGAAATCAAGGGCAAATGGGATGAGATGAATCGCAAATTACGCAGCGAGGGTTGAAGCGAAGATCTGCCAGGCAAGTGCTGACTTCGCGACCAATGAGAGCGTGATGTAGGTGCGCTCACCTCGTAGGTAATCAGACCACTTTCCGACCTTCTTGTATTGAAGCCATTGCACGAGGGCAAATGAGTTGAAGAATAAGAAGATAGAGATCACGATTCCATAGACAAATGCCGGCGCTGATGTATCTGCCGGTCCACCGATGCTCAAGACATAGAAGATAAGTGCAAGCCAAGGAACGATTCCTGCGATGCAACCAAAGATAAATGGCAGCCATCCTCCATTGCCTGGAGTCTCGTACTTCTCTTGTAACCAGCCGAAGAGAATCATTGCTGCGTTAGCGCCGAAGATAGCGACTATTGCTGCAACATCAGATACGCCGGTAATCAGTGCGATAAGAACAATCATCACTGATGAGCTCATTGAGTACTCGACCCAACGGAAGTAGTTGCGCTGTTGTACAAGACCAGCAGAGTAGCGACCAAAGAATGGTGGTGATGCAACAAGGAAGTGGAAGAAAGCTGAGAGCCCTAAGAAGATTGCAACTGTTAATCCGATTGGGGCATCGAGCAGAGTGATGGGGTCGGCAAATGTTGTTCCTGGAGGACCTGCCATATATCGGGCAACGATTGGAAGCGTGAAATCATTTGCCAACGCAAGGACGACAATCATCTGTGTGAGGTGTAGTACTCCTGCGATGACATTAGAACGACGCAACTTTTGGACTGTTAACTCTTTGCTCATGCCAATAACGGTACAAGGCTGCGGAGAAGATTTCCTGCTGAATTATGCTGAAGTCGGAATCCAATAAGTGCGGTAGAGCTCGCCGTCATCGTGTGGGTGCGGCACAAGCGCCGCGAATTCTCCCCCACATTTTTCTATTACCTTGCGGGATGCATCGTTTGAATTGTGGCATGAGATGAAGATGCGATCTTCGCCACGCTGGCGCATGAATTCAAGCCCGTAGCGCAACATGTAGGTCGCAACGCCTTGACCACGGAACTCGGGCGCAACGCCATAACCGATGTGTCCACCAACAAGAGCAAGGAAATCATTGAGGCTATGGCGAATAGATAACCGGCCAGCAATTTTTCCGTCGACTACTGCTACCAAGAAAGTTGCAGCAACCATTCCTTCAGGAACCGTTGCCTCTTCTTTCCATGCCGCAACCCGATCCAAATATGCGCAGAACTCTTCATCCTGTACATAATTACTGAGCAAGAATTCCCAATCATCAAGTTCTGCAACAGCCTTATGTACTCGTGCAGCGTCGATTGCATCTTCCGGACGCAGCTCACGCATCTCAATGTTAAGCAATGTTGGCTGATTTCTTGAGGGCTTCAATCTCGGCCATATCTTTGATTTCAAATATCCAGCGCTTAAATTTACTGGAACGGAAGTTAATAACTGCAGCGGGTTTGCGGCGATAAATGGCCACGAAATCTTTTCCACCGCGATAACGCATGGTGCCAAGCATGATGACAAATGGAATACCGGTTCCTGGTGCGCGAACGCCTTTGAGGACTTCACGGACCCAAGGGGTCTCTTCGATTTCAATAGATTCGACCTCGGAAATATCTACCTCAGGCGAACGGTGAAATGCGCCGAGAATTTCCAGGATAGAGAGGTGGAGGCGGACTTTCTCGCCGTCGACTACTAGATGCGCCATGGCGAAAGAGTAACGAAAGAAAAGTCTTAAAGGACTGGTAAATATCGATCGAGCTCGTACTGGCTCACCTGACGGCGGTAATCCAGCCACTCGGCCCGCTTATTGCGTAATACGTACTCAAAGACGCTCTCGCCCAAAGTTTCACGAACGAGTTCGCTCTTCTCCATAATCGAAATTGCCTCATTGAGGTTTGCAGGTAACTTCTCGACATCGCTTGATGCCGCAAGTGTGTACTTACCTTCTATGCCCTTGAGCCCTGCTGCAATCATTACCGCGTATGCAAGGTATGGGTTACAGGCAGAATCCGGTGAACGGAATTCGATACGAGTTGAATTCTCTTTATTTGGCTTATACATAGGAATACGAACCAGTGCGCCGCGATCGTTGTGGCCCCAGTTGATAATTGCAGGTGCCTCTCCTCCGCCTTGGAGGCGCTTATAAGAGTTGACCCACTGATTGGTAACGGCAGTGATTTCTGATGCATGCTTCAAAATTCCGGCAACAAATTGACGACCTACCTCAGATAAATTGAGTTCGGCGCTTGCATCATAGAAAGCATTCTCTTCGCCCTTAAAGAGTGAGACGTGGGTGTGCATTCCAGAGCCAGGATGATCGGTAAACGGTTTTGGCATAAAGGAAGCGTAGAAACCTTGCTCGAGTGCTACTTCTTTAATGACGTGGCGGAAAGTCATGATGTTGTCCGCAGTACTTAAGGCATCGGCATAACGAAGATCAATCTCCTGTTGACCAGGCGCGCCTTCATGGTGGCTAAACTCAACAGAGACTCCCATTGATTCGAGCAACGTGATTGCCTGACGCCGGAAGTCGTGACCTACTACAGCAGGTGTGTGGTCAAAGTAGCCACCTTGATCTACTGGAACAGGTGAGCTTCCCTTTTCTGGTTGTGATTTAAAGAGGAAGAATTCAATCTCAGGGTGGGTGTAACAGGTGTAACCCATCTCGGCAGCTTTCGCCAATGTGCGACGAAGTACGTTGCGCGGATCAGTGGGTGATGGTTCGCCATTAGGCAAAGTGATATCGCAGAACATACGTGCAGCACCCGGTGCTTCAGTGCGCCATGGCAGGATAGAAAATGTTGCAGGATCTGGCTTTGCCAACATATCTGATTCAAATTGGCGCGCAAAGCCTTCTATGGCAGATCCATCGAATCCAATACCTTCATCAAATGCGCCGGCGAGTTCTGCAGGTGCAATGGCAACTGATTTCAATGTGCCGAGCACATCGGTAAACCAAAGTCGAATAAAGCGAATATCGCGCTCTTCGATAGTGCGAAGAACGAACTCTTGCTGCTTAGACATGTTGTCGCTGCTCATGCCCACATCCTGCCAATTGCAGATTACAGGCGTGTTACAAAGTTAAAGCTCGCGCCAATGAGAGGTCATTGGCAGGCGGCGATCCTTACCGAATGCCCGCATCGAGACCTTTGGTCCAGGCGGATATTGGCGGCGCTTGTATTCAGCCTTATCGACCATGGCAATCACGCGCTTGACCAGTGCTGGATCAAAGCCCATTGCAATGAGTTCGTTATGGCCATGATCCTCATCAACGTAGTTACGTAAAACCTCATCGAGAATTTCGTACTCTGGCAAAGAATCTGAATCCTTTTGATCAGGACGTAACTCAGCACTTGGCTCTTTCTCAATCGAGCGCACTGGAATGGGTGGCTTCTCCCCTGCGATGCGAGCCGCCTCATTGCGCCAGCGAGAAAGCGCCCAGACATCGACTTTGTAGATATCTTTAATTGGTGCATAACCACCGACGGCATCGCCGTACAACGTTGAGTATCCACATGCCAGCTCTGACTTGTTGCCCGTGGCCAAGACCAACATATTCTCTTGGTTTGAGATCGCCATCAAAGTAGTTCCGCGAACTCGAGCTTGCAAGTTCTCTTCAGCTAAGCCAGTCAACATCATCTCATTCATGTACGCATCAACCATCGGTGCGATTCCAACGGTGCGCAGGCGCAGGCCGGTATTGCGGGCCAACTCTTCTGCATCTTCAATGGAATGATCCGATGAATACTTACTTGGCATCGCAACACCGTGAACTAGCTCTGGGCCGAGGGCGTCGCATGCAAGTGCAGCAACTAGCGCAGAATCGATTCCGCCAGAGAGGCCAATCAATACCTGGCTAAAACCATTCTTAATGACGTAGTCGCGAAGACCAACAACGATGGCGCTCCAAATCTCTTCTTCATCGCCGAGGCGATGGGCAATTCCTGGAGTTAGAACTCGATCTAACTTCGCTTCATCTTCACTGATAACAACATCCGGTGTGGCAGTTGAACCAGCGGCATCGATATCGAGCAACATCATGCCATCTTCAAATTGTGGGGCGCGTGCAATGACATTGCCCTTCGCATCGACTGCGATGCTGTCGCCATCGAAGACAAGGTCATCTTGACCACCAGTCATGTTGACGTAGACCAACGGTGCGCCAATTTCGAGTGCACGCTTCTTTACCAGTGCTGCTCGAACATCATTCTTATTGCGCTCAAAAGGTGAGCCGTTGGGAACCAGCACCACACCGGGCTTTCGCGCAGCTAGCTTCGCAGTTGCTCCACCATCAATCCAGAGATCTTCACAGATCAGAATCCCGACATCAATGCCATGAATACGAACAACGAGTGACTGATTGCCGGGCACAAAGTTTCGGTACTCATCAAAGACGCCATAGTTGGGAAGGTGGCACTTGGTGTAGGTCGCAGCAACTGCGCCTCCGGTAATCACAGCGACGCGATTCTGTGGAGCTCCACCGACATGATCTAAGTACCCAACGATGGAAACAAGCTTTGGTGGCAGGACAGCGGCAAGCACTTCAATCGATTTGGCGCTCGCTATTTGAAATGATTTGCGAAGGGCTAAATCTTCTACCGGATATCCGGTCAGGGCCATCTCAGGAAAGAGCGCAACATGAGCGCCATTGTTAGCGGCCGATTCGGCGTGAGCCAATATCAGTGCGGCATTGCCCTCAAGATCTCCCACGGTCGGGTTTATCTGGGCTAGAGCCACTCTCAACTTCATAGTTCAAGAGTACGGGAGTATCGTTTCTTCTTGCACCCGGGGACCCACTGTGGCTTCGAGGCTTAAGGAGAAATTAAGTGTCAACCACCCTCTATGGCGGAGCTGCGCACCGTCGCGTCACTATCCTCGATCTCAAAGCCGCCAAAGAGCGCGGCGAGAAATGGGCGATGCTCACTTCATACGAGCAGATGACTGCCTCTATCTTTGATGAAGCTGGCATTCCGGTTCTGCTCGTGGGCGATAGCGCCGGCAATAATTTCTTAGGCGAAGAGAACACCATCCCGGTAACAGTTGATGAATTGATTCCTTTGACTCGTGCCGTCGTTCGCGGATCCCAGCGGGCACTTGTTGTAGCTGACCTTCCCTTCGGTTCGTATGAATCCTCACCAGAGCAGGCGCTTGCTACCTCAATTCGATTCTTTAAAGAAGCCGGCGCGATGGCGGTCAAGCTCGAAGGAGCTCACCTTGAGACTGTGAAGAAGTTAACGTCTTCCGGCATACCTGTGATGGGCCACCTCGGCCTTACTCCGCAATCACTTCATCAACTAGGTGGCTACAAGGTTCAGGGTCGCAGCGATGGCGAGGTTATGAAAGCTGCCGCTCTCGACCTGGAAAAAGCAGGGGCATTCGCCATTGTTCTGGAACTCGTGCCAGAAGAACTCGCTCGTGAAATCACTGCGGCTCTCACAATCCCCACCGTGGGTATCGGCGCAGGAAATGTCACCGATGCACAGGTCTTGGTTTGGACCGATATGGCAGGCTTTACTGCAAAGCCACCGAAGTTGGCGAAGGCATATCGGAATCTACGAAAAGAATTGATGGATGCGACGAAGGAATTCGCTGATGAGGTGCGCAGCGGAGAATTTCCAACCCAAGCCCAGACTTTCCACTAAATCACTTTCTCAGGCGCATCTGCAGCAGTGCTCTTGCCACAGCGCGGTCGCGATTAGATAACCTACGCAGATGTCGAAAATCGCGATTGACTTCACGCCGCTCAAGAAATACCCAGATTTTCGCAACCTCTGGACTGCAGGGCTCATCTCCTACCTAGGTTCGATGATCACCTACGTCGCCCTCCCTTTCCATCTTAAGGAAATCACGGGCTCTTACCTCGCAGTGGGAATCTTGGGAGTCATTGAAATTGTGCCTCTCATAGTCTTTGGTCTCTATGGCGGCGTCTTGGCCGATGCAGTAGATCGCAAGAAGATGATCTGGGCGACCGAGGCGGGCGCGCTCTTAATTGTTCTGATTCTCTTGATCAACTCGACCCTTCCCAACCCAGAGACTTTTGTTATCTACGTAGCAGCTGCCCTCTTCGCCATGGTCGATGGGCTGCAACGTCCATCGATGGGTGCGATTTTGCCGCGACTTGTCAGCCATGAAGATCTACCAAGTGCCTCGGCTCTGTTGACTCTGCGCTGGCAATTTGGCGTAATCGTCGGACCAACTCTTGGTGGAATTATTTTTTCAACGATATCTATCACCGCGGGTTACGCCCTCGATATTGCGACTTATCTCATCTCATTAGTTTTCTTAATGAAGGTTCGCAATATCCCTCCGCTGAAAGAGGCAGAAAAACCATCTCTGGCTTCATTATTGGAGGGCGTTCGATATGCCTTTAGTCGCCAAGATTTAATGGCGACCTACATCATTGATTTAGCGGCGATGTTTCTTGCGATGCCGAATGCACTCTTTCCATTTTGGGCAGATCTCTTGGGTTCACCATGGGCCCTGGGGCTCTTCTACTCTGCCGGAATCGTCGGCGCAGTCACCGTCACTCTGACCAGTGGCTGGACCAAGCACTATCGTTTTCATGGGAAAGCAATAATCTGGGCGGCCATCGGATGGGGCGCAGCGATTGCGATTGCTGGCTTGAGTAACTCGCTCATCATTGTTCTGATCTGCCTGGCTTTCGCCGGAGCCTCTGACCAAATCAGCGCCCACTTCCGAACTGTGATTTGGAATCAGACCATCCCGGATAACCTGCGCGGTCGTTTGGCAGGTATCGAACTCTTGTCCTACTCAATCGGACCTCTAGCCGGCCAGATGCGTGCTGCATCAATGGCGGCAGCTACTTCACTTTCCTTCTCGGTAACTTCTGGCGGAATCATGTGCGTCGTAGTGGTCGCCATTTTGGCGATTTTGATGCCGAAATTCCGCAAATACGATGCAGAAACCAATGAATTTGCCGTTCGAGAGCGGGAATCTCGCAAAAATAGCGAAAATTCCGTCGATGGCGAGTAATTTTCTAATTTGAGTGCGGTCAATCCCAGAAAAATAAGTCGCATTTTTTATTAAATGCACGAAAAAAAGAAAAAAATAATTAGCGACACGCACTGTGTTTTTTTGCACTATGTAGTGGCAATTTTTTTTATTATCCGTCACACTTATCCACGAAACAGGTTTGGGTGACGGATCCGAACCCTTCCATTTAGGAGATAAACACATGGCTGCTGCTAAGAAAGCTGCTCCAA
>JACCDN010556173.1_pt1 | contig 10327 bp, 6 predicted proteins | sample 7441691 | NCBI WGS metagenome assembly JACCDN01 (sample SAMN15323439, study PRJNA562643) | freshwater metagenome | isolation source: river surface water | place: USA:Blue River Watershed | collected 2017-08-16
GCAAGCCCGCTTCTTGTTGCAATAAAAAGCTAATTCCGCCTTTACCGGATTGCGCATTTACCCGCACGACAGCATCGTAACTGCGATTTAAATCGGCAGGATCAATGGGCAAATATGGAACTTCCCATAGCGTATCTTTTTTCTGTACCGCAAAACCTTTTTTAATTGCATCTTGATGCGATCCCGAAAATGCAGTGAATACTAATTCGCCCGCATAGGGGTGACGTGGATGCACCGGCAATTGCGTGCAGTCTTCTACCAATTTTCTTACACGATCAATATCCGAAAAATCCAACCCAGGGTGAACACCCTGTGAATATAAATTTAACGCAAGCGTTACCAAATCCACATTACCCGTGCGTTCGCCATTGCCGAACAAGCAACCTTCTACGCGATCTGCACCGGCCATTACTGCTAATTCTGCCGCGGCAACGGCGGTGCCGCGATCGTTATGTGGATGCACGCTGATAATAATTGAATCGCGATTATTAATATTGCGGTGCATCCATTCTATTTGATCCGCATAAGTATTCGGCGTATTCATTTCTACCGTTGCAGGTAAATTTAAAATCATTTTTTTCTGCGGTGTGGGCTGCCACACGCCGGCAACGGCATCGCTTACTTCTTTGACAAAATCAATTTCGGTGCTGGAAAAAACTTCGGGTGAATACTGAAAAGTCCAATCCACTTCTGGCGCTGTTGCCGTCAATTCTTTACACCACTTTGTGCCTTGGATAGCGATGTTTTTTACGCCTTCTTTATCGGTGTTGTACACAATTTTGCGAAACGCTGGCGCAAGCGGATTGTACATATGCAAAATCGCACGTTTTGCACCGCGCAAACTCTGCACGGTTTTTTCAATCAAATCGAAACGCGCTTGCACCAAAACTTCGATGGTCACGTCATCGGGAATTAAATTTTCTTCAATCAAAATGCGCGCGAAGTTGTAATCAATTTCGCTGGCGGAGGTAAAGCCAATTTCAATTTCTTTAAAACCAATCGCGACCAATTCTTTAAACATGCGCAGCTTGGTTTGTACCGACATAGGGTCAATGAGCGCCTGATTGCCATCGCGTAAATCTGTGCTCATCCAAATTGGTGGCTTCACAATAAAATTATTGGGCCATTGGCGGTCGGGCAAACTGACGCCGACAAAGCGTTGGTACTTGGTGGATGGATTGGCAATCATGGCGAACTCCGTATGGCATATATAAGTAGCGAGTGGCTTCACCTGAGGAGAATACTTGCAAGTCATTGCGGGTTGGCGATGACTGACGGAAGCGCTTTTAAAGTCTTGTTAACTTTTGCCCCTCCACCCAAGTACTGGCTTTTGGCCTTAACTCCGACCCTTAACTTTAAATAAAGACAAAGGAACTGCTATCAGGTTGAACACAGTATAGGTAGAAGCCACAGGCAGATGATTGCTAAGATTGTCTCCATAGAGACCTTTAAGCAATTTTATGCCAATATACTCATATTTATTGATATATAAATTCACAATCCGAGTTAATTCGGTTTAGATATGTGAGACCGTCAGCAACAGGGATGTTGATGACAAGCCCCCACGGAAGACCCACATGGATGTGGGAAGTTTCTCAAAGCGCCGGGAGCGCGTAGAGATGGGTTTACGGCGCGTCTCATATATCTATACCGGATTGACGGGACACCCCAAAGGTACACCCATGGAACTCGATCGCTACGACCGTTTGATCCTCGAACAGCTGCAAAAGAATGGACGCATTACCAATCAGGAGTTGGCGGACGCCATCAGCCTCTCGCCCTCGCCGTGCCTGCGCCGCGTGCGTCAATTGGAAGAAGCAGGTTTAATTGACGGCTACGTCGCGCTCTTGAATGCGCGCAAATTGGGGCTGACCTTGATGGCGTTTATCCAAATCAGCATGGATAAGCACACGCCCGAGCGTTTCGATCTGTTTGAGAAAACCGTGGGCTCTTATCCTGAAGTGCTGGAATGCCATTTAATCACCGGCCAATCGGCCGATTACCTCCTAAAGGTGATCGTGAAAGATATGGATGGCTATCAGCAATTTTTGCTGCAGAAGTTAACGCGTATTGAAGGGGTGAGCGGCGTGCATTCTTCGTTTGTGTTGAAGTCGCCGATTAATGGCACAGCTCTACCTCTTCTTTAGACAACAAAAAAGGGGCCGAAGCCCCTTTTTCATAACTCACGCTTCTGCTTTAGCATCACGCCTATCATTTTTACGGCGATCATTTTCAATATCTTCTAGCGTTTGTTTGCGGCGATCATTGCTCTGACGCTCTTCTAGTGCTTCCTCTAGTTGGCTGAGCAACACCTTAACTACTTTCTTCTCACTCATCTCGGGAATCCATCTGCTGTTGATAAAAACTTTGTGTTTAAAACACGTTTTAATTATAGCTTAGGCCTTAAAAAGTACTTGATGATAATTGTAATTTTTAACAGCCATTTGCTATATCAGATCTTTACCTTTATCACCTAAGCACCCTTGCCGCATACCACTACTTCAATTGCGGTGTTTGCCAGTTAACCCACTTATCTTTATTAACCTGAAACTCGGTATCGCTTTTGAACAGCGCTGTATTTGCAGCGACGTCATCCAATAAGAATTTTTGAATAAAAGAGGCAACTTCCGGTGCCTGCGTTTCCGGTAACTGACAATGGTTGTGGCCACCTAATTGCGAAAAACCAAAATTCGATTCAATGCCCTGGGCGCGCCAAATCTCGCGGGCGGCTAATGCGGCGGTGTAAGCACTACGATTGCCCAGCCACTCCATAGAGGTATTTTCAATCACCAGCAAGCCGCGCGGTGCCACCATTCCCATTAGGCTGTGCTGATCGTAGGGCAGGCGATTTGCGGATTGGTCAAAGCCCTTAAACTTATCCGCAAACCAGACATTTTCAGTCACGATTTGCGACAAAGTCTGGACGTTTTGACCTGCGAATTTTTGATCGTCCGACACTCGCCAACTCGCCGAGCCACCAGAGCCAGATTCCTGAGGAATCGTCAGTTTGATGCGCTCGTCAAACGCACCCGCCACCAGTGCGCCTTTACCATTACGAGAACAACCAGTGATCCCCAAGCGGCTGGCATTAATCGGGCTATTGGGAGCAAGCTCCAAGGCATCAATCAGGCGACTCACACCCCACGCCCACGCCATCAAAGCTCCGGCAGAATGGTCGCTACCATAAAGCTCATAAAACTTGCCTTTACCGCGCGAGCCACCGTTGAGCTGCTCAGCAATTTCGTTGTTTGGAAACTGGATAAGCGCTATGCCCTGCTTGGCCAGCGCCTCATTATTAATCCAGGAACCACCCATACCAATAATGGCGGGATAAGGCGCTTTACCCGTTTTGGGAAGGGTAATTTTTGCGGTGAAAGTCAGGGTTTTACCCTTATCCACAACCGTCACCAGCAAATTCTCGCCCTGTAACTCAGCCTTCACTTTTTCTGCCGCGGAAGGCTTATTGCCCAACTGATAAGCCTGCGCCTGTGCGCCTATTTCAGCGCGACGACAAGCCCAGTCTTTCTTAGCACGAATCACATCGCCATTCGCTTTTTGAAAAGGGTTGGGTAGCTCGGCGATTACCGGTAATTGTGAGATATCCGCTAATTTAAGCTCTGCACAAGCCGCTACTTCCTTAAGGTGACTACTTGGGGAATTAATCGTTTTACAAGCCACTAAACTGCTGGCCATCAAAACAAGTATCATTGAAGAGACAGGAAAACGCATAAGGCTACCGCCGATTGATTATTGAAATTATTATTTTTAAAATATAGTTAAATTGACTATAACTCAATGGGTTTAGGGATATGGCTCCCTAAAGAATTGTTAATCTTCAATAATGTAACCGGTTACTACAATATTGATAAAGCCTCATAAGTACAAAAGGCCAAGAGCAATAATTTCTCTTGGCCTTTTTATTAAGCTAAATTTTTTAATAGCTTTTATTAAAAAATTAGACGTCCAAGTTTGCTACTGCGAGGGCATTAGTCTCAATAAATTCCCTACGCGGTTCCACTTGATCACCCATTAGAGTGGTAAAGATCTGATCCGCAGCAATCGCATCCTGAATGGTCACGCGCAACATACGGCGGGTTTCAGGGTTCATGGTGGTATCCCACAATTGCTCGGGGTTCATCTCACCCAGACCTTTATAGCGTTGGATGTTGTAACCCTTACGCGATTCCTTCATCAACCATTCCAAGCCTTCAGCGAAGCTAGTTAGTGGTTGCTTACGTTCGCCGCGTTGAATATAGGCACCTTCCTCAATCAAACTTTCAAGATTTTGGCCTAGCGCAACGATAGAAGCATATTCTCCTGAACCGAAGAAATCCTGGTTAAAGGGGAAGTAGTTGGAAATACCGTGGGCAATAATTTCAACTACTGGCAAGAACAAATGGCGCTCACTGTCTTCACGCACAACAATGTTGTACTTTTGACTTCCTGCGCGCGCGTCTAGCGCAAAGCGGGCAAGCATTTGGTCACACCACTGCTGAATATGGCCTTGATCCGCCAAGTGCTCAGCACGTAAAGCTGGCATGTAAATCAACTTTTCCAACACAATGGCTGGGTACAAACGCGATAGACGTTCAATTGTTGCCATGACCTTACGGTATTGTTGCACCAATTTTTCCAGCGCTTCACCGGCAATACCAGGTGCATTGGCATTAACATGAAGGCTCGCACCCTCTAACGCCGCTTGCGTCAAGAACTCAGTCATAGCCGCTTCGTCTTTCAAGTACTGCTCTTGCTTGCCTTTGCTGATTTTGTACAGCGGTGGTTGGGCGATGTAAATATGGCCGCGTTCAACCAGTTCGCGCATTTGACGGAAGAAGAAGGTCAACAACAGCGTGCGGATGTGCGATCCATCCACGTCGGCGTCCGTCATGATAATAATACTGTGGTAGCGCAGCTTATCCGGATTGTAATCGTCTTTACCTATACCGCAGCCAAGCGCGGTAATCAAAGTACCTACTTCAGCGCTAGATAACATCTTATCAAAACGCGCTTTTTCTACGTTCAGGATTTTACCTTTGAGCGGCAGAATTGCTTGAGTCTTACGGGCACGGCCTTGTTTAGCTGAACCACCCGCCGAGTCCCCTTCCACTAGGTACACTTCAGATAATGCGGGGTCTTTCTCTTGGCAATCCGCCAACTTACCGGGCAATCCTGCGATATCCAATGCACCTTTACGGCGAGTCATTTCACGCGCTTTACGAGCAGCTTCACGGGCGCGGGCAGCGTCAATCATCTTACCCACAATCGCCTTAGCTTCACCTGGGTTTTCTAACAAATAGGTACCAAAATGTTCACCCATCTCTTGTTCTACAGCGGCTTTCACCTCAGAAGAAACCAGCTTATCTTTGGTTTGTGACGAGAATTTTGGATCAGGGACTTTTACCGAAACGATCGCTGTTAGACCTTCACGTGCATCATCACCGGTTGTGGCAACTTTGGCGGCCTTACCCAAGCCTTCTTTGTCAATGTAGTTGTTCAAACCACGGGTCAACGCAGCGCGGAAACCGGCTAAGTGGGTACCACCGTCGCGCTGGGGAATATTGTTGGTGTAGCAGAGTAGGTTTTCCTGGTAGGAATCATTCCACTGTAAAGCGACTTCCACACCTATACCATCGGGGCGAGTCAGTGAAACAAAGTGCACCATCTTGTTGATGGGAGTTTTGTTCTTATTGAGGTGGTCTACGAATGCACGTAAGCCGCCTTCGTATTGGTAGATTTCTTCTTTGCCGCTGCGCTCATCTTTCAAGACAATACGCACACCAGAATTCAGGAATGACAGCTCACGTAAGCGTTTAGCCAGTAACTCAAAGTGGAATTCGATGTTGGTAAAGGTTTCCGCCGATGGTTTAAAGTGAATTTCGGTACCCGTAGTTGCTGAATCACCCACGATCTTGAGTGGTTCATCGGGCACACCGTGACGGTAAACTTGCTCGTGGATCTTGCCAGCACGACGAATCGTCAGCTTCAAAAACTCAGACAGTGCGTTCACAACCGACACCCCTACGCCGTGTAAACCACCGGAAATTTTATAGGTGTTATCGTCAAACTTACCACCGGCGTGGAGGATTGTCATAATTACTTCAGCGGCTGAGACTCCTTCTTCGTGCATATCTGTTGGGATACCACGACCATTGTCAGCTACAGAGACGGTTTCATCAGGGTGAATGACCACTTTGATTTCAGAACAGTGTCCCGCTAGGGCTTCATCGATAGAGTTATCGACCACTTCAAACACCATATGGTGTAGGCCCGATCCATCATCGGTGTCACCAATGTACATCCCTGGGCGCTTACGTACTGCATCCAAGCCTTTTAAGACTTGAATACTGGACGAGTCGTAAGTGTTCTCTTCTGACATAGCTAATCTCCACTTTTTATTCGGTGCACCCATCTTTCCAGCTAGGATTAGAGAAAAGGCGAATACTTCTTTAAATACGTTGGTCTATTGACACAGACGTCTTGTAACGGCCGAATCACTCAAGCCGTATAAAGATGTTCTGTCACGCAACCTTGTTCCACGTGGAACATTTTTATCTCTGTTTCAGGCTTATTCTGCCAAGATGACAGTAAACTTGCCTGCTCTACCCCAGTGATGAAGACTTGAGTAGACATAGCATCCAGCCAACGAGTCAGCAATTCGCGATGTTTCTCGTCCAGCTCTGCCGGCAAATCATCAATCAAATACACGGTTTTACGGCCAGTGATGCGTGAAAACACATAACCTTGAGCGATCTTAAGAGCGCATACCAGTAGTTTTTGTTGGCCACGGCTCAGTATTTCTGCCGCATTTTGGCCGTTTACGGTAATACGTAAGTCTGCTCTATGGCTACCCATATGGGTGTAACCTTGTTGACGGTCACGATCTATACTCGCTGCCAGCACATCAGAATAGGATTTTTCTTTATCCCACCCTCGATAATACCCAATGGCAATACCATCAACACTTATAAATTCTTGTACTAACTCGTAAAACGTCGTTTTGAATATCTCAAAACAATCCGCACGATAGAGGTGAAGTTGCTCTGTAAGCAGCACCAGCTCTTGATCCCAGGTAGATAATTCAAAGGGATCTATTCTATCATGCCGCAGCAAACTGTTGCGGTGTTTCAAACAGCGCTGGCAATCTTTCCAAGCTTGGAAGAATTTGTGTTCCACGTGGAACACAAGCCAGTCGATAAACTGCCGTCTTACCTTGGGGCTGCCTTCTAATAATAGAAAGGTATCTGAATTAATGACCTGAACCGGAAGATAAGAAGCTAGTACAGCTGCCGAACTTACCAGAGTGCCATTGGCTTTAAAGCTGGCAGTACCATCCAGTTGGCGGTTAATTCCAATAGGAACTTCGGCTGCATCATCCGCATGTACTTTACCAAACACGGTAAAAGCATTCTGCCCATTTAAAATAAGTGGTTTGTGCTTGTGGCTGCGGAAGGATCTACCCAAAGCGAGGACATTAATCGCCTCAAGAATGCTGGTTTTACCCGAACCGTTTTCGCCATAGATAAGATTAACCCGGTGGGAGGGTTGTATATCCACCGAGTTAAGATTGCGCAGATTCTGAATAAAAAGACGCTTTAAGGTCATACGACCAACAATACGAAGGCGAGGGATTTGACGCTAGGCAAAATAATGCGCTTGATTACAAGCGCATCGGCATAACAACATACAGGGAATCGCTGTTATCTGGCTCTTCTAAAAGCGCACTGGAGTTAGCATCAGACAAAGTGATTTTGATGTTTTCGTTTTGAATTACGTTAGTTACATCTTGCAAGTAACTTACGTTGAAGCCCACTTCCAAACTATCACCCGCATAATCTACAACAACTTGTTCTTCGGCTTCTTCTTGCTCTGGGTTATTAGCAACAATAGTTAGCAAACCATCAGACAATAACAAACGTACGCCCCGATATTTTTCGTTGGACAAAATTGCTGTACGGCCAAAAGCTTGTTTCAATTCGATACGTGAACCGATAATGGTTTTGTTACCGCCGCGTGGAAGGACGCGCTCGTATTCTGGGAACTTACCATCCACCAATTTTGAGGTGAATGTGTAATCTACGGAAGTCACGCGAATGTGATTACCGCTCATAGTCACTTCAACTTGAGCAGTAGAGTCATCTAACAAACGAGACAATTCCAACACACCTTTGCGCGGCAAAATAGCCTGAGTAACATCCACCGTTTCAACCGCAATTGCACGGGTACACATGGCCATACGGTGACCGTCGGTGGCAACTACTCGAAGTTGATCTTGGCGAACTTCCCATAACATACCGTTGAGATAATAGCGAACATCTTGCTGCGCCATAGCAAATGCAGTGCGTTCAATTAAACGTTTAATTTCTTGCTGAGCACAGCTAAAACGCAAATTACCGGGTGAATCTTCCACATTCGGGAAGTCAGATGCTGGCAAAGTTGAAAGTGTAAAGCGGCTGCGGCCAGACTTCACAATTATGCGGTTATCTTCCTGTAAAAACTCAATCTTTGAGCCATCTGGTAGCGATCTGCAGATATCTACCAATTTTCGGGCCGGGACAGTAATTTCACCGGACTCGCCAGCTTGCTCTAAATGCACACGGCCGATAATTTCCACTTCAAGGTCAGTGCCTGTTAGTGAAAGTTGATCGCCATTCAACACGATTAACACATTCGATAAAACCGGTAACGTCTGACGACGTTCCACCACACCTGCAACCAATTGTAAGGGTTTAAGTAGCGCCTCGCGGGATACGACAAATTTCATGTGATGGTCTCTTTTGTTATCGTCCGGGATCTAAAGTTTATTAAAAAATCAGCACAGCGTTTATAAATCAAGTCGTTAGCGAACGCAGCAAGTTTTTCATATCTTCGCGAATATCCGCAGTTTCTTCCTGCAATTCTTTAATTTTTCGGCATGCGTGCAATACGGTGGTATGGTCACGGCCACCAAAGGCTTCACCGATTTCGGGCAAGCTGTGGTTGGTTAATTCTTTCGCCAAAGCCATGGCCACTTGGCGCGGTCGAGCTACTGAACGACTGCGGCGTTTGGATACCATATCGTTCATTTTTATTTTGTAATATTCGCACACAACTTTTTGGATATTGTCGATACCAACTTGTTTATCCTGTAAGGCCAATAGATCTTTTAGTGCTTCGCGTACCAGCTCAACATCAATCGCGCGGCCAGTGAAATTCGCGCTCGCGATTACGCGTTTCAGCGCGCCTTCAAGGTCACGTACATTAGCGCGAATTCGTTGCGCTATAAAGAAGGCAGCATCATGCGGAAGATCTATATTTACCTGCTCGGCCTTCTTCATCAAAATGGCGACACGGGTTTCCAGTTCCGGCGGTTCGACTGCTACCGTCAAACCCCAACCAAAACGGGATTTTAGCCGTTCTTCTAGCCCATTAATTTCTTTTGGGAAACGATCACAGGTGAGGATGATTTGACGACCACCTTCTAATAGCGAGTTGAAGGTGTGAAAGAATTCTTCTTGCGAGCGCTCTTTACCAGCAAAGAATTGGATGTCATCAATTAAGAGTGCATCCATGGAACGGTAGTAACGTTTAAAGTCGTTGATCGCATTTAACTGTAATGCTTTCACCATATCCGCCACAAACCGTTCGGAATGAAGATAGACCACTTTAGCGTTAGGATTTTTAGCGACTATCGCATTGCCCACTGCTTGCATCAAGTGCGTCTTACCTAAACCTACTCCACCATAGATGAACAGAGGGTTATAGGCACCGCCGGGATTTTCAGCAACTTGACGGGCAGCCGCTAAACCTAACTGGTTAGATTTACCTTCTACGAAAGTGGCGAAGGTTGATGCTGCATTTAAATAGTTGCTGTGTTTTAAACCACCTTCAACTTCAGCTTCTTGAGTTACACGTTGCGGTTCATCATTGGCGCGGCGGGATTTCTCAACCGCAGCTTCTTGCACAGTTTCAATTCTGGCAATTTTACTTTCTGCTGGATAAGCAGGTACTACTGCTTCCTTTATATTGGTGGAGGATACATAAGAAGAAATAGGCGATGTAGTACTAGAGCGTGCTTGTTCAAAAGCAGCTTGTGGTTGCGCTCCTTTAGCACCTACCGCAATAACAACGGATAGATTGGCGTCATCTTGAAAGTGGGACACCAACTCTTTAATACGGGTTAAAAACTTCTCTTCCACCCAATTACTAATAAAACGATTAGGCGCCAATAAACGCAATTCATTGGGATTGGTCACTTCGTCAATTTGCAGCGGTTTTATCCAGGTGTTGAACTGCTGGGACGGCAATTCATCCTGCAAACTGGAAGCACATAATTTCCAAACTGACTGCA
>JACCDN010491022.1_pt1 | contig 10325 bp, 6 predicted proteins | sample 7441691 | NCBI WGS metagenome assembly JACCDN01 (sample SAMN15323439, study PRJNA562643) | freshwater metagenome | isolation source: river surface water | place: USA:Blue River Watershed | collected 2017-08-16
ATTTTCAAACAAAAAGAGTTATCGACATATTGGATTATAATACGGTGGATAAATTGATGGAAAGTTCTGGGGGTAAATTTAGAAAAAACTGGTTATATTAAAAATGTATGACTTTTAAAGTTGATTTTTATATAACTCTTATAAAGTGTAATATAATAGAATTATTTTAAATAAAGAAGATATGGACGATTTTTACAGTTTAGATATGGCTAAATATATGTTTCAAGATAAATTTAAATACTATTTAAAATCAAAAATAATGACTACTCAAATGTCGCTAGAATATATTAAGAGTAATTTGCATTATTATTATACGTTTAATAGCACCATATATTTATTGATAGAGTATCAAACTTTAGATCATCATATAATGAATTCAATATCAGGCCATTATATTAATATCTTTAGACAAACAAATAGCATTAAGTCTATGGAAATGTATAGTAAAATAGTTAATCTTATTATATTTCATCACAGTGTAAATGACACTTTTATTAGAAATCATTTTGATGTTATCGACACAGATAGACTATTAAGATACCAAGAAATTAGTGGGGATATAATCCATGAATATTTTAATTCATTTAACAAGAATATATTAGTTCAAGCTCAAACTTTATCTGAATCGTTTATATTAGATAATTTTGACGTTTTTGATAAATCATTAATATCTACACATCAACCTTTATCTGAAAAGTTTATAGACAATAATCTAGATAAAGTAGAATTAAATCTTATCAGAGGATTTTTTCAATTAAGTGAAGATTTTATTTGGAAGTATAGAAATGATTTGACTTTAGATAATATTATTAAATACCAAAATTTAAGATGCGAATTGCTGGATAGATTATTATCTGACGGCAAGAAAATAAATATAGAAAATATCTCTTGGAGACAAGAATTAGATAGTTGGTTTATTAAAAAATATTTATATATGTGGGAAAATAATAAATACGCGGTTGAAGAGTTGTTAACATATCAAACTTTATCCGAAGAAATAATGAATTTGTTGATAAAAAAAAGTATGATGACTGATTCGGCATGGAAATACTTATCTAGAAATCAGAAAATTTCTGGGGAGTTCTTTAAAAAACATAGAAATCAAATTTATAGATGTGAAAACTCTGTTGAATCTTTAAAGGATTATCAAAGAGTTAAAGAGGTCTCTAAAAAAGTTAAAATAGATAACAAAATAGCAATTGATATATTTAAGTTTTTGTAAAAGTATATGTATATGTATATGTATATGTATATGTTTCTTTTTTTATTAAAATTGAATATTTAACTTTATTATAATAAATTAAGGCAGTATGGAGACCAATACAACAATAGATGATATTTCAGTTAATTTATCAAAAGAACAAGAGAATTTTATAGATCTATTTAGATCTGGTAAAAATATAGTTTTAAGCGCTGCTGCAGGGTCTGGTAAATCTTTTGTTTTAAATCATATAAGAAATAATATATTATCAGATGAAGATAAATGTAGTGTCATGTTTACGTCTTCTACAGCAATTTCTGCCCTGTTAATAAATGGTGTAACTGCTCATAGTTATTTAGGTATTGGTATTGGAGAAGGTGATTATAAGAACTGGATTAGATATACTAACAGATTTAATATCAGAGCCAGAGGTGATTATCTATCAACACTAAAAACTCTTATTATAGATGAGTTTTCTATGCTAAACTCTCAATTTATAGATAATTTAGATTTATTCTTAAGACTAAAGAAAAATAAAACATATAATTCTAAACCATTTGGAGGTGTGCAAATAATTTTGATTGGAGATATATTTCAATTAGATAACGTTAGTGGTAACTCTATTACCGAATCCGATATATTTAAGGATGGATGGAAATTTATAACTTTTGTAGAATCTCATAGACAAAAATGTAAAATATTTCAAAAAATGTTAGAAGATATTAAATTTAACAGTTCTTTTGATTTGTTGTTAGAAAATATAGAAATTATTAATTCTGTTCATGAAGTAGAAACTGATGAAGGAGTTAACAAACTTGAAGATTTTACTTTGCTAGTGTCTACTAATGAAGAAGTAGAAAAATACAATAACTATATGATAAAAAAATTAGGATTTGTAAATATGAAGACGTTTAAGCCAATTGTTTATAATAAAACTAACTCTAAATATTTATCTAAATTTCATATATTTGATCTTTCATTATGTGTAGGCTGTAAAGTATTGATAACATTTAATATATCACCTGAATTATGTAATGGTAGATCTTGTATAATTAGAAATCTGGATGGTGATTCTATCGGAGTTAGCCTGTGGGAAGACTTTAAAATTAACGGAGAATTAGCTCAGATACATACAATCACTTATATTGACAGAATTGAAGATAGTGTTGTAATGTCTGAAGGAAAGGGTAAAATTAAACAAACTAAATTATTTAGCTATATACCCCTTAAGATCGGATATGCCATTACTGTTCATAAATCTCAGGGTGCCACTTTAGATAAGGTGTTACTGGACATAGATAGAGTTTTTAACCTCTCTCAATTGTATGTTGCGGTTGGAAGAGTTAGAAACGTAAATGATATAATTATTATTTCTAAATACAAGAAAGAATTAAAAGAAAACTTATTATATATTTCTAATAGATCCGAATATAATATCAATCAAAAAAAGAAATTTTATAGCAGATTTATAGTAAGTATGTTTACTAATCAAATTTAGAAAAAAAATTGAATTATTTATAGTAAATAAAATGTTGAAGATTTCTTCTAAAGAAAGAGGCGAAGCTGCTGAAAAAAGAGAGTTAGCTAAATTAAAACTAATAAAGATTTCAAAATCAGAAATGAAAAAGTTAAATGAAATTGTGCATAATAAAGAATTAGTAAAAGATAAAAGAAAAATAAAAAATACTGTCGAAAGAATTAATAAAACTTTTAATAAAGAAACAAACTCTACATTTTACTGTTGTGGCAGTAGCTGGCCGAATGGAATTCAGTGTTTTGTTTGTAATAATTCGTGTGATGACATATACTAGATATAGAATTTATTTTTCTAACGACTTCAAATACTAAAAAATATATCATTTAGTTTAATTTTTTTACAAATTCATCTTTATTTTTAATTACGAATCTACCATCTACTAAAAATTCAGCATGTGTTGTCTTCCTACCACTAGTACCAGAGCTCCAAATAGCTTTCATGTCAGTAGTATATATTACTAAATTGCCATCACTTTGCATGATAAGAACGGCTCCCCAATTACCGTTAGTACCAGAGGACCATAAAGGTTTCTTTTTTTTGTAATATACCAGATTACCGTCGGATTGTATAGTTAATTCATGATCATCTCTCACTATCCAAGAACAACCATCACTATAACCAATATCATGATATAAACTGATACCATAATTAGATATGTATTGTCTATTTCTAAACCAAATTGCATTTTTTATAAATCCAAGATTAAACCAGATAGCTTTTTCTATATTTCCATTTTTATTAGAATAAAAATTTTTAGGATAAAACCCTCCTACTGGAAATTGAGAATTATAAACTTCCATTTGAGAATCGTTTATATGAACATTCATCGAAATTATGGAATAACCTCTATCAAACCATTCACTAGTATAAAAGTTACTGCTAAATAGAGTATTTGCCGGAAAAACTCTCTCTAACTTGCTAAATGTTGTTTGGGAAGGATCATCAGCAGATTGGCCTTTTATCATATACCCCCTACCGCTATACCATCCACCGTCAGGTTCGTCTGTAGTAGAATGAACTACAGGAAATAAAAATTCTTCTCTATTTTTTAATGCTTGTTGCTTTTCATTAGACTTCAGATCTGAAAGATAATAGTTCATTACTATACAAATTTTACCTAACAAATCTTTTATAGGAGCATTAGGAAAATATTTATTGAAATCATTATAAAAATTAAGTTTGCTAAATGTATGCTCATATAATCTATTACCTAAATATCTTTTTATTAAATTATTAATCTGTCTTGTATAATCGGTATCATTCATACCATTTATTTCTAAATATATTATAAGCGGATCGCTGGTATTTTGAAAAGCAACCGATTGAATAACTTTACAATGATCTTCAAAACTAGACACATCAGAATCCCAACCAGCATGAGAAACCATGGGATACGATCTATTAATTCCGTATATAACATTCAATGTTTTATGCGAAGGAGATAAATCTATTTCGATACACCTAGCTCCGTATTTTAATATAGCATCCCTAGTATTATTAGGTGAGGATTTTGTTAAAATTTGAGAAGATCCGCCTAAATATGAATTATGACTTGATTTTATATAAAAATTTCTTAAAGGCTCATCTAAGATTTCATCTCTATTAATTCGTTTACTATAATCAAGTCATAATTCATATTAGGCAAATATTTTGATTCCGGTTTAGAACTATCATTACCCATGTTATTTATATATTACTTAATATTTTAAAATGAGTATCTAATAGTTCGGAATCTTGCATACCTAATTCATACATATTTTTTACTTTATTGTAGTTAGAAGAAATAAATATATATGAACCAAAAATTTTACTTAAATCCCTAACCCCTAACAATCCCAAGTAAATATGAATAATGACCAGCAGGACCAGAAATTAATATTTTCATTATACAGAACGTATTAATATATTTTGATAAAATATCAATTCGGAATATAAAAAAATAAAGTTTACAAATAAATTTATTATAATTATTCTTCTTTTTCCAGATAGCGAGTGTTAATAGATCGTTCAATCTCTTCTAACGGTAAATCGGAGTTAGCTCCTAATAGCATTTGAATAATAAGTGCTGGGTCTACTTTAGAAATATCAAATCTATCTTTTTCTAACTTATGCTCTTTGATATTATTTTTCTTAAAATACACAATATCTTTGTGATCAAATGGATGATCTCTTTGTAAAATATTTTGCACAGAACCACTTATTTCTTTAGTTTGGTAATTAATAGTATTAATTTCAACCCAAAATGATTCATATTGTGGTAACGATGTAATTTTAACAGCATCATTAACTTTAATAATTTTATTATTATGAGTATTATAAACTTTAAACGTTTGAGCTGATGACATCTTCTATAATACTAATAAAAGTAAAAATCAATTTTTTTTTCTTATATTAAATAATATAAACTCTTATATAAATAGTTATGGGAATAAATACTATTTTGGGTTTAGCAATATTATGTATTCTTTTTCTTTTGTATACTAGCTATGAAACTACCCAAGAATTAGAGAATGCTAATAATTCTAAAACTACTTTAGTTGATGACTATAATAAAAAGATTAATTTATTAGAAAATAATCTAGCAGAAATTAATCTAAAAATAGCATCTCTGAATAATTCTAATTCTAATACTAATTATTCAGAATCTGTACTGACTAAGTATAAAGAAGATATTGAAGGTAATATAAAGGATATTTTATTGCAGTTAAATTCGTTAGTCCCTAAAGATATATATGAGAGAGAAAATCAAAGAATTAATTTATTATTAGAACAATATAAATCTACTAACGGGTTGAATTCTATAAATTCTGATTTTGTTGATAAATATACAAAAGAAGTTAAAGACATTGTTGATAAAATTTCAGATATTGAAAATAAATGGACTAAATTGGAGTCAGATATGGTTGTAGAGTTAAATGGTAAAGTTAGTGTTAGCAAACTGAATGAACTTAAACAAGAAATAGTTTCAATTGTAAGCGAAATTACGTCTGATAATGTTAAAAAAGAAGCTGTGGATATTATTAGTAAGTCGATAGAAAATATAAATAGCGAAGTGAAGACAACTACTGATATTGCGAATAATACTATTATTTCTTTAGACAAATTAATAGAAAATAATAAATCTAATTCTAAAGAACTAGAAACGTTTAAACAAGATATTTATAATAAATTGATAAATTATGGAGATGAGTTGAAAATATCAAAAGATGAGATTCTTAAATTAAAAACGGAGTTAACTAAATCTATAAATGAATATGTGGAAATAAATACCAGCAAAACTAAAAACATTGAAGACAAATTAGCTGCTGAAATATCAGCAAACACAACCGCGTTCTTAGAAATCAGAAATTCGTTGAAAAATGTAATGACTGTTATTGGAGATGTTGATAACTTAAAATACACCCCTATATTGAAAAACAATATTATAGATGCTTTATATGATTTAAATTCAAGACTATCTTCATTAGAAGTAAAATCTAAAGATATAGATACGTTGAAATCAAGTGTTAATGTTTTATTAAACTCTATAAATAAACAACCGACTGGTTTTTGGGACTATCATTATGTAACGAATTCAGTAGCATATACCATGAATGAAATAAAGAAGAAATTAGACAATTGTGAAAATAAAGACAACTCATTTTATCTTGATATTTTATCTAAATACAAATCAGTAGTTAATAAATTTAATTATGTTTATGTAAATATTAGTAATGGGGGCAAATCTATTATTCAGCTAACAATAATGCAAGGAGTTGACGAAATTAAATACTTGGTAGATAAAATATTTTATACTAACACAAGTGACAATCCTATAAAAATGTCTCAAGAAGAATATTCTTTGTATAATAAAGAAATAGATAGAGCTAAAAAAGAAATCGAAATCACTCAAAAGGAATTAGTAACTGCTGATTATATAAACAATATACAACTATCTGTCAATAGATTACATAGTAAAAGTTTTATAAATGATCAAGATGTTATAAAACTCAAAAGCGATTTAGAAAGTTTAAATATTTCTACAACTATTAAGAATGACAGTTTATTGAAGTCGTTAGAAGAATTAAAAACATCAGTATCGAAGCTTACTATTTCAGATAATAAAATTAATGAGCTTGATGTTGTAATAAAAGGACTGCAATCTAATGCTTTGCAATATTATTACACAACTAATACAGTTAAAGCAATGGAACAAACGGTACAATCTTTAAATAATTGGGTTGGTGGACGAGAGGAATATTTTGGAGACGATAATTTAATTATATATATAAAAAAAATGGATGAAAACATTAAAAAGAATAAAGAGAATGACGATATTATTAATTTATCTTTAAACAAACTAAAAAAATTGGTGGGAGAATTTACATTAGAAAGTAACACGTCTGTGGGGGATATAGCTATGAAAGCTAGAGACGATGCGGCTAGAGTTAAAGCTGTTATAGGATTATATGACTGGAATAAGAATAATGGAAAATCCGTAAGCGAATCGTTAGATAATATAGCTGCTAAAATTATTAACATAGAATCAACGTTAGGGAACTTAAATCCTACGTTTATAGCATCACAAACTAGCAATTTATTAGACACTACTACATACCTTATGAATAGTTTTACTAAGTTAACGCAGGAAGATAAAGATATTAGAACCATTATTGCTTCTTTGTCGGCTGATAATAGCTACATTAATAATTATTACTTTGACTTATTTAAAAATACGATAGGGATTCCTAAAAGATCTGAAACTGTATATGCTATTTTAGATAAAATTGAAGCTGAATTAAAAGTATTAAAAGACAAAGTAACACAACCAGAGACTACATTAGCTGGTATAATTAATATGGAAAACAAATATACGGATGGTCTTAATTATACAATAGCTGTAAACAATTATGTAACAGAGGTAGAAAAGAAAGTACTCGAATCGAAGGTATTAATTGATACTTTATCTAACGACTTAAAAAATTTAAAAAATGATGTCGAAAAACAAAATTCTAGATTAACAAATTATGAAAAATTACAAGCTAACGTTGATTTGCTAAATTCTACAATCGGTAAAGTAGAAGCTGATTTAGAATGGAGATATACTATAAACTGTTTAGAACAGGTAAGCAAAAATAGACTGTATATGATAAACTATGTACCTTTAGAAAAATATAATTTCATTGATAGCAAAATACAGAGTGTTATAGACAATATCAAATTAATAAGCTTACAAACTTATGCAAGAAGTAATGAAAAATTTTACTCAGAATATACAAAATTTAATGAAATGATTACTGATATTTATAATAATCATATAATAAAACTTACTCTAGAATCATTTGGGAGTAAAGGAATGTATGATGTATTCTGGGAAGAATTTGGTAGTAAAATAGGTTCATATGTTAATGTTGTAAATTATGATAATAAGATCGATACTAGATGGAACGAACCTTTGTGGTATTATACACAAAGGAAATTTACTAGTGTGTATAATGATATTCAAAATATGATTACAAAATTTGCATCTAAAATAGATTTAGATACTTTAGTAGGTAGAACAAATACTATTGAATCTAATGTTAATTCTTCTTTAAACAAAATAAAAGATTTTGACACAAAATTTACCATTGTAGATAAACTTTTTGCAGATATAGATACAAAAATAAATAAACTTAGTGTTGGTACTGTGTCAAATAACACACAGGTGGGTGTTTATGATATATTTAATGTTTCGTCGACAGATATAACAATACCTCCCGTAATTATAGACTCCACATATAACAAAACAAATTCGGTATATTTTACATGTGGTTTCACACTAACTAATGGAACTGTATCTGACGGAACGATTTGGAATTCAACATATAACAATGGGCATTTGCAAAATTCTGAAGTTTTTGGGCTACCTTCATCGACACCTGTACATACACCTGTTAAATTCTTAGATTTTTACAATCTCATACTCGCAGGGCCTAGTAATATGATTCTTTATAGTAATAAATTTACATATTATTCTCCTAACAGCAGACCTATTGTTAACATGACAAGATCTACAGATAATAATAGTTTTGTTGCATATTTATTAATGAATGGCATATATCATAAAATACCAGTAGGAAGCATATCAACTATGCCAGTATTAAACACAGGAACTACAACAACAGTAACTATAACAGGAATTTTAGAAGCTATTAATAATGATCCTATTGCACCAACTATAAATAAAAAAGAAATATTGACAATTATAAATTCATTGATAGAATTTAGCAAAACAACAAATTCTACATTCTCTATATACATGTGTGTAAGTTATAATATATTGAATGCAAAGACATTATTAGCTGCCGGATCTACTATTAAAGGGTCTAATAGTAGAATATATTTAGATACAACAAAATCTATTGTTAATAACACACCTACAATAGTTACTGATTCGTTGTTAGATGTATCTAGCAAAGGGCTGTTGTTGAATGGGGCAGTTATGCCAGCTACTAATTTAAATTATAACAACACAGCTATAAATGCAAGAGCGCCCACTGTAAATATGTGTCCGACAAATTCTTATGTGTGTGGAGTTAGCTTTCAATATGGTACTAATAATATGAGAGTGGATCCGAAATGCTGTAACTTTAATAAATAAAATATTAGTCGCTAGAAAATATAACATTCTATTATTTCTAACAACAATTCAAAAAAGTAAAATATAATAATTTAAATCTTGATGTTATCTATTAAGTTTTGTTTTCATACTATATGCTTGAATAATTTTTATAGCTTTATCTTCTAGTTTATCATAATATTCTGGGTATTTATTTTTAATAATACTAGCAGGTTTAAACTCGTTGGATAAATTACATAATTCTTTTTTATTACTTTTGCTTAAGAATTGTAAAAGAATTTCATCTGTGTGTAAAATATTATTATGCTTGAAAAGTAAATCTGTTTTACCGTGAATGTCATTATTATGCGTTATGACAATTTTATCATTTTCATCTAACAAAGTTTCAGATAGGATCTTACTTACGATATCTTCGTTAACTTTAAAATTATCATCAGCATGTTTACATTCAAAATCATGATCTGGATGTGTTAAAGGAGTACATTTTATTTTTTCTTTATACTTTTTACCATTTTCATCAATTTTATTGAAAGTAACATTTTCTTTACAATTCATATGTTCATTAATCATATTATTATAAGTTTCGGTTAACTTAGTGTCAAATTTTTCAACATAATCCATTAAATCGTAATTATTAGAAATCATATCGTCCAATACTTTTCTTTGAAGGCAATCTGTAAATGGACTATTTCTTAATTCTTGCATAAAAACTCTAGTTGACTCTGGGTTATCTGATAAAATAATATTTATTGTATTATTTGTAGTATTGTTTTGAGTCCCGATATTATTCTGAGTACGGATATTATTTATAGTTTGCATAATTTTGCATTTTTCTTCATGTCTATTTTTATTAAATTTTGTAGAAAATTCTTTAAAACAACCATCACATAAATTTTTATTTTCTGTATTTTCTTTATGCTTCTTAGAATTTAAATGAGATTTAAAATTAGATTCATACTTACAACTGAACTTACAAAATGTACACG
>JACCDN010090885.1_pt1 | contig 10324 bp, 12 predicted proteins | sample 7441691 | NCBI WGS metagenome assembly JACCDN01 (sample SAMN15323439, study PRJNA562643) | freshwater metagenome | isolation source: river surface water | place: USA:Blue River Watershed | collected 2017-08-16
GCCAGTGGGTTGAGCCGATCGATGGCCAATACTTTGAAAACACGACGCCGATCACCGGCAAGGTGTTGTGTGAAGTACCGCGCTCGAATGAGAAAGATATCAACCTGGCGCTGGATGCCGCACATGCCGCCAAGGTGGCCTGGGGCAAAACCTCGCAGGCTGATCGCGCCAATATTCTGAACAAGATCGCTGACCGCATGGAGGCGAACCTAAAATTGATCGCCACCGCCGAAACGCTGGATAACGGTAAGCCGATCCGCGAAACGATGGCGGCAGATATTCCGCTGGCGATTGATCACTTCCGTTACTTCGCCGGCTGCGTGCGCGCCGAAGAAGGTGGCATCAGCGAAATCGATCACGATACCTACGCGTATCACTACAAGGAGCCGCTGGGCGTGGTCGGTCAGATCATCCCCTGGAACTTCCCGATTCTGATGGCGGTTTGGAAGCTGGCGCCGGCGCTGGGTGCCGGTAACTGTGTGGTCATGAAGCCGGCCGAGCAGACACCCGCGTCGATTCTGGTGCTGTTGGAGTTGATCGGCGATCTGCTACCGCCCGGCGTGCTCAATGTGGTCAACGGTTTCGGTCTGGAAGCCGGCAAGCCCCTGGCCTCCAGCCCGCGCATTGCCAAAATTGCCTTTACCGGTGAAACCACCACCGGTCGTTTGATCATGCAGTACGCCAGCCAGAACTTGATTCCGGTGACGCTGGAGCTGGGCGGCAAGAGCCCCAATATCTTCTTTGAAGATGTCATGGATGCCGACGACAGCTATTTCGACAAGGTGCTGGAAGGCTTTACCCTGTTTGCACTGAATCAGGGCGAAGTCTGTACCTGCCCATCGCGCGTCCTGGTTCAGGAATCGATCTATGAGAAGTTCATGGAACGTGTTTTGAAGCGTGTCGCGGCCATTAAGCAGGGCAACCCGCTCGATCCGAACACCATGATCGGTGCCCAGGCGTCGAACGAACAACTCGAAAAGATTAACTCTTATCTGAAGCTGGGTAAGGAGGAAGGTGCGCAGTGTCTGATCGGTGGCGAACAGGCCAAGATGGACGGCGATTTGGCCGGTGGCTATTACATCCAGCCGACCGTGTTCAAAGGCCACAACAAAATGCGCATCTTCCAGGAAGAAATCTTCGGGCCGGTGGTATCCGTTACGACCTTCAAGGATGAAGCCGAAGCCATCGAAATCGCCAACGACACGCTCTATGGTCTGGGTGCCGGTGTCTGGACGCGTAACGGCAACCGTGCCTTCCGCGTTGGCCGAGCCATTCAGGCCGGGCGCGTGTGGACGAACTGCTATCACGCTTATCCAGCGCATGCTGCCTTCGGTGGTTATAAACAGTCGGGTATCGGTCGTGAAAACCACAAGATGATGCTAGACCATTATCAGCAGACCAAAAACCTGTTGGTCAGCTACAGTGAGTCGCCACTCGGTTTCTTCTGATGGCTCGTGATCTAACGCCACGCAATAGTGCCGTCAGCCGCGTTTCGGCAACGCCGGCGGCACTGGCGTTGATTGATCAGCTCAAGGCGCAACACGGCGCGCTGCTATTTCATCAGTCGGGTGGCTGTTGCGATGGTAGTGCGCCGATGTGCTTTCCCGCCAACGAGTTTCTCGTGGGCGATGTTGATGTCAAGCTGGGTGAGATCGGTGGCGTACCCTTTTACATGAGTGAATCCCAGTTCGCCTATTGGGAACATACCCACCTGATTATCGATGCGATCCCCGGCAGTGGTGGTATGTTTTCTCTAGAACGGCCAACAGGTCTGCGTTTTTTAACGCGTTCGCGATTGTATAGCGACGAAGAGGTGGCTGCGCTGCAAGAAGCCTGACCGTTGGAAAGGGTGTACTCTTGCCACTGAGCTCATCAGGATTGAGGTATGCCATGACGATTCAGGTTGACCCTGCGGATCATCCTCCGGGTACACGTTTTCTAGCCTATACGCCGGCACAGATGCCATCGGTGGTCGATACGATGGCACGCGAGGCGGTGCCATTGCTGGCGGGCCACGATAAGGTGGCGATCATCGGTGTGCTGCGTCGTGGTGCACCACTGGCCGATATGCTGACGCAATCCCTGATCCGGCAATTCAAATTGCCGGAGCCCCTGCGTTTGGATCTGAAGGTCAAGCGCTATGCGGATGACCTGAAGTTGTTGCATCCTGAAACCAAACTAACTGAATCTGCCGGTCAGGCCGAACTGGATCTGCAGGGTTATACCTTGATGGTCGTTGACGATGTGCTCTATACCGGCAGCTCGCTGCTGCGGGTGATTGAATGGTTGAATGCCAAATCGCCGAGAGCAATCTACACGGCGGTACTAGCGGATCGCCATGTGGCACAGTTGCCGATCAAGGCGGATGTGGTGGGTGTTCATCTGCAAGTGGCGCCGGGTGATGTCGTCGAATGCCATGTGCCACCGTATGAACCACTGTTCCAGATTGAGTTGTTGAGACTGGACAATGCTGTTTGATGATCGTTTCGACGCTGGCCGGCAATTGGCTAGCGCATTGGCGACTTATCGTGGTGCGCGGCCTCTGGTGTTGGCGATTCCGCGTGGCGGTGTTCCATTGGGTCGGGTTGTCGCGGATGACTTGGTGGGTGACCTGGATGTGGTACTGGTTCGTAAACTCGGTGCGCCGTTCAATCCCGAGTTTGCGGTTGGGTCTGTCGGTGAATCCGGCAAGATATTTGTGGCCGACTTTGCTGATCGGGCTGGCGCAGACCTGGCCTATGTGAACAAGGAAGCGGCAATACAACTGGAAACAATTCATCGTCGGAGAGCGTTGTACACGAGCGTCTGTCCGTCGATTAACCCGCAGGGACGAACCGTCATTGTTGTCGATGATGGTTTGGCGACTGGGGCTACGATGCGCGCGGCATTGGCGGAGGTGCGTGGCCGCCACCCCGCGCATCTGATTTGTGCTGTGCCGGTAGCGTCGGCTGAAGCGGCATCCCGTATCCGGGAACTCTGTGATGAATTAATCTGCTTGTCGATTGAAACAGATTTTCAAGGGGTGGGGCAGTTCTATCGAGACTTTTCACAGGTGTCTGACGACACTGCAGTGTCGTTATTAAAACAATCATGATGCATGTGACGCATATCCCGCTGTGGGCAAAACTCATGCTGACGGCCTATGTTGTCGTATTGGTGCCTGTTTACTGGTGGACCTATGGACCCACCAATTTTCTGTTTTTCTGTGACATGGCTTTACTGCTGACGTTGGTCGCTATGTGGCGAGAAAGTGCCTTGCTCGTTTCGGCGGCCGCAGTCGGTATCTTGTTACCCCAGTTGTTGTGGGCGCTGGATTTTCTCTCGTCGCTCGTTGGGCACCCTATAACAGGGATGACGGCGTATATGTTTCAGGCGTCTATTCCGCTACATGTTCGTTTTCTGTCATTCTTTCACTTCTGGCTCCCATTCCTCCTGATATTGCTATTAAGACGAACTGGCTATGATCAGCGTGGATTACCGCTCTGGATGGTGCTGGCATTTACATCGCTGTATGTCTGTTATTTCTTTATGCCTGGTCCACCTGTGCCAGCGGATAACCCGGCATTGCCCGTTAATATCAACTACGTTTACGGTTTCAGCGATCAGATTGCACAGACCTGGATGCCTGAACCTGTTTGGTTTGTGTTGCTACAGGTCATGCTGATATTTCTCGTGTTTTTACCCTCGCATTGGGTACTTAAACGAGTCTGTCATCCCGCGCTAAAATAGCCCATCTGTATGAATGGAGGCCGTTATGGCGTTGTACCTGACTGAAGCTGACGTTCGCCAAGTGTTGGATATGCCGTTGGCGATAGCAGCGGTAGAGGATGCACATCGTGCACTAACTGAGGGGCGAGCCCAAGATCTGCCTCGGCAACGGACGCGGACCCCGAAACTGGCGTTGCACCTGCTGCAGGCCAGTTATGCCGACCAATCGGGTGTGTCTGTCACAGGTTTTAAAGCGTACACCAGCTGTCGGGCAGGAAATCGTTTCCTGATTCATCTCTATGACGGCACAAGTGGCGCCTTACGCGCCATGATTTCTGCGGATTTACTAGGCATGATCCGTACGGGTGCGGCATCGGGTGTGGCTTCTCGTTGGTTGGCCAACCCCCATGCGCATGAGTTGGCGATTTTCGGGTCAGGATGGCAAGCAGAAGGGCACCTTGCCGCGCAGTTAGCGGTGCTGCCAATCGAAAAGGTTTCCGTGATTGCTCGGAATGCTGAAAAGCGCGATGCCTTTGTGGCAAGGTTGCAGCAACAGTTTCCCGATCGACTGATCGTATCGGTACCGACTGATGCGGCTGCCGATGCTGTGGGGGCTGCGGATGTGGTGGGCACCATTACGACCAGTAGTGCACCTGTGCTGCAAACAGAATGGGTAAATCCGGGTACGCATCTCAATGCGGCTGGCAGCAATGCGCTGATTCGTCGGGAGTTACCGGAAGATCTCATCCGTAAAGCCTGTCCGATAGTGGTGGACACCGTGGAAACGGCCTTGCGGGAATCGGGTGATCTGTTGCCATTGCTTGAAAAGGGGCGCTTGTTGCCCCGGCAATTGGTTGAACTTGGTGATGTCATCACTGGCCGTGTGCAGATCAAACCCAATACACAAGGTATCAGTATCTTTGAATCGCAGGGTTTGGGGGTTCAGGATATGGCGGTTGCGCTGAAGGTGCTGGAACGTGCCGTCGAGCAGGGGTTGGGCACTGAGTTACCGATCGCTTTTGCGGCTGATGCCGCGATGCGTTAAGATGCCCCTAGAACTTTAAGGTTTTTATTGGAGACATGTATGCGCAATTCGTTGCAAGCAGGTTTTACCCTGATCGAGCTGATGGTTGTTATTGCCATCGTAGGTATTCTTGGTGCCGTAGCACTGCCTGCTTATCAGAACTACACGATTCGCGCCAAGGTCTCCGAAGGTCTGCTCGCAGCCTCTGCCTGTAAGGTATCGGTGACCGAGGCCGTGCAGAGTGGTGCCGCCAGCGTGCCGAATAATCTGTGTTCTGGCAGCACCCAATATGTTGAGAGTGTGACGTCGGGCGGTAATGCCAGCAATGCGACAGTGACCGTCGCATTGAAGGGTATCGATAAAAATGTGGATGGTAAGACCATCGTTTACACCGGTGCGGTAGCCAATGCCACCATTACCGGCTGGACGTGTACGACAGCCCTCGAGCAGAAGTACGTACCCTCGGGCTGTACTGGTAAGTAATGCCTAATTAACCCGCATGCTCGCCCAGAAAGTGGCGGGCATAGCGGGGATGCAGGTCGGATAGCCGCATGAGCGTCAGAAAGTCAGCGGTATTGAAGTCAGCATCCCAAGCGGGAGCACCGCAGATCTTTGCGCCCAGGCGAAGGTAGCCTTTAACGAGTGGGGGCGGTTCAACATTAAGCTGCTGATTCAAGCTTTCCACGGGTAGTGCTAGGCGAGGAAAGGCTCGGTACTCAATGTCAGCCAGATGCTTCTCGCAAAACTTGTGATACAGGCTCGCCGCATAGTGCCCACCATCTGCCATCGACACACTGGCGCAACCCAGCATGCTTTCGTAGCCGCCCGACACCATATAGCGACCGATACCGCTCCACAGCGCCATGATGACGCTACCTGTGCGGTAGTTCTGGTGAACACATGAGCGTCCTAACTCGATCATTTTAGGACGTAGATGAGCAAGACGGGTGAGATCGAACTCTGTTTCAGAGTACAGGCTACCGAGTTTGCGTGCCTGGTGAGGCGTGAGTACCCGATAGGTCCCGACGACGCGTAGTGTTTCTTCGTCGCGAACGATCAGGTGATCACACCAGTCATCGAACAGATCCTGATCCAGGCCATCCTTTGCCTTAGGCAGGCAAGCGCCCATTTCCTCCACAAATACTTTGTAGCGCAAGCGCTGCGCTTCTTCAACTTCGTCCTGATGTCGTGCCCATGAAATATGCAGCGAGGGCATATGTACAGGATTGCTCTGAAGCGTTTGCTCGATAATCACGGCTGGTACAGTTGTTGTCTTTTCCGACATGAGAGTCCTCTGTGGGTCTGAAGCTAAAGGAACTCTATCGGTTGTAAATGACGCACGCGTGACGTCTTGGTGACAAATCGATGACGTTAGGGTGGGGTGATCAAGTCCGGTGGCAATACAAGACGGAGCACGGTTTGAGGCTTCTCTTGGTCTTCCTGCTTCCGTACACGGTGAGACAGCCACCAGATGGCGGATTTTTTTACAGACCAATCCTGTTCCTGGCCAGAGAGCAGGAGGCTAGCCACTCGACCCAACCAGGGTTGATGGCCAACGACGATGACATCTTTGCCCTGTGGCCAGTTAATAGCGGCGAGCACATGGCTGGTATCGGCCAAGGGGCAAAGCGCCTGAATGATCTCAGGTTTGTCTGTGAAGGCTTTTGCCGTCTGAAGGGCGCGCAATGCCGGACTGGTCATGATGCGGAAGTCACGTTTCAGATGTTTCTTGAGCCATCGAGCCGTGGAAGCGGCTTGTTGCTGGCCACGTTCGGTGAGCTGACGCTCCAGGTCGCGTTTACAGCCAGGCGTGACGGGTGTGCCGAGATCAATTGCTTCGGCATGACGCCATAAAATCAGATTCATTGTGCTTCTACTAAGTCAGTTAAAAAATACAGGATAGAAAAGTGTTGCCCAAACGCTGCCACAGAAAAGCAGCGAAATGAGTACGGCGGCACTGCCATAATCCTTAGCGCGCTTGGACAGACTGTGCGCTTCGAAGGAGATGCGGTCAATGGCTGCCTCAATGCCTGAATTAACAAGCTCAATCATCAGGACCAGTAATAGGCTTCCCACGAGCAGCAATCGCTCAATCGGTGTGAACGGATAGGCAAAAGCCCACGGTGTCATAAGAATGGCGAGTGCCAGTTCCTGGCGGAAAGCGCTTTCTTCGCGTAGTGCAAACCAGAGCCCCTGCAGTGAATGACCGGTCGCTAGCCAGACACGTTTGAGTCCATGGTTTCTTTTATGCGGATTGTTTGCCGGATCGTAATCGATCAAAGTTGTGCCACCTTAAACGGTCTGCTTGTCACGGTTGATTGGATGAAGGTGTTTCATGAACTGTTGGGTTGCCGCATCCCAGGAGAATTGCTGGGCATGTGCAACGGCATCCTCACGTTTGAGTGTTAAGGCATCCAGGCAAGCCTGGCGTAAATCATGATTCAAAGCACCGGCAGGTGCATCACCGATGACATCGAGTGGTCCGGTCACCGGGTAAGCAGCTATAGGCAAGCCACAGGCCATTGCTTCAAGCAGTACTAAACCAAAGGTGTCGGTTTTACTGGGAAACACGAATACATCTGCTGAAGAGTAGACTTCGGCAAGCTCATGCTGATTCAAGACCCCCATGAAATTTGTTGTGGGATACTTGGCACGTAACGAAGCGAGTGCGGGGCCTTCACCAGCAACCCATTTTGATCCAGGCAGATCCAGTTCAAGAAATGCCTCGATGTTTTTCTCGACAGCAACACGCCCAACATATAAAAAGATGGGTGGCCGCGTACCGAGCCGCTGTACTTTGCGTGGCGAAAAGATATCGAGTTCAACACCTCGGCTCCACAACACGACATTTTTGAAGCCGACCCGTTCGAGGTCTTTTTTGACGACTTCTGTGGGTGCCATGACAGCCTCTGCGGGCCCGTGGAACCATTGGAGATACCGGTAGGTCCATCCTAATGGGATGCGCAGTCTGGCATGGACGTATTCAGGAAACCGTGTGTGGTAAGCCGTGGTAAAAGGAAACCCGTTCTTCACTGCCCAGCGCCGAGCGGCTAGCCCCAGGGGGCCCTCTGTCGCAATATGAAGTGCATCAGGTTTAAAGGCCTCAATGCGTTCAATGACGCGTTTTTTGGGTCGGAGCGAGAGTTGAATGTCCGGATACGTTGGACAGGGGACTGTTTTAAACTCAAGCGGTGAGAGGATGTCGACGATGTGACCGAGTTGTTGTAGTTCGCGGCGTGTCGATTTTAACGTGCGCACTACGCCGTTCACCTGGGGTTCCCAGGCGTCCGTTACGATCAGGATATGCATGCTTTTTCCTTCGCTCGATGACTAAATACGTTTTAGGCTCGCGCAGAGCCCTCCTGGTGCAGGCTGGGTAGATTCAGAGGTGCTTCTACCCGACGATTCCAGTGAATGATCTGTAAGTTGCCTTCAAAGTCTTCAGCAAGTGCGGTCAAGCTCTCTACCCAGTCACCATCGTTGGCATACAGGATGCCGTTGATTTCCCGGATTTCTGCTTTATGGATGTGACCACAGATAACGCCATCGCATTCCCGTCGACGCGCTTCCTCGGTCATCACGTGTTCGAATGCAGAAATAAAATTGACCGCATTTTTTACCTGGTGTTTTAGGTATTGAGAAAGCGACCAGTAGGGTAGCCCCATGCGGACGCGGATCGCGTTAAACCAGCGATTAAGTTTGAGAATCAAGGTGTAGGCGCTATCGCCCACATAGGCTAGCCAGCGGGCATGCTGCATCACACCGTCAAAAAGGTCACCGTGTGTAATCCAGAGCCGTTTACCATTGGCTAGCGTATGGATGTCGTCTTCAAGGACTTCGATTTCCCCGAAACTCAAGCCAATAAATTGTCGGACGCTTTCGTCGTGGTTGCCGGGGATGAATACAACTCGAGTCCCTTTGCGGCCCTTGCGCAGTATTTTCTGAACGACATCGTTGTGGGTTTGCGGCCAGAACCACCCCTTTTTGAGATGCCAGCCGTCAAGGATGTCGCCGACGAGATACAAGGTTTCTGATTCATGCGTTCGCAGGAAGTCGAGCAGATAGTTCGCCTGACACCCCGGTGTGCCCAGATGCACGTCTGAAATCCAGATCGTGCGAAATCGATGTTCTTGATTTTCCACGATCTGGATTAAGCCTGATTCGTGTGACGCTGGTTTTAAATCTATGTGACGCTTGTGTTAAATGACGCGCTTAATACGTAGGCCAAGATAGACGGCAAGGCCTGCACCCAACATGATCACCATTACCGCCCAGAACGAATGCTCTAAACCCGGTAGATCTTCCATGTTCATGCCCATAACCCCGGTTACGAGCGTCATGGGTAGAAATATCACGGTCATCACAGAGAGTACTTGCAGGTTTTTCGCATTGAATTCGGCGACGTGCGCTGACAGCTCGTCCTGTAACACTTTAGCGCGCTCATACAGATTGCTGACTTCATCAACCAGAAAGGCCAGTAATTCAATCTGTTCCCGAAGTTTGTCGGCATCATCATCTGTGAACCAGGTTGGGCGACGGCGTATAAGACGTCTTAATGCAGTCAGTTCCGGCGCATAGTGACGTCGTAATCGACTGCAGGTAATGCGTAGTCGCCCCAGGGTTTCGTGTTCGGGAAGGCGCTCGCCGGTGAGAAGCACCTCTTCTAGAACATCCATCTGATCCGATAGATGGTCTGTCTTCCGGCGCAAGTGAGTGGCACGTTCTTCGATGAGTTCATGATAAAGATTAACCACCGTGTTGGGGGATATGCGGCGCTGGCGAAGTAACTGGCGCAGCGTGTCCGTTGTCATTAGTGGGTGCGCTCTCAACGAAAGCATCAATCGAGGCGTCATGATGGCCCAGAGCGTACCGGTCTCCTCTTCGTCGCCCGAATGGTTCAGACCTATTCGAAAGTCATTCATGACCATCATCAGGCCATCGCCAAACTCTTCGATGGTTTCCATGCGGCTGCGGCTAACCTCGTCAAGAATGGCTTCTTTCAGAGACTCTGGTAATTGATTCGTGTGGCGTAACCACCGTTGCACACGAGCATTCGACAGATTGAGATGTAACCACAGTGATTTCGTGTTGTTCGATAGGGCGCTGTCGATCTGATCGGCTTGAATTTCATGGGATTGGTCGCCCTGCATCTCCCAGGCAAATACGACACCGTCCGCTGGGATGAGTAACGGATCAATCAAAGCGTCGATAGGTACGAAAGCCATGTAAGTACGATGTCATCAGAAGTTCATACGAGTCTATTAAATTCATGTTGCGAAAATATTACTTCGTTGATTTAACAGTGGTTTCGTTATATTGACGATGTCGTTGTGCCATAATCGGCCAACGATTTTTTTAAGGAGTACACATCTTGGTTACACGTACGACGACACCCCGTAAGCGCACTGCTGCTTCTCCCACGACAGCGGCTACAAAAACTGTGACGAAAGCACCTGCTCGCAAATCGGTTGCGACCAAGGCTGCCGTGCAACGTAAACCTCGTGCGCTTGCCGCGAAACCTGTTGCCAGTATCGTCGAAAAAAATCTGAAGCCTGTTGTGGCCAAGTCGGTTGCTACCACTGCAAAACGTCC
>JACCDN010253104.1_pt1 | contig 10324 bp, 7 predicted proteins | sample 7441691 | NCBI WGS metagenome assembly JACCDN01 (sample SAMN15323439, study PRJNA562643) | freshwater metagenome | isolation source: river surface water | place: USA:Blue River Watershed | collected 2017-08-16
AAACTTAGCCATTCTCAAGAATCATCTAAACTTAGCCATTCTCAAGAATCATCTAAACTTAGCCATTCTCAAGAATCATCTAAACTTAGCCATTCTCAAGAATCATCTAAACTTAGCCATTCTAATCAAATAATCAAAAAATATAATATTCATGAATATGATAATAATTTTAGTTATTTTAATAATATTGCTAGAGTATTAATACCATATAAAAATGATTATTCTGATATTAATAATAAATTTGATCATTGTCATGATTGTGCATTTGAATCTTATATAATTCAAATGTATATTGATTGTAAAAAGCCAAATATTTCATCAAATGAAAAGGAAAAAATATTTAAAATTATTAGAAATATATTAAATAATATTATTCCAAGAAATATGAGTATGAATGGTCATGGTAATAAAAAATTATTTAATAATATTGATGATATTATTATTAACTATTTTAAATGTTTAATAAATAATTTTTCTTTTCGATAAAATTGAAAAGTTAATTAAAAATCAGTAACTCCTTTTTGAGGTAAAATATAACTAAATTTAAGTGGAATTAATGCTCTTTTGCTTCCAAAATAAACTAATGGTTGAAAACCTGGCGTTGGTGTTGTTATTGTTGTAAAATCAAGAAGAGGAATTTCAAATTGTGTTGTTGAAATTTTATTAATACTATGTCCTTCAACTCTATTTGTATATTGTATAATATTAAAATCTGCTGATAAATTATCAGTTGTAAAATCCGTAAAATAAACTAAATCACCTGTTTCTAAGAAATGTGAAACAGTTGATGTAAAAACAGCTGGATTAGTATAGCTAACGGTAAATTGTAATCTATCATTATCAAATGCAACTGGCGTTAACGGAGCTTTAAAAATTAATGATAGTTTATCAAGAATAGTAATTGGTTCTCTAAATTTACAAATAGGATTGATTGGTGTTAATCTAACGGTATTATTTGGTAATACTACAGTATTAAATATAAAATGAAATTCAGGTCCTTCAGCACTGATATAAGCATTTTTAAATTGTTCAAATTGCATTGTAATCTGACCATAATAATTACTAGTTGTATTATTAAATGGTAAAATAATTTGATTACATTCAATTTCAATAATATCACGAATATCACCAATATTACTAATACTTCCTACTTGTCTTGAATAAGTATTATTAAAATGAAAAGTATATCTATCATTTTGAGTATTTGAAGTATCTCTATATCTTGAATCGAAATAAAAATTAGCTTCACGTTTAAGATTTTCTCGTCCTAATTCTCTATTAAGTTGGTGCCATTTAAATGGATCAACTTCAACTTTTAAATTATTTTTAAATAATTTTTCCATAGCCTCTATAGTTAAATTATTTGAATTATTTGAATTATTTGAATTATTTGAATTATTTATTGAAATAAGCTTATTTTTATTTCCATTACTAAATTCATTGTTTTCAATTTCATTGTTAAATTCATTAATATTTGATGAAATATTACCTGAACTATCTAAAACAAACTTATCAAAATTAGTAAATGGTGTTGAATTATCATCTGATTTACTAATTTCGTCTTTAAGAATAGATTTAATATCAAATGACGAATTATCACTAAGTATTGTTCTAATTTTTTCACTATAAATTTTACCAATTAAATTTTCAACTTCTTCTATTTTATTATTTTCATATCGTAAAAAATTATTATTTTTTATATAACTATGTATTCCTAAAATTTCACTCTGAATTAAATTTCTATTAAGATTTTTTTTAACATTATTTATTATTCTTAATAAAGATTCTTTAGTTAAAAGTTGTTTTTTTGTTTTATCCATTTCTAAAATTTTACTTTATTAAAATTTTATTTTTATATTATATACGATAAAATAACTTTTATAATAAATAACTTTGTTTTATTTATTTTAGTTTATTTTAGTTTATATGTAATAATTTAGTTTATATGTAATAATTTAGTTTATATGTAATAATTTAGTTTATATATTCAATAATTTCACTATATGTTTTACTATCAATTTCAACATATCCATTTAATTTATTATCAAAAATGTAAATATTTGGATTTTTATTATTTGTATTCTTATCTACATAGTATTTAACACCATTAATTTTGATTTCATCAACTTTTATTTTTTCTGATTTATTATATATATCATCAATTTTAGTTAATATACATGGTGATTTAATATTAATATCTTTATCAAAATCTAAATCAAATAATTTATTACCGTCTGGTTTACATAAGAAACAAGTAATTTTATCATTTTTATTATAAATATTACAATTAATACTTGTTTCTATTATAGCATTAATAAATTTATCTATAAGTAATTTATTTTTTAAACTTCTATCCCATAAAGTTTCATCGGTTGATAATTTTTTACTTGTTGAATCTTCCAAATTTTTACTTGTTGAATCTTCCAAATTTTTACTTGTTGAATTTTCCAAATTTTTACTTGTTGAATTTTCCAAATTTTTATTTTTTTTATTATTTAAATGTGATTCAATACTAAGTAATAAATAAGCATTAACATTTCTTTCTTCTATTGGTAGTTTAATATGTGATTCATATCTAACTACACGAGCTATAATTTGTCTAATTCTTGCATAATTCCAATGTGGTTCAAATATATAAATATTTCTAACATTTCTAAAATCTAAACCTTCAGAACCTGCTGAACTTAATAATACTATATTAATAATATCACCATACATATTTTCATCAGATGACATCACTTTCATAATTAAATCTCTTTCTTCAGATTCAACATCACCTGATAGTATAGCATATCTTAATATATTTGTCTTAGAATCTGAATTAATATTAGATTTTGTCTTAGAATCTAAATTAATATTCAATCTCCTAATAAAATTTGAAACTGAAAAATTAGCAACATTATTAAGGTCATCTTTGGAAAATTTAATTCTTTCAAAATTCTTTAATAATAAACATTTTTCAACAAATTTTAATGTATTTTTAACAAATGCACTATATATAACTTTAGTTTGTCTAGGTTTTTTATCTATATCATCTAATATAAATTGTGTTTTTGGACTTAAATATTTGATTTGTTTAAGATATTCTACTTTATTTTCTATTTTATTAAATTTTTCTTTATTTTCATCATTATCTATATTAGTCCAAAATTTTATATATGTTTCATTCAAATTTAAATTTAAATTTGAATTTGAATCTGAATTTAAATTTGAATTTGAATCTGAATTTGATATAAAAACATTTCCTATTTGACGACTTCGAACTCGATAAGTAGATGTTGCATTACTTGTAGGTCTCATTAATACATTTTTAATTGTTCCTTTAAATTTTTTAGTATCTTCATCAATTTCAATTTCACGAGCAACATCATAAGCTAAATTTTGTTCTTTACTCATAGGAATTTTTACTATATGTAAAGGATACAAATATGGAAATTTATCATCTTCATTTGGAATACCTAATTTATTAGGTAGTTTAATTTGACTAAATTTATCACCATAATAAGCCGATAATCCTAAAATACGAGCTTGAAATTTTTCTTTATTATTAATTGTTTTAATAGATTCTTCATAATTTTCTATATCTTTTATATTTTCTACAGATTGCGATTTTTCAATATCTTTGATAAAATATTTATTAAAAATATCCCAATCCTCAGGTAATAAAGTTTCATATCTAAATTCTGAATTAATTTTTTTACTTTTAGTATTTTTTAATTTTATTGAAGATTCAATAGGCCCATATAACATATTAAAACAAGGAACTAATTCAAATGGATGATTAACTACTGGTGTTCCTGATAAGAAAACTAATTTAATATTTTTAGCACCCATAACTAAATTATAAAATTCAGTAGAATTTTTACTTCCATTTACAATTCCATTAAATAAATTATGAGCCTCATCTACAATTATACATTTGTTATTTAAATCTTCAGCTTTAGTAAATTTATTAATAAATTTACCAAAAATTTCATCATTAGTATCAGTTATGCCTAATTTTTTAATCATATTACTTGAATTCATAGTAATAAATTGATATGATGAAAATTCATTATTTTCATTTTCACCCTTAGTTTCATTATTATTCATTTCATTATTATTCATTTCATTATTATTCATTTCATCATTATTCATTTCATCATTATTCATTTCTTCATTATTCATTTTTTGATCTTTATTTTTATTAGTATATTTATTTTGACTATTTCGATATTGTCTAATAGCCTTTTTAAAATTTTCATGTAAAGATAAAGCACTTAATACTATAATTTGTCTATTTTCAATTGTTCTAAATTCTTCAGCTATTGATGCAGCTGTTATAGATTTACCATACCCAACATCAAAGTTAATTAAAATTCCTCTATTAGAATGTTTAAAAACATACTCTTTTACTAATTTTTGATATTTTAATAAAAAATCATCTTCATTGTGAATTGTTTTATTTAGTAAATTATATATTTCTAAAGGGTAGTCTGTTGTAATAATTTTATTATCCATTTAAACTTTTTATTTTAATTCATACCTTTTTTATCGAATACAAAAAGTTAATTATTCATATATTCATTATTTTATATTTATTTTTAACTTTTATTTTAAATAAATTTTGAAAATAATATAATATATAAAAATAAAAATAAAAATAAAAATAAAAATTGAAATATAATCTTATAATTTATAATTAAATAATATGAATTTAAGTAAATTATCTAAAAATGAATTGTTAAATATGTGTATTGATTTAAAAATTTTAAAAGTTAAATCAAAAAATAAAAGTATTTTGATAGAACTTATTAAACAACGTCAAAATGAAAATCAAAATAATCAAAATGAAAATCAAAATGAAAATCAAAATAATCAAAATGAAAATCAAAATAATCAAAATGAAAATCAAAATAATCAAAATGAAAATCAAAATAATCAAAATGAAAATCAAAATGAAAAATATAATGTAATTAAATATGTTGATTTATTTTGCGGTTTAGGTGCATTTCATACGGCATTTAATTTAATCTCTAATAAAATTGTTAAATATGAATGTGTTTTTGCATGTGATATTGATGAAAATATTAGAAAAATTTATAAAACAAATTATAATATAGAACCATTTGGTGATATTAAAAATATTAATATAAGTGAAATTCCTAATTTTGATATTTTATGTGCAGGATTTCCATGTCAACCATTTTCGATAGCTGGTAAAAAAGAAGGTTTTAGAGATATTAATAAAGGAAACCTATTTTTTAATATTCTCGATATAATTGATGTTAAAAAACCAAATACAATTATTTTAGAGAATGTTAAAAATTTATTAAATATTGATAAAGGTAATACTATAAAATTAATTAAATCAGAATTAGAAAAGCGAAACTATTTTATTAATTATCAAATTATTGATTCTAAATACTATAATTCACCTCAATCAAGACAAAGATTATTTATTATAGGTAATAAGCAAAAATTATTTATATTTCCTAATATTAAAAATAATATTATTCCAGTTTCTAGTATTTTAGATAATAATGAAAATAACTTTATTAATTATCATGATAAATACAATTTAATAAAATGTAATGAAAAAAAAGTTAAAAACAAATGTGTTCTATTATACAATTTATATAATAAAATAACAGATAAAGGTGGAAGACAAGGTGAAAGAGTATATTCTATAGACTATTGCGGACCTACTATTTGTGCTTCTTCTGGTGGGTTAGGTGCAAAAACTGGATTATATTATATTAATAATCAAATAAGAAGATTAAATGTTATTGAAGTTATTAGAATGTTTGGGTTTAATGAAAATTATAAATGGAATGAAATTATAAAAGAAGAAGAAATGATATTTTATTTAGGAAATAGTATTGTAATCAATGTTGTTCGAGAAATATTGAAATCAATTGAATAATTTTTAACTTTAAAAATAATTTATAATATTTTTTCACATAAGTTTAAAATATCTTGTGTTATTTTAAATTTAGCTTGAATATGATTAGGTGCATAATCAGTATCTCCTCCACCTTTTCGTTGTAATGAAATATATGGTGACAAATGTAAACATGTTCCATTTGATTTCATTTTAATATCAATATTAACTGAATTAATAATATAATCATATAATTTTTTACTTGTTATTATATATAATTCTATTTTATTAAAATTTTTATCCGTTTTCATTATACACCAAAATTCATTTTCTTCATTAATTTCACCTAATAATGTTTTTTTAATATATTGTTTTATGTCTTCTAGATTACTGTTACATATTTTTATAAAATCATATTTTTGTTCATTAGACATATTTGATTTTAATTTATGTGTTCTAAATAATGTTAAATATGATAAATATTTTCGTATAAATTGATTTATAAATGTATATTTAATATGTCTTCTATCAAAAGAATCTCCTCTACCATTAATATTTTCAATTTTTTTATTTTGTATTCTGACAGTTGTATTATTCTCAAATTCGATAATTGAGTCATATTTTTTATTGTGAATTTTTTGTATTTTAGTTATTTTTAATTTAAAATATTTTTCTAATGCGGTTATTATTTTATCGTCATTTCTAAAAATTTGTTCTGCTTTAAATCCTGATACTGCAATCAAACTATTTTTAGATTTTTTTGTTTTATCTAAATTATTTTTTGTTTTATTTTTTGTTATATTTTTTGTTATATTTTTATTTTTATTAGAAATATTTAATAAATTAATATTTTCAATAATATCATCAATTTCGATATTTGTTTGCATTTTTTTATATTAATAATTAAATAATATAAAATCAATTTTTTTGTTTTTAAAATAAAAATAATAAAAATAAAAAATAAAAAATAAAAAAATAAAAAAATAAAATAATAAAAATAAAAAAATAAAATAATAAAAATAAAAAAATAAAATAATAAAAATAAAAATAAAATAATAAAAATAAAAATAAAATAATAAAAATAAAAATAAAATAATAAAAAAATAAAAAAGTAAAAAAATAAAAAAGTAAAAAAAAATAAAAATAAAAAAGTAAAAAAGTAAAATAATAAAAAAGTAAAATAATAAAAAAATAAAATAATAAAAAATAAAATTTATAATTTAATAAATAACTTTTTGTTCAAGTCAAAAAGTTATTTATTAAGAATAACGTAATGACAATAATCACATAATAAAGATTCTACTATTCTAAATAGAATAGATTGTTCATTTTCATTTAAAACAACCCAAATACTTTTTATTTTATTAATAATATCCATTATTACTGTTTTATTATCTTTAATATCATCATCCCATTCATTTTTATTTAGAAAAAATGTTATATCTTTGTTGTTAATTTGTTCTTTATATTTAATAAAGTATGGACCTGATTCTCTAATTAATACTAATGGATCAAATTGAATACCTGTATTTAATTTAATAATAATATTTTCAACATTTTTATCTGTAGATAACTTACTTTTCATAATTTTACATAACATTCTCATATTATTATTATATCTATTTATAATTTCATTTTCATTAGATGTCATTTTTATTTATATAAATATATTATATATTTATGTTGTTATTTATTTAACCAAATTAAGAAAACTATGTTTTTACTTTATATGATAAAGTTATAAATATATAAATATATAAATATAACTTTTTAACTTAATATAATTAGTTAATAATGTTGCATATTTTATTTCGTAATAATAATAAAGCTCCTAATAGGGACTTAATAGATTTTTTAGATAAAAATTTGACAACTATAGTAAAATGTAAATATGTTATTAAACCAACTATAGTTCAAGAAGAAAAAATTTCTGATTTAATTGAATCTGGTATTAAAGAATTACCTGCTATGAAATTTAACCAAGAAATTTGTGTCGGTGTTAATGATATTATAGATTATATAAAAAGATTATGTGAAAAAATTCCTGATAAAAGTAAAGATGAAAATTTAGATGAATTAGTTAGAGATTATATGCAAAAAACTTTAGATACTGGTGAAGATGAAATGTCTGAAGATAATCAAGATAGTTTTAATAAAAAAATTAATGAATTTAAAAAAGGAACTGGAAATTCTAACAATAATAATCAAAAAATAAGTCAACCTCAAAATAAAGGACCTGCTAGACCTAAGTATGTTAATAATAATGGTAATAGTAATAATCAAATTATTTCAAAACCTGACAATACTGAAGAAAAAGCATTACAATCAATGGAAAATAATAAAATGGATGATAAAAATGAAATATTAGAATTATCTAAAACTAATAACAGCCAAGATGATGACATGATGGCTGCTTTATTTGAAAAAATGGGATATGAATAACTTTTATTTTTAAGTTATTTTAAAGTTATTTTAAAGTTATTTTTTTAATTACTTTTTAAATTTTGTAAAGTAAAAAGATATTAATATAGTAAAAAAATATTAATATAGTAAAAAAATATTAATATAGTAAAAAAATATAAATGGAAATTTCTTCAAAAGAATTAAACAATTATATTAATAAAATATCACAAAAAACAGATATATATTTACATCTAAGTGAAAATATTTTAAAACAAAATGAATTACAAGATATTCATCAACCAATAGTAGAAGAATATAATTGTGGTGGACGACCAAACGGATTATGGTATAGTCATGGAAATTCTTGGTTAAATTTTATTGTTAATAATAAAAATATTAATCCTATATTTAAACCATGTTGTTATTTATATGAAATAAAATTAGATGAAAGTCAGATATTAAAACTAGATAATTATAATCAAATTAAAAAATTTGATGATTATTATAGTGATTATTATTTAAATGTTGAAAATTATAATTTATGTGGCTATAGAAAACTAAATCCATCTAGATATATTGATTATTATGATTTTAATACAACTAAATTTAAAAATAAAACTTTATATGATTATTTAGAATCTAAAAATATAGTTTTTAGTGATAAAGATAAGTTTAAAAAACATTTAAATCAATATTACATTAATGTCAATAAAAATGTAATAGAAGAAAGAAGAAATAAACGTTGGGATATAGTTGCTAAAGATTATGACGGTGTTCATTTTACACCATATCAAAAAAATATTAATAATATAAATTGGTATAAATCTATATCAATTAGTTCCGGTTGTGTTTGGAACGTTAAAGCTATTAAAGCTTTATATTTAGTTGCTCATGTTATTAATAAAAATTTTGAACATATTAAAAATATATGGAAATTAACTGATTACGGTGAATATTTATTGAAATAACTTTTTAGTTTTACTAAAAAGTTATTTATAAACTTTCAATAATATTATCAATACTTCTATATTTTTCTACAAATTTTTCATCTAATACTATATCATTATATAAAGTTCCTATTGTTGGTGTTCTTCCAACCATTAAAGGTGCTGAAAGACCTTTAATATTATCAGTCATATTATTAATAGCAGCATTTTCTAAAGTTTGAATAGGGAATTTATCACTAACCCTAAGTAATACATTTTCACTTTCACGTTTACTAAGTCCTGTTTTTTGAATTGAAGTTACATGACCAGTAAATGTCATTTCATCTGCAAAGATAGTGTAATGTCTATGGCTAAGATTACTAATATTTTCTTTTAATTCTGAAATAATTTTTTGTCTAGCCGCTTCAATTCCATAAATTCTTGCAATTTCAATAATACTATCAGTATCACATTTATAAATATCAAGTTCTTTATTCTCTAAAATTTTAGGTAAATTAGTTCCATTAACTCTAATAATAAATTGTTTTACTGTTTTAACAGAACCATCTTCATCAATTACACTTCTACTAACTGAATCAACTTGAGTATATGTTAATCCTTCAATTCCTCTAATATTATAATCAAGTAAAATATCTGATAATTTAACAATATCATCTAATGTAATAATCTTTTTATAATTATTTCTAATATAAATTCTTAAAATAATATTATCAGCATTTTCAGCAGTATTAACAATATAAATATAATCTAATTTATTTAAACTAATAAGAATAGTTTCCAATTCCATATTTTTTGTAATTAATTCAATTCTATCAATTTCCATTCGAATACACCATTTAGTAGTATCACTAGGTGGTTTAAGACCAGGATTATGTTTTTCAAATGATTTAATAATATTAATTTCATGTTTATATTTTGAATGAACAATTTTTCCATATTCTTCGAAAAATATCTGTATTGAATTAACAAAACGTCTTAAAGGCATCATTTCAATATGATTTGCAATAATTTGTACTTTATCTTTATCTTGATTAATTTTTTGTTTAACAAATAATTGCATAGTAGGATTCTTCATTTGAATAGTATCTTTAGCACCAAAAATTTCTTTAAT
>JACCDN010656872.1_pt1 | contig 10323 bp, 11 predicted proteins | sample 7441691 | NCBI WGS metagenome assembly JACCDN01 (sample SAMN15323439, study PRJNA562643) | freshwater metagenome | isolation source: river surface water | place: USA:Blue River Watershed | collected 2017-08-16
CAACTGGGCGAACAACAATGCGATCTTCGAGTGGCTTGATAGAAACCGACACTTTGACCTCTTCTTTTCTTAAGATTTGTGTTTTAGCAGACTCGATGTTCGAGTGCTAATAAAACTTTAGGGCCTAATTAGCACTCAGTCAAGGTGAGTGCTAGTAGGAAGACCGCTAGCCTAGATTCATGAATCAATTGCTCACCGCCGAAGCGCTAAGGCTGCTTGACGAGGTTGGCGAGATTGACTCAAAAGCAGATGTGCTTTCTATTATCACCAAGCTAAGAAAAGCTGGGCACGATGCGCTTTTGGTAACCGAGGTGATCACCCAGGCCAGGCTGCGAACCAGGGCCAGGGCTAAATTTGGAGACTTTGCAAAAAACCTACTCTTCACCGAAGCCGGATTAGAACAAGCAACCAGGCTGCAGGTCGCAGCTGTGCACGCCGAACGATTTAGACAGGCTGGATACCAATCAGTCGCAGATTTGGGCAGTGGCATCGGTGCTGATGCATTGGCATTTGCATCGCTTGGCATTGAAGTCACGGCAGTAGAAAAAGATCCGCAAACCGCAGCGCTGGCAGCATTTAATTTGGCAGCCTTCCCAAATGCTCGGGTATTGGTTGGCGATGCCCAGCAGTTAGATCTTTCCGGCTTCGATGCGCTCTGGCTTGATCCAGCCAGAAGAGATCTCGAGCGCAAGAGCGCCAAGCACATCACGCTAGCTCCGGCCGATTTCAGCCCGGATCTAGATTGGTGTTACCAAATTCCAAAGCCCAAGGGGATCAAACTGGGGCCGGCTTTCCCGCTCGAGCTGATTCCCGAAAACATCGAAGCGCAATGGGTCTCTCACCAAGGTGACCTGGTTGAGTTGACACTCTGGTTCGATGGGCTGAACAAGCGAGTTGGCCGCTGTGCTCTGATGCTTAAAGACGGTCAGCGCTACCTCTTCGAATCAGACGAGCTAGCGCGCTTTGAAACCCAAGTATTGAAGCGTTATGTCTATGAGCCGGACTACTCACTTATCCGCTCTCAACTGTTAGGCGATTTCGCGAATCAGCAGGGGCTAAGCGGAATTTCCGATGGAATCGCCTACCTCTCCAGCGAGCAGCTAAACGACTCCCCATGGTTGAAGGCTTATGAAGTGCTGGAGGTTTTGCCACTGGATGAGGCTCAAATTCGAAAGGTACTTTGGGCCCGCGGTATTGGAAAACTAGAGATTAAGAAGCGTGGGGTGGATATCACCCCAGAAGAACTCAGGCCAAAGTTGAAGTTAAAAGGGGAGGGCGCCGCCACCCTGATTCTCACCAAGGTAGACGACGCCCGACGCGCTCTTATCGTTCAACCGATTCGCTAGATGGCTCTTCTAGCGAAGCGATTAGCGGTCACCGAAGTGCATTCCGCCGAATCCGCGTTCGAATTCAAAAAACTCAGGGCCCATCGGCTGGAGTCCGAAAGCCCCCGAGATGATAAGAACCTTTGTAATAACACCGAGGATGCTGAAAATAATCCATCCCGCTAGGTGAACGTATCCGAGCACGGTTCCGGTCAATGCCAGGGTGCGGCCGGACTCACCAGATTCTTTGATTTGCTTGAGTGCAATGTGGCCGGTGATCACTGCAATCAGTGCGCCGACGATGCTTAGTGCGCTTGCTAGCGACACCACCGAGAGGGTGTTGAGTGAAGTCCAATCGAACTTCTTCTTCTCAACTGGGGTTAGAACCGGGGTTTCGGCTGCAACGTCAGAGTTGGTTGCAGCAGCTGATTTCTTCTCTGCCATGTTTTCCTTTGGTTGGGGACCACCAAACAATGACAGGTATATGTGATAGTTCGCTGTAGGAAAGCTGGGAGCTTCTAGAGAGTCTGAACTTGAGTTACCTCAAGGGTTGATTCCGAACCAAAGCCAAGACTGGATGGGGATCGACCTGCCATCACCAGTTGCGAACCCAGAGCCGCAATCATCGCACCGTTATCGGTGCAGAGCTGGAATCTTGGGATTCGAAGTTCAATGCCATTTTCACTGCAGCGTTTCTGAGCCTCTTCTCGAAGCCGAGCATTTGCCACCACGCCACCACCCAATAGCAGGCGATTCACATTGAAGTCTTTGCAGGCATTGATGGCTTTGGTCAGCAGCACATCGACCACCGCTTCTCTAAAGCTTGCCGCGACATCGGCCTTAGAGAATGCTTCGCCAGCATCCTGGGCTTTCTCGACATAGCGAGCAACTGCAGTCTTGAGTCCGGAGAAGGAGAAGTCGTAGCGATGCTTCTCCATATCTTTCGGTAACGTCAGTCCGCGCGGGAATCGGATCGAGGCCGTGCCATCGGCGGCCAACTTATCAATCTGCGGACCCCCCGGATATGGCAGACCTAAAACCCTGGCTACCTTGTCGAACGCTTCTCCGGCGGCATCGTCAATGGTCTCCCCCAAAAGTTCAACATCATTAAGTAGGTGCCTGACCAAAAGCAGTGAGGTGTGCCCTCCGGAAACCAGTAGTGCGATGGTTGGAAGTTCAACCGCTCCGCGCTCCAAAACATCTGCACCAACGTGACCAACCAAGTGGTTCACCGCATAGAGCGGTTTGTTGTGTGCCAAAGCAAGACCTTTGGCAGCGCCAATGCCAACCATGAGAGCTCCGGCAAGACCAGGACCGTTCGCAACCGCAATAGCATCAATGTCATTCATGGTGAGCTTCGCCTCGGTAAGGGCTTTTTCCAACGTTGGCCGAATTGCTTCTAGGTGCGCTCTGGCTGCGACCTCCGGCACTACTCCGCCATACTTTGAATGTTCGTCCATCGAGCTGTGCAGCGCATTTGCCAGCAGGCGATTGCCCTGCACGATGCCAACTCCGGTTTCATCACAGGTTGACTCAATGCCCAGCACGATTGGCTGGCGAATTGGCAACCTCATAATCAGGGCATCGACACCGGCAGGTTGGTAGTAGCGCTTGCGAACATCGATCTGCTCAAAGCCGAGGTCTTTATAGAGTGCTATGGCGACTGCATTATCAGCCCTGACCTCAAGCATGATTTGCTCGGAGCCAAGCTCTCTGGCCTTTGCAATCAGACGCTGCATCAACTCTCGACCTAGCCCTTTACCGCGCTGCTCTGAGGCAATGCCGATGGTCTGAATGTCGGAGCTAAACGAGCCTGCGGCGGTTGATAATCCGGCATAGCCAATCAGTTCTGGTGCAAAGATGCCTAGGTAATAGGTGTGGTTTGCCGCCAGCTCACTTGCCATGCTGATTGAAGACCAGGCATCCTCTGGGAAAAGCTTCTGCTCGAGATCCATCACCGTGGTCAGGTGCTCTTTAGATAGTTGCAAGAATTCCATTAGCCGCTCACCCGCTTGCCGGCAGATGGTGCCACGTCTGGTGAGCGTAAATACAGAGCCGAAGCATCGCTGAGATCAATCCCTTGAGTCTTGGCCCAAATCGCGTAGCGACCAATGAGCTCTGCATTGCACTTGCCATCCACTGCCTCATAGTCGGCAAACTGCCCCAACTCCTCTGGCTTTAGCACCGCGGGTCCAAAGACTCTGTTCCCTGATTCGTAGGCTGCAACAAATAGCTCTCGACGCTTAGCATCCGAGGAAACTACGATCTTGGCTGCTCCGAAAGACAGCGCGACGGCATCGAGGTTCATCACCGAATACATCGGGAGCAGAAGTGCTGCGGCGAATGAGGTGCCAGCTGCCATGCCAACTCGCAGACCGGTATACGGCGCTGGTCCCCGACCAATTGCGACTGAAGAAACTTCTCGGGCGCTTAGCTTTGCCTTGGCAAGAACTTCGGCAATGGCATTTCCAATGTTTTCGGCATGACCGAATGGGTCGTCGTATTCAACAAAGGCTAATAACTTTTCCCCATCAAAGATGGCAGTCGAAGTTCCAGCCGAAGTATCAATTGCTAAGAGCAATTTCCACCCCCTGCCAACGCTGTCCGATCCCGGAGATGGTGACCATTCTTGATTCATCATCAGAATCTCGGTTTATATCTACCTGAAGCCAGTGTTCTGCTAGACCATCGATGTAATCCCGCGCCCACTCAACCACAACGATTGAGTTTGCAAAATCAATATCCAGATCATCCAGTTCGACGGCGGAGTTTAGGCGGTAGGCATCGACGTGAACCAACTTTGGACCGGCTTCGGTGCGATGGGTGCGAGCCAGTACGAAGGTGGGCGACTGCACGGTGCCCGAAGCACCCAGCCCCTCACCGATACCCCGAGTAAGCGTGGTCTTGCCAGCACCGAGTGGACCGTTCAGTAGCAGCAAATCGCCAGCCCGAAGCACCCTGGCAATAGCTAGACCGAGCCGATGCATTTGCTCAGGGTCTTGAATTCGAAATTCCATACCTAGAGGTAAACCCTCTTAGCTCTGCCACCAATCCTGGTGACAATCTCATAGTTGATGGTGCCGGCCGAAGCGCCAAGCTCATCCGCCGATGGTTCAGAGTTCGCAGGATCGCCAAAAATAACCACTTCATCACCCAGCGCAACTGCGTGGTCGCCAACATCAACCACAAACTGGTCCATGGCAACCCGACCACAAATCTCAAATAGCCTGCCCGCAATCAATACTTTTGCACCAACCGCAATTCTCGGCATGCCCTCCGAGTAACCAAATGGGACTAGAGCCAAGGAGGTTTCTTTCTCGGTTATATATCGATATCCGTAGGAGACTCCTTGACCTGCGGGTACTCGCTTTAGATTCACGACCCGAGCGCTGGCTCGCATCGCTGGCTGCAGTTGATGCTCGCTGAAGTCGCGGTCATCCCAAGGGTTTAGCCCATAGATGCCGATACCGACTCGAACCATTTCGTATCTCATGCTCGGGTAACTCAGTGCTCCAGCAGTGGCTGCCAAGTGGCGTTGCGAGATGTTAACCCCGGCAGTTTTAGCAACCTGTTCGGCAGCTAGAAACTCTTGTTCTTGCTTAAGATCCTCTTCCAAGGAGGTGTTGGCTAGGTGGGAAAACAACCCGATGGTTTTACCGGAAAGCTTTTTGAATACCTTTTCCCATTCGGTTTTTGGAAAACCTGCCCTACCCAAACCGGTGTCAACCTTGATGTGTATCTGCTTGACCCCTGCCGCGAGCGCCGCATCCAGCACTGCAAAGTTTGAAATGCCGAGTTCGATCTCTTGCTCAGCGGCCATCTGGAAGTCATCCTCGGTGGAGAGAATCCAGCACATGATTCTGGATTTAATCCCGGCTGCGCGCAGCGCAATCGCTTCCTCAAGATCGGCAACACCGAGTGCATCAACCGAGATCTCTTCAAGTGCCGCTGCAACCTCGTGCATGCCGTGACCGTAGGCATTTGCCTTCACGACGGCCATTACCTCGCTTGGGGCGACAATGGCCTTTAGCTTTCGGTAGTTGGCCTGGATCTTTCCCAGGTCGACTTGAATTTCGCGCATCTAGTTAGCCTCCAATACAACAAAGGCAGATGCAAGTTCTTGTTCGTGGCTTAGCGATAGCTGAATCGAAGTGATTCCCAATTCGGCCACCCTAGATTTAGTTTCACCATGCAACACGATGCTTGGTTTTCCCAAGTGATCTTTCACGATTTCGATTTCGACCCAGCGCAACAACTTTGGATTCCCGATTGCCTTGGCTAGGGCTTCCTTGGCAGCAAACCTAGCGGCCAGCGAAGCATCGGATAGCTCCTGCTCATTTGGGTGAAACAAGCGCCCCTTGAGGTTCGGTGTGCGGGCCAAAGACTCTGCCATGCGCACCACTGAGCAAAGGTCAGTGCCGACCCCGTAAATCACTTATTCGACCGTAACGCTCTTTGCCAAGTTTCTTGGCTGGTCAACATCCAATCCCTTGGCCGATGCAAGCTCTAGCGCAAAGGTTTGAAGTGGAATGACAGATAGCACGGCAGCCATCATTGGGTGAGCAGCCGGGATGCTGAAAACTTCATCGGCAAACTGACCAACTAACTCGTCGCCCACTTCCGCGATGGCAATGACCTTGGCACCTCTGGCCTTGATCTCCTGAATGTTGGAGATTACTTTAGGGTGAAGCGAATCCTCACCCTTTGGTGATGGCACCACAACAATCACCGGCTGTCCGGACTCAATCAGTGCGATGGGGCCGTGCTTCAATTCACCGGCGGCAAAGCCCTCGGCGTGAATATATGCCAGCTCCTTAAGCTTCAGGGCACCCTCCATCGCAATTGGGTAACCAACATTGCGACCCAGGAACAACACCGACTTGGCATTGGCATACTCTCGACCTAGGTCGCGCATGCGATCTAGCGACTCCAGCACCTTCTTCACCTGGCGAGGTAGTCTTAGCAGCTCCTTGCCGAGCTCCTTCAAAACTGATTCTGAGTGCGCCTTACGCAACCAACCCAGCGACAGTGCAACCAGCAGCCCAGCAGTGATTTGTGCCGTGAATGCCTTGGTGGAGGCAACCGCAACTTCAGGACCGGCGTGGGTGTAGATGGTGGCGTCCGACTCGCGAGCCAGGGTTGCACCCTGGGTGTTGCAGATGCTCAGCACCTTGGCACCCTGCTCCTTGGCATAGCGAATCGCCATCAGGGTGTCCATAGTTTCACCGGACTGGCTGATCGCAAGAATCAATGTGTTGGCATCGATGATTGGGTCGCGGTAGCGGAATTCGTGTGCCAGCTCAACGCTGACCGGAATCTTGGCCCACTTCTCAATGGCGTACTTGGCAACCTCACCAGCGTATGCGGCGGTTCCGCATGCGGTGATAATGATGCGGTTCACCTCGGAGAGTTTCTCAAGGCCGGCAAATTCATCTAGCTTGACCCTGCCGTCAGAATCCAAACGACCCATCAAGGTGTCGCCAACCGCCTGTGGTTGGTCAGCAATTTCCTTGGCCATAAAGGATGGCCAGCCACCCTTTGAAGCACTTGATGCATCCCAGTCAACGGTGAACTCCTTGAGTTCAACCTTCTCGCCCTTGAAGGTTGAGATCTCAACCGAATCACGACGAAGCTCGACGATTTGGTCCTGACCGACCGATACCGCGCGCTTGGTGTGTTCTACGAATGCGGCTACGTCACTGCCAAGGAAGTTCTCGTGCTCACCAAGGCCAATCACCAGCGGTGAGTTGCGGCGAGCGGCCAGAATTAGATCCTTGTGATCCTCGTGGATGCAGAGCAGGGTAAAGGCACCGTGCAGCCGGTTTACCACTGAGACAAATGCGGCCTTGAGATCTTTGGACTCGTCATAGGCACGTGCTACCAGATGAGCTGCCACCTCAGAGTCAGTCTCGGAAGAGAATTTCACACCCTGTGCAAAAAGCTCGGCCTTGAGCTCGGAAAAGTTCTCAATAATGCCGTTGTGGATTAGCGAAAGTTTTAGGTGCTCGCCACCGAGGTGAGGGTGGGCGTTGCCATCGGTTGGCGCTCCGTGAGTTGCCCAGCGAGTGTGGCCAATGCCGATGTGAGCATCTGAAAGCGGAGAGCCCTTTAGGTCATCTACCAGCACCTGTAGCTTGCCCGCACGCTTCCGAGTTTGCAAACCCAAATCTGGGTCAACTACAGAAATACCAGCGGAGTCATAGCCTCGATATTCCAGGCGCTTTAGGCCTCCAAGAAGTACATCGAGTGTTGACCCGGGCCCTACATAGCCGACGATTCCACACATGACACCTAATCTACGGCAGAATAGCCAGTTATGAGCGCAGCACAGGGCCTAGGGGAGCTATCTCCCTACCTCGCAATTGAACGCGAGGACTGGGCTGAGCTAGGGAAAAACACCCAATTGCCACTGACCGAGCAAGAGCTTACAAACCTGAAAAGCCTCGGCGACTTTCTAGATATGAAAGAGGTTGAGGAGGTCTACCTACCGGTCTCGCATCTGCTTTCGCTTTATGCCAATCAGGCTCAAAAACTGCACTCTGCTTCCTCTAACTTCTTAGGCGAGCGATCTGCCAAGACCCCGTTCATCATTGGAATCGCAGGCTCGGTGGCGGTTGGTAAATCCACTGTTGCCAGACTCCTAAAAGAGCTGATGTCGCGCTGGGAGGGAACGCCGAAGGTTGAGTTGGTAACCACCGATGGCTTCTTGTATCCCAATGCGGAACTTGAGCGCCGTGGCATTTTGGATCGCAAAGGTTTTCCAGAAAGCTACGATCGTAAGCGACTTTTGAAGTTTGTCAGCGATGTGAAGTCTGGGGTGGCAAGCGTCACCGCCCCGGTCTACTCCCACCTCTCATATGACATCGTCGAAGGTGAGCTGGAAGAGGTTACAACTCCAGATGTTCTGATTCTCGAGGGCCTCAATGTGTTGCAGCCACCAGCAATTGGCCAGGAGTTGGCACTTAGCGATTTCTTCGATTTCACAATCTACATCGATGCCAATCCCCAGACCATTGAGAAGTGGTATCTATCTCGCTTTCTGCAACTTTGGACCAGCGCATTCACCAATCCACGCTCCTACTTCCACCCGCTAACCAAACAGCTCAATCAAGAGCAGGCTATTGAACGGGCTGAGGGTTTCTGGAAAAACATCAATCTGCCGAACCTGCGCGAGAACATTGAACCGACTAGGTCAAGGGCAAAGTTGGTTATGCAAAAAGGTGATGAACACCGAGTGCAGCAGGTCTTACTGAGGAAGATCTAAAGCTTCCACGAAGCTGATCTGCATCGATTCGATGCAGTTGGGAAAAGTCTCAAAGGCCTTAGCCCGCTCGCTAGACGTGTTGTATTGCTCTTGAATCTGTAGAAATTCTGCTTCATCACCCGCAAGCGAAACGCACCAAATAAATTCATTGGTTTCGTGATTGATTAGCTGAAATTCAACGCGATAACCAAATCCCTGGCGGACCGGAATCAGTGTGCTGTGAAGCCAATCGTTGAAGCCAGGCATTGCGCCAGCTGCAATCTGGTAGCGACGAAGTTGGTAGGTGCGCACTAAAGCCCGAGCCTACGCTCAACTGCGAGTGCGATGCGCTCCGCCCAGCTCTGGGCAGTGCCCTGATCTTGTGCCTCAACCATTACCCGCACCAGCGACTCGGTGCCAGATGCCCGCAAGAGCACGCGCCCATTGTCACCAAGCTCTGCCTCGGCAGCTGCAACTAGCTGGTTCAGTTCCTCGTCAGATGAAACCTTGGTCTTGTCTACCCCTGGCACATTGATCAAGACCTGCGGATAGTTGGGCATTACAGCTGCCAAGTCCCGCAGTGACTTTCCAGATGACGCGACCTTTGCCGCAATGTGAAGACCGGTCAGCACGCCATCGCCAGTAGTTGCGTACTGGGCAAAAATCACGTGACCTGACTGCTCACCTCCGAGCGAATATCCGCCCTCCCGCATAGCCTCAAGAACGTAACGGTCACCGACACCAGTCTCAACAATCTCAATGCCGGCTTCGCGCATGGCTACCTTCAAACCGAGGTTTGACATCACGGTGGTGACCAGGGTGTTGCGAGCCAGTGATCCAGTCTCCCGAAGCGCCAAAGCCAAAATTGTCATGATGTGATCGCCATCAACAATCGCACCGGTGTGGTCCACAGCCAGGCAACGATCTGCGTCGCCATCGTGGGCAATGCCCAGGTCAGCCTTATGGCTAAGCACCGCCGCCTGCAGTGCAGAGAGGTGAGTTGAGCCATAGCCGGAGTTGATGTTATTGCCATCTGGATCGGCACCAATCACGATTACCTTGGCTCCGGCGTCCGAGAAAATCTGCGGAGAAATAGCACTTGCGGCTCCGTGAGCACAGTCCAAAACAATCTTTAGGCCATCGAGGCGATTTGGAAGTGTGCCCAAAAGGTGAACGATGTAGCGGTCCTCGGCGTCCGAGAACCGGGTGACGCGACCAACTTCAGAACCGATTGGCATCAGTGCCTGGCCCATCGCTTCGGCGATCTTGTCTTCGGTGGCATCAGCAAGCTTGTGACCACCGCGAGCGAAGAACTTGATTCCGTTGTCAGGAGCCGAGTTATGGCTGGCGGAAATCATGACGCCAAAATCGGCATCGATGTCAGCGGTTAGATAGGCAGCCGCTGGGGTTGGCACCACTCCGGCATCAAAGACGTCTACGCCAGATGAGGCAAGCCCTGCCGAAACCGCAGCCGAAATAAAGTCCGATGAAATTCGAGGATCGTGAGCGATTACCGCGCGTGGTCGATCGCCACGCTTTCTAGCGTCTGCACCCAAAACCAAAGCAGCAGCCTGCGCCAAACGTAGCGAGAATTCTGCGGTGATTTCCTTGTTCGCGGTTCCGCGAACACCGTCAGTGCCAAATAGCCTGCCCATGGCAGAAGCGTATCTTTAGCGCTTAGAGAACTGAGAAGCCTTGCGGGCCTTCTTCAAACCGGCCTTCTTGCTCTCGATGATACGAGAGTCACGGCTTAGG
>JACCDN010737553.1_pt1 | contig 10323 bp, 6 predicted proteins | sample 7441691 | NCBI WGS metagenome assembly JACCDN01 (sample SAMN15323439, study PRJNA562643) | freshwater metagenome | isolation source: river surface water | place: USA:Blue River Watershed | collected 2017-08-16
ATCAACCAACTCTGCATTCTCGTTTACTTGCAAAATACCTCTGGGGGCCATTTCAAACAACTGAGAAAGCTTGGTCGTGGTAATCTCTCTTTCATCGTGCTCAGCGCGTAAGCGCAATAGCTGAACAACCTGCCGTGCAAGCGCTTTAAGTGAGCCAATTTGCTCCGTCGTTAAAACGCGAGGCTGGTAATCAATAACGCAGAGCGTACCCAACGCCATGCCATTATTGTTTACTAAAGGTGCGCCCGCGTAAAATCGAATATAAGGCGGGCCAGTTACCAAGCCATTATCAACAAAACGACTATCTTTCGTAGCATCTTCTACTACTAAAACATCATCAGGTATCAAGATCGCGTGCGCACAAAATGCGACATCGCGCGGTGTTTCTGTTGCATTTAAACCCAAACAACTTTTAAACCATTGCCGATCTGTATCTACTAGCGATACTACCGCAATAGGCACATTGCATAAATGCATGGCTACTTGCGCCACATCGTCAAAACTTTGCTCACGAGGCGAATCTAAAATCGCTAAATCATGCAGCGCTTTTAAACGTAAGACCTCATTAACGGGCAGCTCAGCTTTCATAATTATCCTGCGACCTTAGCGGGTGATAACGGATTTAATTGCATTGACAATCGACGCGCCCGTTTGTGGTTTTTGCAACCATTCCACATTCGCAAACATGTTAGAATTACGATTTGCCAAACGCTCAGAATCCAGATTGGCAGAGATAACCACTATGGGTATGTTTTTAGTGGCCGCATCGCTTCGCAACTGTTTAATAAGTTCGATTCCATTCATATCTGGCAATTCAATATCCAATGTGAGCGCGCGATAAGAGTAAAGCGCCAAACGCTCAAGCGCTGCCTGCCCAGAATAGGCAATATCCACACGATAATTTTTAGCACGTAAAATGGTGGCAAAGAGTTCTGCCACCTCTGGATCATCTTCAACAACTAATAGCCGCTCGCCAGTCACCATACGGCTGGCGTGATTCACTGAATTCAACCGAGCACCTTCTTCACAAGGCAAATCAAAATAAAATTTTGAACCATTGCCCGGCTCAGAGATAAAACCAACTTTTCCGCCCATACGCTCAATAATTTCTTTGCAAATGGCTAAACCCAAACCCGTACCGCCTTTTTGGCGCGAGTCCGACGAGTCGGCTTGCGAGAATTTTTGAAAAATGCGCGCACGGAATTCTTCAGGAATTCCAGGACCGCGATCCGTTACCGAGACTCGCACCGTATTATGGATATCCTCTACGCTTAAGATTATCACTGAATCTGGTGGTGAAAATTTTGCCGCGTTCGATAAGAAATTCGCCAACACTTGTTGCAGGCGCTGCGCATCAACATTCACGCGCAAATCTTCGCGCACGTGATTTTCCAAGACGAATTGCACATTATATTGCGCAGCGTAAGCAGCGTTAGCTTCTATGGACTGCATGATGATGGGTACTATGGTTTGAGCTTTAAGCTCAAAGTGCATTTTACCCGCTGCCAATTTTTCCATATCAAGCAAGTCATTCACTAGATGAATTAACCGCAAGCTGTTTTTGTGCGCAATATTTAACATTTTGGTTGCAGTATCTGGTATTGCTCCGGCGGCGCCATTGACAATAATTCCCAGTGCGCCACTAATGGCCGTTAGCGGCGTGCGTAACTCATGACTGACCGTAGAAATAAATTCATTTTTCATTCGGTCAATACGTTTTATTTCACTGATATCGCGCGCAAGCCCTAGATAGCCGGTAATCTCTCCATCAGGTCCGCGCAGCGCGCTCACAGATAATATAATGGGAATATGGCTGCCGTTTTTATGCACGTAAGTCCACTCATTTTCATCCTCATCGCCTTCACGCGCTCTTGCGATAAATACGTCAAAACCCGGTTTTATTTCAGCGGAAAACTCTTGCGATAAAACAGCTGCGCGTGCGACAACTTCCTCGCTCAAATGAAATGGTGCAGGAGTGAGAATATCAACCACTTCAGATGCATAATAACCCAACATGGCTTCCGCGCCCTGATTAAAGGTTTTGATAAGCCCATGTTCATCGGTTGAAATGATAGCGATGCTCGCAGCATCAAAAATAGCTTCGCGCAGAGCATTAATATCTTGTAGTTTTAAGGCCGCTAATTTCTCTTCCGTAATTTCTTGAATGTACCCATTCCACAGCGTGCTGCCATTGGCTAGACGCTCTGGCCGCGCTTCGCCACGCACCCAAATTTCACCGCGCTCGGGGTGCACAACACGATAGCTTGCGGTCCAATTGTTAAGCGTTGCTGCCGAGGTAGAAATAGATTGACTGATCCAACCTACTTCATCTGGATGCAGCACAGCAAATACAGGGCTCGCATCCGTCTTAATTTTTTCTGCTGTAACACCATAAATATCTTTAACGCCTGAGCTTGCAAAGGGAAAGCAACTAGTACCATCGGAATTCAATTGAAATTGATAGAGAAAGCCTGGCAATTGATTACACAGTTTTTCAAAGCGATCAAATAATAACTGCTGTTCAGATTGATACTGCCAGCGCTCCAAGGTCACACCCACCCAGCGCGCCAGCAAGCGCATAAAATCTTTATCTAAATCATCGTACTCTTGGTGGCGGCTATGCTCTGAATCAAAACTCAACACACCATAGATGTCGCCTTGCAACCAAATAGGGACGCCGATGTAAGTATCAATTTTATTTACTTTACAGGCATAGTGATTAGCGTATTCACTCTGTGATATTCCATCGCAACAAAATACATCTTTATTGAGTAGCGTTGTTTCACAAAAATAATTTGAGAGAGGCGCAATAAGATCGCTGTTACAATTTCGCCCTACATGGATTTTGATCTGATATTGATTACCCTGCACACGGCTGACCTTACCGCAGGGCAAGCCTAAATAACGCGAACCAATTGCCAGCGCGCTGCGCAATTGTTCTTCCGCATCGAAAATCGGAATGGACGCAATTTCATTGAGTGCACGCAGTGCCGCTTGTTGGCGAATAACAATAATTTCATTTTTTTTGCGGTCAGTAATATCGGTGTAAACACCCATCATAAGCGCGGCCTTGCCATCGGGAAGCCACTCTACAACTTTGCCGCGGCTGAAAATCCATTTATAACTACCATCGCCCACTCGTACGCGATACTCACTTTCAAACAGAGGAGTCTCGCCTTTTACATGACGAATCATTTCATTGTAACTGGAGCGCCGATCGCTGGGGTGCAAACGATCTAACCATGCCTCTACATCATCTTTTGCATCATCGCTGACGCCACATAGCTCGCGCCACTCTTTGGAAAATACAGAGCGATTGTTGGCAATATCCCACTCCCAAAAACCAGAGGCACTGCTTGCCAATGCCAGCGTTAAACGCTGACGCGCCTGCTCGCTAAGATCGCGCTCATTGCACAATTGCTGGCTATGTTCACGCAGCAGCTGTACCACATGACGGCGATTGAAATAGAGCAGTACCCAAAGCATCGCAAGCGAGAGTAACCACGCATAAAGACATTTAAGCGCTATGGATTGGCGCTCATTCTCTCTGACCGCTAATACTTCCGTAATATCAAACCAGCTCAGCACGATCGTTTTAGGGGCCACTAAAGGCACTTGCGGCAAGGAAAAACCTGCCATACGCACCACCCCTAATAAATAACTCTTGTCGTGTACATGAATGACCCAAGGTGCAGCCTTGTCTGGGGGCAATTGATTGAATAAGCCTGCAGCCTGCCAGTCTTTTACAATGGGATTGGTATAGCTCTCCAGATACCAAGGACTATTGCGGTAACTGGAGTTTTTCATTACAGCCTGTTGCACGCTCCCCCAGAATATTTCATTTGCCACTGCGGCACTAATTAACACGGCCTGCCCCTGATCGTCGCGCTGCGGGGTTTGGGGCAATAAACTGATACCCACCTCCAATACTGCAACAGGTAGATTCTGTGGCACCTCTTTAAGCGTGAAAGGAACCAACGCGCGGTAATTGGGGCCATAACGCCCAACCTCCATCCCAATTGCTGGCTTACCGCTGCTGAGCACCGACGTCAGCAGCGGCCTAAAGGATGTCACATCGTCGCCAAAACGCTCTGGATGGTGGCTGCGAAAAAAGGCACTCGCACCAAAATGCACGCTAAGCTCACGCGCGCCGAGTTGCTGCATATTGCCCCAGTAGGGCGCCAATATTTTTTGTAACTGTGCACGCAATACCGCACTCTGTTCCGCACCACCATTGCCACCTTCACGTGCATGAACCAGTAAAGCCTCACGCACTAAGAGGGCAACATCCGTATCATCTACGATTAGCTTGGCAAACGCCTCCGCTTGCCGGAACAAGTCTTGTTGCGACACATCAAGTGCAGCCTGTGCCGCACCCTGCTGTAAACCCAAGCGCGCTTGCCACGCTTTTTCTTCGTACGCCCATTCATGTTGCAAGAGCATCACGAAAAATACCGTGATAAGCAGAGAGGCAGCCCAAGGAAGCCACGTATAGAGCCGCTTATTTTCTAAACCCATCGATAATCTCACGCAGATAAAATAAATCCCCCGAACGGAGGACTCCACCATTTATCCAGTGTAGTGCAGATTTTTTGAAGGACAGGAAATTGCGCCAAGCACCTTGGCGAACTCGTTAAAAAGTAAGGGATTTAGGCGGGAATAAATGAGTATGCTTGCTACCCGAGTAATATAGAAACAAGATTGGGGGTTATTCGCCAGCTTCGGCGGCTTTTTCAGCACGCTTGCGACGGGCGTCTTTGGGGTCAGAAATAAGCGGGCGGTAAATCTCAACACGATCGCCTTCATGCAATACACGAGTTGCCGCTGTATCTAAACCTTTTGTCCCTAAAGACTGGCCAAAAATGCCCATTTTGGCGTTGGCAATATCGATTTCAGGGAAATGCTTCACAATGCCCGAGCGCTCAACCGCCTGCAGCGCAGTCGTACCCGGCTCCACCAAGAGTGAGAGGATTTTTTGTTTGTGTGGCAAGGCATAGGCCACTTCCACGGTAATTAAATCGAAATCGGCCATGTGACTCTCTTTCTAAATGAGGTTCTCTTTAAATAGGAATTTCTTATCGATAAATCTGTTTGGCGCGCTCGCAAAGCGCATCAACTTGTTTGCTGGCAACCGCTTCAAACAGCTTGCCAACCGCCATACCTAGCAATTTGCTTTGCAGCTCAAACTCCAAATCAAAACTCACCTTGCACGCAGTTTCATTCAAAGCCGTAAAACGCCAGCAGCCCTTCAAATATTTAAAAGGGCCATCCACCAAGGTCATACTCATGCTCTCTGGCGCTTGTAATTGATTGCGCGTCACAAAGCTTTGGCTGACGCCGGCTTTACTCAACTCCAAACGCGCTTCCAGCCAATCGCTATCACGCTTGAGTACCTTTGCGCCCACACAGCCATCCATGTATTGTGGGTAGGCTTCAATATCATTGACCAAATCGAACATCTGTTGCGCGGAATAATTCACCAGCGCCGAACGATTAACCGAGTGCGCCACAGACTTACTCCGCTACAAAACGGTTAGCGATGGGGAAGAACAGGTTGACGATAATCATCAATACCAAAATGGGTGATATATAGCGCAACACCCAGCGCCATACCGCTAACAAACGGGGATGATCTTGCTGCATTTCATGTGCAGCCATTTCGCGTTTCATCACCCAGCCCACAAAAATAGCCGTGAGCAAACCACCCGCAGGCAAGAGTAAATTCGTGGTCAAGAAATCAAGGCAAGAGTAGAAATTCATGCCCCACAAGAGCTGTTGATCAGACCATTGGTTAAAGGATAGGACCGAGCCCAAGCCCAAGAGCCAGGCCGCGCCCGCCACTAACAGGCTGGCGCTGATACGGTGGAAACCAAAACGCTCGTGAAAATAAGCAACCGCCGGTTCAAGCAGCGACATAGTGGAACTCCACGCCGCTAAAACCACCATGCCAAAAAAGGCGATTCCCACTAGCATGCCCATGGGCATAGCGCCAAAAGCAACCGGTAAAGTCACAAACATCAAGCCGGGGCCACTGCTCGGTTCAATGCCGGGGGTGGCGAAAACAAAGGCAAAAATTGCTACGCCGGTAAGCAAACCAACAATCACATCCAAGAGCGCCACAGCGATAACGGTTTTGCCAATTGCTGCCGTACTAGGCATATAGGCGCCGTAGGCCATGATGGCACCCATGCCGATACTCAAAGTAAAAAAGGCATGGCCGAGGGCGATAAGCGCGGAGTTCCAGGATAGGTCTTCAGGGTTAAAGCTGAACATAAAGCGCGCGCTGGTGACAATTTCACCGGTGGTATAGGCATAGCCCAGTAGGATCAACAGTAGAACCAGCAAGGTTGGCATCATAAAGCGGATGGCATTTTCCAACCCCTTAGTCACCCCAAACATCAACACCAAGGCGGTAATGGCAATGAATGCCGTATGCCATTTCACCAAGCGACTTTGATCGGCCAGCAGGCTGTTAAAGAGTTCATTGGAGCTATCGCCATTTAAACCGGCGAACTTTCCTTCAAGCGCAGAGACCAGATAATCCAGCGTCCAACCGGCAATCACTGAGTAATAGGAGAGAATCAAAAAGCCCGCCAACACCCCCATCCAACCAATGACAGACCACAAGCGCGTTGCGCCCATATCGGCACTGATATTGGCAACTGAAGTAACGGGGTTAGCGCGGCCCTTACGGCCAATCATGATCTCCGCCATCATAATGGGGATGCCGACCAGCAGAACACAGACCAAATACAGCAGTACAAAGGCCGCACCACCGTTCTCGCCGGTAATGTAGGGGAACTTCCAAATATTGCCCAAGCCAACTGCCGAACCGGTGGCCGCTAGAATAAAGCTACCGCGCCCCCATATAGCATGTTGTTTAAGTCGTTTTGCCATGAAAACTCCAAGTGGACTGATTGCTTCGCCGCGACAGGCGCCCTTAGAGAGCTAGCTTCTGGGCGAAGCCGAATTCTAAGTTGGGCTAGATGCCGAATTGTAACGGTAATAGGCGCGCAACATAAGGCCACCTGGATCACGTACAAGCGCGAAATTTCTGTGCAAGTCTGCGTATAATGGCTGACTGCTCTCCTCTGACAAGGCGCAATCGCACGTAAAGCCGCAGGATAGAGCTATCCGAACAGAGCTACACCCTAGGAATTTGAAAGACGTTATGGCCAAAAAGAATTCGCACAAAAATACTGGCAGCACCATTGCGCTCAACAAGCGCGCCAAGTTCGACTACCACATTAGCGACCGCTTTGAAGCGGGCGTGGTATTACTCGGTTGGGAAGTGAAAAGCCTGCGCGCCGGTAAAGTTCAGCTTACTGATAGCTATGTATTCTTTAAAAATGATGAAGCTTTTCTATTGGGGTCGCACATTACTCCACTGCAAAGTGCGTCCACCCACTTCGTAACTGACCCGACGCGTACCCGCAAATTGCTGCTCAATCGCCGTGAGATCGATAAATTACAAGAAGCCGCACATCAAAAAGGTTACACGGTCGTCGCCACTGCGCTCTATTGGAAAGACCACTTGATCAAGTGCGAAGTTGCGCTGGCGAAAGGTAAACAAGAACACGACAAACGCGAAACTGAGAAAGAACGCGATTGGGCGCGGGATAAGCAGCGTATTTTCCAAACAGGGAATAGGGACTAGAATCTTTTTATCCTAATTCGGCAAAGCCTTGACCAAGGACACACCATGAACGCAACCGCCCCAGCGCTACCGCTTGACTCACTGTGGGAATCCATTCGTAGCCAAACGCGCAAACAGGCCGAGCAAGAGCCGGTGCTGGCGAGTTTTTTATACGCCACCATTCTTAATCACGACACCCTGGAAGCCGCACTCAGCTTCCATCTTGCTAACAAACTCGACAGCCCAGCGCTGCCCGCCATGTTGGTACGCGAAGTGATTGAACAGGCGATGCAAGCCGACCCAAATATCAGCCTCGCCGTACGCGCCGATTTACAAGCGGTGAGTGAGCGCGATTCAGCCTGCTGCTCACTGGTTACACCCTTCTTATTCTTTAAAGGCTTTCACGCGTTGCAGGCCTATCGCATTGCCCATTGGCTATGGACGCAAAAGCGCAACTCACTCGCGCTGTTTTTGCAAAACCGTATCTCCTGCGTATTTGCGGTGGATATCCACCCCGCGGCCAAAATTGGTAAGGGCATTATGTTTGACCACGCCACCGGCATAGTGATTGGCGAAACTGCCGTAGTGGAAGATAACGTCTCCATCATGCAATCCGTCACTCTCGGCGGCACCGGCAAAGAACACGGCGACCGCCACCCCAAGGTGCGCAGTGGCGTACTGATCAGTGCAGGCGCGAAGGTGCTGGGCAATATTGAAATTGGTGAATGCGCTAAAGTCGGTGCCGGCAGCGTGGTATTAAAAGATGTTGCACCGCGCACCACAGTCGCAGGTGTTCCAGCACGCGAAATTGGCACCAGCCCGTGCCTGCAACCGGCACGCGATATGGATCATCAAATTAGTTAGCATTCACAATAAAAACCATACACTATTAATTTTGAACCCGCTAAACGCAAAAGCCGCTGATAAGAAAACTTATCAGCGGCTTTTTCTTACCCTTTTATTTAAGGTACATAAAACACCTTAAAGTCTGCCACTTGTAAATCCAACGTCAATTTCCCACCCGTTACGGCTAGATTCTGCAAAGTCACACGATCCTGCACGCTGGTTACAGACCCTATCCGCGTTGCTGATAAGGTTATTTGCACGCCGGTTTTGGCACTCATATCGGTATTAAACACCGCCACAAATTTACCCGCTGACGTCACCATATCGCGCACTATCACACCGTTGGTAGAACTCGCCGAAGGCACCTTCAGACTCGGCTGAGCAGGCCATGCCAGATAGGCCGCGTTGAAACGACGCAAATCCTGTGGCGCACCTGTGTTAAAGGAGTTGCTAGAGAGATAGCCAACCCAATAAGGGTCAGCATTCGCGACACCCTTGACCTCAGCCAACATGGTATAGGGCGTGCTGCGCTCTACATCGCTGACGAAATAGCCGAAGTGCCCACTCATAGGCCAATTTTTAAAGGATCCATTGGCTTTGTCGGTAGCGTAATTGCCGGTACCATCATCCTCATTCAGAGGGAAATGACGCACCAAAGCCATGCCTTTTTGAGTGCTGAATTTTTGTAGCAACGCAGGATCCGCCATGGTGTATTGACGACCATAGGGCATAGTCATAAGAACGCCCTCTCCCACTTGATAGTTAACTGGGTCAGCAGGCGGGGTGCCGTGAGACATCTCGTCATAAGCATTGGTGGTGGCGAACTCAGCTTCGGTCGGCAAGTTCAAGGCAGACAGTGTTGTCTCAAAGCGCTTATCCCCCAACCATGTAGCGGCGGCAACTGGCGAATAACGATACTGCCAGCGCGCATCGGCGTTAACAATTGACCAAGGCGGCGTATCGTCAGTCACTACGCGAGTATCAGCGTAGCTAGGCGCAGGAATGGGCAAACCTTCTTCGTGGTAGCTTGTAAAGAGTACATCCGCATTGCTGACGCCATCATTGCCGTTCTTACCTGTACGCAAATAATCACGGATAGCAGTTAGGTAAATTTGGCGCTTGGCATTCCACCAAGCGTAATAATCTGCACGCAAGCTGCTACTGGCGCGCAGGGCGTTTTTAGTAGGTGTAACCACATTGCGGTCAGCGGCATAGCGCGCGCGCGCAGCATCGCTAAAACTTACCGGCCAAGAGCCTACGCGAGTGCGGAACCAACCACCGGCAAAGCTGGCATTGGTTCGGTAATCCAACACACTGGCACCCAGAAGCTTTTTCACATCAACCAATGCCTTGGGATCAGTCACATCTACACAAGCGGTTTCAGCCCATGAATAAGGGGTAAAGCGTTTTTCCGTACGCGTGAGTGGCTCGCAGTTTTGTTGGGAACCATAACTTGGCATAAAACACTTGGCTTGGCTTTGCCCCCACGGTTTTTTACATTGGTAGGCACTATCTAGCAAATTAGTGGCGCAGAAATTATTGCCGGTGGCATCCTCACTTGGGCAATTGGTGGTACTGAATTCGCCTTCGCCTTTTGCACCGTAGTATTCAAAATACGGCATAACCTCTAGGCCATAGCTGGCCGCCTTTTGCGTCATTTCCGGCCAGAAAGCCACACGCGCACCGTAATACCATTTGCTGCCGCCATAGTTGGTCGTACTAAAACCTTGGTTATGACCAAACTCCAGCAGATCTTTGGTAAATACGTTAAACCCTAACACTTTAGAGAGTTTCATTTTGTATTCGAGCCAGCTGTTGGTTGTAGTCCCAGAGCTGGTGCC
>JACCDN011086467.1_pt1 | contig 10321 bp, 8 predicted proteins | sample 7441691 | NCBI WGS metagenome assembly JACCDN01 (sample SAMN15323439, study PRJNA562643) | freshwater metagenome | isolation source: river surface water | place: USA:Blue River Watershed | collected 2017-08-16
AACCATCGTGACGCAGAGTTGATGTATCCGTTGCACCGTTCATTGCTGGCGAGGCGGGTTTACCCCAAAGCCTACATTAGGCAGGAGTTCGATTACATAAGAAGTGCCTTTCCTCCTGCATCGCGAAATGGTTATGCAGTCATGGAGCGTAAAGGGAGGGCAGTTCCACTTGATAAATCATTCCGCAAGCAGGTTATAGATGGTTTGGGCGCATGGGAGCGTCAGATGAATTTTGTTGGCGCGGTTGATCCTATAGCCATTGCATCAGCGCTTCATAAATATTTGGACAAGATTGAGCCGGAGTACAGGGCAGTTCTTGTGGATGAAGTGCAAGATTTCGGCACGGTTGAACTATCGATCATTCGCCGTCTTGTGGCCGAGGATGGGAATGATCTCTTCTTGTGTGGTGATACCGCACAAAGTGTCTTCACCAAGAGTCAGGATTTAGAGCAGGCGAATGTGAATGTGCGGGGCGCTCGCTCAATGCGGCTTCAACAGAACTATCGAAATAGCCGCCAGATCCTTGCCGCTGCCTATGACGTTTTGGTCGAGAACTATGACCGAAGGTCTAAAGGTATTGTTGACTTGGAGATTTTGTCGCCAGAATTCGCCAACTTCTCGTCAGCTGCGCCTGGACTTTTAGATGCAGAAACACTTGAAGACGAGCTTGATTATGCACTATCGTATGCAAGAGCCGTGGTTGATGAAGCGCCACATAAGAAGGTTTGCATTTCATTTTGCGGATACGTTCAACGCTCTGTTGAGCAAATTGGAGAGCGGCTGTCATTACCAGTGCTGAATGGCGACATCGATATACTGAGCGATCGAATTTTCCTATCGGATCTTGAACAAACTAAGGGGTTTGAGTTCGATACGATGATTATCGTCAATGCTCATGGGGGTGTTATGCCTCACCCTGACTTGCCTGAAGAGGAGTCATTCAGAGATTTAAGCAAGCTCTATGTGGCCATGACTCGTGCCAAGACAGAACTTATTGTCTCCTATCATGGAAAGGTTACCGATTTCATTGGTGAGAAAACGTCCCTTTTCGCTGTCGCAGCTTGGTCTGACTATTCGGAAAAGGCGGGATTGCCAGTTGATTGGCACATACCTAATGCTGAGGTTACAGAAAAGATCATTAAGAGCGATTGGCTTATTACTGCGTCTGAGTTTCTAAGATTACCTGAGGCTATTGGGTTGGCTATTAACGTACAGGAGAAATTACTAGAACGTGTAACAGGGAAGGTGACGTTTGAGGGCAGGCAACGCAAACAGAAAACTTGGAAGACTGTAGGGGATTTTTTGAGTGATATGCACCTGCCTAAAAATCGAACTGCTGTTCATCTAAGCGAAGAGGCTTGGATTTCACTCTCCAGTCATTTTGGTCGGCGCCGTATCCTTAAAACTCCTTGAGCACGTCAAGCTTCGAATTACGTAAACTTGGAATAAATCGCTAGAGTGCTAATGCGAATTGGATGTTGATGAAAGTCAAGAAAATTACTTTGTCTGGGTTCCAGGTCTTCAAGGAGCCAACGGAGATACCGTTAGAAAGGATAACGCTACTCTATGGCCCAAACTCATCTGGGAAGAGTGCTATTGAAGATGCGTATCAGCTGATTGAAGCGATTTCATCGGCGTACCATAACGGCGAAATTTACAGAGCTGGTTACCAAGGCACATCTTTACCAATCGACTTAATCCGAAAAAACTGGAGAAGAGAGTCTGATAACCCTGTCAGATTAGCCTCCTCCATGGTTATTTCGCTTGATATAGAGATTGAAAAGAAGCTTTTTGATCTCTCGTCTGGTGAGAATTTTTTCGGCGGCGAGTTAAAGGTTACGTATACATTTGCCGAAAATTCTGCTCGCCCAGGATGGGTCGACAAGCCTGGAGAATTTTGGGAGGATTGCCTTTATGACTTGCGTATCGATTTCAATGATGAGCTGTTGCTTTCATTGAGCGATCATTTGTCTGCCACTATAAATCGCAACAACCCCTATTTGAATAGAATTCCAAGCGTTCGGGACAAATGTAAATTTACTAGTTTGTTGATGAAGGCGTCAGACTTTGGAAGAGCTGTTGGTTCGTCGCCATTGCCGCAGATTCTGGTTGAAAGTGATCTGGTTAAGTTAGATTGCCAAGTCACACATGAGTTCATTGGGCTAGGGTTGAAAATCATCAACGTCCACGGCAGTCAAAAAGAGACTGAATGGGATAGGTCAACTGCACAATTTAAGGCATGTTTTGATGCCATCCTTAAATCGGTTACCTTAGAATTGCCGCAGGCGAGTACTAGGATTGTTAATGCCTCTCGCCAGGTTCCTCGTCCTGAGGAATTGGTCTATTTGATTAAAGACATCGAGCAAGCCAATACCTTCTTCGACCACGCGCCGTTTAAGAGTGGTCTGCCCGAAATAGCCCCTTTGGCACGCTCTTATGCATGCACAAAAACCAATTTTGATCTAATGGAGCCTGATGATCTGCTAGAGCGGGTCAATCACTCTTTAACAGATGATCTTTTTGCCGAGCGGGGATATCGGTTAGGCTTCGATCATAGAAGCTTAATATCTCCGTCAGGCGAATCGGATGGGATCTTTGTAAGAGTTTTCTTAGTAGATTCGAGCGGCAGAAGCTTTAACTTTACTGAGGTAGGTAGTGGTCTGGGTTACATCCTGCCGGTTCTTGTGGCAATTTGGGATGACTCTGAATGGGGCTACTCTTACTTGATTAACCGCATCATCATCCAGCAACCGGAATTGCATTTGCACCCTGCGCTTCAGTCTAGTTTGGGGGATGTATTCATCAATGCGTCAAACACGGTAACCCCTAATGAGCTGGTTATAGAGACTCACAGTGAGCACTTGTTGATGAGGATTCTGAGAAGAATTCGTGAGTCCGCAGAGGGGCGATGCCCGGAAGGCTACAACCTTTCTGCTGATGATGTATCTGTACTCTACTTTAACCCGAGCCCAGAAGGATCAACCCGCGTAACCAGGTTGAGGATTGGTGATGATGGACGATTTATAGATCCGTGGCCTCGTGGATTCTTTGATGACAATCTCGGTGACTTGTTCTGATGATTAAGGAATTCGCGATTCAGCCAGAAGCTCTTGTCGGTTCATTCCGTGATTTTCGATATCTCATTGAAAAGTTTGGTGTAGGACAAGGCCGGTTGATTTCTGAGTTTCCATCTAAATGGACCAGGCTTGTATATGAGGCACTCAGTTGGCAGCAATTAAGCGAACAAGAGAGGCACGCGATCACAAGCTATCTAAAGTCAAAATTGGGACAAACAGACCTTGTGTATCCTTCTCGACGGCCAGGCGGGGATGGAACTAAATCTTGGACCTTGAGAGCAATTGAGGCTTCGAAGTTAATCCCATTTGATGGGATCATCACCTCAGAAGCAGCCGATAATCAATCGAACATACTGTCTCCGCATACCTTGACAGATGCAGACCCTAAGTTTGCTTCCTCTCACAATATAAAGGTTGATCGTACTGCTGAAAGCCTAGTTGGTTGCATTGGCTTGCTTATCCAAGCTTGTCAGACGATAAAACTAATTGATCCTCATCTTGACCTTACGAAACCGAGGTTTCGGCGGGTCATACAATGTGTGGTCGATACTGTATTGACTAACCAAAAGCCAACAGAGATAGAAATTTATAGAAGTTACGATGGTGATATTGAAAGATCGAATCTTCTTAAGTGCTTTAATGATTGGCTTCCAAGAATCTCAAAAGAAAAGGTTCTGTTCAGAGTACATTTGCTACCTAAAGAATCTGTGTATATGCACAATCGATTCATTCTGACTAATCTTGGTGGGGCAATGTACGGTACTGGACTTGACGAGTGGGGGGGGCAATCACCTAAGTCTCAGGAGGATGTTGTTTTGTTGGACCACAGAGAGTTTGCTGCGAAATGGTCGGAGTACTCGGGTAGGCCTGCTGATCTTAAGATGTAGCAGCACTTTAGAAATTTCACTGCTATCGCCTATACCGTTGGCTAGACAGGACCTGTTTTTTTCTCGAGTGCATTCAATCGGTTGAAGCATTCAAGTGCGTGCTCCGATTGTCCCTGGCTAATTGCATGAGCGATTCTTAGATTTCTTCTGATCACTGGAAAAATTTCATGGGGGTTGGTGAACAGTCTCCTCTCAATGCCATCCATTAGGGCTGCGGCGCGAGAGACGCGTAGATATTGCTCTCCGGTTTTGCCTCCGACCCAGCGGTCATTCCCATCTAGGAATTCAGAAAGACCGAGAGCAGCTCGTACGTCTCCGATCTTGCGGAAAAGGCTGCTTATACGGCTTCGTAAGCCGAGGTCGTAGAACTGCGAGTTGTCAAAGGAGTCTTCAATCTGTTTCAACCATACAACCAAGTGTTTTAACCCGACTCTTATGTTGTGATGGTCGGTTTTGTCTAGAATCTCATGAAGATTTATGCAGTCGGCCTCGTTTGCTGAGTCAGGCGTCTGCATAGCCTTTTTCAGTAATTGTGACAGCTTGAGGGTTACTAGATCGCCCCCTAGGGTTGATGCAGTAAAACCAAGTTCTGAGACATGGCCGATCGCTTCATCAATCGACTTTTCAGCGGGTGTCTGGTTGTTGCGAAATTTTTCTTGAACCACCACGCCAATAGCGTCATTTACAAAGAAAGTCCCTTGAGAAAGAGTTGGATAAGCCAGAAACCGCTCTTTTTTATCCTCCCGGTGGGCACAGATAAACCCCCCGGGACTTGGGCTTCGTAGTTCATATTCATCACAATCGTCGGCGAACTCCGTCCCGACAAGCATGGTTGCTTCTGAAGGTGATGCGCTCTTGCGTAGCCAGGCAACGATCCGTTTTCCGTCTATCTGAATCATGTATTTTCTTAAGCAGAGCTAGGATAAGTCCTGAGTCTACAATGAATTTTTCTACTTATATCAAAGAAAACAATAGCATAAAACGGAAAAATATTTTTCATCGAGAAAACGAGAGGCTCATCTGGTGAGACTCTCGACAAATATGATGTATCGCATACCCATTGGTTGGGGAACAACAAGGAGCGTAAAAGTGAAGCTACAAATTGCCTTGGCACTCGTTTCTTTGCTGATTGCGAGCTGCAGCGCAAACGCGCAGCAAGCCTATAACTTTAACGATAGCCCAAACAACTTCCAGAACAGTCTAGATAACTTTAATAATTCCCCCAACAACTTCAATAACAGCCCGAATAATTTCAATAACAGTCCCAACAACTTTAACGCCACGAATGGCGTTTATGACAACCGGGGGAACCGCATCGGGTATGAGGTTCAGGCGCCATCGGGGGTGACCAATATCTATAGCAATGATGGTCGCCGTATGGGCTATGTGCCGGCCCCACAGCGCTGAGGCCGGTCGGTTAGTTAAATTTCTTTGACAAGTACAGTAATACTGTATAAATTGACTGTATGAAAACGAAGAATGTTGCCTTGGGGCAAACCTACGCACTTGCCGAACTCTGTGAGCTTTCCGGTCTTTCGATCAGAACCGCCCGTTACTACATACAAATCGGGCTCGTCGATAAACCAGAAGGCGAGACACGTGCAGCCAGATATGGTGCCAAGCACCTTGAACAGCTGCTGCTGGTTCAGAAATGGGTGGCCGCTGGTGTCTCGTTGGAACGAATAAGAGACCAGTTACAGGGTGGGGTGGCGTTGCCCAGAGCAGCAAGGCGCCCCGGTTTGCTGGAAGTCAAAAGTCATTTGCTATTAGCAGAAGGTGTCGAGCTAGTGATTGAGCCGGGTGCTGCGGGCATGAGTCCAGAAGAAGTTCGGGCGTTTGCCAAAGGTGTCATGGCGCTCTACGCCAACATGAAGAAAACGAATAACGGAGAGGAATGAGCATGGAATTGGAACGCGCTACTTTGACCGACGAATATGGTGATGAGCTCGTCATGACGGGCTGGTCGCTTAAGGGTGATCTTTATGGCATGGCCTTTGAGGCCACCCTTGAGCAGTCGTTTGTAAATTCCACCGGGAATCACGCCGAGATCGTTTATAACTTTCCGCTGCCTTGGGGAGCTGAGATTCTTGGGTTGGAGGCCCAGGTTGGCGACAAGCGGCTCACGGGCGTGGTTATTGGTAAAAAGGAATCTGAGGCTAAGTACGAAGAGGCGATTTCCGAAGGTGATTCCGCCATCCTTCTTGAAAAGAACGCGGAGTGTGACTACACGCTGAATCTGGGCGGGATTAAGCCCAATGAGAAGGTCATCATTACGGTGCGTTACGCTGAGCTTTTGCGATTTACCAAGAGTGGGCTGCGGCTATGTATCCCGACAGTGATTGCCCCGCGATTTGGCGACCCGATCAATGATGGCGGGTTAAAGCAGCATCAGGTAGCAGAGAGCTCATTGCTCGCTGAGTACATCTTCGGTCTCGAAATCACCTTGCATGGAGACTGGGTAGACGCCGCGCTAGAGTCTCCCTCTCATAGCATCAAGGTTAGTGGTGGTGAGCAGGGTTCGCGAACCATCAGCCTGTCGAAAACCTCCTTCCTTGACCGGGATTTCGTTCTGTCCCTGGAAAAGCCAGGCCAATCATCGGTAGCCATGGTCGTGCCCGACTTCGCAGATAGCAGTAACTCGATGATCCTTATGGCGTTTCGACCAGATCTTGGCAACGGGCAAACAAAGCCCGTTAACGTGAAGATCCTAGTTGATTGCTCCGGTTCAATGGCGGGTGACAGTATTGAAGCTGCCCGTGCTTCACTACAGGCATTCGTACAAGAGCTCACCGAAAACGACCATTTTTCCCTGTCAAAATTTGGCAGTATGTTCATGCATAGGTCTAAGGGTCTGTGGACAGCGGCTGAGCCCGCAAAACTCGCAGCCCAGCGTTGGATCGCGTCGCTTGAAGCAGATATGGGCGGAACTTCGATGGGTCCGGCCCTGATGGATACCTTCGAACTGGCTAGCAAAGAGCCCGCTGATGTTCTGCTGGTGACCGATGGCGATATTCATGCGATTGATCATGTCATTAAATTGGCCAAGGAGTCCAAGCATCGCCTGTTTATCGTGGGCATAGGCAGCGCACCCTCCGAAACCAATTTGCGCCGTATGGCTGAAGAAACCATGGGTGCATGTGATTTTGTGGCTCCAGGAGAAGATGTGGGGCCGGCAGTGACTAACATGTTTGCGCGACTACGAAGCAGTGCTGCACATAATCTGAGCTTTTGCCTCCCTCAATCTGGCACGCCCACGTGGATTGCGCCTATGGAACGCATCGCCTATGACGGTGATACGGTATATGTATTTGCCCGGGTAGAAGGCAAGCCAGAGGGCATGGTTTCATTGAGCGGTGTGAAAGAGGACGGTGCGGAAGTGCTTGTCGGCTCAGTATTGTTGCCATCTATTTCTGAAAACGAATCAGATCTCTCAAGGCTGGCGGTTGCCGGTTATGTGCACAAGATGATCGATTGCGAAGGCAGGACGTCTGGTGCCTGGCAGCAGATGGCAGAAGACTATCAACTGGTCACTGACTGCACCAACTTCTTTATGATGGTGGATCGCGCCGAAGATAAGGCAGACGTTATGCCAGAGCTACGCAAAGTAGCCCAAATGATGCCTGCGGGATACGGTGGTGTTGGGTCAGTGACTAGAAGCCAGGAAATAGCCATGTCGCGTTCAACCATACGCTTTTGCATGAGTAGTGTGGATTCGTCACCCGCATTCGATTTCGCACAGTATGACCTGCCGCCGGGGATGCGATCAGCCCGTTCCTCGATGAGGGCTAGTCCGTCTAAGAGCAACTTGAAAGTAGAAGACTTTGTGTCGCAAGGGGTGGATCGTTACGACATTCCGGCCTTTTTGCGCAAAGAAGGCTTGGATGGTAATGGAGCATCTGTATGGACACTCGATATTCAGGATGGCTGGCTATATAACGACACCATCGAATATGAAGGTCTGACGCCGTTGGGCACCTACCAGTGGGTACGTCACAAGACGGTGAATGAATGGCCGACCACTTACAGTGGGTTGTTGGCGATAGGTGTTCCTGAAGCCATTGTTGATTGGCTGGAGTTGCTCATTGCCCGTGAAAACGAGTCTAGTGAGACGAGTGTGATCGCGTCATTCCTGTATGTGTTCCTAAGCCCGACGATTGAGCAACTGCTGTCTAAATCTGTCGCCGTGTATGAATCAAAGCGGAAAGGTAAAGACAAATTCCTGGTGAGCCATGACCTCAACCGGATAGACGTTGATGCCTATGTCTATAGTGACGTCATAAAGGCCATGAACCAGTCTGAGGCATCGGGTTGGCCTAATTGCATGTTTGATATGCAATTATCCTAGGGGCGGGCCATGCTGGTAACACTAACAGATCATGCGCGTATGAGGATGCAGCAACGGGGTATTCCGCAATCACAAATCGAGTTGCTGCTGGAGTATGGTTCAGAGCGTTACGATCGCTGTGGCAAGTTGTGGCTGTCTTACGACCACAAGGCCAAGAAGCTCATGCGGAAGTATCTACCCAGCGATACACTCAAACGTATCAAGCTTGATACATACGGCGTTATTGCGGAAGAAAACGGTGTTTTGGTCACGGTTGGTCACAGAACCAAGCGCTTTCATAGACATTGAACGAGGTCGCATGAACGAAACAATCTATTATTTGCCAGGGCGTGGTGGTCAAATAACCACTGGCCTTGGCGAGGGATTGCGCCAGCGTGGTTGCTCAGTCATGGGCCGGGAAACCTTGGGTACCTTGAAGGATCTGTCATTTCAGGAGCAGATTGATACCGTATGCGCCGATCTTCAAGATACCTTTTGGCATGCGGATGCACATGTGGTCGCAGTGTCTTATGGAGCGTATCTGTTCCTGCATGCCCAAGCCCAGATGCAACCGTATCCAGGCAGTGTTCTTCTTTTGTCCCCAATAATTGGCCAGTTTTCCAATGAGGAAATCCAGTTAGGATTTATACCCCCAAGGGCAAAAAACCTAGGTCAGCTTGCGGGTGAGGGTAAGTTTCAAGCACCTGAAAACTGTCAGATTCATGTGGGTTCAGAGGACTGGCAAAGCAATCCAGTAGTTGTTTCCGAGTTCGGTAACAAGACTGGAATTGCCGTTACGGTTGCAAAAGGACTTGGTCATCAGTTAGGAGCTGACTATGTCGGACCTTTGCTTGATCGCTGGCTGTAAAACTCAGCTAAAAGTTGAACGGTAGGGTGGGTTAGGCACTTGAAGCGGTGAATGACACGATTAAATTCAAAAGTGGTGGGTGCCTCACAGGGTGAGACAGCGAGGGGAGCATAATCAAATCTGCACAGGAAAGGTGGTGAGCAGCTATGCCCGTAAAACAGGTAATAAGTGATCAGCGGGTGCCCGTAAAGATCTGGACCAATGAGGTGGATGATCGATCCAGGCAGCAGCTCGCCAATATCGCCAGCATGCCTTTTATTCATCACCATGTTGCTGCCATGCCTGATGTACATCTGGGTATTGGTGCCACAGTTGGCTCCGTTATCGCTACTCACAAAGCTATTATCCCAGCAGCTGTAGGGGTGGATATTGGCTGCGGCATGGTTGCTGCCAGGTTGTCTTTAACCGCTAATGACCTGGACGAGAAGTCTCTTAAAAAGGTTTTCGATCAGATCAGTCGTGATGTGCCTGTTGGGCGTGCCCAGCATAAAGATAGCCTGGTGCTGGTTGATAGCGTTCGACCCTTCGAGCCCGGTCTTAAATCGCTGACGGATCGCCACCCGGAATTGCTCAAAGCATTCGGTAAGTTCTCAAAGTGGGCTAACCAGATGGGTACGCTCGGTGGGGGTAACCACTTTATCGAGGTCTGCCTGGATGAATCGAATCAGGTCTGGGTAATGCTGCACTCGGGTAGCAGGGGTATCGGCAATGCCATAGCCGATTACTTCATCAAGCTGGCTCGCAAGGACATGGAGCGCTGGATGATCCATTTGCCTGATCGTGACCTGGCATACTTCCCTGAGGGTTCTGAACACTTTGCCGATTATGTTGAGGCAGTTCACTGGGCGCAGGACTATGCATTTGCTAACCGACAGGCCATGCTTGATCTGGTTCTAAAGGGACTGGAAAAACATCTGCCACCATTTACGGTAACTACGGAAGCCGTGAATTGCCACCATAACTATGTGGCGATGGAACACCACTACGGCGCAGATGTCTGGGTAACGCGCAAAGGGGCAATCCGGGCGCGGGAGGGTGATCTGGGTATCGTTCCGGGCAGTATGGGCGCACGCAGCTTTATCGTTCGAGGGAAGGGCAATGCCGAGAGCTTCTGTTCCAGTGCACATGGTGCTGGCCGTAGGATGAGCCGGACGGAGGCTACTAA
>JACCDN010175059.1_pt1 | contig 10320 bp, 11 predicted proteins | sample 7441691 | NCBI WGS metagenome assembly JACCDN01 (sample SAMN15323439, study PRJNA562643) | freshwater metagenome | isolation source: river surface water | place: USA:Blue River Watershed | collected 2017-08-16
CCAAGATTTTCGCTTCGGCCATGAAGAGTTTCTGGTTGGCCTTCACTTGCGCTTCGTTGGTGATGGTCAGAGCTTCAGCAGCGGCATTGGCATTGGTGATCGTAGTCTCCTTGTTGAGCTTGGCAGCGGCCGCGTCTTCCATGGCCTTGACCATAGTTGATGACGGAATCGGCGCACCAAAGTCAATACTGAGAATACGGTTGCCCTTTTCTACCAAAACCCTCCTTCGGATGCGATCATTCATCGACTCCATCGTGACTCCACGAACACGAGGGTCGGTACGAGGCAATTCATATTGTGGCTTGGAGAATTCCTTATCAATGTTCTCCCGAAGCTCCGCTTGCTTCAACTTAGCCACCAGATCAGGGATGTCCTGCATAGCGATCTTAGCCGAACCTTGGATCAGTGTTCTCACCTCTGTTTCCGGAAATCTCATCACGACCGAAGGATGATCGCAAGTCAACATTCCGATTCTAGTAACAACAGTGACCATTGAGCCATCTGGTGACGTAGGCATTGGCCCCACCGGATACTCTTCATCAGATATGTCCCAACGCAGGACCGTAACGGAAGACAGGGGTAAACAGAAGGGAATGCCGAAGAGGAGCTGAAACCAGTTCGGCTGTGGCGCTTCCTTACCGAAGAAGAAACAGTCGCCGAAGCGCTCTACCGAATCTTCGTTGGGAAAGAGATGCTCGTTGAATTGCTGCACCCAACGCTCAATCACTTTCCTGGAAACAGGCCAAGAGCCGATGCGCCACGAGGCCCACATCAAGGGGACCAGGTACCAAGTCGGCGACCAGATCATCCAGATCAGGCTAGGAAAGAACCCTAGCACAAAGATGACACAGGGCCAGTAAGGACCTGCCTGCCAATACGCTTTGCCAGGCTCAGCTGTAAAACGCCAATCTCGGAAGAAACTAGCTCTCAAAGCCGAAAGGAACGACAGTGTGGCTACGACCAGTATCATGACACTGGAGATGATCTTGACCCAAGGCCAAGAACCATCACTGGACATCAGCCACTCCAAGGAAAAGTTTTGCTGTATTTCCTGACTGTTGTCAGTCACAGCATTGAGCACCGGCTCGGGCACCAACCAGTTGATGAACCAGAACCAAGCGAAGGCCAGGCCGATCCAGAGAAGCACCAGGCCACCGACTCGCGCTACCTTGCTGCGAGTAGTGGTGTCTCCCTTCAGATTCACGCCAATTTTGCCAAACCAGATCACCAGCAGAGCCAGGACCATCCAAGGCAAAATCGTCGCAAAAAAGAAGCTCTGATGCTCTGTAAGACCGTGGGACATCAGGTAAGTCTTCATTTCCGTTCTCTCCCTTTATTCTTGCTTTCTTGTTGTTTAAGAACTGATTGCTTGAGCAAAGCGTTATCCGCTTGCTAAACAATGACTAGAAACTATAGCATATTTATAGCTTTTTGTCAAACATAAAACACCAGCACTTAAGCTGGTGTTTTAGCGATAAATTATTGGCCAATATTAGCCTTTATTTAGGTAATTTACGAAAGACCAAATAAGAGTAAATAATTGGCGCCAAGAGCAAAATCACTAAAACCAGTATAACTGGTAAAATCAAAGCCTCTGCTGTATAGGAAATCAAACAAAATATCACACCAGCTAGCACAAAAATATACTTCGCAAAATTGTGAGTTTTGCTCCATACTACATCACTAGACAAAGTCCATGGTGTACGGATACCGATAAACCAATTTGATTTTAGCTTGGGCATCAAAATACCAAAGACGATAAACATCAAACCAATCAAAGAGCTGACTACTTGAGCGATCGGAATAGCAAGGCCAAGATTAGACCAGCTAGTCACTAAAAATAAAGCGAAAAAGAAAAGTAAAAAAATAAACTGGAAAATTTTATAGGCTGGAGCAAAGTCTGCGTAGTTTAATTTTTTTGGGTCAAACTTTGGTAAAAATTGGAACAAAGCATAGATAGCGATCATCAAAAGTGGTAAAAATAAAGTTTGGAATTCTTTGCTACTCCAACCGTCAGCAACTCCTGCAAAATTCCAGTGCGTCACTACACGCTCTGGTAAGAGTGGATAAAAGTAAATACTAAAGCCAATGGTCAACAAAATAATTAAATAATTGAGGTAATCTAATTTTTCTAGTTTCATATATTTTTTTCTTTCGCTTTCTTCCGCCTGTCGGCGGAAGTATAGCAAGTTTATTATTACATTTTTTCCGCCCCGCGTCGCGGGGCGGGACATATATAAATTTATTGCTGGCAAACTGAACAAAAAACAGTACCTCTACCATTTAATTTTATCTTTTTCAGGCCCTCTTGTCCACAAGTAAGACATGCCTCTCCGCCACGACCATACACCTTGAGATAATCACTAAAGTTACCAGCCTTGCCCTCACTGTCACGATAATCACTAAAAGTCGTTCCCCTTTTTGCAATTGCAAGCTTTATAATTTTTTGACTGGCCTTAAAAAGTTTTTTTATCTCCTCAACTTGTAAAGTATTTACTAAGCGCTGTGGGAAAACTCCAGCTTGATGACAAACTTCATCTACGTAGATATTGCCTAAACCGGCAATCAACTTTTGATCTAGTAATAAAGCCTTAAGGGCTATGCGTTTATTTTTGAAAATCTTTAAAAAATTTTGATAAGTAAAGTTGGCTTGCAAAGGCTCGATGCCAAATTGAGCTACTATCTTGTCTTTAGTTTGAGCATCAACTATTTTGAGATAGCCAAATTGCCTCAAGTCATTAAAAAATAATTTCACATCAGAAGCAAAATGAAAAATAACATGTGAATATTTATTTGGTAAATCAGTGATTTGCGGACCACTATGTCCCCCAGCTAAAGTTTGTTTTCTATCCTGATATATCAGCTGACCAGTCATTTTCAAATGAATCAATAAAAAATAATTTTTATCTTGCAAATGAAAAATTAATAATTTACCGATTCTAGAAACGTCAATAAAATGCTGATTTTGTAAAAAATCAACAAAGTACTTTTTCGGGTTTTTGACAAGGTTTTTTTTCTTGACCTCTATAGCTATGATATTTTGACCTAAAATATTTCGCTTGAGACCCTGACGAATTGTCTCTACTTCTGGTAATTCTGGCATATATTTATATATAACATAATTTTATACAAAAAAATAGCCCAAATTAGGCTACGTGGAGCCGTCACGCAGGATTGAACTGCGGACCCCTTCCTTACCATGGAAGTGCTCTACCACTGAGCTATGACGGCTTGATGAAAGATGAAACCACTGCCACCCACGGGGTGGTCGCCCTGTGGGCGAAGCTATGACGGCTTGATGATGGTGGGTGGAGAGGGATTCGAACCCCCGAAGGCTGATGCCAGCAGATTTACAGTCTGCCCCAGTTGACCGCTTTGGTATCCACCCGTGTAAATAATTATTTTAATTCATCTATAAGACTAATAAAATGAGCAATCTTTTGATTTTCTGGATTCACTTCTCTGAGCTTCGTTAAATACTTATTAGCCAGTTCTTTATCCTGGATAATTATACTTATATTTATCAAAAAGTCAAGAATTTTAGGGTTATTCGGTGATAATAGCAAAGATCTTTGTGCGGTAGCTAAAGCCTGCTCTCTATCGTCTAACTCTAAATACACCTCAGCTAATGATAAAAAATTTAAATGATTTTCATCAGACAAAGAAATTGACTTCAGATACTCCTCCTCTGCTTCTTTAAGATTACCTCTGACTTTAGAAATCTCCGCCAAAGAAGTAAACACGCCAGCATCTTCATTATGAGTTAGTTTTAATAAATAGCTCAAAGTTTCTTTGGCTTGTTCATACTCTTTTTTGGCACGATAAACTTCGGCTAAGAGCTTATAAACTTCTACGCTGTATTGATCGATAGCTAAGGCCTCTAAAAGATTATCTTCAGCTTTGCTATATTCGCCAGCATTAAAAAACTGTTTAGCTTCTAATAATAAATTTTCAATTTTCTGAGCCTTGGTAATCACGGAATTAAACTGATCATGACTACGACGACGTAAATCTTTTTCTAATTCTTGTAGTTTAGAGTATTTTTCTTTAAAAAAATCAAAAACTTTTTCTTTAGTCGGTGCCAAAGTGGCTCGACCTAAATCAGATAGCTTACTCAAATCTCTTTTTAAACGATTTTTTAAAATATACTCTTTCTTTTTTTTGACCTGCATCTCTGGTAAATTACTCACATTGATATTACTCAAATTTGGCAATTTTTGCCAAATCAGCCACACTAAGTAGCTAAAAGATATCAAGATTAAAAATAAGAAAAATACACTCCACATAAATTAAGCTTTATTTTGGCTACCAAACACTTTAATAATTCTTTCTACTTCAGCTTGCATCGCTGTGATGCTTGGTGTCAAAATTTTTCTTGGATCAATTAAATCACTTTGTTTATTTAAATTTTTCTGTAAAGCATTTTTAAAAGCTATACGTAAATTGGTATCGATGTTGATGATAGAGATGCCATGAGCGATCGCTTTTTTAAAGTCTACATCTCGTAAACCACTACCACCATGCATCACTAGAGGCACATCTACTGCTTTAGCTATTTTTTGTAAACGTGGTAAATCTACTTTTTCTACGCCCTTAAAACTACCATGAATAGTTCCCACTGAAACTGCTAAAGTATTGAGACCGGTTTTTTTGACAAATTCTGCTGCTTTGTCTGGGTCAGTCATCAAATCTTTCATGTCAATCTCACCAGTTCTGAGCTTAATCAAGCCTTCTTTGCCTAAAATAGCACCGAGCTCAGCCTGTACCCAAATATGATGTTTTTTGGCTAATTTAACGACTTTTTGACTTAATTTGATGTTAGTTTTAAAGTCTTCCACCGAAGCATCGATGTGCACTGAATTGTAGCCTACTTTGATACATTTTTCAATGACTGACAAGTCTTTACCATGATCTAGATGAATAGCGATTGGCACGCTTTTGCCCACGGTATTAGCCACGGTTTTGATCAAATTAAACAAAACATCAGCATTAGAATACTCAATCGCTGACTCTGAGGTCTGGATAATAACTGGCGATTTCATTTTCACAGCTGCCCTGACGATAGCTAAAGTGATTTCTAAATTTGAAGTGTTAAAAGCGCCAATAGCATATTTTTGCTTTTTTGCTTTTTGAACAATTTTTTCTATTGGGACAATCATATTTATATTTGTTTAATTAAATCAATAAATTTTTCCGCCTCTAAACTAGCTCCACCCACTAAAGCGCCTGAGATAATATCTAAGTCAGTAAAAGAACTAATATTTTCTGAGCTGACTGAACCACCGTAAATAATCTTCACCAATGGCAAATCTCTATCTTCTAAAACATCTATCAAACTTTGGCGAATAATCATAGCTGTGTGCTTTAATTCCGCAGCTTGCATCGCTTGACCAGATCCTATCGCCCAGACTGGCTCATAAGCAATGATCAATGTCTGACTTGGCTTGATATCTATACCACGCAAAGCATTTTGCACTTGTTGCATCACCACCACATCCTTACGGCCATCTTTACGATCAGCGAAAGTCTCACCGATGCATAAAACTGGAATCAAATTTTGCTGTAAAGCAAAAGAAATTTTATTATTTATACTTTCATCGGTTTCGTGAAAGAACTGTCGACGCTCCGAATGACCGATCAAAACATAAGCACAAGCGGACTCTGCCAAAGCAGATAAAGAAATCTCACCGGTGAAAGCGCCTTTGACTTCGCTGTAGCCATTTTGCGCAGCTAAAAATATAGACGAGCCGGAAAAAACTTTAGCTACTTCTGAATAAGCTAAAAAATCTGGGGCAATAGCTACATCTACTTTTTTATCTAAGCCAGATTTAGTATATAATTTTTTAAAATTTTTCGCTTGCTCGACCGCTTCTTTTGGCTTTAATTGCATTTTCCAATTCGCAATCACTATTTTTTTATCTTTTTCCATATCTAAAATTTAAAAATACTAAAAAAACCTACAGACAAACCGGTGACAGCTAAAGCCGCTAAAATAATGCCTAGTAAAATAAAAATGATGGCCTCCGTCTTTTTCACATCAAATAACCAAGCAGCGATAGCTCCTGACCAAGCGCCAAAGCCAGGTAAAGGCAAAGCTACAAAAAACATCAGAGCAATTTTACCTAAACTTGAATAATCTTCAGGAAATTTTTGTCTAGTTTTACTAAACAACCAAGCAAAAAAACGCCTAGCCCAAGCAAATCTTTTCATCAAAAATCTAGAAACTGGTCCCAAATAATAAATCAATAAAATAGCTGGAATCACATCCCCCAAAACCGACCAAAACATAGCCTGATAAGGTGTAAAACCATACACTTGCATGGCAAATGGTATAGATAGTCTGATTTCTGTAATCGGCGTGACAGACAACAAAACTACCGCTAATTCTGGCGGTAAATTTTGCGCTAAATTATAAATATATTCCAACATATTTTAAGTATAAAACAAAATCGTGTTTAAGACCAGTTAAAATTTTGAAAAATCCAATAAGCTAAAGCCTTTAAGTCCTGAAAACGATTGTCGTTGTTATCTGAATTTAAAACTACAGCTAAAATTTCTTGATTATTTTCATTAGAAACTTCCGCTACCAGACAAAAACCAGCTTCACCAATATAGCCAGTCTTAGCTGGACCTAAATGTAAGAAGCTGCCTAATAATTTATTAGTAGAAATTGCTTTATGTTTTTCTCCACTTAAAGCCACGAAATCATAAGTAGCTTGACTTGCAGCTTGGCGTATTTCTGTAAGCTCAAAAGCAGCTTTAGCTAATAACAAAACTTCATTGGCGGTCGAAACATTTTTGGAGTTTAGGCCAGTCGGATCAGAAAATTTTGTTTTAGTTAATTTCAAATCTTTAGCCTTGGCATTCATCAGAGCTACAAATTCAGCTTGGGTCTTGCCACTAGCACGCACTAGTGCAAGTAAAGCATTATTATCTGAAGCAATAAGACTCGAGTAAAATAAATCTTTCACGCTGACTTTTTCACCGGCTACTAATTTCACTGGGCTAGATATCACAAAATCTTTTTCTTCTAGTGTTACTTCTGTTTGCCAGCCAGGATTGTGCTCTAGAAACACCAGTGCCGCCATCAATTTACTAATACTAGCAATCGGTCTGACTACATCGGCCTGTTGTTGCCACAAAACCAAACCACTCTTTTTGTCCATGACAGCTGCAGAAGAGGCTGTCAATTTGACCCCCAAAGAATCATTGTCTATTTTGGATGGTAAATTATCAGTGCTTAATTTTGATTGCAAAGTCACAATACTTTTATTATCTTCGTTATTTTTTAGCTCCAAAGTAAAAACAGAGTGCAATGGCGCTACTACTATTTGTAATAATAAAAAAATTTGAGCTAAACCTGACCACATTTATTTAAAATCTTTAATACTTAAAACTTTGTACTTGCCTAATGGCAAATTGCCTAAAACTAAATCCCCTTCTTTAATCCTGGTCAAACTAAGCACGCGATAGTTTAAGGCACCTAGCATACGCCTGATCTGTCTATTCCAGCCTTGATGAATAGTGAGCTGAATGCTATATGGAGACACTTTTTTGACTTGGTCAGCCTTAGCTAAACCCTCGGTCAAGCTGATACCAGTTTTTAATTGTGTCAAATCTTTAGCTAAAATTTCTTTATCTAGCTCTACTAAATACTCTTTTTTCACCACAAACTTTGGGTGAGTCAATTCATAAGTCAGATCTCCATCGTTAGTCAACAATAATAAACCCTGACTATCCTTGTCTAAACGGCCAACGGGATAGACACGCGGATCTTTTGGCACTAAAGCTAAAACATTTTGTCTGTTATGCGCATCATAGTTGGAGCAAATATAGCCGACTGGCTTGTTTAATAAATAATAAACTTTATTATCTGCTTTGACTAATTTATTATTATAAAAAACCTCATCTTTATCGGAGTCAATGCTTGTACCTAAAATCTTGACTATCTCACCGTTTACTTTGACACGACCAGAAGAAATCAAAACTTCAGCTTGACGCCGAGAAGCGATGCCACTGTTACTCAAATATTTTGCCAAACGCATGATCATAGCTTATTCTGGCTTTACCTGATTTAATAAAGTTTGCAAATTTTCGTTGCTATTCAAGCTCTCAAAATCTGGCAATTGCTTGACGCTATCAATGCCTAAATGTCTCAACAAATCAATCGTGACTGAATATTTGGGTGCTAAATCATTTTTATCCTCTTGAGCCTCTATCAAACCTCTGATCATCAAATTACGCATGATCAAACTACAATTCACACCCCGGATTTGTTCTAGCTCTTCTTTGGCAATTGGCTGGCGATAAGCAATAATAGTCAATGTCTCCAAAGAAGCTTTGCTTAGCTCTCCGGTTTGTTCGTCATGTAAATAAGCTTGCAAAAGTTCAGCATTATTAGGATTAGTCACTAATTGTGCTTTTTTATTGTTTAAAACCAGGTGAATACCAGAATCTGCTTGATTATACTTTTTTTCTAAAACATTTAAAATTTCCTCTACTTTTTCTGTAGTTTCCCCAAATAAGTCAGCGATTTCTTTAAAAGCCAAAGGTTTACCCGCGGCCAATAATAAACTTTCTAAAGCCGCTAAAGAAATTTCAAATTTTTTTTCGTTTTCTTGAGACATAAACTTTTTTATAATTTTTCTGAATAAGACGAGTGATTATCCCGCCGTAGGCGGGATAGCACTAAGTGTTATTGATCTAGAAATTAATCTTTTGTTCTTGATGATTAAAAATTTTTACTTCCCCAAATAAACTATTCTGCGAAACTTCTATTTCTCTTTGCTTGACTAGCTCTAGCATCGCTAGGAAACTCACGATGGCTTCTGTTTTATTATTTTTTTCTGTGATTAAGTGATGAAAAGAAAAACTAGCAGCGTTTTTTATCAAATTTCTAATATGCGTAATTTTTTCGCCAATAGAAACCGCCTTTTGCATCACAATCTTTGGCAAATTCACCACCGCTTTTATTTTACCCAAAACACCAAAAAATAACTGTGACATCAAAATAAGATCTAGATTGGCTGGCGCAAAAAATCCCTCGCGTGGCGGTAATTTAAATGGCGATAAACGTCCATAAGACATTTTATTTTTCATCCACAAACGATTAAATTTTTTGCTCGCTTCGTAATATTGACGATAGATCTTAAGTTGCTTTTCTAAATCATTTACTTCTGCGTCTGCTTCTAACTCTAGGTTTGGCAATAAATATTTTGATTTCAAATAAATTAGTTTAGAAGCAATCAACAAAAAATCCGCCACTTCTTCACTGGGAATATTTTTGTTTTGATCAAGATAATTAAGATATTGATCAGTGACTTTAGCTAAAGATATTTCCGTGATTTGTAGTTTTTGTTTTTCTATCAGCTGTAATAGCAGGTCCAAAGGACCTTCAAATTGTTCTAAAGAAAATTTATGCATTCTTAACTAATTCATTAATCTGAAAAATTAATTTTTTGGCCTTATAATCAAAGTATCTATAAATTTAATAAAAAAATCGTTTATATTGGCCCAATCTTGTTTATCTAATTGAATAGCCTCTCCGATTTTATAATTTTTAATATTAGCATTACGTTTATTGGTTTTATTTAAAAAATGATTATCTACAACCCCACTATTATGTATCAAGGAATGTCTGCATTGTTGATAGAAAATAATATTTTTTTCTAAATCTTCAGCTAATTCTATTTTTCTATTAAAATATTTATCCCAAGTATTAACGGTTGACCCTACATCTTGAAAATTAATAGAATTGTCCCTACTTTTTATAATCAAACCTAAATTCTCTTTTATTTTAAAACTATATTCTCCCAATTCTTCTAAGCTCAACTTTATATCTTTTGGGTAAGTTATTGAAGAAATATTACTAACAATATAATTACAAAAATATTTTTCTATCACGTAACTCAAGGCTGATACGGCTAGTATACACATTTGATTATGTATAATGCCATATGATTTTTGAATACTACTATTATCTATATTTTCTATTGCTTTTTTCGCATTTTCTATAGGATTCTTTTGTAGAAGACCTAGTCCATCCAAATTTATGCCACACAAAATAGCTAAAACTGCTTCTTTTATAAAATCAGGAGTAGCAGAAAGACGTCCGATATCATTTAGTTTGATTATTAAATCCTCCCCTATAGCCTTTGACATGATTTATTTCTTCAAACTCAAATTTAGTTCATCAAGCTGTTCTTGAGTGACAGTGCTTGGTGACTCCATCATCGGATCACGACCATCAGAAGTTAGTGGGAAAGCAATCGCCTCTTTCAAGCTCTTTTCGCCTAATAAAACCATCAGCAATCTATCCAA
>JACCDN010765488.1_pt1 | contig 10318 bp, 8 predicted proteins | sample 7441691 | NCBI WGS metagenome assembly JACCDN01 (sample SAMN15323439, study PRJNA562643) | freshwater metagenome | isolation source: river surface water | place: USA:Blue River Watershed | collected 2017-08-16
AAGAAGAAGGTGGACGTCATACACCATTTTTTAAAGGGTATCGTCCACAGTTTTATTTTAGGACGACGGACGTAACTGGTTCTGTTGAGTTACCAGCGGGTGTAGAGATGGTAATGCCAGGAGATAATATCAAGATGGTTGTAGATTTGATAGTACCGATTGCGATGGAAGAGGGATTACGCTTTGCGATTCGTGAAGGTGGTCGTACTGTTGGTGCCGGTGTCGTTGCTAAAATCCTCGCATAGTTGTCATTCCCGCGAAGGCGGGAATCCAAAAGGTCTGTAGCTCAATTGGTAGAGTAGCGGTCTCCAAAACCGTTGGTTGGGGGTTCGATTCCCTCCAGGCCTGCCAGTTTCTTAAGATAGTGTCCCAAAATGGGACACTCTTAGATACTAGGTTGTTAGGAAAAATGGAAAATAGATTTATTCGAAAGGTTTCAGTAACTGAGTCAATATATGTAAATATTGCTTTGAATGTAGTCAGTCATAGCGAAATACGTGGCCCTATAACTCGTGTATTATTAAAAAGAGCGGTAGCATTGCTTGAAGAAAAATACGAGATTCTGCAATCTCGAATAATAGCAAAGGCAGGTGGGTATAAATTTGTAAAGGCCAATGCTCATAGAAAGTTACCGTTGACGTGGAAGGAAGGAGCTGAACTTCAAGAAATCTATACTCACTTGCTCAATAGTTCCCTAGACCTCAGGAATGGCCTTTACCAAGTGATTGCAGTGAGTAAGCAAGATGGATGCCATATTTTTTTGCTCACCTCCCATAGTATTGCTGATGCTCAAGCACTGATTACCTTACATGCAAGTTTCATGGAGTGTCTAGAAACAGTTTATCAGCAGCAATCCATTAAAACGCAAGCACAACCACTTTCTGCCGATATAGATTTTTTGGTTGGTGCTTATTTGCAAAGTAAGAAAAATCTTCCTCATGTAAAAAAGAGTTTTGCGGCTGACCGGCGTTACATCCAATTGCCTGTTTTGACTGAATCCCTCTCAAATAATGAAAAAAAACTCATTCAATTCGTTATTGAGCCGAATATAATGCAAAAAATGATTTTACATTGCAAAAAATATCAGTTTTCGGTTCATAGCTTACTCATAGTGATTTTTGCTTTGGCAATTAGAAGCGTAGTAAAAACACATGATCAGGAAATTTTGATGCGCTCTTCAGTATCATTACGCAAAAGAATTGTACCGCCTATAGATGATTTAATTTGTATGACAGCGATTACAGCGATTACTTTACAACTTACTCTTGGGGCGCAAGAAATAGAGGACATAGCGCGTTCAGTATTTTTGCAGCTTAAAGAGATGACTGAAAACGTTGAAATAGCACAAGCACATCTACAATATAGTCAAACCATTGATAAAAAAAATAAAGATGCAATTGCTGCAATCAATATATCCAATATGGGACGGATCCAGCTAAAGACTACTGCGAATTTCAGCCAGCTTGTTTTTGATTATGCTTGTGGTTGGGAAAACCCTCTCCCCAATGTTTCGATAGTGACTTGTGATAATCAATTAATTGCCAATCTTGTTTATGGGAGTAGATTCTTTTCTCCTTCAGTGATTTCTGAGCTAATTCAGAATGTTTTAACAAATATATGCAGAGTGGTAGAAGAAATCTAGAATGAGAATAATATCCAATCAAATTTTAGAGCATACGCATTTTAGCATCTTCAATAATTTCAGACCGAATTTTAAGATCTTGAGATAAAAGATAATTTTTCATTTGTTCTAAAGTTTCAGAGACATGAAATTCAATAATAATAGTTTTTTATAATTTAATTTCATCCGCCTTAGAAGGTTTTGCAAACCAACTGCGAATTTGTGAGCGCGCAAATTCTTCTACCATTTTAGGTGTAATAACGGGAGGAATATAGCGTTCTTTTGGGTTGACATAGACATCAATTAAAAAAGGTCCATTACTTTGCATTCCTTGCGCTAATGCAGTATCAAGATCATTCGGGTTTTTAACAGTGATACCCTGAGCACCAAACGCTTTGGCTAAGGCTGCAAAATCAGGGTTGGTAAATTTTGTACCAAAAATAGGGTTTCCTTCTCCCTGCTCTTCAAGTTCAATAAAGCCATATGCACTATTGTTATAAATAATAAATAAAATAGGCATATTATTGCGGACAGCTGTTGCAAAATCACCAATCAACATATCAAAACCACCATCACCTGCCAGACAAATTACTTTACGTTTGGGGTAGGCCAATTGCGCACCGATTGCAAAGGCTAAGCCTGTACCAAGCGAAGCTAAATTAGCAGACCAAGTATAACGCTGTTTACCATTTAGCTTTAGAAAATTATTTGCCCAAATGGTTACGGAACCTGCATCAGTACAAATCACCGCATCCTCTGGTAAATATTGATTTAGTTTATGCGTCAAGGTTTGCGGGTGAATCAGATTGGGGTTCTTACCAATACGATCTTCCCAGGCTTCGATAGTATCATTGAGTTTGCGTACTTTTTCACAACGACTCAAGAATCCATCTAGATTTTTTTCTATTATACGACTTATTAATTCTGTAACAACGCATTTAGTATCTCCAACAAGACCTAGAGTAACCGCTTCATGTTTGGCAATTTTTAAAGGATCATGATCAATTTGAATAATCTGTGCTTTTTGTGGATAATATTCATGAAACGCGAACGAAGAGCCTACTACCAATAGCAACTCACATTCATGGACAGCATAATTTCCAGCGCGTGATCCCATTAAACCAATTCCTCCCATATATTGCGGATGCTGGTTATCAATCACATCTTTCGAACGCGTTGTATGCACTAGTGGCGCTTTTAATGTTTCAGCCAGCTTGATGATTTCAACAGATGCATCACGGGCACCATCCCCATAAAGGATCGTAATATGTTGGGCGGCATTTAATAAAGAAGCTGCTTGTTCAAGCGCTTCTTTTGCAACAGTCACTGCATATTGGGTATTTAATGCTGCATAGCGTGGCTTATTCTGAGAAATTGGCATTCTCATAATATCTGAAGGAATTGAAATATGGGCTACACCTTTATAGTCTTTTGCCGCTTGTACTGCAGAAGTAAAAACGGGTAATACCTGATCGGAATGACGCAACTCTTGATTATAGAGTGCTACTTCTTCAAATAAGGCAATTTGATTGATTTCCTGAGGCATGCCCGAGCCAATTAAATTAGAAGCAACTTGGCCTGTAATGGCTAAAACAGGGGCATGGTCCATTGCTGCATCGTATAATCCATTTAGCAAATGAACTGCTCCTGGCCCTTGACATGCAGTACAGACAGCCAGCTCTCCGGTTAGCTTAGCCTGAGCACTTGCAGCAAGTGCTGCAGCTTCTTCATGACGTGTAACTACAAACTTAATTTTATCCTGTTTGCGTAAAGATTCCATTAACGAATCAATAGTATCCCCCGGGATTCCATAAATATATTTGACTCCAATTTCTGTTAAAAATTCGACGATTTGGTCACTGACGTTCTTGGACATACGCATTCCTTTTTATTCTTTATATGCCTGATCTTAGCATATTTTCTTTAAAGTGCAAAAAGATGAAGATAATAAAAATCTGATTTTTCGAGAAAACCATAGTATTTGCAATTGCGTGTTGATTGTGGTACCATCATCGCCCATTTTTCTATCCGTAAGCAAAGGAGTTCGTTCGCATGAAGACAAATAAAGTCAGCTCTTTTGATATGGTCAAATGGATTGTAGTTGCAATTCTTGTGATTGCTATTGTAGGTGGAAATACCTATTTCTCAACAGTTGCTTTGGCAGTTCGTGTCACAGTGATGATTGTTGCAGGCATTATTACGATTGGTATCGCTTTTACCACTGTAAAAGGAAAAATGGCCTTAGAATTTATAAAAGAATCTCGCATCGAATTGCGCAAGGTAGTGTGGCCCACTCGTCAGGAGACGGTTCAAACTACGCTCATGATCGCGGGGATCGTGTTGTTGATGTCGTTGGTTTTGTGGGGATTTGATTCTCTCTTTGCTTACTTGGTAAGTTCGGTCTTGATTTAAGGATAATGGAATGACGATGCGTTGGTATGTGGTGCAAGTCACCTCACAATATGAAAATAAAGTAAAAGAAACTTTGCTAGATCGCGTAGCCCTTCAAGGCATGCAGTCTTCTTTTGGTGAGATATTAATTCCAACAGAAGAAGTAGTGGAAATGAAATCCGGTCAAAAACGTAAAAGCGAACGTAAGTTTTTTCCGGGCTATATCCTCGTTAAAATGGATATGAATGATGATACTTGGCATTTAGTGCGTCATATTCCTAAAGTCTTAGGTTTTATTGGTGGGCGTGCAGATAAGCCTTCCCCCATATCTGATAAAGAAGTTGAAAATATTTTGTCACGCGTACAAGATACGCATGATAAGCCGAAACCCAAAACCTTGTTTGAAGTGGGTGAAGTGATCCGTATTACGGATGGTCCATTTACAGACTTCTCCGGTATGATCGAAGAAGTAAACTATGAGAAATCCAAAGTGAAGGTATCGGTAATGATTTTTGGGCGTGCAACGCCTATTGATTTGTCTTTTTCACAAATCAAGAAAGAGAAGATTTAAGCACATAAGTGCTAAGGGGAGTTCCTAGTGTTTAGCCAAAATACTTAGGAACGTGATCACTCAAATAGGAGAAAAATATGGCAAAGAAAGTACAGGCGTACGTCAAGCTACAAGTAAAAGCAGGACAAGCCAACCCAAGCCCACCCATTGGGCCAGCGCTCGGTCAACAGGGCGTGAACATTATGGAATTTTGTAAAGCGTTTAACGCCCAAACCCAAAGCATGAAGCCTGGTATGCCTTTACCAGTCATCATTACGGTTTATGCAGATCGTAGCTTTACGTTTATTATCAAAACCCCGCCGGCGTCTTACTTGATTAAAGATGTGACCAAGATCAAAGCAGGTAGCAAGCTTCCTGGTAAAGACAGCGCAGGTAAAATTACGCGGGCGCAATTAATCGATATTGCCAAAATGAAAGAACCAGATTTAACTGCAGCAGACTTAGATGCTGCTGTTCGCACTATTGCAGGTTCTGCGCGTAGCATGGGTATTCAAGCTGAGGGAGTGAACTAAAATGAGTTTAAGCAAACGTCAAAAGACCATCAATGAAAAAGTTGGTGCTAAAAAAGTTTATTCCATTAGCGAAGCTTTGGAAGTATTAAAAAGCATGCCTGCATTGAAATTCAACCAAACAGTTGATGCTGCGGTGATGTTGGGGATTGATCCTACTAAATCAGACCAAACTGTGCGTTCGGCAGTGGTATTGCCTAATGGTACGGGTAAGAGCGTGCGTGTTGCGGTATTCGCACAAGGTAAAAACGCTGAAGCTGCAACCGCAGCAGGTGCTGATAAAGTGGGCATGGAAGATTTAGCTGAAGCAATGAAAAAAGGTGAGTTGGATTACGATGTTGTGATCGCTTCGCCTGATACCATGCGTATCGTTGGCCAGTTGGGTCAAGTATTGGGTCCCAAAGGCTTGATGCCGAACCCTAAAGTAGGTACTGTTACCATTGATGTTGCCACCGCAGTAAAAAATGCGAAAGCAGGTCAGGTACGTTATCGTGCTGATAAAGCCGGGATCATTCATTGTGCGATCGGCAAAATCGATTTTACCACTGATGCTTTAAAGCAAAACTTAGAAGCATTGGTAAATGATTTGAAGCGTGTGAAGCCTTCAACCTCCAAAGGGATTTATCTTAAGAAACTTACAGTTTCCTCGACGATGGGTCCTGGTTTGCAGGTTGATTTTACGAGCTTGGCTTAAAGCGCTCAAAAAGAACTTTGTAGTCATGATGTCACAGTCGTGATCGTCAAAGACCGTAGGGGCGGTGTCGAAAGCACCGCTTAATATCCTACGCAGGCGTGTGACAAGATGTTTTTGTCACATTGTTGTACAACCTAACAAGGAAAATAAAAATGACCTTGAGACTTGAAGACAAACAGCAAATCGTCACGGAAGTGAACGAAATTGCAACTAAAGCTTTGTCTGCGGTTGTGGTTGATTATCAAGGAGTGTCTGTTGCAGACATGACGAAATTGCGTTCCCGTGCGCGTGCATCCGGAGTATATCTTCGTGTGGTACGTAACACTTTGGCGCGCCGTGCAGTAGAAGGTACTGAGTTTGCATGCTTAAAAGATGCATTGGTTGGTCCTTTGGTTTTGGCTTTTTCACAAGAAGAGCCAGGCGCTGCTGCTAAGTTGATTCGTGATGTTGCCAAAGAGATGGATAAACTAGAGGTGAAAGCTCTGGCCATCGGTGGACAACTTCTTGCCGCAAACCAATTGGAAGCAATGTCTAAATTGCCTAGCAAAAATGAGGCCTTGGCTGCATTGTGTCGCGTTATGCTTGCTCCCGTTGAGAAATTTGTTCGTACGCTTAACGAACCTACCGCACAGTTTGTACGTGTGATGGGTCAAGTACGAGATCAGAAACAAGCCGCTTAATAAAGCAATATAAATTTAGGAGATAATAAATCATGGCTATTTCAAAAGAAGATATTTTAAATGCAGTTGCAGAAATGTCCGTTATGGACGTGTGCGAACTCGTTAAAATGATGGAAGATAAATTTGGTGTGTCTGCTGCTGCCGCTGTTGCAGTTGCGGCTCCCGCTGCTGGTGGTGCCGCAGGTAGCGCTGCTGAAGAGAAAACCGAATTTAATGTTGTTCTCGAAGCTTTCGGTGAGAACAAAGTAAATGTGATCAAAGTGGTACGTGAATTGACCGGTTTAGGCTTGAAAGAAGCTAAAGACTTGGTTGAAGCTGCTCCCGCTGCTGTTAAAGAAGGAGTGGATAAAGCAACCGCTGATGACATGAAGAAAAAACTTGAAGAAGCTGGCGCTAAAGTCGCTATCAAGTAAAGATGTATCCCCTCTCCCCTTGTGGGAGGGGGTTAGGGTGAGGGGTATTTAATAGTACTCCTCATTCGATTTTTTTAAGTTCTTAACTTTTTTATAACATAAAGGAACGCTAGATGACCTACTCATTCGCTGAAAAGAAACGTATACGCAAACCCTTCGGAAAACTACCCGATGTGTTAGATGTTCCCTACTTACTCGCGATTCAAAAAGACTCCTATAAAGAATTTTTACAGGCGGACAGCCATCCTGATAAGCGTCAGGATATTGGTTTGCAAGCCTCATTTACTTCCGTTTTTCCTATAACCAGTTTATCCGGAAGTGCCGAATTACAATTTGTCAACTATCGTTTACAAGATTCTATTTTTGATGTAAATGAATGCAGAATTGGTGGTATGAGTTATGCTGCAACTTTAAAAGCTAAAATGCGTTTGGTGATCTATGATAAAGATGCACCCGCTGATAAAAAAGTCATTAAAGATATTAAAGAACAAGAAGTGTATATGGGCGAAGTTCCTCTCATGACAGAAGATGGCACTTTTATTGTGAATGGTACCGAGCGGGTGGTCGTGTCCCAGTTACACCGTTCCCCAGGAGTATATTTCGATCATGATAAGGGCAAAACCCATTCTTCTGGTAAATTACTTTATGGCGCGCGGATTATTCCTTACCGTGGTTCCTGGCTTGATTTTGAATTTGATCCTAAAGATGTTATTCACATGCGTATCGACCGTCGCCGTAAATTACCCGCGACTATTGTTTTGCATGCTTTAGGTTTGACGAATCAAGAAATTTTGAATATTTTCTTTGAAACCAATACCTTGCACATTCAAGCTAAGGGCTTGGTCATGGATTTGATTCCTGAGCGTTTACGCGGTGAACGTGCCCAGTTTGATATTAAAGATAAAGCTGGCAAAGTAATTATTGAAGCAGGTAAACGCATTACAGTGAAACATATTCGTGACTTGGAAAAAGCAGGTGTTGATAAGCTCGAGATTCCAGCCGAGTATATTTTTGGCCGTGCGTTTGCTGAAGACATTATTGATAAGAAAACCGGAGAGGTTTTAATTGCTGCAAATGCTGAAGTGACCGCTGATGCGATTAAAAAATTGCAAGAAGCAGGTATTAAAAACTTTAAGATTTTATATACCAACGATTTAGACCGTGGTCCTTATATCTCTGAAACCTTGAAGATTGATCCCACACATGACCGTATGGAAGCTTTGGTAGAAATTTACCGTATGATGCGTCCTGGCGAACCTCCCACAGCAGATTCCGCGGAAAAATTATTTGAAGGCTTGTTCTTTAGTTTGGAGCGTTATGATTTATCTGATGTTGGACGGATGATGTTTAATCGTCGCCTGTCGCGTACAGATGAAACTGGCCCTGGCATTTTAACAAAAGAAGACATTATCGATACCTTGAAGACTCTGATTGAAATTCGTAATGGTCGTGGTGAAGTAGATGATATCGATCACCTAGGAAATCGCCGTGTTCGTTGTGTTGGGGAAATGACCGAAAATCAATTTCGTGTTGGTTTAGTACGTGTTGAGCGGGCAGTAAAAGAGCGTTTGGCTTTGGTAGAGCGTGAAAACCTCACTCCTCAGGACTTGATAAACGCTAAACCTATTTCTGCGGCGATTAAAGAATTCTTTGGTTCCAGTCAATTGTCACAATTTATGGACCAAGTAAACCCCTTGGCAGAAGTAACGCACAAACGTCGTGTATCTGCATTGGGCCCCGGTGGTTTAACGCGGGATCGTGCGGGCTTTGAAGTTCGTGACGTTCATCCTACGCACTATGGTCGTCTCTGCCCGATTGAGACCCCTGAAGGTCCGAACATTGGTTTGATTAACTCTTTGGCATGCTATGCGCGTACCAACAAATATGGTTTCATTGAAGCGCCTTATCGTAAAATTGTCGATGGCAAACTGACCAATGAAATTCATTATCTGTCTGCATTGGAAGAGTCCCGTCACGTAGTGGCACAAGCAAGTAGCACCGTTGATAAAAATGGTAAATTGGTCGATCAACTGGTTCCTTGCCGCCATAAAGGTGAAACTTTGTTTACCACAGCTGATAAAGTCGATTATATGGACGTATCAGCGAAGCAAATGGTATCTGTGGCTGCTGCTTTGGTTCCTTTCTTGGAGCACAATGATGCAAACCGTGCATTGATGGGTGCGAACATGCAACGTCAAGCTGTTCCGACCTTAAGAGCGCAAAAACCCTTAGTTGGAACTGGAATGGAACGTATCGTTGCTGTGGATTCTGGTGCAGGCCAAGTTGCCCGCCGTGGTGGCGTGGTGGATACTGTTGATTCCAGCCGTATCGTTGTACGTGTCAACGATAATGAAATTAAAGAAGGTCAACCCTGGGTAGATATCTATACTTTGACCAAATTCCGTCGTTCTAACCAAAATACTTGTGTGAATCAACGGCCGATCGTTAAGGTAGGTGATGTTATTGCCAAGGGTGATTTGCTTGCGGATGGATCTTGTACCGACATGGGTGAATTGGCTTTGGGTCAAAACGTATTGGTGGCTTTTATGCCATGGAATGGTTTTAACTTTGAGGATTCGATTCTTCTCTCTGAGCGTTTGGTGGAAGAGGATCGCTTTACTACGATTCACATTGAAGAATTGACTTGTATTTCTCGAGATACTAAATTAGGTCCGGAAGAAATTACCGCAGATATTCCTAATGTGAGTGAAAGTGCATTGGCAAAACTTGATCCTTCCGGTATCGTTTATATGGGGGCAGAAGTAGCGCCAGGCGATATTTTAGTTGCAAAAATTACTCCCAAAGGGGAATCGCAATTAACGCCAGAAGAGAAATTACTGCGTGCAATTTTTGGTGAAAAAGCTGCAGATGTAAAAGATACTTCTTTACGTGTTCCTGCCGGAATGTATGGTACAGTGCTTGATGTTCAAGTCTTTACCCGTGAAGGGATTGAAAAAGACGAACGTGCCTTGGAAATCGAAAAGAATGAACTTTCTCTCGTGAAAAAGGACTTGGGCGATGAGTTTCGGATTATTGAAGATGCAATTTATCAGCGCTTAGAAACTATCTTGACCAAGCAAACGGCAGGCGCTGCAGGTGCTGGTTTGAAGAAAGGTGTGGAAATCACCAAAGATTTCTTGAAAGATTTGCCTCGTGATAAATGGTTTAGCATTAAACCTGCGGATGCCAAAGTAGCTGAGCAGTTGAAAGATGCTGAAAACCAATTGAAAGCCTATCGTGAGCATTATGATGCACGTTATCAGGAAAAATATAAGAAGCTTACCCAAAGCGATGAACTCTCTCCTGGCGTACTCAAAATCGTTAAAGTATTTGTGGCGGTGAAACGTCGTATTCAACCAGGCGATAAGATGGCAGGTCGTCACGGAAACAAAGGGGTGATCTCCCGTATTGTTCCGATCGAAGACATGCCCTATTTGGC
>JACCDN010808395.1_pt1 | contig 10316 bp, 15 predicted proteins | sample 7441691 | NCBI WGS metagenome assembly JACCDN01 (sample SAMN15323439, study PRJNA562643) | freshwater metagenome | isolation source: river surface water | place: USA:Blue River Watershed | collected 2017-08-16
GCAACGAGATCATGGACAAAATGGAGTATCCGCGTGGTCTGATCCGTTATGCCACCGAAAACTCCGTTGGTAAAAACTATACCTCGCAACAAATGCTTCGCCATGTGATGCGCCCGCGCATCATGTTGTACACGGGTATCTTGCTAGTCATTGCCGCCATCTTTGCCTATTCGCTGACGACCCGGATTCCGATGCGGGTGGATGTTCTGCGGGATCGCGGCGTGATGTCGCGTGAAGTGGGCGATGGTCTGACCGAAAACGTTTATCTGCTGCACATCATGAATATGCAGGATACGGAACGCACCTTTAGTGTCAAACCTGAAGGCCTCGAAGGTATCCGTATGGATGGTCAGGATACCTTTACGGTTCAGGCACTGCAGAACATGACTCAACCTATTAATGTGCGTGTGCCGTCAGGAGAGGGTAAACCGGGTGCTAACCCGATCAACTTCATCATCGTGGATACCCAGAATCCGGATGTTCGTCGTGATGAAAAGTCGACCTTCATCCAGCCCAATTAAGATAACCGTTTAAATGACATCGAAACCGACACCCTGGTACACACACCGTTGGCCCTGGATTCTGATGGCCGGGCCGGCGGTGGTGATTGTTGCTGGCTTTATTACCGCCTGGTTGGCCATTGAAAGCAATGATGGCCTGGTTGACGATAACTACTACAAGGTCGGTTTGTCCGTGAATCAGCAGCTGAAGCAAAAGCAACTGGCCGCTGAGTTAAATCTCAAGGCTGACCTCAATATCGTTGGTGCGGGTCAGTCTGTACAACTCGTGCTCAATGGTCTGCCTAAGGAGGCGTTGCCCGATGTGCTGCAGTTGCGGCTGGTTCACCCAACACGCAAAGGCGAAGATCAGACCATTATGCTTAAGCGACAGGGTCAGATGTTTGTCGCGCCTCTGACGCTAAATCCCGGTGCCGGCCGCTGGAACATCGTCATTGAAGATCCGCTGGCTGGCTGGCGCATGGATGGCGTTTGGGATATTCAAACAAAAAAAGGCGTTACGATTTTTGCACGGCCCCAATGATTTTATTTTGTTGATAGAAAGGAGCGCATCATGGCTTGGAAAGAACTGTTCACAACCGATGTTGGTCTCGGTAGTCTCGCTGTTATCGTTTTTGTGATTGGTATGTCGATCTTTTTTGGTCGCCTGTTCAATAAGAAAATGAACGAAAAACCTACTGACGAGTAATTGCTGCAAACTCCAGTAAAAAGCCCGGCCAGTTGAAAAACTATGCCGGGCTTTCTTGTTGGGGCTACTCTTAAGTGCTGTGTATGCGTGGAGTTACAAGTTTTTCTAGAAATGAAATCACATCAGGTCCAAGTTTGCCGATGGCTGATCTCAAGTCATGGCCTATTTCTTCAAGAAAAATCGATTGAGTCCCTTGGGGTGCTTGTTGAAGTAACCGCTCTGCTTCACTAACTGGGACTTCTTTATCCTCCTTGCCGTGTGCTAGCAAGATGGGGCATTGAATTTTCTGAACAGTGTTTACTGGGGCGATCTCGTCAAATCGGGCACCAATGATGGATTGCACTCGATTTATTATCAAAGGCTGGATCCACCGCCTCGGAATTTTGTGCTCTTTCATGTATCGGCGCATCATGTCTTCCGGATGGGCAAAGGCGCTGAGGCTAACAATACCCGCCCATTGTGTTCGGCTCGCACTTAATAGGACTGCCCCAGCACCGACTGAATGGCCAATTGCTATGACTTCAAGCGGATTGACTTCGTCTCGTGCTATAGCCCAAGCCCTAGCAGATTCAAGATCTTCTGAAAAGCGCGGCAAAGACATGAAATCAGCTTCTGTGCTCAGTCCATGCGATCGTGCATCGATAAATAGGCCGTTAAAACCAAGGTGCTGAATCCATGGTGCGATGTCCAGCATAAGGCTTGAATTAGCCCCCCAACCATGCAATACAATCACCGTGGGTAGTCTTTTCCCCAGATTTTGATGGGTGCCTGGTATCCACCACCCAAACAACGCTCCGCCATCTATTGCGTTTATTCGGACGGATGCAGCTCTAAGCCCCAAGCTATCTGGAGTGCGCACATGAGCGATACGCGGTGCGCGAAATTTTCGTAGTAACCAGTATGACAGCGGACTAGGAATCAATTTATTCCTTGTGTGTCAATTGGCTGCAGAAAGGCCATAAGAAATGTTTATTGCCTGATCGTGGCACAATTCAGTACTTCAACTCGACTGTCTGACTTTTAACTTCTGGAATCGTGAATGCACATTCATCAAACGAGGGTTTGCCGAACGCCTTGATATTGTTCGATAGTCCATACCCCTCGATCGGGATCATGCCGAAGCGCTTATCCATCTTCCCGTCGTTATTTTCGTCATGGTATAGGATGAAGGCGTACTTTCCAGGAGGTAAATCCGAGAATTGAAGTGATACGCTACCTTTTTTTGCGGGTGCTGAGGTATGAACCATCGCTTTTTCTTCTTTTGGGAATCCTTCAGACGAGTTGTAAATGCCTGCCTGAACGGTCCCCTGATCACCACGAACCCCCGTGACTGTGATGTCGAGGGTGTTACCAGCGGCAAGTACGCATGTGCTTAGGATGAGGGAACTGCTGAAAGCAGAAAGTTTGCGGTAGGGTAGTTTCATTGCCTTAAGGTAAAAATTCCATCTATAAATAGATGGGTAAAGGAAGAGCTGATCAAGTCAACTCTTCCTGCTTTTAGTTAACTCAGAATTTCTTCAAGAGTGATGTAGTCGCCAACCCGCCCCGTCATTTTTTCAGCATCTGTATTGACTGGCAGTGTACGTTTACCTGGACGCCAACCGGCTGGGCATACCTCTCCTGTTTTTGTTGCATACTGCCACGCTTCAACCTGACGAATGAATTCATGGACATTTCTACCGACTGAATCAGCTTGAACCTCTTGAGCAACGCAGATACCTTCAGGGTTGAATAGGAATCGACCACGGAGTGCGATGCCTTCCTCCTCAATAAGTACACCAAACTTAGCACTGACTTCCTTGGTCGAATCGGCGCCAATGGTTAGTTTCAAGCCGCTCAGGATTGGTTCGGTTTCGACAAAACGTTTGTGGGAGAACTTTGAGTCGACTGAAACAGCAAGGATCTCAACCCCCATTTTTTTAAACACATCGTAGTTAGCGTTCATTGCCGCGATTTCTGTGGGACACACAAACGTAAAGTCAGCAGGGTAAAAGCAGATAACAGCCCACTTGCCCTTGTAATCGTTGCTCGAGACTTCAGTGTAATGGCCTGTACTTGCATCATAGGCTTCTATGGTGAATTCTGGCATTTCGCGTCGTACCATTGTTGAACTCATGCTTTTCTGCTCCGTTGTATGTTGATTGTTGCTGGGTGTATCGGCCTGAATCGCCGGTTTGCGTGGCTTAATCTTTGTATCGCAACTCATACGCTTCTTTCGATTGAATAATCAACGCCGATCTGACGTTATATAAAACTATATAGCGTCAGATCGGCATGCTTCAAGGCAATTCTTTCTATGGAGCTTATAGCTAACTTCTATAGCTGTGTTTTTGAGGTCATTCGAAATACATTTTAGGCCGATCCAGTTTGTAGCCCCAGGGTAGACCTGAGTTCTTCCAGCCATTGACCTGTCGCCAGTTCTTTTTAGGGCCCTCTTTGACGGTGTCCCCTTCAAAACCATCGACTACCACGTAGACCTGTTTGTAACCCTTGCCATCTAGTGCTTTGGCGCTCGGCGCGCCACGCTCACCGCCAGATCGGCACATCAGAACAACTTTGTCATCTTTGCTCAGACCACGCTCTTTGAGTGCTTGTGCAATTTTGGATTCAAAGTCTTTATTGGGTTCCATTGCGTAGACATTTTTCTTGTCATTCCATTTGTGTGGGTTGCTGATGAGGAATGGAATGTTGATGTCCACCGTGTCTGTAAACCCTGTAAACATGATTTCAATGGGATCGCGGACATCAACGAACAGGATTTTCTGCCCGTCAGCCCCCGTTTTCATCTCGTAGGCCTCTTTAGAATCTACATAGAGACCCCAAGATGTTTGTCGATCAGGACTTTCTGGCGCGGGTGCTGCTATGGACGACATCGAAACAGAAAGCAGCATCGCAGTCATCGCTAGTTTGCGAATGGTCATCGGTATCTCCTTGAATTAATAAGTGTGTGTGGAGATTAATCAGAAACTGAAGACCTTACGGTTTGGTTCCGTCATCTGCTTTGCCATGGCATCAGGTTTAGCGGGCGTCACACCCTCTTTCAAGCTGTCTGGTGTGTTGCCGCTATTGGGAATATAAAGTGCGCAGACCGAAACTTTTGCACCCTTCTTAATAGCACCATCTAGCATCTGTCCCGGGGTGACGTTCGCAGGTTTAAGTGCCTTGCCCGTATTATTCTTCAATGCAAGGTCACCTGCCTTGTCACACAAGAGGATGCTAACGCTGTCACCCTGTTCCAGCATCTTATTGGCCAGAACCATTGCTGCACCCTGTGTCATCGTGCTTTCAGAATTGACAATAAATGTTACGTTTGAGTTGTCAGCGAAGGCAGTCATTGTGGCCAATACAAGAGAGGCAGCGATAATCGATTTTTTCATGATAGTTACTTTCCTAGGTAAATTAAAAAAAACTGAGATGAATCAGTGATGCAAACAGCGTGATGAAACAAGCAGTACCTGAAAATAGAACGGCTAGAATCTTCGATTGGGGAATAAACCCCACGCCTCGGATAAAGCCGCTCGACATAGCCCAGAAGAGCAGATAGGTGGAAATTTTGTCGACGCCTCCGTCTTGTTTAACCAATACATTCGGATAGATGCTCAGAGTCACCATGATGGCAATTGCACATAGCAACGGAAACCAAGCGATCCGCTTAGTGGACTGGGATATATTTTCTTTATCCACGTCTTTGTGGATCGTGTTCATGTTGCGGTTGTGCCAGTGCAGCTTTGCGCGCATCGGCATTTTCCATCCACATGGCGTTGAGAATGGCGACGAGAACGGCGAATCCAACGCCGAGAACCCAAGCAAAGTACCACATGGTTTATTTCCTTTCCGGATCAGTTTGGCCGTCTTTCGCCAGCCAGATAGTTCAAAACAGCAATATCGGGGGTGGTATCCACTGCCAGATGTGTTGTAACCCCTGCTTTGTCCAACTTGTTACGGAGCGAGTCTCCTAAATTGGCTGTAATAAGCACATCAATGCCAGCCAGCTTGGCTGGTAAATGAGATTGCATGGCGTGCAGGGTCTCGTTGATGTCAAGTTCTATAAACTGCTTGTCGATGCGCGTGCTGCCATTGGGCAACTCATAGAGCCAGAATTTCCTGCAACGTCCAGCGTGAGCTGTGACCGATTTGGCATTCTGGCTGGTGATGGCGATTTTCATGAAGGGATCCTTAGTAGGCCGAATGGTCGTTTTCCTTGATATAAGCCAGCGTCACCTTGCCAGCCATAACCTTGTATGCCCAGCTCGTGTAAATAATGATAATTGGCATAAAAATTAGAGTGGCTACAAGCATGATGCCCAGCGTCAGCTGGCTGGATACGCTATCCCATACCGTTAAGCTGGATCCAAAATCGGTAGAGGAGGGCATGACAAACGGGAACATCGATGCCCCTGCTGTGCCAATGATGCCTACGATGGCGAGGGACGAGGCTACAAAAGCCGCTAGGTTTTTTCCTCGGCTAACAAGCAGCATGCCTAAAGGGACCATGACGTATACAGTAAGCGGCAATAGCATGGTAAGCGGGTAGCGCTGGTAATTGGATAGCCAGGCACCTGTTTCACGGATGACGCTTTTTCCAAGTGGATTAGGCAGTGCATTCGGATTTATTGATGACTCAATCACATAGCCGGGTATGCTTTGCGACAACCAGATTCCGGCCAGTGTAAACGTCAAAATCAAAAGCGATCCAAATAGGTAAACTGCCTTCTGTGCACGAAAACCGACAGTGCCTTCGGTACGTAACGACAGGTATACCCCACCGTGAAAGGTGATCATTGTTGTGGATACAACGCCACAAAGTAGGGCAAATGGGTTAAGTAGCCCCCAGAAGTTGCCGGTATAGTAAGAAACTAGGTTGTTGTCGAAATGAAAAGGCACCCCCTGTAACAGGTTGCCGAATGCAACACCAAAAATCAGCGGCGGTACGGCACCGCCAACAAAAAGACCCCAGTCCCAAGTCTTACGCCAGGTTGGATTGTCGATCTTGCTGCGGTAGTCAAAGCCGACTGGCCGGAAGAATAGAGCCCAGAGGACCGCCAACATAGCCCAGTAGAATCCGGAAAAAGCGGTTGCGTAGACGAGTGGCCATGCGGCAAAAATTGCGCCGCCACCGGTAATGAACCAAACCTGATTGCCATCCCAGTGAGGTCCAACGGTGTTGATAACAACCCGGCGCTCCTCATCGGTTTTTCCAACAAAGGGGAGCAATGTGCCGACGCCCATGTCGTGCCCATCCATGATGGCAAAGCCTACCAGAAGCACGCCAACCAAGAGCCACCAGATTATTTTCAATACGGCATATTCGAACATGATGTGACCTCTTGATGGTTAGGCGTGTGTAGAGTGCGCAACTTCGTTGTCGTAGCGACCGGTGCCCAGGCTGCCCGGACCTTGTCTGGCAAAGCGGATCATCAGATACATTTCAACGATGAGCAGCAAGGTATAAAAACCGATAAATCCAGCCAGCGAGCCGTACAGGCTTTCGACACTGAGTGTAGAGACCGACATGTGCGTGGGAAGAACCCCGAAGATTGTCCACGGCTGGCGACCGTATTCAGCAACAAACCAGCCGAGCTCAGCAGCGATCCATGGAGCAGGAAGAAAAATCAACGCCCAGCGCAGCAACCAGGGTTTCTGGTCGAAAGTGCCCTTGACGGCATACCAGGCTGCAAAGGCAAATAGAAGTAGCATGGCAAAGCCCAGGCCAACCATAATCCGGAATGACCAGAACATCGGTGTCACCTTGGGTATCGTGTCGCGCGTTGCCTGGTCAATCATGGCAGTTGTCGCATCGGCGACATTGATGGTGTACTTGCGAAGTAATAAGCCGAAACCAAGATCTTCTTTGTGCGCTTCGAAGACGGATTTAGCAATCGTATTGCTTTGATTTTTGCGTAAGGCTTCTAGAGCTGTTACCGCCTTTATGCCTGATAGGATTCGCTCACGGTTTTTGACCAAGATCTCCTTGATGCCTGGAATTTCCTTATCCAGAGAACGGGTGCCAATCAGCCCCATGACATACGGTATCTCGATGGCGTAATCGTTTCGCATTTCTTTTTCGTTAGGTATCGCGATCAGATTGAAGCTGGCTGGTGCAGGCTCTGTCTCCCACATGGCTTCCATGGCGGCCAGTTAGGTCTGCTGGGCTTCTCCGACGGTATAACCTGATTCATCCCCTAGAACGATTGTGGACAGGATAGAGGCTAGACCGAATGCCGCAGCAATATTGAAGCTTTTTCGTGCAAATTCAACATTCCGCTTCTTGAGCAGATACCACGAAGATATCGCTAGAACAAACATAGAGCCCGTTACGTACCCAGCGGATACCGTATGAACAAACTTGGCCTGAGCGTCAGGGTTGAACAGTACAGCAGCAAAATCCACCATTTCCATCCGCATGGTGATGTAACTGAATTCAGACCCGACGGGATTTTGCATCCAGCCATTAGCGATCAAGATCCAGAGCGCAGAAAGATTGGTGCCCACTGCCATGAGCGTGGTGACTAACAGATGCTGTTGACGAGAAAGTCGATCCCAACCAAAAAAGAAGAGGCCGATAAAGGTAGATTCCAGAAAAAAGGCCATTAGGCCTTCAATGGCCAGCGGTGCGCCGAAGATGTCGCCCACGTAATGTGAGTAGTAGGCCCAGTTCGTCCCGAACTGGAATTCCATCGTGATACCGGTGGTGACGCCAAGGGCAAAGTTGATGCCGAAGAGCTTGCCCCAGAAGCGGGTCATGTCCTTGTAAATGGTTTTTCCGGTCATGACATAAACACTTTCCATGATGACCAAAATCCACACCATGCCCAGCGTTAAAGGCACAAAAAGAAAGTGATACAAAGCTGTTGCAGCGAACTGAAGTCGCGATAAATCTACAAGTTGGTCGCTAATCACAGTGACTCTCCGGTTTTAGAATGCTTTGATGCAGCGTTGGTTTCAGGCCACGCAGCCCCGGAGTCAACGCTCACACGTTGATCCTTGAAAAAGAACCACCAGATTGCCGTCAGCACGAGCAGCTTGATGACAATAGCCAGCACAAGCTCGTTTCTGAGTTTGATGTCCGTGTTCTTGACACTCTTTTTCATGCTAATTTATTTGCAATTAATGTGCCAATCGTTGGGGATCGTTTAACCCTATGTTTTATAGACTTATTTGTAATTTCCATTTCAGCTGTCGAAGGGTTTGATTGTGTATTGGCTGAATATGTGGCATGAAATGGCAGAAACTGGCAGAATCAAAAAATGGCACAAACACGTATCCCCGGTTTGCTGGAACAGGTCGTCTCCAGTTTGCACGAACCCTATGTCCTGATTGATCAGGACTACGTTGTGCGTTTTGCCAATGAGGCTTACCTGCATCTCCATCAAAAGGGTTCGCTTAATGGGCTGGTAGGAAAGCATTGCTATGAAATTTCACATGGGTATGAGCTACCCTGTGATAAGTCTGGTGAGAGTTGCCCTTTATCATTAAGTAGGGACTCGGGCTCAACCGAGCGGGTTGTTCATATTCATAGACACGCTGGTAATGACCTGTACGAAACAATTGAGCTAACCCCGCTAAAAAATCGTGAGGGTAAGACAGCGTATTTTCTTGAACGTATTCAACCGCTTCATCACTTTAGTCCTTCCAGTCAGCATCAGGGATTGACTGGTCGTGCGCCGACTTTTGTCGCTATGCTTGATCAGTTGCAACGTGTGGCTCCCACCGAAACCACCGTGCTGATTCAAGGAGAGTCTGGCACAGGCAAAGAGTTGGTAGCACGTGCATTGCATGATTCCAGTAAGCGCTCTCTTAAACCCTACATCACGGTTGACTGCACGGGGTTGCCCGAAACCTTGATCGAAAGTGAGCTTTTTGGCCATGAAAAAGGTGCGTTTACAGGAGCGTATGCTCTCAAACGTGGCTTGGTAGAAGAGGCTGACGGTGGCACCTTGTTTCTTGATGAAATAGGTGATATTCCTCTTGGGTTACAAGCCAAGCTTCTACGTTTTTTGGAAACCGGCATGTATCGTCGTGTAGGCTCCAATCAGGTGTTGCACGCGGATGTTCGCCTGGTGTCGGCGACCCACCGCATTCTTAAGGATCTGGTCGCAACTAATGAATTCCGTAATGACTTGTATTATCGGGTCAGCGCGTTCCCAATCTGGGTGCCCAGGTTGGCGGAGCGTAAGGAAGACTTGCCTTTACTGGTTGCTTCGTTGCTTAAACGGTTGCCCAAAGGTGATGCCTTTAAACTAGATGCAGCAGCGCAGAGATTTCTGGAAGCCTATCCGTTTCCTGGCAATATTCGTGAACTCAAAAACATCCTGGAGCGAGCAGTCATTCTTTGCGACAGCCGTCTAATCACCCCGGCACATCTGCCACCTGAAGTCACTAGTTTTGTGCCGGGAGCGCATGATCCCTTGTTGGCAAGCAGCAATATAGCAGGGCGCAGTGAGGACATTGGGGAATTTCTGCTGGCGGGCTTTACCCGGCAGGAGATTGCAGAAAAGCTTCAAGTTAGTGAACGCACGGTTTACCGAATACTGAAGGCACTCAAATAGAATGATCTGCGAAAAAAACGCCCAGCATGGCAGGGCGTTTTTTTCGCTTTATGGAGCCAGTACTTAATGGGTATGAGAGTGACCAGATGACTCAGATTCTTCCCAACCAGTGATCATGGCTTTGATATGTGCTGTTAGCGTGTGGCCGGTGGTGGTGAGATAGACATGGATGAAGAAGAAAGCAGTCATCATGAAGGCACCCAGCGTGTGGGCCACAGCTACCCATTCTAGTGACAGGTAGTTGCTCAATCCCCAGCTTGTCCAGTCACCGTAAAACAGATAAAGCAAGCCGGATACCCAGATGAGAGGCGATATCATGGCCAGCAAAGCTAGGTACGCCAGGCGTTGTAAAGGATTGTGTTTCTGCTGCGCAGTTTTGTGGAACGGATGTGGGGCACCTGTAAAAATACCGATGGTGTAGTAGCGAACCATTGCAGTCACATTCTTCAGCGATGGCTTGTACTGCTTCCACTCTCCTGTTGTGAATTGCCAGAAGATCGTAAATGCCCACAAGGTAATTAGTGCCCAGGCTGCCATCGTATGGATTTGAACAGCCTTGCC
>JACCDN010965991.1_pt1 | contig 10316 bp, 7 predicted proteins | sample 7441691 | NCBI WGS metagenome assembly JACCDN01 (sample SAMN15323439, study PRJNA562643) | freshwater metagenome | isolation source: river surface water | place: USA:Blue River Watershed | collected 2017-08-16
AATCAGCAGGGTCCTGCCGGTGAGGGACTGCTCCCCGAGCCACAGGGGTTGCGGGTATTTTTCTGCAACAGCCACAGCGGCAACAGGGGTAATGAATAGTTCTGTTTTCCAGCGCCATTCATACAGCAGCCAGCCTTCCTGATAATCACCTATAAGGAGTCGTGCTAATGATTTGTTCCACCAGGCTTCTGCAAAATCCGGATTCAGGGCGACAATACGATCATAACAGATCAGCGCCTCTTCAGGACGTTTCAAGCTATTGAGGATACTGCCACAATTGGACCAGGCCTCCACAAAGTTGGGGTTAATGGCAAGTGCGCGCTCATAACAGGCTAGCGCTTCCTGTGGACGGCCCAAGTCCTGCAGGACATTACCACGATTGCACCAGATTTCCCCAAAGTTGGGATTAATGGCAAGGGCCCGGTCATAACAGGCCAAGGCTTCTTCCGGGCGCGCTAACTCATTGAGGATATTGCCACGATTGTACCAGGCTTGTGCAAACGTGGGATTGAGGGCCAGGGCACGGTCATAGCAGGCCAAGGCTTCTTCCGGGCGTTTTAACTCCCGCAGGGTAACACCACGGCTGCACCAGGCTTCAGGAAAATCAGGAAACAGGGCCAGAGCACGGTCATAGCAGGCCAGTGCCTCCTGCAAGCGTTTCAGCTCATGAAGGGCATTACCCAGACTGTTAAGTGCATAATGTTGGTCAGCCGCACTCTGAAGTGATCGGTACAGTATTTTTACACTGTCTTCATATCTGCCCTGCTGCAAAGCGATGGTACCCAGATTGGTCAGTAGCAGAGGGTAGTCAGGTAGAGTGATAAGTAATTTCTGATAGCGTCCCCAAGCCTCATCGAGCTTACCTTTTTGATGCAGTGCCACTGCCTGCTGGATCAGTGTGTTCTGTTTTGGCGTCAGAGGGGAGGATTTTTTTTGTTTCATGGTTAGCAGGCAGTCAAGTTGTTAAATCCATAGGGCTGTCATGATAACCCTGATGACGCTGATGCTGTCATTAAAAATACTTTTCCATCAAAATCCGCTATTTTTGCTAGTCACTGCCATTGTTCGACAAACACCATACCCGCAGTCTGATATGAGTTATCGTATGCTGCCAGCAAATCCTACCGCATCATAGACCTTTTTGAGCATTTCTCCTGCACGCTCCCTGGCTTTGGCTCTCCCTTCCTGCATCACGTGATCCAGTAGAACTTCATTCTCACGCCAGTAGTAATAACGCTCCTGTAGATCCATTAACATGTGGGAAACCACGTCAGCCAGCTCTCCTTTCAAATGACCATATTTTTGGCCAGCAAACTGGGCTTCCAGTTCTGCGGTAGATTGACCGGTGACACCCGACATGATATCCAGCAAATTAGAAATGCCAGGCTTACGAGCAGCATCATAGCGAATCACGGGTGGCTCGTCTGAATCCGTTACTGCACGCTTAATTTTTTTAACCGCTGATTGAGGATCTTCCAGTAACTCAATAACATTATTACGATTTTCATCTGATTTAGACATTTTTTTTCCGGGTTCCTGCAGGGACATAATCCGCGCTCCGGATGGAGGAATAAATGCCTCGGGCACCGTCAAGATATTGCCATACCACTCGTTAAAGCGTTGAGCAATATCCCGGCATAATTCCAGATGCTGTTTTTGATCATGACCCACAGGTACCTGATCAGCCTGGTATAATAAAATATCTGCCGACATCAATACCGGATAACTGAATAATCCAACATTAATATTTTCTGAATAACGTACGGATTTATCCTTAAATTGAGTCATACGGCTGAGTTCACCAAAATAAGTATAACAATTCAGTACCCAGCTCAATTGAGCATGTTCTGGTACATGGGATTGAACAAAGAGCGTACTTTTTTTCGGATCAAGGCCACAGGCAAGGTAGAGTGCCAGAGTATCCAGTGTTCTTTTTCTCAAGGTCATGGCATCCTGACGAGCAGTGATTGCATGCAGATCGACGATACAATAGATACAATCATAAGTGTCCTGCAAATTTACCCACTGACGCAATGCCCCCATATAATTACCGATAGTGAAACCACCCGATGGTTGTGCACCACTAAATACTTTTGGTTTAGATGATCGACATGATGTTACTGATATTATTGATTGATTTGTTTCAACTGGATTATTCATGTTATTTTTTTAGCTCCTTGATAATCAGGCACAGCAGATTACGGACAGACATTTACAGTCCGAACATATTTTTAATCCAATCAGCAACATTTTCATCTTCTTCAACGTCTTCTTCACCTGCTTCATCCTGTGCGTCGTTTGACAACGGTGGATGTAGTTCTACCTGAGTGGTATGGCACAATGCCTGTGGATTTTCAGTCCAAACTGGAATCCTGCGCCAGCTACCCATTTCATTGCAGATAAAATTACCGGCAGCATCAATATTCATCATATTAATACCTTCCGGAGGTGATAGCAGTAGCGGTAAGGGTGTCTGGTTTTCCAGATAACGTCTATACAAGGGCAATGCACCATTGGACCCAGTCAACTTGGCTGGGCCATAATTATCACGACCTACCCAGATAATGACCACTTCTTTACCATCGATACCGGCAAACCAACTATCGCGTAAATCGTTAGTCGTACCCGTCTTGCCAGCCAGATGGTAGTCCGCATATTTTCCCGCCAGTGCACGGGATGTTCCACGAGCTACCACCTGCTGCATACCATATAATGTCAGGTAAACTGCTTGAGCAGGCACTGTACGCTGTGCCTGTGGCAAACTTTGATAAAGTACCGTGCCATCTTCAGCCACGATCGAGCGTACCGCTGAAAGCAGTGCACGGTTACCCCCACTGGCAATAGTCTGGTACTCCTGTGCTACTTCAATTGGCGTTAAGCTTATCGATCCTAGTAACATGGCAGGCACAGCATCAATCACGGATTCCGGGATACCCAGACGTTGCAGGGTGAGAGTAATATTATCCAACCCGACAGCCAGACCCAAATTGACCGTAGGTATGTTAAGGGAATTGGCCAGAGCATCCACCAGCATCACTCGCCCACGAAATTGCCTGTCAAAATTTTTAGGCTGCCATACGGAGCCACCGGGTTGTTGAAGAGACAAAGGCTGATCTGCCAACCAGCTATTTAAACGGTATTGATCTGGCTGGCTAAGTGCACTCAGGTAAGTAGGTGGTTTGGCCAGAGACCCAATAGGCCGGCGAGCCTGAATGGCCCGATTAAAACCCGCAAATTGAGGTTGAGCTCCCCCTATCATGCTCCTGATTTCCCCAGTAAAGCGATCAACTATCACCATAGCGACTTCCAGATCTTGAAGATTCCGTGAGGCTTTCAGTTCTGGAATACCCACACCAATGGCTTTCTCCGCAGCATCCTGAGAAACGGGATCCAGTGTGGTAAAAATCCTTACACCCGATAAATCATTCACCTTATCACCCAGCTTTTGTTGCAATTCCTGGCGCACCATCTGCATAAAAGCCGGCTGTGGTGAAATGACCCCCCCTTTGGGTTGTACACCCAATGGCCGCTCGCTCAATATAGTGTACAATTCTGCGTCAATGACGGCCTGATGCTGTAATACCTTTAATACCAGATTACGCCGTTCCAGCGCCAGTTGTGGGTTACGCCAGGGATTATACAGCGATGCGCCTTTAACCATCCCTACCAGCAATGCCTGCTGATCCAGACTCAGCTCGTTAACCGGCCTGCCAAAATAATACAGGCTGGCCAGAGGAAAGCCATGAATCTGGTCATCACCACTTTGTCCCAGATAAACTTCATTCAGATACAATTCCAGAATGCGATCTTTGTCATAGCGGAAATCAACCAGTAAGGCCATGTAAGCTTCATTAAGTTTGCGCCACAAAGAGCGTTCGTTAGTCAAGAACAAATTTTTTACTAACTGTTGCGTCAGGGTACTACCTCCCTGCACTGTCCGTCCGGCAAGCAGGTTTGCCAGAATGGCACGGCCAATTGAGTAAAAGCTGATCCCTTCATGTTGATAAAAATCACGGTCTTCTGTGGTCAACAGCGTCTCCACCAATAATTCAGGAAATCCTGTCCGGGGAACAAACAACCTCTGTTCACCATTGGGTGACTGCAACAGGGTGATCAATTTGGGATCCAAACGAAAAAAACCAAAATTACGTTGATTATCCGGGTTTTTTATTTGTATAAGACGATCATTATGAAATAACAGCTGAACACGAATTTGCTCTTCTTTGCCATCTGGAAAATCAAAAGGCCGACGCAATACTTCAATAATACCCTCATTGTGCACAGTAAATTCGCCGTGCCGCGTAATGCGGCTCACCTGACGATATTGCATACCTTCCAGCAGATTAACCATTTCTTTCTTACTGTAGGGCATACCGGGTTCCAGGTTCACCATCCGACTATAGACCGCTGCAGGAAATTGCCACACTTTACCGTCAATGCGGCTACGTATTTGTGCATCCAGATAAAAACCGAACATCACCAGCACCAATACGCTGACTAAACATACCTTAATCAATAAACTCATCCAATGGCGTTTTTTATCCTGCCCGGAGGGCAGTATTTCAGGTGACATTAAGCTGTCCTCGTCGTCATATTCACTTCATCACATCGGGGGTTCTTGATCATACCCAAACAAGTTTGCCTTGCATCAGATTTCATTCTGAATCAGACAACGGTTTTCATTTTTCTGAACATCCGGCAAAAAATCTGCTACATTCACTGGCCATCATCGTGGTTGACAACAGGTACACCCCACAAGGCATCATCATAAATGCCGGCGCGCTTGTCTGGAATCTCGCATATGGGCAACCTGCAGCAAAGGCCAGGACAACCACACAAAAGCGGCAAACCCATACAGCGCAACCGGCATCTATTAACGTAACACTGCGGTGCAGTGTAGCATCTGAATCAAAGAAATCAGGCACAATTTAAGCCAGCTAAATACAGACTGCCTTACGCCTGATGCAATATACGTATTGAGGGGAAATCATGTTATTTTCCGCACCGCTACAACCGGCCAGATTACTGCGACGCTATCAGCGCTTTTTGGCCGATGTCATCACCCCTGGCGGTGACAGACTAACACTCCATTGTGCCAATACCGGGGCTATGACCGGTTGTGCCATAGCCGGCAATACCGTCTGGTATTCCACATCAAACAATCCTGCACGTAAATATGCTCATAGTTGGGAACTGACACAACTCCAGACGGGAGACTGGGTTTGCGTTAACACCTTACATGCCAATCGCCTGGTCAGAGAATCCATTGAACAATGCAATATTGTTGAATTATCCGGCTACACTAGATTAAAGCCTGAAGTCAAATATGGTGTGGAAAATAGCCGTATTGATTTGTTATTACAGGCCGATAATAAAGTAAACTGCTATATTGAAATCAAATCCGTGACTTTATTACAAAAACAATGTGGGTATTTTCCAGATGCGGTGACCTTACGTGGTCAAAAACATTTACGGGAATTGAAAACAGCAGTGGATAACGGAAATCGAGCCATTCTTTTTTTCGCAGCGTTGCATTCGGGTATCAGACAAATTGCACCGGCACGACATATCGATCCTTGCTATGCACAACTGCTGGCACAAGCACAAGCATCCGGAGTAGAAATCATGTGTTATGGTGCTGAGCTTTCATCCCGGGGCATGGAGCTCAAAACGCGTCTACCCTTATTGCTTGATTAACATAACCTAAAGTAACCCATTAATTTTAAAAATTTGCCAGATATGCTTTCATACCTCATCAAAAGGATAGCAGGAATTATTGCCAGTCTCGTTACCATCTGCTATTTATAGCCGCTTCCCCGTATTTGGGAATTTTTTTCAATTTATGTTATGCGTAGCGTATTAGGAGAAGTATCATGCAAGAAGGGCAAAAACGTCAAACCTCGTCCCTGAGCATTCTGGCTACTGCTGGTGTAGAACCATACCAGGAAAAACCGGGTGAAGAGTACATGAATAAAGCCCAATTAGCGCACTTCAGGCTGATCCTTGATGCCTGGCGTAATCAGCTAAGAAATGAAGTCAACCGAACAGTATCCCATATGCAAGATGAGGCCGCTAACTTCCCTGATCCTGTTGACCGTGCAGCTCAGGAAGAAGAATTTAGCCTTGAATTGCGTAATCGTGATCGTGAACGCAAACTGATCAAAAAAATTGAGAAAACGTTAAAAAAAGTTGACGATGAAGATTTTGGTTTTTGCGAATCCTGCGGTATTGAAATTGGCATTCGCCGACTGGAAGCACGTCCTACTGCTGATTTATGTATTGACTGTAAAACCTTGGCTGAAATTCGTGAAAAACAAATTGCAGGATAGAGTTACTCCCTTGGGTAAAGCATTCGCACCAAGCGCGGCGCGGGCAGCCCAAGGATATACAGTAGAATATACTACTTGACCAGTACGATGAAGTACCATACAACAACATTCTCACAAGGGGCATGGTAAGTTATGATAACCCCTTGTATTGCCATCGTTCAGTTTTTGATTCATCATTATCGAGGTGTACCATTTTTACACGAGTAACACGATTTTTGTGTAATATTTTGATAAGAAATACCCAAAATTCACGTGCAAACAAAGAAACGCGTAAAAAAAATACAGCTTCAGCCGGTACCAACCCGCGCAGAAAAAATACCGCATCAACTGTTAGCACCAATCTCATCACGGTTATTCCGCAGGATCAGCACAACATTTCCCGTACCGACATCAGCAATAATGCCCTGAAGGTACTTTCCCGCCTGAATAAATATGGTTATGACGCTTATCTGGTTGGTGGCAGTGTACGTGACTTGCTTTTAGGTAAAAAACCAAAAGATTTTGATATCACGACCAGTGCAACACCGGAACAGGTATACAAACTGTTCCGTAATTGCCGCTTAATTGGTCGGCGATTTCGGCTTGCCCATGTTATGTTCGGGCAAGAGATTATTGAAGTCGCTACCTTTCGTGGCCATCATCAGCCACGATCAACAGAAAAAAATGACAAAAATTCATCCCAGCAAACCCAGCATGGCATGTTATTGCGCGACAATATTTTTGGCTCTATAGAAGAAGACGCACAGCGCCGCGACTTCACCATTAACAGCCTTTATTACAGTATGGCTGATGTTACCCTGCGCGACTATACGGGTGGTTTACCCGATCTAAAACAAGGCATCATTCGACTCATTGGTGATCCACACGTTCGCTATCGTGAAGATCCCGTACGCATGTTGCGTGCAGTACGTTTTGCAGCCAAACTGAACATGACCCTCAGCCGGGAAACCGCAGAGCCAATACCACAGCTGGCTTCTTTGTTACAGGCAATCCCCCCGGCAAGACTGTTTGAAGAATCATTAAAACTCCTGCAGGCTGGATATGGCTATATGGCTTATACAAAACTGTGTGAATACCAACTTTTCCAGCCACTTTTCCCAATAATTGCCCGTCATTTTACTGAAAATCATGGGTCACCCACGGAATGCATATTACAACAGGTATTAAAAAATACAGATTTTCGCCTGCAACAGGGTATGGGGGTTAATCCTGCGTTTTTATTTGCGGCTATGCTCTGGTACCCTCTGACCGAACATGCACAAAAACTGATACAGGAAAGCAGTCTGGTTTATTTTGAGGCCTTTTCACTGGCCATCAGTAAAGTGCTGGAAGAACAATGTCATTCATTAGCCATCCCAAAACGTATTACTTCCTTAATAAGGGATATCTGGCTATTGCAATTACGCCTGCCGCGGCGCCAGGGACAACGGGCTTACAAATTGATGGAACATCCGAAATTTCGTGCTGCTTACGATCTGTTAGCCTTGCGCGCAGAAGCTGAAAATCACGTTGAATTAAAACAACTCACCTGTTGGTGGGAAGAATTTCAGCAAGCCAAACCTGCACAACAAAAATCCATGTTACATGCCTTAGGTGCAGATTCAGGGCACTCATATTCCCGAACTCGCCCACCACGTCACTTAAGCGTGCATAAAGAAAAAATATGATGATACGTGCCTATATTGCACTGGGTAGCAATCTGGAACAACCTCAGAAACAAGCCCACCTGGCGTTGGAGGCACTCAAACAATTGCCTGATACCCACTTCGTCACCTGTTCCTCATTTTACCGTACCCGGCCCATGGGCCCACAGAATCAGGATGATTGCCTTAATGCAGTAGCTGCACTGGACACCCTGCTCTCTCCTGAACAATTACTGGATAGCCTGCAGTCTATTGAATGTCATCAGGGACGAACAAGACAAAAAAACCAACGCTGGGGACCCCGTACGTTGGATCTAGATATCCTATTATATGGTGATCACAGGATAAGTACCCCGCGTCTGAGGATACCTCACCGCGGACTCAAGGAACGTGAATTTATGCTCTGGCCACTGGCAGAAATTGCGCCGGACTTGGTTTTTCCTGACCATGAATCCCTGACAGAACGGCTCAATCAGTCAAATAAAAATGGTCTGACCCTCTGGGTAACAGACTAATTTAGCGGGTTGGGGCCAACATCAGTAAAAAATTCAATTCTGAGCGGCTTTAGCCAGTACGCACACTGAACAGCCAGCCGCTGGCCAGTGGGTAAAAATTGCCGCATCTGTCGCAGATGTATAAGGAGGAACAGGCAGCCATTCCCCTTGCGGTAAACACATGTCACAGGGGTTTTCGCTGGCGTTGATGACCACCAACCAGTACCGGGAAAGTAAAATCTGTAAATGTTGCTGTTCTCCTTGCTCCCAGGCTTGGGGTGTCATTTGTTGGCCGTTACTGTCCAGCCACTGTACTGTTGTGTCATCCCCAGTCTGCCACCATTGATCTTGGGTAAGAGCCGGGATTTTCTGGCGTAAATGCACCAGAGCCGCCGTAAAGGCCAGCATATCATGATCAGCGGCGGCCCAGTTCAGCCAAGTCTGGTTGTTGTCCTGGCAATAAGCATTATTATTACCCTGTTGACTGTGGCCTTGTTCATCACCCGCCAGTAACAAGGGGGTTCCCTGGGATAACAGCAGTGTACTAAGCAATGCACGTTGGCAGGCTTTGCGCCGTTGCCAGGTAGCATCATCTGCCGTCAGACCTTCTGTACCATGGTTATTGCTCAGATTATTATCGTGGCCATCCCGGTTATTTTCACCATTGCTCTCGTTGTGTTTTTGATTAAAACAGAGCAGATCCAGTAGTGTAAAGCCATCATGAGCCGTGAGCAGGTTAATGCTGGCCGAAGGTGTGCGTCCCCGTTGATGAAACAGTTCACCAGAAGCAGCAAAATGCCGGGCAAATAATCCTAAAGGAAGGGAACGGTGCAACCAGAAGCGACGCATGGCATCACGATACTGATCGTTCCATTCGGCAAACCCGGCAGGGAACTGACCCAATTGATAGCCTTCCCAGCCTATATCCCAGGGTTCGACAATCATTTTACAACCGGCAAGGCGCCTGTCCTGCAACAATGCCGTCAATAGTGGGGCATTACGGTCGAAACCGGGTGTACGACCCAATACCGTGCTCAAATCAAAGCGAAATCCGTCCACATGGCAACTGTCAACCCAATAACACAGACAATCGATGACCCAGTTCATCACCTCCGGCTGATTAAGCCGTAAGGCATTGCCACAGCCGGTCATATTGTCATATTCTCCCTCAGCATTAAGCCAGTAATAACTGGCGTTATCGATGCCACGCAGGGATAACGTAGGGCCGGCAACATCCAGTTCAGCACTGTGATTGAATACCACATCCAGTATGACTTCAATACCTGCGTCATGCAGTGCTCTGACGGCATGGCGTAATTCTGACAAAGGTGAACCCTGTTGCCCACTGGCATAGCGGGGTTCCACAGCATAAGGAGCCAATACGTTGTAACCCCAGTAATTTTTTAATCCCAACTGCTGTAAGCGGGGTTCATCGGCATGTTGTTGTACCGGCAACAATTCGAGTGTCGTGATCCCTAATCGTTTCAGATAACTGATGATCACAGGATGTGCCAGGGCCGCATAGCTACCCCGCAGTGCCAGAGGGATATCAGGATGCTGTTGCGTTAAACCACGCACATGGGCTTCATAGATCACCGTCTTCCCCCAAGGAATGGCCGGTGCCCGATCGTCCTGCCAGTTCATGAGTTCATGGGTCACCACGCATTTTGGCATGGCGGCTGCACTGTCCTGCAAATCAGGGGTTGTAATGCCACCATAAAGTCGGTGGTCGTCGGTTAGCGCGCCTTCAAGTGCACGGGCACAGGGGTCGAGTAGTAATTTGTGGGCATTGAAGCGGTGACCTTGTTGTGGGTCAAACGGCCCGGTTACCCGAAAACCATAACGCTGAC
>JACCDN010472110.1_pt1 | contig 10315 bp, 7 predicted proteins | sample 7441691 | NCBI WGS metagenome assembly JACCDN01 (sample SAMN15323439, study PRJNA562643) | freshwater metagenome | isolation source: river surface water | place: USA:Blue River Watershed | collected 2017-08-16
ATTGAAACATTTCTTTGGCCTAAAGCCTAGAAAATTAACTTATGGATCCATTTTCCTACGTAGCCAATGCCGACACACAAGTCATAGCTGACTTGTATGAGGCGTACAAACAAGATCCCAATTCAGTAGATAGTTCTTGGAGAGATTTCTTCAAGGGTTTCGACTTTTCTCAAACTTGGTTAGGCGAGGGAGCACCTTCGGGTGCTGTTTCAGCTGATTCAAGCCATCTTCAGAAGGAAATGGCTGTGATCTCTTTGATTAAAGCCTTCCGTTCTAGAGGACATTTATTATCTAAAACTAACCCCGTGCGAGAGCGCAAGGATCGCAAGCCACGTTTAGATTTAGCAGATTATTCCTTGTCTGATGCAGATTTAGACACAGTGTTTCAAGCTGGTTCATTTATGGGTTTAGGTGCGGTTACTTTGCGAACGATTCAAGCAGCTTTACATAAAATATATGCAGGTTCCATAGGTTTCGAATATTCATATATTCGTGACGTGCAGCAAAAAGAGTGGTTACGTAATAAAATAGAGAAGGAAGCGCTTTCTTTCAAACCTACTTTTGAGGAGAAAAAGCATATTCTTCAGAAGATGAATGAGGCGGTTGTTTTTGAGAACTTTTTAGGAACAAAATATTTAGGCCAAAAGCGTTTCGGCTTAGAGGGTGGAGAATCTACCATCGCTGGTTTAGATGCGATTATTAATGTAGCAGCTGATTCGGGTGTGAAAGAGGCGGTGATCGGAATGGCACACAGAGGTCGTTTGAACGTTTTGGCAAACATTATGCACAAATCGTACGAGGCGATCTTTGATGGTTTCGAAGGAAATGTACCTAATGAAATTCACGGTGATGGTGATGTAAAATACCACTTAGGGTATTCTAGTAAGCATATTTCTCCAAAAGGAAGTGAAATCTCTCTGAAATTAGCTCCTAATCCATCTCACTTAGAGGCAGTTAATCCTCTAGTGGAAGGTTTCTGCCGTGCGAGTGCAGATGCGCATTATGAAGGAGATTACGATAAAGTATTACCGATTTTAATTCACGGAGACGCGGCAGTAGCGGGTCAAGGTATCGTGTACGAGGTGACACAGATGGCGAAATTATCAGGTTATAGCACGGGGGGAACGATTCACTTTGTGATTAATAACCAGGTAGGTTTTACGACTGATTTCGAAGATGCACGTTCGGCAATTTATTGTACTGATGTAGCTAAGATTATTGATTCACCTGTATTCCACGTGAACGGAGACGATCCGGAAGCGGTTGTTTTCGTGTCACGCATGGCCGCAGAATACCGTCAAGAGTTTAACCGGGATGTCTTTGTGGATATGGTTTGTTATCGCCGTAATGGTCACAATGAATCAGATGAGCCTCGTTTTACGCAGCCTACTTTGTATGCGAACATCACGAACCATCCCAACCCACGCGAGGTTTATACACAACAATTAATCAAGAACGGCGAGATCGAAGCTAAATTAGCTGAGGAAATGGATTCAGCTTTCAAAGCAGAATTGCAAGCTCGTTTAGATATGGTGAAGCAAAAAGTTAGCCCACCATATGTTCCATTGAAATTAGATAACCGCTGGTCAACACTTCGTTTCTCGAATGAAACAGATTTCGACTCTTCCCCTAAAACAGGAATTTCGAAAGAGGTGATTGATCTAGTAGCAAAAGCTTTGACATCTTTGCCTAAAGGATTTACAGCGCTGAAGCAAATCGAAAAAGTAATCTCTGACCGTAAAGGATATTTCGAAAAAGGCCAGTTAAACTGGGCAACCGCTGAATTACTGGCATATGGTTCTCTTCTTTTAGAGGGCAAGCCCGTTCGTTTATCTGGTCAAGATGTTCAACGCGGTACGTTTTCTCACCGTCACGTCGTATTACACGATGCGAATACCAATGAGAACTATAATTCTTTGAACCACATTAAAGAGGGTCAAGAAAAAGCACAGATCTACAACTCCTTACTTTCTGAGTATGGGGTATTAGGTTTTGAATTTGGTTATGGTTTAGCCAATCCAGATGCTTTGGTTATTTGGGAAGCACAGTTTGGTGATTTCGCGAATGGTGCTCAAACGATGATCGATCAATTCGTTTCGTCACACGAATCTAAGTGGGGTACACAAAATGGTTTGGTGATGTTATTGCCACACGGGTATGAGGGACAAGGTCCTGAGCACTCCAATGCACGTCCAGAGCGCTTTTTGCAGTTATCAGCAGAAAACAATATGATCGTAGCGAACTTAACAACGCCTGCGAATATTTTCCACGCTTTACGTCGTCAATTAACTTGGGATTTCCGAAAGCCTTTGGTGGTGATGTCGCCTAAGTCGATCTTCCGTCACCCGAAAGTGGTTTCGCCTATCGAGGAGTTTACGAAAGGTAAATTCCAAGAAGTGATTGGTGATAGCTATGCTGATAAATCTAAAGTGAAGAAGGTATTACTTTGCTCTGGTAAAGTATATTTCGATTTATTAGATCGTCAAGAAAAAGATAAGCGCAAGGATGTGGCTATTGTTCGTTTGGAACAATTACACCCATTCCCTACGAAACAAGTAGACGCAGAATTAGCGAAATACAAAAGCGCAGATGTATACTTCGTGCAAGAAGAACCTGAAAACATGGGCTATTGGTCGTATATTATCCGCGAATTTGGGTGGTCTAAATTCAAAGGTTTAGTAGCACGTAAAAAATCTGCTTCTCCTGCGACTGGATTCTTGAAAGTTCACGGCGTGGAGCAAGCAAATCTAATTAACAAAGCATTCGAATAATAGAATTATTATGGCTATAGAAATGAAAGTGCCCGCTGTGGGCGAGTCGATTACAGAAGTGACCGTTGCCACTTGGAACAAGAAGGAAGGTGATCACGTGAAATTAGACGAGGTTTTGTGCGAATTAGAATCGGACAAAGCGACCTTTGAATTGCCTGCAGAGGCAGAAGGTGTGTTACACATTGTGGCTAAAGAAGGCGATGTTCTTCCAATTGGTGCAATTATCTGTACGATTGAAGCAGGAGGTGTAACTGCGTCTGTAAAAGTAGCAGATGCTCCGGCAGCGGCCGCTATTTCAGCTCCCGCGCCAGCAGCTCCAGCACCTGCAGCAGCTCCAGGTCCTGTTTCGGTATTAGAAATCAAAGTTCCAGCCGTTGGGGAGTCGATCACGGAGGTGACGGTTTCTGTTTGGAATAAGAAAACCGGAGATAGCGTTTCTTTAGACGAAGTTCTTTGTGAATTAGAATCAGATAAAGCGACTTTCGAATTGCCAGCAGAAGCTGCGGGTGTTTTAGAAATCGTAGCTGAATCAGGAACGGTGGTTCCGATTGGTGGAATTTTAGCGAAAATCACCGTCGGTGGTGCGGTAGCAGCTTCGGCTCCTGCTGCAGCTTCAGCAGCACCGTCTGCTCCGGCAGCTCCTGCTTCATCCAGTGATGCATCTTATGCCGCAGGTCATCCATCTCCTGCAGCAGCAAAAATATTAGACGAAAAAGGTATCTCCGCTGCTTCAGTAGCCGGTTCAGGCGTAGGTGGTCGCATCACGAAAGAGGATGCGGTTTCAGCAGTTCAGCCAGCTTCAGTTCCGGCTCCCGCAGCTGCCTCTGCACCAGCCGTGGCACAAGGCGGAACACGTCGCGAAAAAATGAGCTCATTGCGTAAGACAGTGGCTCGTCGTTTAGTGGCTGTGAAGAATGAAACAGCGATGTTGACGACGTTTAACGAAGTGGACATGAAGCCTGTGATGGATCTTCGCGGTAAATACAAAGACAAATTCAAGGAGAAACACGGTGTAGGTTTAGGATTTATGTCCTTCTTCACGAAAGCCGTTTGTGTGGCTTTAAAAGAGTTCCCTTCAGTGAATGCAAAAATCGACGGAGATGAAATCGTTTTCCACGATTATTGTGATATTTCGATTGCCGTTTCTGCACCGAAAGGTTTAGTCGTTCCGGTGATTCGTTCTGCTGAGAACTTATCCTTAGCTGGAATCGAATCAGAGGTGGTTCGTTTAGCGGGTAAGGCGCGTGAGAATAAATTGAGCTTGGAAGAAATGAGCGGCGGTACCTTTACAATCACGAATGGTGGGGTATTTGGATCAATGCTTTCGACTCCGATTATCAACGCACCACAGGTTGCCATTCTAGGTATGCACAATATTGTAGAGCGCGCAGTGGTAGTGGATGGTCAAATCGTAGTTCGTCCGATTATGTACCTTGCTTTGTCGTACGATCACCGCATTATCGATGGTCGCGAGTCGGTGAGCTTCTTAGTTCGCTTAAAGCAATTACTAGAGGATCCAGCTCGTTTATTATTAGACATTTAATTAACAGAATAGGCCTTAGTGGGCCTATTCGATTTCAATCGCCTATATGCAAGAATTTGATGTAGTTGTTATTGGTTCAGGCCCTGGAGGATACGTTTCGGCGATCCGTGCTGCTCAGTTAGGTTTTAAAACCGCTATCGTGGAGAAATATGCCGTGATGGGTGGCACCTGTTTGAACGTAGGTTGTATACCTTCCAAAGCCCTTTTAGACTCTTCAGAGCATTACTATAATGCCGTACACAGTTTCTCTGAGCATGGAATTGATGTAGCGAAACCTAAAATCAATTTTACTCAAATGATCGCTCGCAAGACGGGTGTTGTTGAGAAAATGAACGGTGGAATCACGTTTTTGATGAAGAAGAACAAGATCACGACCTTTCACGGTTTGGGATCATTTGACTCAGCTAAAACAGTAAAGGTGACAAAAGAAGATGGTAGTTCTGAAGTTTTATCAGCAAAGAATATCATCATCGCTACTGGTTCTAAGCCTACGATTTTACCATTCATTCCAGTAGATAAGGATCGTATCATCACCTCTACAGAGGCGTTAAAAATGAAAGAAATTCCGAAGCATTTAATCGTAATCGGTGCCGGTGTAATCGGTGCGGAATTAGGATCGGTTTATGCTCGTTTAGGTTCCAAAGTATCTTTCGTCGAATTTGCAGATAGTATGATTCCGACGATGGATAAAGCGATGGGAAAAGAATTACAAAAGTCGATTGCTAAATTAGGCGCAGACTTTTACTTATCGCACAAAGTGACTTCAGCAGCTGTAAAAGGCAAAGAAGTGACGGTGAAAGCTCAAGATTCAGCTGGAAAAGAAGTCGAGATCAAAGGTGATTATTGCTTAGTTTGTATCGGTCGTCGTCCGTACACAGATGGATTAAACCTTGCTGCGGCTGGTTTGGTAGCTGATGAGCGTGGTCGCATCGCAGTCGATGAGCACACCTTACAGACATCTGTTCCTGGAATCTATGCCATCGGTGATGTAGTTCGTGGAGCGATGTTAGCACATAAAGCAGAAGAGGAAGGCGTTTTTGTGGCAGAAGTGATTGCTGGCCAAAAACCTCACATCAATTATAACCTAATCCCAGGTGTCGTTTATACTTGGCCAGAAGTGGCTTCAGTAGGCAAGACTGAACAAGAATTAAAGACGGCAGGTATTGCTTATAAAGAGGGTTCATTTCCATTCAAAGCCTTAGGTCGCGCTGTAGCTTCGATGGATGTGGATGGTTTATGTAAAGTTTTAGCCGATGCTAACACAGATGAAATTCTAGGTGTTCACATCATTGGCGCTCGTGCGGCAGACATGATCGCAGAAGCGGTCGTTGCTATGGAATTCCGTGCTTCCGCTGAAGATGTGGCTCGTATGTCTCACGCTCACCCGACCTATACGGAGGCGATGAAAGAGGCTTGTTTAGCGGCAACGGCGAAGAGAGCGTTACATTCATAGAGTATAGATTATAGAGTAGAGAGAAGAGATAAGTTTAATCTTCATAGTTATCAAAAAAGGGAGCATTTGCTCCCTTTTTTGATTCCACATCTATACTCTATACTCTCTTATCTCCTATCTCTACTCTCTACTCTATAATCTTTACTCTTTAATCTCTACTCTACCTCCAGCTCCTCAAAATTTACCCCCTTCGCCCGCACATAAAACCGCCACGAAAGCAAAGCCGACGAACAAACTAAACTAGCAGTTAAGCCCACCCATATGCCTACGGCGCCTACTTTTTGGTAAATACCAATATAGTAACAAAGTGGAATTCCGACAGCCCAATAGGAGATCACAGTGATCGCTGTAGGAATTTTATAATCTTGTAGCCCGCGTAATAATCCAAGTGATACGGCCTGGATGCCATCAAATAACTGAAAAATTGCCCCCCAAACCACCAGGGTGACTGCAATGGTAATGACAGGGATCTCTTGTGTATAACCACGAACTAGGTATTCACGACCGAAGAAAAAGACCAAAGCACAAGCCCCCATAAATAAAATAGAGAGTACTAGAGCAGCCTTTCCAGATTGAATAATCCCAGAACGATTTCGTTCACCGATGGCAGTTCCTACATTGATTCCGCCAGCGACTGCAATTCCAGTTGCCATCATATAGGTTATGGAAGCCATATTAATGGCGACGATGTGCGCTGCTTGAGCAGTCACAGAAATCCAGCCCATCATAACGACCGCCATTCCAAAAGTGGCGATTTCAAAGAAGCCTTGCATGCCGGAAGGAATACCAATACGGAGTATATTTTTTTCTAATACATTCTTCACCACATGCACATGGCCTTTACGCAGATAGGGTTTAAACTCTTCCCTTGTAAACACATAAATGGCTAATGTCCCCGCCATGAATATACGGGACAGTAAAGTGGAAATGCCTGATCCGAATAAACCTAAGGCAGGTAATCCCCATAAACCATTGATCAATAGATGGTTGCCGAATACATTTAAAGCCAAGGCTATAATGGTAATTGTCATTCCTACCTTTGTCCGTTGGAGCCCATCCATGAAGCTTTTCAAGGCAATAAACCAGAATATGGGTAAAACCGAAATAGAGATTAAACTTAAGAAGGGTAGGGTCAACGCTTTGTTGGCCGCTGTTTGCCCGAACAAATCGTAGTTCAAACTAACGATGTAAGTTATTAGGATGGTGATTATGCCTAAAAATGTGGCTACCCTTAGGTTAGCCCGTAACAGGTTACCGCATTCTGTTTTGTCTCCTTCAGCTACAGCTTTAGAAATCATAGGAGATACTATTTGTATACAGATAATGCCTATAATAGCGATGGTGAAAAATATGGATTGCGCCATTCCAGCCGCCCCCAGACTTTCGGCGGCACCGGTGGACATTTGACCTACTTGAATCGTGTCGGCTAGACCCATTAACATAACGCCCAATTCCCCTACCACGATGGGTAAGGCTAATTGGACGGTCTGTTTAATTTTAGAAAGAAGGGACATTAGATACGTACGATTTCTGCGCCGATGGCGTTAAGACGCGTATCAATGTTTTGGTAACCACGGTCGATTTGCTCAATGTTGTCGATGATTGATGTGCCATTCGCAGACATTGCAGCTATTAAAAGAGAAACACCCGCCCGAATATCAGGAGATGACATACGGATTCCTTTTAGAGTTTGCTTGCGATCGAAACCAACCACTGTTGCACGGTGTGGATCGCAAAGGATGATTTGAGCACCCATTTCAATCAAACGATCGACGAAGAATAGGCGTGATTCGAACATTTTTTGGTGGATTAAGACTGTTCCTTTGGCCTGAATCGCTGTCACTAAAATGATTGATAATAAATCCGGTGTGAAGCCTGGCCAAGGGTGGTCAGAAATCGTTAACATCGATCCATCGATGAAGTTTTCTAATTCGTAATGTTCCTGAGACGGGATGAAAATATCGTCTCCACGGAATTCCATTTTGATACCTAATTTCTTGAATACATCTGGAATGATGCCTAGTTCAGGAATTTGGCAGTTCTTAATCGTTATCTCCGATTGTGTCATCACTGCTAAACCGATGAATGAACCGATCTCGATCATGTCCGGAAGCATCGTGTGCTCCGTTCCGTGTAAAACGTCAACACCCTCGATGATCAACATGTTAGAACCGATACCGGAGATTTTTGCTCCCATGCGGTTTAACATCTTGCTTAATTGCTGTAAATAAGGCTCACAAGCGGCATTGTAGATGGTTGTTTTGCCTTTCGCTAAAACAGCGGCCATCAAAATATTTGCCGTTCCTGTCACTGATGCTTCGTCTAAAAGCATATAAGCACCTTGTAATTCTGAAGCATCTACTTCATAGATTCCGCCATCTTCAGGGCTATAGTTGAACTTCGCACCAAGTTTCATGAAACCAAAGAAGTGGGTATCCAATCTTCTACGGCCAATTTTATCTCCACCCGGTGAAGGAATACGTCCTTTTTTGAAGCGAGCCAAGGTAGGTCCTAAAAGCATTACTGAACCACGTAGAGCAGCTGCTTTTTTCTTGTAGGTTTCTGATTCTAAGTAATCAATATTAACTTGAGAGGCATCAAATTCAATGCTTGATTCGGATAAACGACGCATACTTACGCCCATATCGCCTAATAAATCAATTAGTTGATTGACGTCGCGAATGTTCGGGATATTGTGGATGGTCACAGGCTCTGCTGTTAAAACCACTGCACACAAAATCTGTAATGCTTCGTTCTTTGCTCCTTGAGGAGTAATTTCTCCTTTTAATCGGCGGCCACCGGTTACTTTAAATGATGCCATAAATGATTACTTATTTTTACGGAAATTGTTATTTCGGTTGTTGTTATTATTTCTGAAGTTGTTCTTTCGGTAATTATTGTTCCGGTTGTTATTGTTGCTATTCGGGTATTCCGGTGCGTTGTAGGCGTTTCTGGCATTATTTGCAACTTTTGCATGACCTAAACCCTCTTGAGATAGTTCGTCTACAATAGTAGCTAATAGGTTTTCTGACATCTCTTTGATGTTTTGCCAAATCACCGTATCATCCACTGATTCCTTATTCCAGGTGACATAGAACCCTTTCATTAAGCGAGCAATGTAGGCCACTAAAATCTTTTTGTCCTCAACTTTTTCTTCAGCAATCGCGCGTAGAATTAGTAATTCAACGTTGCGGCCGTAATGCTTAAAACGCAAATTATGTTGATTGTAAGCCACTTTACGTGGGGCTTTACCCAAAGATTCAGGCGAGGGAGGAGGGAAGGGCCCTATTACGTTTAATTCAAAATTTGACATGATATATAAATCATCCCAAAGCTTTTTCGAATAATCTTGGCTATTGTCTTTCATATTCGGGTGAATTTGTTTCATCACCTCGACCATCAAATAAGCATACTTTGTCCTTTGCTCTTCATCCGCAATGGTCAAAATGTAATTCACTAATTTTTGAACACTCGATCCGTATTCTTTCATATTTTGTTGCTTTTAAAGCATTAAATTCAATAAAATGCGCGGAACTGCGACAAGTAAAAAGACGATAATTGCCCATATCGCCATAACTAAAACAGCTCCTGCGGCGTAATCTTTAGCCTTCTTCGCTAACTCACTTTGTTGCGGTGAAACCATGTCCGTAATTCTTTCCAAAGAAGAATTTAACAATTCCGCTACCCAAACTCCAGCCACAGCTAATGAAATCCAAAGCCACTCTGAAGCCTCAAAACCTACACTCCAGCCCACATAAATCACGACCGCCGTGCTCACCAAATGAAAACGCGCATTGCGCTCATTTTTAATGAGTTCTACTAGTCCATTCATTGCGTGCTTTAAACCAAACATCTTAAAATTCTGCTGTTTTAGGAGTACGTGGGAAAGGAATTACATCACGGATATTGCTCATACCCGTCACAAATAACACTAAACGCTCAAATCCAAGCCCAAAACCAGCGTGTGGCGCTGAACCAAATTGACGCGTTTCTAAGTACCACCAGATCGATTCTTCCTCGATACCTACCTCTTTCGTGCGTTGCAATAGCTTCGCATAATCGTCCTCTCTTTGAGATCCACCTATGATTTCACCTATACCCGGGAATAAAACATCCATCGCGCGAACCGTTTTTCCGTCCTCATCTAGCTTCATGTAGAAGGCTTTGATGTCTTTCGGGTAGTTTGTTAAGATAACAGGTTTTTTGAAGTGCTTCTCCACGAAATAGCGCTCGTGCTCTGTCTGAAGGTCGATTCCCCATTCTCCTGGATATACGGATTTACCATTTTTATGTGCTTTAGAATTCAATAAAATGTCGATGGCTTCGGTATAAGTTAAGCGTTCGAATTCATTTTCTGTCACGAAACGTAACTTCTCAGACAAGGTCATTTCTGATTGTTCCTCTTTCTTTTTATTCTTTTCTTCTTCGATTAATCGCTTCTCTAAGAAGGCGATATCATCCGCACAGTTATCTAAGGCGTATTTTATACAGAATTTAGTGAAGTCCTCCGCTAAATTCATATTATCAACTAATTCATAAAATGCGACC
>JACCDN011166346.1_pt1 | contig 10315 bp, 8 predicted proteins | sample 7441691 | NCBI WGS metagenome assembly JACCDN01 (sample SAMN15323439, study PRJNA562643) | freshwater metagenome | isolation source: river surface water | place: USA:Blue River Watershed | collected 2017-08-16
GGTTCGGGGCCGAAACCCCATCTTGCCTTTGGCTTTTGCCAAGGCCGCATCTTCTTCCGGGGGCACCCACCGATGGGAGGGTTGCCGTTCAGCTAGCCGGAAGGCTTAGTGCTGAACTCTTGATGCACAAAAATGCTATCAGCCCCAGTCGGGGCTGGCTCCGTTTACCGAACCCGTGAAGCTGGTTTCCGACAATTTCTGGAAGGTGGTCAGTGACTTAAATAATTGTCAGAGGTGACCTCTAGATTTATCTCTCCAGGGGGGATTAGTAACTAGGCAGAGGGGCAGAATCATGACATTGATCGACACCAAGAAACTCAACAAACTTTGGGCTAAATCCACCGACCTTCAGAACCCGCTTCGCGAACGCCACATGTTCGACCTTGCTTTCTTTCTTTGGAGCAACAGGCAGTTTGATGAGTCGATTGCGGTATCAGGGGCCTTGATTGAACTATTGGCAGAGCGCCCGGGTGTTAGCTTGTGGATTGACGCAATGCACTTGCAGAGCATGGCGTTGCATGATGCAAAGCGTGATGCTGAAGCCATTGAAACGGAATTGCATTCCTTGAAATATGCGGAAACTCTAGAACCAGCAAGTGAGCGCGCTTTCATGTACTGGCACCTAGCCGATTGCTATCGAACAACAGAGCAACCAGAACTTCAAGAAGCTCAATACCTTAAGGCAATTGACGCCTTCATCGAAAGCGATAACAAGTACTTTCTGGGTCAGGCTTACATTGATCTAGGAAATCTTCACTACGGCGCACGCCGATATGCAAAGAGCAAACAGTATTTTCGGCTGGCTATACCTGCGCTAGAGGAAACATCTCGCACCGATCGCATGTCGTTTGTAAAGTACCGCCTAGCCGGAGTGGAGCGACATGCGGGCAGCCCCCACGAAGCCTTGGCTCTAGCTATCGAAGCGCTGGATCTTTCCCGTTTCACAAGAGACCTATTCGCCGAGCGTGAAAACATGGTCGAGGTAGGGCTTGCGCATGAGGCACTAGGTAATTACGAAACTGCCATGGGAATTTATGATGCCCTCATTGAGGACAACGACGAGACATCGAAGAACCGCTCGGCTGCAAAGGCGGCCTTCTATAAATCTCGAATTCTTCAGCAGCTAGGCGATCTAGATGAAGCCGCCCAAGGCTATAGCAAGGCTATACCGTTGCTCAAACTAATGAACCTTGAAAATCTTGCCGTTAACGCTGAGTTGGCACTAATTCACATTTCAACAAAGAGTTAGTCGTCTTGAAGCAGGCGAACGGTCTGAATTACCGCGTCTTTTGATTCTGAGAATTTAACCATTGGAATTGAAAGTTCGGTTTCACCGTCGCTGGTTTTGACCGAAACCTTGATAGAAAGTTCCTGGGTCAGGCTGCCTAGACTTTGTTCAATGGAAATTAGCTAGGCTACAGGAGTGGCAGAAAAGCCATTTTTGGGGTTATCCCCTTAGTAGCGCAAGACAGTATGTTCGCGGTCAAAGTACACAGGCACTACGGCGGAGCAATTCCAATAAAACTTTTCGAACAGGAACCGATTCCAACCCAAATGGTTTTTCACCAAATTAGACGCCCGAGACTATCTATTTAGACCGCAACCTGCCTACTAATGTCAGATTATGAAATGTATTGACAGGGCGACTGGTCGCAAGTCGCAAATTGGCATTTGCTTCCGTCACCTGAAACCGGATGCTGAGGCAATAGTTGGGCGCTCATGTCCTACCATTCGGATACCAGCATTTCGTGAGTTGTATGCTGGTGAGTCAGGGGGCTGACTTGAATAAAGGCATAGTATTTCGAGCCACAAAATACTTAGGTGATGCTGAAGTTTTCACGCTATCTGGATCTCACTCAGATATCACCAAGGGCTACTTGGCAAGATTCAATCCGATCACCCCAGAACAGGGCTTTCAAGTGGAGCTGGCTCCAGGGATTAATCCCATGGACTTCCTGCAGCACATAACCCTGAGTGAGGAACCCGACCCCGATCTCAATGTCGCGGCTGAGGGCGGCTGGCTAGAAAACTTTCTAGAGGATTGGTATTTCGAGCCAACGCAAGGCCAAGTGGTGCGCGTTGCATCCCTGGTTCAAGGGAATCGCTTCTGGCAGGTGATTGGGCTCCGGCATGGCGATGAGATCATCACGGTCTTGAAGAACCCAGAAGAAGAATATGTCGCCACCGAACGCTATTACAGCGACCGCGTTATTGCAGAACGCGCAATCCACTCAGATGGTCCGGGGCCGGTCTCTTGGGACAACGGTTCAGCTATTTTGGAGGTTGGCCCTTGGTGGGTGCACGTTTTTGAAGGTGACTCGCAATCCGAGGACTATCTAGTTCCGAGTCCGACTAACGAACGCCAAGCACTGTTGGACTGGTTGAACTTGACTAATTCAAACGAGCTCGTAGCCCTCATCTACGTTCCATGCATCTGGGAGGACGAAAAGATCAAGATGCACTTTGAGGAATTGCTGGCCGATTACTTGGAACTCAATCACCTACGCTTAAACATTTCTGAGGAGGAAATGGCTGAAGTTATCACTTCGCTAAGCGAAACAATCCCACTAGTCCAAAAGCTGGTTTCTTTGCTCCAAGACCCTCACGGCGTTGGTGCTCAATCATTGTTGGCCGGGATGTCCCGAGCGTTAGGTAATCAGTCGCCCGGATTGCTTTTCAATAATTTTGGTCAAGGCAGCGACGAAAACGAATTGAATTTGTTATGAATCCGGCTGACTTGCTTGATTTAGAAGGAAAGATCGAACAAATAAACCTTGGTCTCGAAGTTGGCATCATCGAACGCACAGAAGGCGGATGGCATTACGCGCGACTTGCCGACCGCAGTTCGGACGACAGCGGTTATGTTGAGCTCGAATTGAGTAGCCCTTTGCAAGAAGCGTTGATCGAGCAATGGCTACTCACAGATCCAGATGGGCAACCCGACATTCATGTTCATGCCGAACTTTCAGCACAGGAACTTGGGGATTGGCTTGGTCCAATCATTGCTAAGTGGGGAGAGATCCAAGTTTATCTAAATGGAGATTTGGTGGAGTTTTGACACAAAATCAAGTCCCCAAGTTTAGATATCAATTTCTAGATGCTACGAAGTATCCGTTGGGAAATAGCCGCGAACCGCATCCTTGGCTTATGTTCGAGACCGATTCCCTAGATGCTTTCACGACAATTTACCCCAGAACAACCAAAGAGAGTTTTTTAGAAGGGCAACCGAGTGATTTGCCCGCTCCTGGACACGGCCATGATTGCTCGATCAACAAGAACGGCTATCAATACTTACGTGACTGCGTGCAGGCTATCCCATCTGCTGATTTCATACCACTCAGCCTGCGTAAAAAAGGTTGCAGCGGCGAGTCTGAAAAAATCAAACGTGAAACTTTAGCTTGCCTAAGTGACTTGGCGCTTGGGCGTGGAAAACATCTCGCGCAAACTACTTGCCCGATTGGCTCCATTGTCAGCGTTAGTCCAACTGATGTTTCACCCGCAGTGTCAGGAGTTGTTATCGACCACTGGGCAAAAATGGGAGGCACCGGAGTGCCGGTCGTGTTGCTTGCGTTGGTAACTGAATATCCCGATGACTCGGCAGGGTATTTAGTCCGGGATAAGAATCCAAGTCAATCGAGATACATCTACCCAGGTATTCAGTTTCTAGCCTTCGCGAGAACTGTCAAATTGCAGGGGGAAACCGTAGTAGATAGCCCATTGCTGCACAGGTGGCCCGCTTGCTTCGAGGTTGAAAAGGTAAAAATAGCTGCTCGATTGGGCCTTGACTACGAGCCCGCAAGAACAAATAGTCGCAGAAACAGTCGCCTAGGTCAGGAGATGGCTGCTCTTGCCGAAGCGACTAGGTTGCCATCCAAACATCAAAGCTCCCGGCCCTCAGTCACACCTGCCGTAGCAATTCGCACCTTAACTACCCGCGACATGTCAGCTGCACTAATGGCCAACACCATCGCGGCCAGCTCACCTTCAGACAAGGGTGAATACCTGCGCGCGATTAAGGAGGCGAAGCCGTCCGTTAGGGAAGATGCCAACACGGACTCTTATTTGAGCAGGAGGACTACCTTGTCGCTTCCCATGACATCGCAATTGTTCCCGCTCATTCGAAACCAAGCGCAACAAGATGATCAATCTGAGGACCTTGCCGTCGAATTTATAAGCTCAAACCCCGGACGACCCGACCCTGAGTGGATTCTCAAAGTGGAGCAACACTTAAGGACCGCTTACAGCGCTAACAATGAGATTGACTTTCTAACGTTCGTATCCATCTCTGGCTCGGTAGAAATCCTAACGAGTGTCTGGCAAGTCGGCGGAAAGACTATTGAACTCGTTCACACAAACTACATGGAGCAACTGAAGGCATGAAACAACAGAAACCATTCGGGGCCTTGACAGGCTGGTCTCTCTCAAACTTTAAGGCGATTCGTTCAGGTACGGTTTCCTTTCCAGGCCTAACTGTCCTATTAGGAGCAAATTCATCCGGCAAAAGCTCTGTTATACAGTCAGCCCTTGCCATGGCTCAAGTGGCTCAAGGGGACTTTGGGAATAGGTTCCCTTTGACTGGTGAACTTACAAGGCTCGGCGGAATCGGTGAAGTATCAAACCAGGGAATTGGTTCATTCGGGCTTGAGGCAAAATTCCAAGGTTGCCAAATTTCATTTGATATTGAGCAGGATGAAATTGGAAGGTACCATGCGCCTGATGAGTACCAGTATGAAGCGGATGAAGCTAGGGTCAATAAGATACGTCTCGAATGGGGCAAACCATCGAACGATGAATTTCCTCAAACTTTTGAAATTGCTTTAGTTGAACTCGATGAATCTTCTTCTATAGTTCACGAACTGGAAATGGGGAATTTACAGCGTAAGGATTTACCATTGGCTCGCTACCGGGTTTCGGGAAACTACGAGTGTTTGGGGATGTGCGTCGAACCATCGCTGACCGTAGGGCACAAAGTGCCTGAAGGACTCACTATGAGGTGGTCACCTACCAGTAGTTCGATGCAGTTGGACGCCAGTCAGCAGGCTGCAAGTTTCTCTATGTACGAGGAATTTGTTTGGGAACGGGTCTTGTCTGATCGGTTTGCTAACTCTGGCGAAGATGCGGAGCTGTTGATGAAAATGTTGACTGATGCTCGATCAAAGACTTCCGCTGACATATCTCAATACGTTGACCGGTTGGCAAAATTCTTTGAAGTCAGCCCAGGAGGTCAGCGCGGGCCGAATCTAGACAAGTTATTTGACTTCCTAGCAGATGAAGATGCTGGGCTCCTTTGGCGGTTTAGTGCGGTCATCGACGAGTACGAGGGTGGGGGTTGCTCACCTGAAGTACGTTCAGCAATTGCGAAGCTTATCTCCTTGCCTACTTGGCGCTCTTGGGCAGTTGTGATGCCTCTGTGCTGGCAGAGCTGGATTTACAAATTCAATGCGACTGTCGAATCGATTCCCGATGCGTTCCGATACATAGGCCCATTGAGGCTCGATCCTCAGGTCTTACAATCACATACACGTGCTGCCAATTCTTGCATTCCGGTTGGGAGGAACGGAGAGAATGCTACACACCTGATTTGGCACTCAGAACGGGAGAATCCATCCAAGGCCTATCCGACGCCAGATGGGCAAGGAGTATTTTCGCTCACAGAGGCCATCTCGCTGTGGCTAAATTTCTTGGAGCTAGGAAGCCCAATCTCATTTAGGAACCTGGGTAATGCAGGGTTTGAAACGAGAGTTGGAGGGCGCCCAATTTATAACCTGGGAACTGGCGTAAGTCAGATGTTTCCTTTACTAGCGCTATGCCTTATAGAGCAGAGTGATCGGGTGATTCTGATTGAGCAGCCTGAGCTTCATCTGCACCCCAGCTCTCAGCAGAAACTCGCTGACTTCCTAATAGCCATGGTTGGAAATGGCCGGAGAATAGTGGTGGAAACGCACAGCGAGTACCTTGTGACCCGGCTTCGTAGAAGGGTTGCAGTAGAAGGGGTGGACAAAGAAAAGTTTGAGCTCGTTTTCGTTGAAAAGGGAGCTTCAGGTTCGGCGTTCAAAGTTTCTAAACTGCATGAGACGGGCCAATTCAGCTATTGGCCCGAAGGGTTCTTTGGGCAGGTAGAAGAAGACTTGCTTTCAATCCTTGAGGCTGATGTGCGACGTAGGGATTGATGTAAATATAAGGACCACAGTAGATCACAGAAAAGGAAGTATGGCTAGAACCCTGGACGGACTTTTTTCTGTTGATGAGCCTTACGCAGGTTGGACATCAACACAAGCAAGACATGAGAGTGTCTCTTCAGTAAATGTCGCAGTGTCGGCTTAGATTAGTCACGGCAAACTAATGTGTCAAAGGGCTGTCGAGATCGGTCTTAGCCAACAATGTGGAGGAACATGAAAATAAATTCTGTTATCAATGGTGAATGCGTAGCAGAGTTGAAGACCCTGCCTAGTAACAGTGTTGACTTGATTTTTGCAGACCCTCCGTATTTCCTTCAATTGCAGGGTGACTTGAGGCGTCCCGATGCTTCGCTCGTAGATGCAGTAAATGATGAGTGGGATAAATACGCGGATTTTGCCGAGTACGACGAATTCACTAAAGCCTGGCTTGAAGAAGCACAGAGGACACTTAAGGCAGACGGCTCAATTTGGGTGATCGGTAGCTACCACAACATATTCCGTGTTGGCAAAATCATGCAAGATTTAGGATTTTGGGTAATGAATGATGTTGTCTGGATTAAGTCAAACCCAATGCCCAATTTTCTGGGAACTCGCTTCAATAATGCGCACGAAACACTTATTTGGGCGACGAAAAATAGAAAAAGCAAGCCTACTTTTCACTACAAAACCATGAAGTCTGCAAATGACGACAAACAAATGAGAAGCGACTGGCAGATACCTATTTGCTCTGGTGCTGAAAGAGCCAAGATCGATGGGCAAAAGGCGCATTCTACGCAGAAGCCTCTAGCTCTCATAAGGAGAATAATTAGTGCTACAAGCAACGTCGGGGATCTAGTCCTGGATCCTTTTCTCGGTAGCGGTACTACTGCAGTTGCGGCTAAAGAGCTGGGAAGAAATTACATCGGAATTGAGAGGGAAAGAAAATATGTTGATGTGGCCAATGAGCGCTTAAAAAACACGGAACCGTTAGCTACCGAATTTTTAGAAATGCCTCTCGAAATTAAGCCACCCAAAGTACCATTCGGAGTACTGGTGGAGCTTGGCATTGTGAAACCAGGTCAAGTATTGACAAATAAAAAAGGCAACGTGACTGCAATTGTAGATTCATCCGGCTCTTTGCGTTCAGAAAATTTCGTGGGCTCAATTCACAAGGTCGGGGCACTTGTCCAAGGAGCAAGTTCCTGCAATGGGTGGGATTATTGGCATTTTGACGGTGAGCCCTTGTCTGAGCTCCGAACAAAGTACCTGGAGACACTTAATGATTAGCTACGAACACTTCAAGAAAGTTTTTGACGACAGAATATTTTCGAATAGCAAAGCAGATTTAGTGAATAAACTTGCGACGGATCCGGATCGCTTTGTCGGCATATACAGATCCACCAGTCCGCAAGAAAAAATAGCTCAGAATTTATCCCAGTCACATGAAATTCGATTTGGCGATGCATTTGAGCAAATAATTCAGGACGTGCTGCTACAAGTCGGTTTCAGTAAACTCGACAAACGAATTCAAGACTCGGCCGGTAATACATTGAGCATCGACCAGCTTGTGCGCGCTTCTGATGGTGAAGTGATTTTCATAGAGCAGAAAGTTCGCGATGATCACGACAGCACTAAGAAAAAAGGGCAGGCCGAGAATTTTCGTCTGAAGATATTGGCACTTCAATCACTATATCGCAAAGACCTCAAGCGAGCATTTGTCTTTTTTATAGATCCTTCACGAAAGAAAAATAAAAATTTCTACGTCCAAAAAGCGACAGAGTTTGAAGTCGAGACAGGGGTAGAGTGCTTTGTATTTTATGGGGCTGATCTATTTGAACAGATTGGAATGGGCACAGAGTGGAATATATTGCTGGAACACTTAACTCGTTGGCGTTCCGAGCTGGAACCATTACCATCTGTAAATTTTGATGAAAATCCTTCCGATAGTGCGGTGGAAATATTAATCAATGTCTCCAAATCCAGGCTCAAGAAACTATTCGCCGACGATCGAATTGTAAAAGAGATTCTTCCGGTAATTTTCCCTACAAAAGATACCCTAAAAATTTTGCTTCAAGAGTATGAGAGCCAGGCCGATCCCGCTGCGATCAGCTTGGTTCAAGAATTGCGCAAGTACCTAAATTCGTAGTTAAAAGAAGAATCATGAAAGACCTACACGGGAGAGGAAACTCAGCCAGGGTGACTTAGTTGTAAGAGCTGAGGTTTCGAGAGCATCGCCTCGGACGACCGGCAAGCCAACATGGAAGCGAAAAAGTGGAATACGATGCCGCCCATCAGCCCTCATGTCTTTTAGCCGACAACTTAAAGGCCAAATTTTCATTCGTTGAGAAATTTACTCTTCCAGTGCTGCCGTGTCGGCCGCATGGCTAAGCCGGTGAAACTACCTTCTTACCGCTTTAGGGCAACTTCCTGTCCTAGATTTCTTCTTCGCTTTACACGTCCCTGGTCCTACAAGAACAGGTTTGGATCTCAATATATCTTTCAGTCCACATGGCATTCTCGCAACATCTGAACTAGGTAAATTCGTAGCCTCAAGACCCTCCCTAAGGCGCAGTCCATTGCTTCCTGCCATCCAATCAATTTCGCTCAAGTCGAAAGCATTGGCGATAGCGGTTGATGCAGGCACCGAATGAACACCTGGCTCAAATCGGTTTCCTGTTGCGATTTCGTGGCCAAACACATAAAAGGTCCGATCACTCTCCTATTACGGCTTCGCCAACGAGGTCCTTTCTAGCGGAGTAACCGAAGCTAAACATTTTTCTAAGAGAGGCAATTTAGTAGGCACTAAAATTCAGCCGATCGTTTGCTCTTTAACAAAGATAGTTGGTTCTCAGTAGCTTGAAGAATTACGCCTATGAAAGAAAAGATGCAAGTTCACGCCTGATACTTGCGCCTGGGAAGGCGCTAGAAATAGTAATTCACAAAATTGAAACTCGACCGGATCACACTATTAAGGACAAGCTTCGCTGACAATGATGTCGCGAATGTGATGCAAATGATCGCGCAGTAACCTGCATTCTGAAGGAGAGTCAGCTAAATTTCTTAGCATGCGTCGTCGGGCCAGACTTCTCCTCCATTGAATTTCTCTGAGCTATTCCCAGAGACTAAACTTCATTCGACTGTGTCTGCTGCAAGTCCCATTTGTACACTTCACAAATGCTGGTGTACGTTTTAAATTTCGACAATATGTTACGTTGGCCGTGAGTAAATCAATTCACGAATAATCTATTCGGCTAGTCATCTCATGACTCTCATTATGCAAGCTCTGAAGTGGAAGGGAAACTGTATCCTTGCCAGACTGAAGAAGTTGGTGGCGGCTTCGATCCAACTATGGGTCAGTCCTAGTCCGCTGTAAGTGCGATGTGCAGCACCGGAATTCCTCAGGCTTACCACAAGCCAAATACTTGACCAAATTCTCAAGCCTACAAAGTATTCGTTCGCGCTGCTTGACTATGCTTACCTTCAAGCGAAACTTGCTTATCGGTCGAGACTTACTTGGGGGTAAATGATGGGAAGACCAGACGCTGGTTATTTGGCAAGGCGACTTGAACTCCTGAAAAAATTCCAGGATGTTTTTGGGGCGACTCGATTTGTTTCCGAAATCGAAGCCCGAAGTGCAGACGAAACCCTAATTTGGCACGTCAAAACCGAGGAGGATTCCTGCGGTTGGCTCAACGGCTTCACCACATCAGACGACTCGGTCGACTACTGGTTGGCGACAAATCCATGGTCGGGTGACCCAGAATCAATCTACGTTGTGACAGACGAGTTCTTCGATTGCCCGCAATGTGAAGGCGGATCAGTATCAGACCCAGAAGATTGCGACGAGTGCAACGGTTACGGATGCATCGTCGTTGACTTCGAAAGAGTCTTGCACGAAAAACCTGGCTCAGTAACTGAAGATCAAATCTGGGAAATGAGGGAGAGTCAGTAGTTCTCTAATTCGCAACAGGTCCGATTTAGCTAGCCAAAAAGCTCAGCCAAAGTGCCCTTGTGCGCCGCACGCAGGTCACTTAGCTGCCAGCCGGCAACATCCTGAATTTCTAGGGTGCCTGAGTTGTCGGTAACACCGATGCGCAGCACCGGAATGCCGCGAGCCTCGCAGAGGCCAACAAACTTGACGTCGTCTTCGCGACCAA
>JACCDN010527934.1_pt1 | contig 10313 bp, 8 predicted proteins | sample 7441691 | NCBI WGS metagenome assembly JACCDN01 (sample SAMN15323439, study PRJNA562643) | freshwater metagenome | isolation source: river surface water | place: USA:Blue River Watershed | collected 2017-08-16
AGAAATCAAATGCACGAGATTAAGTGCCCACACTGCCAGAAGGCATTCACCGTGGACGAAGCCGGCTATGCCGACATCCTGAACCAGGTCCGCAACGACCAATTCGAAAAGGAACTACACGATCGTCTAAACGAGGCAGAGCAGCGCCAAAAGACTGAGATCGCTCTGGCCGAGGCCAAGATCACCGAGAAGCTAAAAGAAGAATCGTCTAAGAAAGATGCAGAACTTGCGAAGCTAAAGGCCGAACTCCAGGCCACCGAGACCGAGAAGAAGCTCGCCGTCCAGGAAGCACTCTCCAAGGTTGAGAAAGAGCGCGACAAGCTGGAATCTGAGCTGGAGATGGCTCAGACCAAAGCCAAGCTTGAAGCCAAGTCTCAGAAAGAACTGCACGAGACCCAGCTCAAGGATCGCGATGATGCAATTGAGCGCCTCAAGGACATGAAGGCAAAGCTCTCAACCAAGATGGTTGGCGAGACCCTTGAACAGCACTGCGAGATTGAATTCGAAAAACTTCGTCAGACCGCTTTCCGCAAGGCACAGTTCGGCAAGGACAACGACGCCACATCCGGCTCTAAGGGTGACTACATCTTCCGCGACTTCGATGAGTCGAACAACGAGGTCGTTTCGATCATGTTTGAAATGAAGAATGAGTCGGACACCACCGCCACCAAGAAGAAGAACGTCGATTTCCTAAAGGAATTAGATAAAGACCGCAACGAAAAAGGCTGCGAATATGCAGTTTTGGTTTCGCTTCTTGAAGATGACAACGACTTATACAATTCCGGCATCGTAGATGTATCTCACCTCTACCCAAAGATGTATGTGGTGCGTCCGCAGTTCTTCATCCCAATCATTACGCTGCTTCGCAATGCCTCGGAGAACGCCCTGCACTACAAGGCAGAGTTGGCGCTTGTGAAGTCGCAAAGCGTTGACATCACTAACTTCGAAGCACAGCTAAACGAGTTCAAGCTCGGGTTCTCAAAGAACTACACCCTGGCCTCGGATCAGTTCTTAAAAGCTATTGACCAGATCGACAAGTCCATTGCAGCTATGACAAAGGTCAAGGAAGAGTTAGAGAAGTCAGCCCGAAACCTTCGTCTTGCCAATGACAAGGCCCAGGATGTCACCATCAAGAAATTGACCCGTGGCAACCCAACCATGGAAGCAAAATTCAATGTCGCCCAAGACGAGCATAATTAACAGAAAGCCGGAGTAAACGAGTTATGGCTTGGAGAAATCAACAAGAGGGCTATTCTTTTGAGAGGGGGATTCATGGGCTTGAGAAGTGGAAACTTTAGACACTCATATAGGCTCACCAGTGTTGAGAATCCCCTTGATGACTTTCTAATCCCTGCGCTGGAATCATCGATGTTGTATCGCCGGGCGGCTGGATATTTTTCTTCCGCCATTTTTGCCCATATTGCTCAGGGAATTGCTGGGCTAGTGGCAAATGGCGGGAAAATGAAACTCATCACAAGCCACGCTTTCACCTCAAGGGACTTTGAAAGCCTGAACAATCAGATTCAGCAAGATCGGCTCGAAGATGAACTTTTCGATTCGTTTCAATCCGACTTTAACTCACTTGTTCAGGAAATTCAGCGCCAGCACGTGAGAGCGATGTTGTGGATGTTGGGTAACTCGCTCCTAGAAGTCAAGGTTGTGATTCCGAAGAAACGTCTTGAAGTCGATAACCCTGGAACGATTGCGCTTTATCATCAAAAGTTTGGAATTCTAACTGATGCTTCCAACGATCAGGTGTGTTTCGCTGGCTCTCTAAATGAGACCGTCAATGGCTGGCTTGGAAACATAGAAAACATGAATGTTTACTGTTCTTGGAAAACAGAGCAAAACCTGTATCTCCAAGATTACGAGGAGGAGTTTGAAAAGATTTGGTCGGGCCAAGCAGGTGCAGATTGGGAAGTTGTCGATTTGCCGGAGGCAGTAGCCCAGAGGTTAATTTCGGCCAATGGCACCGAAGATCCGGCCCGAATCTCTAAGCCCAGAGCGACTGAAACTATAACACCGAGAGCCTTGAGAGATTACCAAGAAAAGGCCCTGGATGCCTGGGTTGGGGCTAGTCGGGTTGGCATTCTTGAAATGGCCACGGGTACGGGAAAGACCCGCACAGCAAAGGCCTGCATCGACCATACGCTGGATGCATTTCCCAGTCTGTTAACTGTTGTAGTGGCTCCGTATCAACACATTGCCGACCAATGGGCCAAAGAGCTATCGCATTTGAGAGTCTTTGAGGTAGCTGCTTCCTCAAATTGGCGAAGAGACCTTGAGATTCTGAAGACTGAGGCCGTATTTGGACGTATCAAGGATTTGACCATTGTGGCGGTAAAAAACACGGCTAGTTCTGCGGATTTCCTCACACTTGTCGAAAAAATACTCCACTCGTTTGAAAGATTTCTTTTCATCGGCGATGAGGTGCATTGGCTCGGAGCCAATGCTTATCGACCAGCCTTGAATGAGAAAGCTCATTTCAGGCTTGGCCTCAGCGCCACTCCTTCTAGATACTTCGATGAAGATGGCTCGGAGTTTCTTCAAAATTACTTTAAAAAAGGTGAAGCAAGAGAGGCAACGGTCTTCCAGTTCTCGCTATCTGAGGCACTCAAATACGATGACCAAGTAACCGGCCAGAAGATTCTCTGCCCATATAACTATTTCCCAGTATTTGTGGGGCTAAATGATCAGGAGCAGGAAGATTTTGATCGCTGGACCCAGTCAATCGCAGTTGCCTTGAATCTGGACCAGACCCCAGAAACAAGAGAAAGAATCGCTGAACTTCGAATCGCTAGGTCAATGGTTCTCAAAAAAGCCGCCTCAAAAGTTCCGGCCCTTAAGGAATTAATTGAAACCCTGGGACTGGACTCGATTACTCAGGCTTTGATTTATTGCGCGGAGTCAGAACAAATGGAGCGTGTGGCCAACACGCTTTCAACCCTGAGATTGGACTTTGGGCGAATTACATCTGCTGAGGGATCACGGCCATCTCGAAGGCTGGGTGGAAAAAGTGAAAGAGAAGTAATAATCGACTCGTTTGCCGAGGGTAGGCTCAACACTCTCTTGGCTATCGATTGTTTGGACGAAGGTGTAGACATTCCCTCCGCCCAATTGGGCTTTATCCTTGCCAGCTCAGGAAACCCAAAGGAATTTATCCAAAGGCGAGGCCGTCTTTTGAGGCAGTTTCCGGGAAAATCCCATGCTGACATCTATGACTTTGTCGTACTCCCGTCAGATACTGCCCAGGAAAACAATGCAATTAAGAAAATCGAATTGAGTCGCATCCTAGAATTCGCGTCCGACGCTAAAAACAGGGACGACGTCATTCAATTGTTGAAGACCAAATACAACTATGAGGAAACTAGTGAGAAATAAAAACGCCATCGACGATGCCTTGGAAAAATCAACTGCAAATGCTGACGTGCTTGGATACCTTAAGTTGATCTCCAGTGCAATCCAGGCAAGTGAGAACCCGAGTTCACAAAGAATTCTTCTTGAGCTTGAAAGGCTCTCGGCGGCTGAGCAGGATGGACAAGAGAATTGAAAATCCGAAGTGTTGAAATTTCCAACCTCGGCGTTTATTCGCAGGTAAGGCTGGATCTAGGTGATGACCCAACCAGCATTGTTTTTATCAACGGTAACAATGGTCGAGGAAAAACAACCCTTATCAATTCGCTGAAGTGGTGCCTATTTGCTGGCTCGAGGCCGCCCGTCGCCGAAAGTACCACAAAATCGAAAGGCACAAGAGACCCAATTCTTGTGTCCGTCGCAATTGAACTGTTGGGCAGGGACGGGACAAGCCTCCTCGTCGAGAAGTCGCAAATGGTATCCGTGAGTGATGATTTAAAGAGTGAAACTTCGGTTGGCCAGCCAACGATGCAGGGAAAACTTAGAATTCCTGGACAGCCCACGACAGATTTGCAGGACGTCCAAACCTACCTAGATCTTTGGCTTCCCAAGCGACTCGAAGACTTTATTCTGTTTGATGCCGAACAGTTGGCTAACTTCTTCAACACCGGCACTCGCGTCGCTGTGGAAAGCGCAGTTCTAGAGCTCGCAGGTGTGGACAACTTGGATCAGGTGCTTGTTGCTCTTCGCAGCCAAAAGACGAATGCTGAGCGCGCTGTTGCCAAATCATCCGGTTCAAACGCGGAGACTTTGCAGGGTGATGTTGAGCGTCTCGAGAGTGCCGTAGAGGAGCTCGAAGAGGCATTGCTGCAGAGCAGGCAAGCGGCGGACCAAGCAAGTGCAGACCTCGGTCAGGTTGAACGTGATTTGGCTAGATTCGACATTCTTAGAGAAAGGCTTGAAAAGGAGAAAGGACTTCGCGCTGACGTTGAGTCCAAGTCAAAAGAACTATCCGGAGAGTCTGCACTTTTTATATCGGAGTTAGTGAAAAAAAGTCATTTGTTTATGGCCGGTGAGTGCCTTCTTGAAGTTGAAAGGTTCTACAACGAAGGCTTGGAGGCCGGCTACCCCTTGTCCTACCCCACGGAGGTCCTTCGAGAGTTGCTGGATTCAGAGGAGTGCATTTGTGGCTGCAATCTCGATTCCACAAATCACAGGGAAAACATAGTGAGGCTTATTGAGAGACAAAAGATTGCGGAAGGCGTCGATCAATCCTTACCACAAACACGAAATCAAACGATGGGAATCATTTCCACCATTCACGCCACTCGGAGTTTATTGGTGGCCAGAAACAGGCATATTTCTAGCCTGGGCCAGGACATTCAAGCCCTCGAGAGGGAACTTGAGGAGATAGATGACTCTCTCGCGACCCCCGATGAGTGGCAGTCAAAGCTGGATCTTGAACGTAGACTTAGGGCTCGCCAGAGAGCGGAACAAGAGAAATCACGAAAGCACGATGCTGACTTATTCATAGCTCGATCTAAACTGGAAAGTGCGAAGAGGGAACTCAGCAAGGCTTCAAAGATTAATGCTGACAACGGCAAATTCCGACGTCAAATTGATTTCCTTCAAATCTGTATCGAAACTGCAATCAGAGTCAGGCAGCAGGCTATTCAAACTGTTCGTCAGAGTCTCGAAGACTCGATGAATTCTCAGTACGCGAACATAAAGGCTGGTACTTATCAAGTCTCTATTTCCGATCGTTTTGAGGTTCGACTCGAGAACGCAGATGCACAAACAGTTTCCGAAGGAGAGAAGATGTCGTTAGCGTACGCATTCGCAATCGCCATCAGAGATTCGCTTCACATGGAACTCCCACTTGTGGTCGATTCGGCTTTTGGAAGACTTTCATCTGATAATCGCTACTGGTTGTCCAAGGCCTTGGTTGATCTTGTTCGAAAAGACTCGAGCCGCCAAGCTGTGTTCCTGATGCATGATATTGAATACAACCCCCAGACACGAAGAGTTTTCCAAGTAACAGGCCCGCTTGAGCTTTATATGGACCACAACCCACAGCAGAAAACAACGACAATCCGCGAAGGGATAGATCCTGCATGGATTGGCGCAGAAGAGAGCCCTTGGTTTGGATGGGCGGAGGAGCAAAAATGACTCGAGAGTTTAATCCTGCAGTCGACACTAGGAGAACGGCCTTGTCCTGGGATCGAGAAGCAAAAGAGCGAATCGATGAAATTAAACTCGCATTCACAAGATCGGGGCTGGACTTAAAAAACAGGCAGCTTTTTCTTATTTGTCTTGGCCTAGGTTGGCAATCCAAATCAAACCCTGGCGTTCCTCCCAGGAACTCCGATTCTGCTCGCATGGACACGCTTATGCCTGAAGACTGGGCGTTCTTCAATGCGATTGCCATGAAGGCTACTGATTCATTTGAAACCCTCTCTTCAAAAGATGGCGTATTGGACATAGTTGAAGGCTATGCGGCGGGGGGCCTAAGGCGCTTGGTCGAGATTTACGATTCGACACAAAGCCTTGTGGATGCTTTGGCAGCGGAAATTTGGCCATTGATTGAGTCGTGGAGTGTTCCTGAAGAAGAGTAGAGGGGTCGTGGACTCTGATGCCATGATGGTAAAGAAGTCCTAAAGGGCTCCTAGACTTCTTCTATGAAAACCTCACCTCACGATTCTCATTCTCAACGAGTTATTGAGTTATTTGCTGGCGTTGGTGGATTTCGCATTGCCCTAGAGAGATCTGGCTGGAAAACAGTCTGGTCTAACCAATGGGAGCCTTCCACTAAAACACAACATGCCTCATCATGCTACGTCGCAAATTTTGGACCTGAAGGCCATTCGAATGAAGACATTGAAGTTGCGGTGAACCGTTTTGAGAACGGAGAAGAGCAACTCCCAGACGCCGAAATGATTGTGGGAGGTTTTCCTTGCCAAGATTATTCGGTGGCCAAAAGCCTTGGTTCCTCGGCCGGTCTAGAGGGGAAAAAAGGTGTCCTGTGGTGGCAGATTCACCGACTTGTAAGTCTCCGAAAGCCCAAAGTAGTTTTCCTGGAGAATGTTGACCGCTTATTGAAGTCTCCGTCCAAGCAACGCGGGCGCGATTTTGCAATCATGCTCAGAACTCTTGGGAATCTCGGATATCAAATTGAATGGAAAGTTCTCAACGCGGCTGACTTTGGCTTCAGTCAAAGGAGAATACGTGTTTTCATTGTCGCCATCAGGTCGGATGTCGCGAAGGAGAAAGGCCTAAATTTTGCTGATTTCTTTACTCACGGGGTATTGTCAAACGCTTTCGTGGCTTCCAGTTATTCGGAACAGAATCAATTTTCACTCGCAGAAGACCCTGAAGAAATCTCAGATAACTTCAACCTGGCCGGCAAGGGCTCACCATTTCTGAATAGTGGCGTCTATGCCGATGGAGTTGTCTTGACAGCGAGGGCGAGTTATCAAAGTTCGACTTTAGTTTCGGGTAAGTTGGCGGACGCCTTGGAGCCTGATTCCAAAGTTCCGCCTGGCTATTGGATTGCAAGTGAAAGACTGGGCGAATGGGAGTTTCTTAAGGGCGCCAAGAGCCTAGAGCGTATTTCCAAGACAGGCCATGTTTACAGCTATTCAGAGGGAAAAATGGCTTTCCCGGATTCTCTCGACAGGCCGAGTCGAACAATCTTGACGGGGGAGGGAGGCAGCTCACCTTCGCGTTTCAAGCACATTGTGCAAACCTCGGGTGGATTTCGAAGGCTGCTACCTATCGAACTAGAGAGATTAAACGGCTTTCCAGACGACTGGACAAAACTTGACTCGGAGGGGAATGAAATTTCCGACGTGAAGCGAGCCTTTTTTATGGGCAATGCCCTGGTTGTGGGCCTAGTGGAAATTGCCGGCCGCGCCATCAAGGAAAGACTCTTCACCTAGGCTCTAGCCGCATTTATTTCTTCGAATCTACGGGGTAGAAATGAACGATGCTTACGACAAATCTTCGGTTCAAGCCATATTGGCACATGCACAAAAACTCACCGGGAAGTCTCTAGCCGAGGTGGAATTCATTCCCAAGGAAATCGCAAACGCAAAAAACAAGGGTGACCTCGGATCGTTGGTTGAGGCATTTTATTTTCGTCACACTCCTGGCAACTTTAGGGGACCGGATTTTCTAGACGCTGGCCTTGAACTCAAAACCACAGGAGTTGTCTCCGGCAAAGACGGCAACTTCAGAGCCAAAGAGCGACTAGTGCTGACAATGATTAACTATGAAGAGATAACGGAGGAAGAGTGGGAAACATCCTCATTTTTGAAGAAGTGCTCTTTGATGCTTGTTTTGTTCTATCTCTATGACTCGGAGCGGCCCGTCATCGATCGACGTTTTGTAATCGATCCATATTTGTTTGAACTCATGAAGCACGACTGGCAAGTAATCAAGCATGACTGGGAAACCATTCGTACCAAAGTCGTCCAAGGAAGGGCTCATGAACTCTCGGAAGGTGATACCTACTACCTTGGCGCTTGCAGAAAAGGCACCGGAGGTCAGAGTGAAGCGCTTAGGAAACAGCCTAATTCTGAAGTCGGAGCTCCTGCTCGGGCGTTTTCATTCAAGACGAAATTTGTCAACTCTTGGATTCAAAAAGAGCAGCAGTCGACAGATGCAAGTGTGGCTAGTGGCGGCGATTTAGGTAAGTTTCTGATAGAAAACTTCACGTCTTTTCGCAATTGGACAGTGGATGAAATCGCTGAATATTTTTCACAGGAGTCACGCGGGGCGAGTAACAAGGGGTACCATCGCAGACTTGCAGTCAAGATGCTTGACCGCGGTGGGCGCTCTGTGCGAGATCTAGATAAAGCAGAAATTGAGATGAAAACTGTCCGCTTAAAACACTCTGGAGCTCCTAGAGAGTCTATGTCTTTCCCAGGCTTTACATTTTTAGAGCTGGGTGAGCAATCATGGGAAGAGTCTTCGTTCTGCGCAAAATTGGACAAGAAATTTCTATTTGTAGTTTTTCAGTCTGATTCCGAAGGTATCGAAAGATTTGTAGGCGCAAAACTCTGGAACATGCCCTATCAGGACCGCTTGGAAGCTCGGCGCGTTTGGGAGGAGACAAAACGCAGGGTTCAAATCGATGCCTCAGATTTACCTGGCTCAAAAGAGAGCCCAGTAGCCCACGTGCGACCCAAGGGCAGGGACGGAGACGACAAAATACCAACTCCTCAAGGAACTCTTCATTTGCGTCAGGCATTTTGGCTAAATGCCAGATACATAGCTCGGATTTTCTCCGCTGATTAATAATTAAAGTTCTTTGTTCTTTAGCCCAAGCATGCACAAGCCCAATCTCGCGACTGGATACATCACAACTTCATCAAACAACGAAATCTCCTCCCCGTGCATTTTTATTTACTATAGGGCGTCAAATTGCTAGATAGCACTGTCCGAATTTGCGAAATTTCCTTTGATAGTGGATCGCTTCCAGAGAGAGTAACTCCAGTGATTCGGTAGCCAGATGGCAGGTCATGATTCATAGCAAGAATCTCAAATTAAAAAGTCAGACCCGGACTCTATGTTGTCCCTACGAACGAGCAAGGGAGAACAAATGAACAAGAAGACGCTAACCTCTATCCGCAGGTCACGCACCATGCACTTAATTGACATCGAAAACCTCTGCATGGTCCCAAATCCAAGCCTCGAGCAAGTTATCGAGGCTCGTCGAAGCTACTTAGAACTAATGGAGCCAGGCGAGAACGATCAATTCCTCGTGACGGTGAGTTCTCGCAACAACCTTCAAGCAGTTGCCTTTGGTTGGGCTGGGGCAACACTCAAGTGTCGCGAGGGTCACGACGGGGCAGACATCCTCTTGGCAGAGGCAATCTTGGAAGATCAACTTGAGGCGCGATTTGACCGGGTAGTAATCGCCAGTGGTGACGGAGGCTTAGCCCCTTTTGTAGCCAAACTAACAACATTGCTCAGCAATGTGGTGGTGGTATCACAGCCAACCGCAATCGCAATTTCTATGCGAATGGTGGGAGCAAAGGTTCAATATCTTAAGCCAGAGTTTGCTCTCGCGGCTTAGTTACTCCGCGCAGTAAATAGTCTGATCTCCAAAACCAACAAACAACGCATCCAGTGTCTGAAGCATTGCATCGCCATCGCTATCTGCGATGTTTTGGTTTAGGTAGCTAGCAAGAGCACTCATGCTGGCAGCCCATTGAGCTTTCTCACCCTCAGATCCTTCGGATGCAGCGGTTAGATCTGCTGCTGCCTTGGTGAATACCTCAGTTGCGGATTCAGGCGTTGCCTCTGGGTCATCGAAGGTGAACATCATTGAGTCAATTGCGCCACCAATTAGGTCGCAGCTCTCAGCATCGGTCATTGAAGGGCCTGTTGCACAGCCGGTAAGTAGAGCAAGAGAAGACAGTGCAGCAATGTATTTGATGTTCATAGAAACCTTAGGTAGATGCGGTTAATGCTAGCGAGATAGGGCTTTGGTGACTAGCTAAATAGTGGAGCCGGGGCGCTAGTTCAACCCCAGGCTGTCCTTCAAAGTTCTTGGACGAACATTAATGGCCAACATCACGAGTAAATAACAAATGCATTTATATCTAGTCAAACGTTTGATGTTTGTGGTGTAGTTACCTCCAAGTTAAACGTTTGACTAAAACTAGGGGTGATGAATTTGAAGACAGCGAAGCTAGCGGATGTTGCTAAGGCAGCTGACGTTTCTACGTCTTTGGTGTCTCTGGTGCTCTCCGGCAAGGGAGCAAACCGCTGCTCTGAGGAAACCGAAGCTCGAATCAAGGCGGCTGCCCTCGAGCTTGGTTACCGCGCAAATCGTTTGGCTAGAAGCTTGAAGGAACAGCAGACCAGGACCATTGGCCTACTGAGCATTGAGGTTGCAACCTCCCCATACGCAGGCGAAATGCTTATGGCTGCGCAGCGCACGGCAAGAAGCC
>JACCDN010943852.1_pt1 | contig 10313 bp, 8 predicted proteins | sample 7441691 | NCBI WGS metagenome assembly JACCDN01 (sample SAMN15323439, study PRJNA562643) | freshwater metagenome | isolation source: river surface water | place: USA:Blue River Watershed | collected 2017-08-16
ACTCAGCGAACGGCACCGTCTGATTTACCGAAGTATTTTCCTGATTCAAGCTTTGACTTGCGCGTTGAAATGCATTTAAGACATTCAGTACGTCATCTATTTCGGCACAAGACTCGCCGCACAACGTATGTAGCGTCTTTTCAGTTTCAACGCACCACTCCACAACCGAACGATCCACTCGTGAGAAATGCTCGAACTTCGCCAGAACTGACAAAACTCCGACAAGCGTGATGAGTGCCTCCGTATCGGACGATTCAACAAATGGAATCGGGCGTACATTGCCAGCCATCACCGGTGCTTCCGATCCAACTTTCATGACTGCACCCAAAAGCGAACGTTCAATTGCGTCTAACCATCCGTGTGCATTGAGCTCCGGGGCTACCAGACCGTGTTCTTCACGATGTTCGGCGTCAAGCCCCCAGCGCAAGCGTGAATTGTCTAAGTGACGACCCCACACTGCGACATCTGAGGCGCTAACTGAAAAATTCTTCATGACCAATGGCGAAGTAGCCACCAACATGAAAGATTCAAGATCAAAACGAGAAGTGACCAAGTTGAGCAAATTAGATGCCAGGTCTGCTCCGTCGTTGATGTCTTTCAAAGTGCGATCAGCAACTACTAATGGCAGTTTGACGTTGCGACCCGTCTTTGAGTTAACGGTTTTGTCGAACACAGCTTCCAAAATGGGAGCAGCACTTTGGATGTCTGCGCACAACACCACCACATCGTGAGGCTGCAAGTCTTTATCTTCAGAAAACGCATGCAAAAGAGCATCGTGCAACACTTCAACCTGTCGAGACAAGTTGTGAGCACGATGAATCTGCACTGTTAAATCAATTTGCTGTTCTGCCGGCGCATTAACGGGGGCGCCAGAGATGCCACGCTGCAAGACCTGCAAGAGCGACGAGCTATTGCTTTGTGCTGACGTAGATGCATACTCTCCGCGAACGCCATACGCCGCGAGCAATAACTCCAGATCAAATGATGATTGCATCCATGATGGTGGAAGCCGAAGTGAAGACGCAGACAATGGAGAGAAATTTGTCGGCACTGGAAGTTCGGCCTTGTTGGGCACAACACTGCTGGCCATCTCGTTCCACTTCCCTCGCAAGTAGGGAGATTGATGAACGAAGATGATTTCCACGTCAATCACGTTGCTGAGAGCATCAATAACTTCCATGTTTGATGGCGAAATTGATTCGAATCCAGCAATCATGAGACGGTCGGGAATACCAGAAACTTTCTCTCCTGCTCGCAAGCGTTCACACAGTTCGGCATTTATGACCGGCCACGGAGCAGCACCCACAATGTCGCGAACTCGCTGCCACAACTCAAACTGCCAGTGATACTTCTCAACAGATAAATCACCGAGTGCTGCAACACCGCGATGCCACGAGCGAATTAACTCTGGGCGTCGTGTTGCGTAACGATCGAATCGTTCGGCCAAGATGCGTGCGGAATTCAATCGGCCGTTGTATTTCTTTTCAAGTCGAGCTGTTTCGGAGAAACCGTCTAGGGCTTGAAGTGTTGCAAGGTTGACGCGGTTTCTTTCCCACGGATCACTGGTGAGCCCAGCTGCTTGTCGCAACATTCGCTGCAGATAGCCAACATATTGCACATTGACGTTTGCAAAGATTCCATCGTTTCGATCATCCGTTGCACCAAGCGAAGTGGCGAGTAACGGCGTCAACCACGAACGGACTCCAATTGTTGGAACAACAACCACTTGCGATGTAAACACATCTCGCTGATGAAGGTCTCGTTGGAGGTACTTCTGAACTGGCTCAACAATGCCGTGTAATCCATCAACAAATGAGACCGTCAGCGCCATGTTGTACCTCCGCCTGCATGCCTAGGGAAACGGCATGCCAACAGATGAATGGTACGGCAAGGGTGGTACACCCCATTTATCCAAATTCCCTCTAGAGGAATAAGGAAAGGTCTTTGAGCCTTTTGTCGTTGGAAAACACCTCAACCGGGGCCGACAGCGGAAGCCGAAGCGCTCTCTGAATAATTCTGCACGTGGTGTGCTGGTTGTACTCAGCCAAGGTCACTGCCCAACCGTCGCGACCTGCGCGAGCAGTTCTACCCGATCGGTGCAGGTATGCCTTGGTATCAATGGGCGGCACGTAGTGAACAACACATGCCACATCGTCAATGTCAATTCCACGAGCCGCCACATCGGTTGCCACCAACACCTTCAACTGATTGTCAGTGAACCGTGCGATTGCCTTTTCACGTGCCGCTTGCGATAAGTCACCATGAATAGCCGCGGCGTTAACGCCCAAGTCAACAAGATTTTCCGTTACGCGATCACACAACCGTTTCGTATCGCAGAACACCACGGTCTTGCCAGTTGACTCCACAATTGCGGCGATGACTTTGTCTTTATCCAACTTATGAATAGCCAAGAACAAGTGGTGCATTGTTCCCACCGTGTCGGTTGGTGAATCGATTGACACTTCTTCGGGCGACTTCATGTATCGGCGAACAAGGTTTCCAACTTGACCATCAAGAGTTGCCGAGAACAACATTGTTTGGTGTTCGCCAGTGACATGACGAAGAACCCATTCCACTTGTGGCGTGAAACCTTCATCGGCCATGCGATCTGCTTCATCAAGAACAACGACTTCAACATCGGACAACGAGACTTCGTCTTCTTTCATTAAGTCAATGAGTCGAAGCGGCGTTGCAACAATGATGTCAACACCTTTCTTCAAGGCATCGATTTGATCGTCACGTGATGCGCCGCCATAAACGGGCAAGATCACGCGATTGCATGCGTCGCCAATGGGCTGAAGAACCTCGGCCACCTGCAACGCAAGTTCGCGGGTAGGGACAAGAACTAATCCTCGAGGTGCGCACACTCTCGAGAACTTTGATGCCCGAGACAACATAGGCACGCCAAATGCAAGGGTCTTGCCAGAGCCGGTGCGAGCGCGTCCACAGACATCAACTCCACGTAGGGCGACAGGAATGGCTTCGGTTTGGATGGCAAAAGGTGCGGCGAATCCAGCAGCCGCAAGACCTTTATCCACCTCGGGAGGCACTCCGAGTGCCGCAAATCCCGTAGGGGTTGAAATAGGTGTGGTCATGACGGAGACCTACCGTATCGGCGCGATGGCTCGCTCTCGGCGATGGAATGACACTTTCGGCAACTTCTTGGCAACGTGAACGTGAACTTTTTGCCAAAAACCGAGCAACTACCGATTCCTTCCGTTAGTTTCATCAAGCCTGACGCGGGAAAGCCTCGCGCAGAAAGGAATAACCACTCACGGATCAGCACCGAGCAAACGTCGTACGGACCGGGTCACTAGACAACGGCGTGCGCCACCCGCCACGGGCGAACCCTCTACCCAACAGGGAGGAGTTCTAATGGACGCACAACTGGACGGAACACAAACATGTGGCCGAAAAGGGATTTCATACGACTGGCAAGCATTGCTCGTGCCAGCAGAACCGGAGTTCAGCGAATCGCTGAATGACCTCATCGACGATGACGTAGTCGTTGCGGATCGTGGGAACTGATACCCATTAACGCAACCACACCCCTCATCCCCCGTCGCATTCTTGTTCTTGGTTGCGGCGGTGTTGCCCAGTGCACACTTCCACTTCTTGTTCGCGATGTGAAGATAGACCCAACAACAATCACTGTTGTTGACTTTCTAGATAACCGTTCGCGAATCGCAGATCTCATTACACAAGGCGTGAACTACGAAATTGGTCGCGTGACGCCCGAGAATCTCGATGAGTTCTTGTCGGCGCGTCTCTCGAATGGCGACTTGTTGCTGGACCTTGCATGGAACATCGATGCGCCCACCATTTTGAACTGGTGCCATGACAACGGTGTTCGTTATCTCAACACATCGGTTGAGCTATGGGACCCATACGAAGACATGGCGGCCACACATCCACTAGAGCGCACGTTGTATGTTCGTCACCAATCGCTTCGAAAGATGGTGAATGCATGGGGTGGCAACAGTGGCGCAACTGCAGTTCTTGAACATGGCGCAAACCCTGGTTTGGTCAGCCATTTCGTGAAGCAAGCTCTCGTTGAAATTTCCACGAAGATCTTGTCGGACGGTCTAGCTGGCAATCGTCAAGCCGGTTTTGAATCGGCACTTGCAAACGGTGAGTTCAACAAACTTGCAATGTTGACTGGCACCAAAGTGATTCACATCGCCGAACGCGACACACAGATTTCAAACAAGCCAAAAGAAGTCAACGAGTTTGTCAACACATGGTCTGTTGATGGCTTCTATGAAGAAGGCATTGCACCAGCTGAGTTGGGTTGGGGAACACACGAAAAGCGTTTGCCACCGCGCGGCTACAAGCACGAAGACGACGGCCCAAGCAATCAGATTTGTATTGCACAGCCAGGCATGAACACCTTGGTGCGTACCTGGGTGCCATCTGGAGATTCACGCGGAATGGTCATTCGCCACGGCGAGGCGTACACCATGTGCCATCACCTCACTGTGCGTGATGACAATGGCGTGGACATTTACCGACCCACTGTTCACTACGCATACTGCCCGTCGAACGATGCCATTGCATCGGTGCACGAATTGCAAATGCGCAACTGGGACATGCAACCAAAGCAACGATTGTTGAACGATGAAATCATCAGTGGTCGCGATGAGTTGGGAGTTCTTCTTCTTGGCCACGACTTCACTGGTTGGTGGACCGGCTCATTGCTCTCTATTGACGAAGCTCGCGCAATTTTGCCGCACCAAAGCGCAACAACTCTGCAGGTTGCTGCATCCATCGTGTCTGCTGTGCAGTGGATGATCGACGAGCCGAACAAGGGACTCTGTGTGCCAGACGACTTGCCGTACGAGTACATCCTTGAGAAGGCTCGTCCGTACTTGGGAACCCAATTCTCAGGCGCCACCGACTGGACACCGCTGAAGAACCGCAAGGACATCTTCGACCAATGGGCCGACCACGCAGACTTGCTCGACCCAAGCGACCCGTGGCAGTTTGGCAACTTCTTGGTCGGCAACGCCTAAGTAAACCATTTTCCACATACTCGAAAGGGCTTGGCATCACCGCAAAGGTGGCGCTGAGCCCTTTTCGCGTATAACCTGACAGTTGATGACGACCTCTACCAGCCTTCTTCTTCTTATGTAACGGCAACAGCCGCATATCGCTGTTGTCGAAACCCTCTGCCCAGGCAGGGGGTTTTTTGTTTGTCCGAATCACTCCCCAACCAATCGCCACAAAGGAATCAAGAAAATGCCACCACAGAACGTGACTCCGAAAAAGATGCCATTCGAGAAGTACAAGCCATGGGTGCCCATTGTTCTCGCCGACCGCACATGGCCGAATCGCGTGATCACTAAAGCGCCAATGTGGTGCAGTGTTGACTTGCGCGACGGCAACCAAGCCTTGATTGACCCCATGGACCCAGAGCGCAAGATGCGCATGTTCAAAGCGCTTGTGAAGATGGGCTTTAAAGAGATTGAAGTTGGATTCCCATCGGCCAGCCAACCCGATTATGACTTCGTTCGCCAGATTATTGAAGAAGACCTCATTCCAGATGATGTGACAATTCAAGTTTTGGTGCAATGTCGACCCGAGTTGATTGAACGCACCTACGAGTGTTTGAAGGGTGCGAAGAACGCAATCGTTCACTTCTACAACTCCACCAATCCCCTGCAGCGAGAGGTTGTGTTTGGGCTTGACAAAGAAGGCATCAAGCAAATTGCGGTCGACGCAGCAAAACTATGTCGCGAGTTTGAACCCATGCTGGCGGGCACGAATTTGCGTTATGAATATTCGCCAGAAAGCTTCACGCTCACTGAACCCGACTACGCAGTTGAAGTATGCGAAGCAGTCATGGATGTCATTCAACCAACCGCGGACAATCCGTTAATTCTCAATTTGCCAGCAACAGTGGAGTGCTACACGGCAAACGTTTACGGCGACGTCATTGAATGGTTTATTCGCACCATCAAGAATCGCGACACCGTGATCATCTCATTGCATCCACACAACGACCGTGGAACCGGAACAGCCGCCGCAGAGTTTGGCATCATGGCCGGTGCAGACCGTGTTGAGGGAACACTGTTTGGCAATGGCGAACGAACAGGAAATCTCGATCTTGTCAATGTTGCAATGAACATGTTCATGAACGGAGTTGACCCAGAGCTCGACATTTCAGACATTGATGCGTTGCGACGTGTTGCCGAATATTGCAACCGCTTGCCTGTGCCAGAGCGCCATCCATATGTTGGCGACCTGGTGTACACATCGTTCTCGGGCAGCCACCAAGACGCCATCAAAAAAGGCTTTGAAGCATTGCCAAAGGACTACGACACATGGGGTGTTCCATATCTCCCCATTGATCCGAAGCACGTTGGTCGCAACTACGAGGCAGTAATTCGCGTCAACAGTCAGTCGGGCAAAGGTGGCGTTGCCTACATCATGAAAGAAGAGCACGGGTTCGATTTGCCTCGTCGACTTCAAATTGAGTTTTCAAAGACAATCCAATCAATCACCGAAGGCACAGGAACCGAAGTCAGCCCCACCGTGATTTGGGATGTCTTCAATAGCGAGTATCTGCAAGAAGAGCCAACGGTGAAATTGTCGAGCCACGAGTTGAAGAGTGACTCCGCTAGTGGCACCACGAACGTGACGGCACAGATTGTGATTGGCAACGAATTACGCACAATTGTTGGTGAGGGCAATGGACCGATCGATGCATTTGTCCATGCAGTTCAGACCGGTCTTGGCACACAGATAGACGTTGTTGACTATGCGGAACACGCAATGGGTCAAGGCTCAGAGGCAACAGCGGTGGCGTATGTAGAGACCACCGACGGCGACGGAAATGTTCGCTGGGGCGTGGGCACCGACCCCAACATCATCACTGCATCGTTCCGTGCGGTGTTGGGCGCATACGAACGCCACACCAGCAACTAGTTTGGAACCAACCCAAGGAGGGACGACATGAAAGTTGTTGTTGATTTCGACGTATGTGCTTCAACCGGAGCATGCACACAGATAGCACCAGAAGTATTTGAAGTGCGCTCAGACGGCTATCTCTACATCCTTCAGGAAAACCCAGAGGGTACAAACGCCGACTTGGCTCGCCAAGCTGCCGACATGTGCCCCACTGCGGCCATCACCATCGAAGAGTAAGCGTTGAAGTTTCGCGAACTCCTTGAGAACAGATGGTCTGAGTCTGGCTCTTTGCTGTGCGTTGGTCTCGATCCAGACCAGCAACGCATTCCACTTGAATACCACCCGTATGAAGATGGCATCGTTCGATTCCTGAAAGACATTGTTGACGCCACTGCGCCATACGCATGCGCTTTCAAACCACAGATTGCCTACTTTGCGGCAATTACAGCCGAGTGCGATCTGCTTGCAATCTGTGAATACATTCGCGAGGCATACCCCAACATTCCGCTCATTCTCGACGCCAAGCGTGGAGATATTGGCGATACCGCAAAGATGTATGCGCGCGAGGCTTTTGAAAGATATGGCGCGCACGCCGTCACCGTGAACCCGTACATGGGCGGTGACACCATCCGTCCGTTCTTGGAACATGAGAACGGTGCTGCCATTGTGTTGTGCCGCACATCAAACGCAGGAAGTGGCGAGTTTCAATCTCAACTCATCAACGGCATGCCGCTGTATCAACATGTTGCGCAGCGTGCTGCAACGGAATGGTCACAATACGGTGATGTCTCATTGGTGGTTGGCGCAACATATCCAGAGGAACTTGCCGAGGTGCGATCGCTTGTTGGTGATATGCCATTGCTTGTGCCAGGCGTTGGCGCCCAAGGTGGAGATCCAGTTACCGTTGTGAAGAACGGCGCATCGGCAAACGGAACCGGCCTCATTGTGAATTCGTCGCGAGCAATTTTGTATGCAGACGGTGGCATTGCTGGTTCTGCACGTGTTGCGCAAGAAACGCGCGACGCCTTGAACTCAGCCCGCTAAAGACGCTTACGCGTACAGCGAAGTGACTTCGATGATTCCGGGCTGAGCGCGAAGCTCGGCCAACACCACATCTGTGATTTCTGCAGTTGGTGAAATGACCATCAATGCAGTGCCTGGAAGATCTGAACGACCCACATCCATGTCTGCAATGTTCACATTGTGTGTGCCCAACAAAGTTCCCACTAAACCAATCACACCTGGGCGGTCGTCGTTGCGAACCACCAACATGTGCTCCGACGGTGGAACGTCGGTCATGTGGTCGTCCACCATCACAATGCGTGCTTGACGGCGCGGGCCAACAAGTGTTGCAGCAATGCTGTGTGACCCCGCGCGCAAGGTAATGAGGTTGACGTAATCGCTGTTGGCGCCAGCTCCGGACACCAATGTTTCCTTAATGGAAACATTCTGCGCCGCGGCGATTTGCGGTGCATTGACGTATGTAACTGCATCGGCATGGCGTGCCGAGAAGAAACCCTTCAATACAGACAGTGTGAGAATACGAGTGTCATAGCCAGCAATTTCACCTGTTGCGATGATTTCAAGTTCAGAGATATCGGACGCAGCAGCAGACGAGAACAAACGCCCCAAGCGCTCGGCCAATGGCAGGTACGGCTTCAATGTTTCGTTGGCGTCTGCCGCGGAAATATTGACGGCGTACGGAACAAAGTCCCCAGCCAATGCCAATGTGATTTGATCTGCAATGTCGAGGCCTGCGCGATCTTGCGCTTCGGTAGTACTTGCACCGAGGTGAGGAGTAACAACAATTCCTGGCACGTCAAACAAAGGCGATTCGGTTGTTGGTTCTTTATCGAAAACGTCTAGCGCCGCGCCAGCGATGACACCACCCTTTACTGCTTCAGCAAGGTCTGCTTCATTAATGATTCCGCCACGGGCAACGTTGATAATACGAAGTGACGACTTTGCACGCTTGAACATCTCGGCATTAAACAAGTTGACGGTGTCTTTGTTCTTCGGCAAGTGAATGGTGATGAAGTCTGCACGCTCTACCAATGTATGAAGATCCAACAGTTCAATGTTCATTGCACGTGCGCGCTCTTCAGACACAAACGGGTCAAAAGCGACAATGCGCATTCCAAAAGCAGCAGCACGTTGAGCAACAAGTTTCCCAATACGTCCAAGACCCACAACGCCAAGAACCTTGTCGAAAAGTTCGACACCTTCCCACTTGCTGCGTTCCCAACGACCTTGGGTTAACGCGGTGTGAGCTTGTGGAACATTTCGAGCCACGGCCAACAACATGGCCATGGTGTGTTCTGCAGCAGACACAATGTTTGACTCTGGTGCATTTGCAACCATGACGCCACGACGAGTTGCAGATTCAACATCAACGTTGTCCAAGCCAACTCCGGCACGACCCACCACCATTAAGGAATCGGCGGCCGCAAGAAGCGCATCGTCCACTTGTGTGGCAGAACGAACAATGAGGGCGTGAGCGCCTTTGATGGCTGAATGCAACTGCTCGGGAGACAGCCCAGTCTGAACATCTACCTCGTGCCCAGCTGCTCTCAACTTGTTGAGACCACCCTCGGCGAGTTCTTCAGAAACCAGAATTCGTGCCATTAGTCAATTCTTGCGGTTTACCTCCTAGATTGCGACATAGTTTGACAATCCGTAAAGCGCCGTTCACAAAGGGACCCCATGAGTCACGCATTTCTCTCCGATCAGTGGATTACAGCAGCCCGCGACATCCGTCACAGGTATGCATCTGATGTTCCACGTATCGACGCGGTGGTACGAATCAACGTCGTTACAACAAAGGTTCCATTTGGTGATGGAACTGTGAAGGCGTACATCGACACCTCTTCGGGGACCCTGGATATGGAGTTAGGCGAATTGGATTCTGCCGATCTCACCGTGACCACGGATTACGACACCGCGCGCCAACTATTCGTTGACCAAGATCCCACTGCCAGCATGCAAGCATTCATGCAAGGCCGAATCAAAGTTGAGGGCGACATCACACGCCTCATGATGATGCAAACTGCAATTCCTCAAACAGATGTTGCAGTACAAGTTGCAGAAGAAATTAAAAGCATTACTGCTTAGTTCGAAAGCGGCACGCTGCGATCTGTTGGCGTCAGCTTCATGGCCAACAACACTCCAACAATTGCCGTCACTGCGCCGGCCATCAAGCCGTATGCATAGCTTTCAATCAATCCACTCTTTGACGTCATTTCTTGAATTGAAATCATCACCGTTGAGCCAAGCACCGCTCCCATTTGGCTAAGAAGCTGCTGCATTGCACCGGCCACTCCAACTGAGTCGTCATCAACTGCGTTCGACACCAGAGCCGACAATGCAGGCCCGGCAATTCCAAACCCAAGTCCTGATAGTCCAAG
>JACCDN010322132.1_pt1 | contig 10311 bp, 17 predicted proteins | sample 7441691 | NCBI WGS metagenome assembly JACCDN01 (sample SAMN15323439, study PRJNA562643) | freshwater metagenome | isolation source: river surface water | place: USA:Blue River Watershed | collected 2017-08-16
CGCGCGCAGGACAGCGCCTGTGTTTTTGGGCAAAACGGGGTCGTAGATGTCCAACGACCCACCCAAAAGGCACAGGAAAGCAATCGCAGCAATGATTCGCGATTTAGTTAATTTCACAAAAGCGGCAAAAAACAACCATAGGGGTTGTCTTACAGCAAGAAGCGTGCCTTGCCGCTTTTTCGACGTTTATGTAGGCTTGTGTAGGGTTTTGGGCCTGTAGGCCGCTAAATACCTAGCGTTTTAAAGTCAACGTAGAGGTTTGCTGGGGGGAATAGTTTCAATCACTTGAATTGTGATTTCAGCCCCAGTCAAATCTTGGCGCGGGATATAGGCCTGTACCAGCCAGCCAGTTTGGCGATAGCCCTCAGAAATGGCATCGAGCAGATGCTGTAAGTCGTGCTGATTCAAAGGGCGATGGGTGTATGAGGCGGCCACAACTTGCAATTGGTCTGCGCTCAAACGCTTGTTGCCTATAAATTTGAACCGCTCGGCCTGAACCACCGTGGCCTCGGTGAGGGTCGCCGCGGGCGGCAAAAGCTCACGTTTTTGCGCTGCCTGCTGCATTTGGCTCTGCCGCATCATTTGCTCAGTCTGCCGAACCAGCGCCCCCGCGTCGTACGTCGGCGGGATTACGTTGTTCTGCTGAGCCACTGCATGGCTCGCCAATAAGGCTGGGAAAACAAAAGCTAAATAAGAACGGGTGCGCATGTGTGATCTTTAAGGCTTAGCTGATGAGGCTTTAAGCATACCGTGAAGGCGGGACTTTTCGCATTTTTCTAAACCCAGTTCGCTGATTTTGAACAAAGAATGAATTCATCACTTGTAAATCATGGGTTTACGAATTATGATTCTTTCCATATCGCACAAAGGCTTGGCGTTGTTCTATGAAACTGGTCAAACAAGAGGGATTCAGGCTATTCATGCAGCCAGATTACGTGAATTGCTGTCAGCATTGAGCGTTGCATCAAGTCCCAACGACCTCAAGCGCCCCTCTTGGCGATTACACCAACTTTCCGGCAATCGAACTGGTTTTTATGCGATGACAGTCAAAGCTAATTGGAGATTGACATTTCGTTTTGCCGACAAAGATGTAGAACTCTTAAATTATCTGGACTACCACTGAGAGGCCATTTATGAACACAAAAATGCACAATCCATCCACACCAGGCGAACTGCTATTAGGTTGGCTAAAGGATCTCAATGTGAACATCACTGCGTTTGCTGAACACATTGGTATTAGTCGTGTGATGATGTCGCGTGTGCTTAATGGGCATGCTTCGATTACCGCCGATATGGACCTGCGCCTGTGTGAGGCTCTGGGAACAACCCAAGGCTACTGGTTAGCACTCCAAAATCAACGCGATATGTGGCATGCCATTGAGACAGCCAAGGCGAGAGCCCCCATAAAGCCAGTAGCTTTGGCTAGTTCGCCAACAATGCCTTCCTAAAAACATCCGGCAAATTGCACTCAGCTAGTTCGGACTCAAGCTGCGTATCGCCCACGATGTAGTCGCCTCGCTTGGCAAAGTTGCTGTTCATGCGCTTTGTGTAGAGCTCCGACACATTGGCCACCGAGCGGTGGACGGTTTTCATGGTGTCTTTGCTTTTTAAGCCCCGTTTCTTATCAATTTCACGCTCATTGGCCTCAGACAAGACCATATAGTGCTGGGCGAGTGCCTCAAAGTCTTTCGCCCCTTGGGCTTTGCCCTTGCGCGAAAGCAAGGCCGCCACATTCAACTGGAGGGCTGCGCAACGGTTATATAAGTAAGACACACGCGTTGGGTCTTTGTAGGACTGGTATTTGTTGCGCTCGTCATCAAAGCTGCTCAGCTCGGCCGCATGCGAGGCCAGACTCAGCACGAGGCTTGCTGCTAAAAAGAGTGGGCTACTTTTCATTTTTGTGAGTTGATGTGTCAATTATTTCTGGCACAGATTGTGCATTACCTAATCAAATTCATTTTTTTAGGAGCTCATCATGTCTACAAACCAACACCTCTCAGGCGCTAAGCTGACTAGCTTTACCTTGAACGAACTCACACAAGCTGCCGATATGCTTGAAGCAGCCGGCCGCTACGAAGAAGCGATTGACCTTTACCGTCAATGGCTCAAGCATAGCCAAGATGAGCGCAAGCATGTGGCTTGGTTCAATTATGGCTGGCTCTTGCAAAAGCAAAACTTGTTCAGCGATGCCGCCAATGCCTACGATCAGTTGACGAATAACTACGCCGACTATCTGTCTGGCCACGCAACGGCCTAATCACGCCTCCCCCTCAAAACCGCCGATTCTCCTAGGTGGTTTTGTGTCGGTTTTATAAGTTTACATAAGATTAATCGTATTTCTACTATTTTTGACGAATTTATGATTTAAACAGTAATTTCGCCACTCCTCAAATATTGATGGCTATTTTGTAGAAGTTGTATACACTTCGCCCATCTGAAAAATATTCAAAATGACGAGCAAAAAGTTAGGCGAACTACAACCCAAGATTGATGCGCTCTATATGGAACTAGAGTCAGCCAATCTTTTGCTTGAAAAAAATAAGTCAGACGCCAACCAACGACTCGTTGATGAGATTGACAAAGCTATTGATGAGCTCATTGACCAACAACTTGCTCTTGAGGAAGCCGCAGACGACTTAGATTAAGTCCCTCTACCTCATGCATGGGAAGTGCGTAGTCGGTGTGCACAAAAAAAAACAGCCACTTGTTAGTGGCTGCTTTCGTTGCAAACGTTATGTTTACAAGTGTTTTGGTGGGACCAGCGGGGGTCGAACCCACGACAAACGGATTAAAAGTACAACCCAAGTTTGCACATTTTATCGCAAACCCACTATCCATGCACCTTCCCAGACCCTATTGACCAAAAGTATAAAAGTGAGTATAAAACTCATGTACCACTTTTAGACGAATTTTGACCTCCAAATCCACCACCTCCACGCAGTCAAAACCCACTGCCAAGAACCGTCTCACACCAATCAAAGAGACGATGCAAACCATCCGTGGTTACCCATCCAGTCTCGTTATCTACAAGACTGCTGCCTCACGTTTCTACTGGGTCAGGTGCTACTTCAACGGCAAATACAAGGTCAAAACAACCAAATCTGAGACACCCAAAGGTGCCAAAGACTTTGCCGTCCAGTTCTACAAAGACACCCTACTCTCGTCCGTCACCACAAAAACCAGTGACCGCAACAAACAGTTCGCAGTCGTAGGGAACCTGTTTTTTCAGTCCACACAGAAGAATTCGACCGCATCTACCTACAAAGCGGACTACAACCGCTATTCCCAACACATCCTGAAAGAGTTCAACCAACAGGAGGTGGACACCATCACGAACGCACAAATCAGTCAGTTCGTTGAGAAGTTACTCGCCACAGGCATCAAACCTGCCACCATCAAACACCACATCATCGTTTTGCGAAAAATCCTGAAATTCGCAATCGCCAACGACTTGATGATCAACCTCCCAGTGTTTCCTCGCATCACAGGCAAGTTGCAAACATCACTAAAACGTGACTACCTGACCGTTCCTGAGTACGACCTAGTCTGTAAACGTGCAGATGAACTCGCCAAAAAGAAGACCGCAGTTCAAGGAATCACTATCACCAACGAGATGAAGTACCTCATCCAGTTCATGGTGAACTCCTTCATCCGCCCTTCTGACCTTCGTGTTTTAAAACATAAACACATCAATCACATGAAGGATGGCAAAACCGAGTGGTTGGAACTCACCCACCCTGCGACCAAAACGAACGCAAACGCAGTTCAAGCAATGCCTGTCTCAGTCCACATCTATCGCAACCTGATGGATTACAGGAAGACGGCAAAACTCAAAACCACACCAAATGACTTTGTGTTTTTCCCCGAGTTCAATGAAAAACAACGTAACAAAGTCATGCAAGTCGTTGCTAAGTTGTTTAAACGAATCGTTGCTGAGACCGGTATTGAAGAAACAACCGATAAAAAACTCACCCTATACAGTCTGCGACACACTGCAATCATGTTGCGCCTCACCCTCGGTCAGGTGGACACACTTTCACTCGCACGAAATGCAAGAACGTCTCAAGCGATGATTGACAAGTTCTATGCAGCACATCTAACCACTGACCAAGTTCGCAAACAGTTGCACGCTTTTCCAAACGCTGAATCTGCGAAAAAAATTGCATCCAAAAAAGTACCAGCAAAAAAACAATCGAAAAAGTGAAATTCAACTTTTGACAAACGCACGGTATGGATCCAAACCCGCCTCTCTCTTTACCTTTTTCACATAAAGACTCTCTGGTACGCCCCTACTATGGGAACGCACAGGTGTCGTACGTTTCGCCGCCCTCAATACACCTTGATTCTTGACACTGGCAGTCAGATAGTCACCTGGAAAGACGCCTGCCGACACATTGCGCAAGATGTTCTGCACGATGCGATTGAAGTCCCTCGCTCGCTTAGACAGGTTGGCATATTCATCACTGCTGTCTTTGAATGGAACGTTTCGCTTTGCATTTGCATGAGAAATAACTTGCTTCTGTTTAGCAAACGATGCCTGCGCTCGTGTCACGCAGTCTTTTGTCTTGACCTTCTTGCCACTACTGGTTAGGGGTAAGAATACATCTTTGGCGTAGCGGTAGTAATACGTGAACTGTGAGACTTGGAACTCATCAGTACTCAATCCAAAACTGCCACCGTAAACCTTCTTCACCTTCTTGGCATCTGTCACCCGTTTCTTTTGTTCTTCGTCATAGATACGTTGAACGATTTTTGCAACCGTTGTTGGTGCATATGTGAAAGGGATGACCAAGAACAACGCAGAGTCATCTACTTCATCCTGTGAAGTCATGCGTCTTAGACCAGACACTTTTCTGAACAAGTGCCTGTGCTCAGTCCACCAGTTCGTAAATGACACATCTTGGTAGTTGCCCCATGCCTCATAGAAAGACTTGTTGTCTTTGAGGTTCTGAATCACTACAGGGTCATCTGACTGATGTGCCAATTTCAAAAAATTGAACCAGTGCTGGATCTTCTTTTTCAGGGAAATGTTCATGGCAGGAACAAAATTATTTTGGATAGATGTACTTTAACAAAATATGCCAACTAGACCTATTTCCTACAGATGAGAAGATACAAATGTGGTGAGAGAAATACACCATTTTTTAAAAAATTTTGAAGGAAATCTTGTTATGACTAAACGTTCTGCCGTGGTGAAAACCATCTCTTCTGTGTCTGCAAAATGCAAAAACAAGGCATTCATTGATACTCAAATTTTGAATTACACGAACAATACAAAATCAGCAGTTGAATGTATTTTGGAAATGGCAAAAACTGTTCAATTACTCCACGCAAAGTATGGAAACAAAGAAATCAATCACGCAGACGTTGACTACTTCTGCATGAGTGTGAATCTAAAACGCAACAGTTCACAGTACCGCAAATTTATTTGCATTGGTAAACATGCGGACAAATTGCAAAAGTACATGACTGACCTTCCGCAATCAATTTCCGTTTTGTACGAAATCACCACCTTGAGTGCTGACACATTTGAAGAACTGATTGAAAACAATCAAATCAAACCAAATTTGACTCTTAGCGCATTGAAACAACTTGCTTGTAAACCAGCAAGTCGCAAAACCAAAAAGGACGAATCAGGTGATTCAATGACATTGAATTTTGATTTTGACAACATTTCCGAAGCAACCAAAAAGATTATTTTTCAGTTCTACGTAAAGTTGAAGTCGTGTACTGATATTGCAATCACACTGCCAAAAGATGACGCACTGTCTGAATATCTAAAGACCTTGACCGAAGACGATGAAATCATTGATGCATCGTTCCGGACAATCCAAGAATCAGTATTCGTTTGAGGTGCCAGATATGACCATTGATGAAAAAACAATGAATGCCATGTCTGTACTTAAACGAATCACGGGCAAGTATTGCTCCAGAAGATTCGTTCATTCATCACAGTTTCTAGAAATCATCAGAGATTACAGATTCAAATCTCTTGATGTGTTGGATGAAACACTTCATGCTTACTGTCATTTGGTGCTAACCAGAGAGGTGCGCAACGCAATCTTTGTAGACCTCCCTGACAATGCGCCCATTTCTGCACTGAATCTTCACACAAGCATTCGGCGTGGAATGACACAAAAACTAACTGTTAATGAGTTCATTGGTCATGGAGGTCTAGCAGTGCCCAAATGGTACCTTGATGCCAGAAACAAGTTGGATGTTTCTAAGCAGGAACAAGATTGAAGTCTGCCGAAATTTTTTCTAAAAATATGTATCTTGAGACTTCAAATCATATAAATAATTTTGTTAAACGAGAAATAAAGGTTGGCACGCCGATTGGTATGGTGCTGCGAAATCCGTTCTGATGTGTGACGGTAAGTAAATCAAACTGCTCGTTGTTTGACTTCATTGCACTACCCAACTGATGGTTGGATGCCTTAAATAGACCGGACCCTCCTCCGTGATTTACATTTGCAATGTCGGAATGGTTGTTCAGCAGTAATGTATGAAGGTAAGTCGTCACGAGTATTCGTGATTTCTGAAAGTGAGTGGGAATGCTTTAAACCCACGAGATGGTCGATTGCTTCAGTTATGGCAACAATCATCTGCGTAACGCAAGCACATCAAACGGAGAACGCAAAACCTGCCGTTTCTTGAGTAATCAAGTTGTGTAATAACTGAAACATGAGGGAACTCAATGAAAGAACTGCACATTGCCTGATTTACAGGCGATGCCATGCAAACAATCCAGAATCTAATGAAAGTGCGTGTTCCTAATAAGAACAAACAAAATATGGATCGTTCACGGAGTGAACATCGGAACGAAGTGACGATCCACCATAACCAAACCAATGGGACTGTTGCTAAAAACTTTCCCCATGGGTCAAACTCTTTATTCCAATTTTTATTTCTTCCGGTCCACATCCCAGTTTTTAGAATATTTTTCCTGCCACCAGTTGCCATTCCGACCTGAATCCATACCATCCGCCACCTCATTAACAACCACTAGAGGTGCAAACATGAACGACACAAGTTCTTCCCTGATTCAACTCCGTAAACTGATCCAGTCACTCCAGAAACAAGAATCAGAACAGATTCAACAGATGCATGGTGATGCACTGAAACAAATCGTGGCGATTGCCCGTGACAACGACCTGTCCATTGACCACATCAAGATTGCATTGTCTGCACGAGTGCCAAAGACAGACCGAACAATCCGTGTTCCTAGGAAGAACAAAACTCTCACTCACGGTCTTGAACACGTAGTACCCACACCTAATGTGAAACAGTAATTAGTCAATTCCAAACGAAATGGACCCATCCTTGCGATGGGTCTTTTTCTTTGTGAGTCATCCCGAACTGTCTAGCGATGTCAGTTCGTATAAATACCTTCATCAGATTAGTTTCCTGTCACTTCTATCGGCACCCATGTCGCAACCCTTGCACTGATGACCGACTTAGTCTGTGACCACGATAGAAAAAGAACCAAACCTATGAATACACAACTACAAATCCATGCCACACCGTATCGTCAGTTCCCATTACGACTGACACATGACCTTGCTGATGAACTTGACCGTATTGCCAAGAGAACACGCATCAACAAGACCACCATCTCACGAATCGCCATTCAGAAATTCATTGCAGAGATTGAACGCACTGGTGCCGATGAAGTCCTTGATGGAGTTTGTGCGGTATGAGTAGAGAACTAGACCTGCTTGCAAGAGAGTTCGCTAAAACACCTGTCACAGTAATGCGAACAGGAGTGAATCTGTATCAGACGAACATTCAGTCTGCTACGTCTGCATTTCTGAAGAAGTTAGAACAGGAATGCAAAAACAAACGGCAATCAATTGTCACACTGATTGCCGTTATTGATTAAAACGCCTTCTTAGTGCCTTTGCACTTTGACGCAACAAGTGCCCATCCACGCTTCAATCTATCAATGTTGCATGAATTGCTATCGCACTCGAAAATATCTGGTAATCCCTCAACTCTAGATTGATAACGCAAATACGCTGTTACGCCTGTATATTTATTTTTTTGTGCACCCTGCAATTTATAAAAATTCACATTTCTCAAGTCTGCCTTCCCCAAATCAATCCCATTCTTTATTGCTGAATTGACTCCAGAAAGTCCTGGAACCCCCATTGATTCTGCAAATTGTCCAGCACCCAGCAAACCCTGAATTTGTTGATTTAAAGGATTATTTTGATTGAATGCAATTTTATAGAGGCATTTACCATTCTCATTATCTATCGGGTAATAGTAGACATCCCCTGATCCATCTTCTGGAAGTCCAGATGCGTAATTTAAGACTTGTGCAACAACATCATTTTTCGCTAGTAAACGATTTCTATATGTTTTTCCATACATTGGATCTCGTCCTTCTTTAAGATCTTTTGCTGCATTTTCAAATTTATTAATTTCCTCTTTCCTCGATGTTGAGTAACTTTGAAAAATGTTGTAAACAGCACTCCCTATTAGACTATTTAATTTTTTATTTTTTACCTCTAAAGATAAATTATCAAATTCATCGGCATGTTTTGATATATTATCCAGTAATATATCCGAACTATCACGAACCAAATCTAAACTCTTTCCAGAAAAATTAATTGATTTTTTATTGTAGTTATTTATGATTTCTATTGATTCTTGATTTCGAAGTATGAATCCGAGATTTTTCAAGTACTCAAACCAAATATCAATATCTGATTCGTCTATTGTTACATTTCGGTCAGGATATTTTTCACTAATTTTTTCTTCGATTTCGATCCATTTGGGGAGATTTCGCAAAAGAATTTTGTGATTAGAATCTAACTCTTGTATTTTATTATGATCCGTTGGATCCCATGCATAAACATTACTTAAACCAAGCAAGAAAATAATTGTTAAAATATAAATTTTCATATTATTAATTTAATTACGATTTTTCTTATCCCACTGACAAACCAGTCGTGCAAGAACTTTTCCGTCTTTTGCGCACTTCTCCGCACTTTTAATAAAAACATTTACTTCAACAGTAGGTTGACCAGGTTCTGATTTGGATGCCGAATGAACACAGGTGTTTCGCTCACCGCGCCATTTATCCAGTGCCGCAAAGAGTTCTATACCTTGCTTTGTTTGAATGCACGTCCTGTCATATTTCGCACCAAGTTGTATTAACTGATGCAAAGGTGTCTTTACATTTACAGATTTCTTGTGAACTTTTACAAAAGAAAGTAATCTGTCTGAAATGATGCTTTCCGCCAGCGTTACTGCTTCAAGGTAATAACCTGCTTTAATAGATTCATTTATGCGATTAAATGCATAAGTGAAACTTGCTCCCTTTTGGATATTCTTCTGAGTCACGCGAGAAACCTGCACATTGTTGTGAAGTTTTCATTTTGTAAACCCTATGAGACTACTCTTGCCACCCACTACGAGACTAGATTATGAATTCTTAACAATTACTTAATCGACAAAAATATCTGTTTTCCTACAGTATTGACAAACTCTAAAAATGTTTACTTTGTGAGACATGCAAAAAACAAAGTGAATACCGCTGGTTGCCATGTCTCATTTCATGTCTCACCATCCACTCTCATAACGTTAAAGAGGTTTTGAGATGGCATTTGTTGGTTACGCAAGGGTTTCGTCATACGGTCAGTCACTTGAGGTCCAACTGGAGAAGTTGAGTCACTGTGACCGCATCTTTCAGGAGAAACAGTCCGCCAGAACTGATGCACGTGAACAACTGCAACTCTGTCTGGACTATGTTCGAGACGGTGATTCACTGGTCATCACTAAGTTAGACCGTCTCGCACGTTCTACACGTGACCTGTTGAACATCATGCAACGCATGGAAGACAAACAGGTGAAGTTGGTGGTCTTGGATCAACAGATAGACACATCCACACCCACTGGGATGTTGTTATTCACGATGTTGGGCGCCATTGCAACGTTTGAGAACGACCTTCGCAAAGACCGTCAGATGCAAGGTATAGAACTCGCCAAACGCAAGGGAATCAAGTTTGGACGCAAGTTTTCATTGACCGATGACCAAGTGACTGCATTGAGGCAAAAACGCAGTCAAGGCATCAAGATAGTTGACTTGATGACTGAGTTCAAGGTCAGTAAGGCATCCGTTTATCGTGCCCTGTCACCTTGAAAAGTATAAAACTATTGACTTTTATACTTTCAGACAAGAAAAAAGGACTTAGATTTCTCTAAGTCCTTGTTTTCATTATAAATTTTGGTGGGACCAGCGGGGGTCGAACCCACGACAAACGGATTAAAAGTCCGCTGCTCTACCAACTGAGCTATGGTCCC
>JACCDN010748190.1_pt1 | contig 10309 bp, 10 predicted proteins | sample 7441691 | NCBI WGS metagenome assembly JACCDN01 (sample SAMN15323439, study PRJNA562643) | freshwater metagenome | isolation source: river surface water | place: USA:Blue River Watershed | collected 2017-08-16
GTTCCAAATAAAACGACTACAACCAAACGTTTTAGCAAACATGGTGATTTGTTCTTGATTTGGTAGCAGCCTAAACTTGTAAGCTTTGTTATAGGTGGTAGTATTCATCTTATACACCTTGACTTTGGATGTATCGCTTCAGCACTTCAAGTGGAGCACCTCCAACTGTTAGCAAGCAAAATGACTGTGACCAGAAGTACTCTTTCCAAAGTTGCTCACGAATAACTGGAAACTCTTTTTTTATCAACCTACTAGATGCACTTTTGTATGCATTGATAAACTTACTCATCTCAAACTTAATACCCGTTGAGGTGGGCGAATTCTCGCCCGCTAGGTTAAAACCACCTAATTCATATATCCGTTTGGAAATATTTATTATTCTTGCGGTAATATAATCATGATTACCGATTTCAGATTATCATTATCATAAGGCCCATACTTAACAAATTAAATCAAAAGTTTTATTTTGATCATTTTGCCAATAAATCGCAACTTTAAAAGTTATTAGACTGGAAGCTTTTTCGATTTTGATCTGATATTTTAAAGCTATTAAAATATCCCCGATAACTCCTTCCCGGCTTGTCGTCCCATTGTTGAAAGTTTCGATAACCCAACAATATTTATTAATATATTAGCTACAAAAACCCTAAACTTATACTTAGTGGGTAACCCAACCTTTATTGAATCAGGCTAAAATTAAAGACTATTTTTTGCTAAGTTTAATCAATTTTGGTGCCCAATATTTAAGAAGCAAGATGAACAGTAAAGAAAGATTAATAAAAGTAAATTTCAAAGCACATCTAGTTACATTATGCGCATTTCTTAGTGTAAATTTGGAGGTAACGATCATTGAAGGCAGGACTATATAGCATCAGATCACACAATAATACCAGCCCAAGTTGAGCTGGCATTATCATTACACTATATATATGATGGTCTATAGCTTCTATTAATTTCTTTTTGAATATCTTTCTGCTTTTCTTGTTTTAACTTTGACTCATCTTTTTGTTCTACAGCTTTAATAATTTTTTTACTAGAATAAACCGACTCTTCTTTTAATAGCTGCTCTTTACGTTTCTTGACATATTCTATTCTCTCTTTTTCTTTTTCATTAAATTTTTCTATTAAAGAAGGTATGCGCTTATCTACTATTTCCCCATATTTTTCTGGGTTAAATTCTTTTGCTGCCGCATAGCTTTCAGCTGCATCGTCAAAAATTCCAGCTTTTTCAAGCTTAGTAGCTCTTATGTAATGTTGATCAGCATCACCTTCCTCTGGAAATTGTGTGATTTGACCTATTAGGTCTTTAACAGACATATGAGGACATTTTGCCATAAGGTTATAATATTCAGTAGCCAAATAATCACGGGCCATATGATCTTCAGGGTAAAGTTTATCTAAATCTCTTAAGCCCTCATTATACATTTGTTGTGCTCGAGGCTTAAGTGTAGTAGAATATACACGATTATTATGCTGCCCAGATTTATTAAGTACATTCAATAAACCTGATCTATTAGTAGCTTGGAAAAAGATTGGCATCTTTATACTAATAATCCCGTTGGCTGACTTAATGGCTTGGTTTGAAAATAGCCTACTTGTAATACTGCTGTACATTTTTTGCTCCTTAATTTATATTTAAAAATTAATATTTTGATCGACTAGCAAATTTATATTTTTATATTCTGCTATTAAATTTATCTATTGAAGAATATACTTTATTGCGATACTCATAATGGTCATCGTGCTCAAGAGTAATATCACACTCCCGAAAATCATTAAAATATTCCATTAATGATCCATTAATTAACGATTTAACTAGATCTGAATCGGTAAAGAAATTAGCGATGGCTCTGGCCCCAGCTTGAGGAGAAGGGTCTTTTACATAATTTATTTTGCCTAATCTTAAACATAGTGCTAAAAGTACCGCTGTTACGCAATTTAAACTATCTATTTCTTCTACATTTATAACATTATTGGCTTGATCAAAAGTACTTACTATTCCTGAGCACAAGATGTATTCTCCTTTCTCAAGCTTATTTTTAACTTCACGTGCATTGTCAATAATAAACTGCGTAAATGTTTGGATGTCATCTGTACCAAAGAGTTCAGGATATTCCACATTCAATAATGGTATGATTGAAGAAATATTAATGCTAAAAAGATAACGTTCACGTTCTAAATGAGATCTATGAGCCGCTGGAAAATAATGCTTCAGTAAATCATCTGTAATATCAATAAATTTAATCCCTGAGGTATAGCGCGTGAGGGTTATATCTTTATCAATTGGGCTAGGATACTCTAATAATCTAGAGCTACTAAATTTACTCCTAATAGGGTGAAGGCTAATCACTGAGTCTTTTATCACTTTAGCCTTTTCATTGGTTATAAATGAAGCTAAATGACCAGGAGTAACAGGGTCACCATCCTCAAGTTTCGTTCTTTGAACAAATATGTTTAAATGATTTGGTTTAAGATTTTTCAAAAAAACTTCATATGCTTCATTACAGTATAGATCCCGTTCCATATGCAATCTTTTACGATCATTATCTCCACCACCTTTCATTACCATAAATGTTAACCCTTTACTTTCTCTGACCTCAAAAGATATAGACCTTGACTGGATTCTGTTTGTAAATGAGCTAAACCATTGTTGGTTCTTGTGAAGTTGCGGGTTATCTTTTCTCAATGTTCCAGTATTTACTACATTTTTTGAAAGAAGGGATCTAATCATAAATTTATATTCCTCAGTTATAAATGACAAGTTAATTCTCAATACCGGACACTATTTATTCATAATATAAAAAAAGCATCTTTTTATAATTTGATTTATTTGGAAGGATGCTTAAATTTTTACTCAATATTGCAAATATAAGACTTTGTATTTATTTGTTGGCTATTTGTTGATGCCTCGCGAGACTCCAAGAGTTCAACAAATAACACCAATTGCATAAACAAAGTCTAATATTCTCCATAATTCGTATAAATCTAAGCACCTCTTCAAATAAATCATGTTTTAATTAATTAATACTCATAGTATTAAATATCAAAAGTGTCCGGTATTGAGAAGTTAATTGTAGAGTTTTATTTATATTATCAATATCAGCTATATTCAGGATAAGGGCAATTTTCAAAGACGTTAGGTATTAACGGAAATTTAGTAAAAATACGTATAAAGAGGATAGTCTATTATTTTAGTGATTTGATATTAGAAAAGTGGCTTTGAATTAATTACTAAGTATATGTGGACCTTGGTTTTAAAATTTGTAAAAGACGCTATGTTAATTTCATTAATTTAACCACAAATGACTTTTTAAGGATATGCTTATCTTATCAAGCCATAGTAATTTTATCTATTGAGAAGGTATCCTACTAATTGCTACAATGATGACAGAAAAAAGAAAAATTAGATGGAGAGTAAAGATGAAAACCTTAGTGAATAATCTTCGGAATTTACCAGTTGCGGTATCAGGCCTAGCCTTAGGCACTGCAGGGCTTGGCAATGTATTGGCAAGTGAATTGCATTATAGTTTAAGATATATCTGTGCAACCATAGCCTTAGCTTTTTTATTAATGGTTGCTATTAAAAAGATCGCTCACCCAAAACAATTAATTAATGAAATTACTCACCCTGTTGCAGGAAGCTTTATACCTGCTTTTGACATGGCGCTAATGGTAATAGCCGATATCATTGCCCACCACTCATTAATTATCGGTCAGATTATCTGGTACAGCGCAATTTGCTTACATTTAGTCTTTGCAGTATATTTTATCTATTACCGCATCCGGGATTTTGACCTAAATCATATGTTACCTAGCTGGTTTGTGCCGCCAGTTGGTATTATCGTTGCTTGTGTAACTTCTGGACAAATGCATGCACCATTTCTTACCCATATAATCTTTTATGTTGGATTCACTTGTTACTGCATCTTATTACCAATCATGATTTATCGCTTAATATTTGGCGACCGGATAGTTGATGCCCAGTTACCTGCTTTTGGGATCATGGGTGCCCCTGCTAGTTTATGCCTTGCAGGTTATTTAAGCGTATTCAAAGACCCTAACCCAACTATAATTGGCATGTTGCTGGCTTTAGCTTTAATGATGACTGCTTTAGTGTATATCTCACTATATCGAATCAACCCAAAACGAATTTCATTTATCCCGATTTATGCTTCATTTACTTTTCCGATGGCAATTGGTTCAACTGCCTTAATAAAATATGCAAATTATGTTGGAATTAACACTGTCAGCGGACAATTCTGGCATCTTTTAGGTTTAGTTGAACTATCTGGTGCAACAGTTATTATTTCTTGGGTGTTAGTAAAAATGACGCAACATGTATTAGGTTCAGTTATTTTACCAAAATTCGCTAATTAACTTTACTCAGCACTTAATACACTAAAGGCAAGAATATTCTTAAAAACAATTAACTAAGGGGAACCGTAATTGGTCCCCCCTAGTTTTTCTCAAAATTAAACTTGCTAAACTTTAATCTTCATCGCGACGGTTTGTATTTCTATGCGAGTTTTGTCCACCTGCATGCCCCATGGTTTTAGCAGCTTCACTGCGTTCCTCTGGATTGTCACTTGTCCTCATTTTATTAGCAGCATCACTTAAATTATTTTTTTGCTGACTTTGATTTTTATCATTATTTTGAGAATTTCTATTTGTAGTCATGATAATCTCCTTCATTGACTTTAACTTAATTATATAAACTTTTAAGGTTTTTTAAACTTTAAGAAATCAAGAACTAATACGCGTATCTTTCAAGTGGTAACTATAGCATGATGATTTTCGATACTCAATCGTAAAGCGTAGCCCTAAGCGTTAAGGAATATTTTACTGGGAGGTAAAATTAACCTCGGTACTTTCACTTAATTCCATCCATGTATTTTACGAATTTTTTATTTTGAACATAATCAATAACAATACAGCTCTGCCAAATTCATTTCCGATGCAATTTCAATAACAATACCCCAGCAGAATGCTATAGATAATTTTTTAGACCTAAACCTTATTTGTAGCTTTAACGGTCTTATGCTATTGTTAAGTACTACAGTAGAGTTTAAATCTCATTACCTGATACTTTAATTATAACTTTAAGTTTAGTTCAATTGCATATAGACCGTATAAGTGTAAAGCGTTGCTCTTAGTTCTTTAAACTTATACTATCTAAACTCTAGATTAACTTAAATCATAAAAAAGGCCGGTAATGAGGATAGTGTAAAAATATATTTTCAGATCAGGAGCAATTATGACAAAACGACTTGGATACAAACCATTACAAATCTGTGGGTTAACACTACTACTATGCCAAGCTCATGCAGTCCAACTTAGGGATAATTATTTTTGCGATACAAATAAAAGCCAGTTAAGTTTTAAACCCGCGAATGATAGTGACTGGTATAGCATTACTGATGGCGAACCATTTGAAACAGATATAAATAATGTGGAGGGGGAAATAAATTGTTTAAATATCAAAGCAGGCCGCAAGAATAGTAAGAAAAATGTTAAATGGGTCCAAGAGAAATTGAAATATCTAGGCGTTCCTTGGCGAGAGGGTTTTATGATGCCAACTACATACTTTTCGGCAGCCACCCCTGCAGAACTTAACTTTGCGATAATGGGAACCTTAACTTACAAGCATTCTGGAGTAACTGCCGTATGTGATAATGTAATTATTGCAGAAGGCCACGTTCCCTTCTTCATGTCTAATAATATGTGGATATTCAATAATAACAATGACTTTAAAAACACATTAAAATGTTATGACCCAGCAAATCAACAAGCTATTTACTTACAAATAAAAGAAGCCTGTACCGATCGAGTCAACCACGATTATAGAGCTGATACTGCTTTTAATTTTATGATTATCAAGTAATAATCTATTTATTGTGGCTAGCTACTCAGTCTTGCACCTCAGCAGAGAATAATTTAACCTATAATAAATAATAATAAGCTTGCCTTAATATATTGAATTGCAAACTCTATAATTGCCTACATGATTTAAGTAATAAACATGAAACCTGCTTTTATTAACGGAAGAAATTATGAAGAAAAATTTTGTGAATAAGTCTATCCAACTCCTTGGATTAATTCTGGTTTTAAACCATGCTAATGCTGCTGAAACTAGAGATAACTATTTTTGTGATACAAATAATAGCCATTTAAGTTTTAATCCGGTTAACGATGATGATTGGTACAGCATAACTGATGGCCAACCCTTTGATAAAGCAATCAACAATGTGCTTGGTAGGCCAAACTGCTTAAATATTCGCGCTGGGCGCCATAATAGCACTAAAAACGTAGAGTGGGTAAAAGAAAAGCTAGGAATCTTAAATGTACCTTGGAATGAGGACTTTGCCACGGCGACATCTTATATGTTTGATTTTCTCCCGCATGGCTTAAATTTTGCAATAATGGGAACCTTAACCTACACCCGCTCAGGAGTAACCGCTATATGCGAAAATGTAATTATTGCACAGGGCCATTTAGGCAGCGGCCCAGCAAATAATTTTTGGCTATTTAATAATGCCACTGACTACATCCACGCATTAAAATGTTTTGATTCGCAAAGTCAGAAAAGTATTTACTTAAAAATCAAGAGTACTAATGATCCTAGCGGAAATGAATATTTCGACCTTAGTACTTTCGATTAATCTATATTCCCGGTCCTCACATTTTTAGATTCATATAACGAATCAATTTTTTTAAAAAGGTGAGGACTTACATATCAACTACCTAAAAAAATTAATGGAAGAATTATGAAGAAAGCCCTAACCAATAAATTTATCCAATTTATAAACCTTATATTATTATTTCCTTTGGTCCATGCTAGTGAAATTCGAGATAATTATTTTTGCGATACGAATAATAGCCGACTAAGTTTCAAACCGGCTAACGACAATGATTGGTACAGCATAACTGATGGTCAACCATTTGATAAAGGCTATCTGCGATAACGTGATAATTGCAGCAGGATACCAGTGGGGATACCGCACTAATAACCTATGGTTATTTAACAATGCAACAGACAGTATTCATTCACTAAAATGTTATGACCCAGTAAACCAGCAGACCATCTATTTAAAAGCCAAAGGAAAGAATGATGATTACGGAAACGAAGCATTTAATTTAAGTATTTTCTATTGATATAGCTATTAATTTTTTTAATAGCTATTTACCTTATTTGGAACCAAAACTTAAGGCTGTGCTAAAAAGTCAAGAAAATTTATTTGTCATGATTTTTCAAGTTAAGTATTTTGAATTAATTATATATAATTTACCTTACATTACATTCTAATGTTTTTAGTTACTGTTTATGAATAGTTTAATATATTTTCTCCACTGTATAGTAAGAAGTTTAATACCGGACACCTTTATCGCTACAGATTTAGTAAAGCGTGTTTTTATTACTAAGTAAATTTATTCGTAAGAGTAAATTGAAACAGTTTAAATCCCAATTAAGCGTAGCATTAGAAAAAGTCTCTGGTATTTAGAATTAAAAAGTTTATTAGTTTATTTATTAAATATGAAGACACGCATTACATTTTTAGCAATACAATTAATTGGAATGATTCCTTTGGCGAATGCTATAGATACCAGTACAAGCAGAAATAACTACTTCTGCGACATAAATGATAGCAACATAACTTTTAAACCAGCTAACGATATAGATTGGTATAGTATAACCGATGGTCAGCCTTTTGATGAGCAAATTCAGAATGTTTCCGACAAAGCCAATTGTTTAAATATCAAAGCGGGAAGAAAGAATAGCACGAAGAATGTTAAATGGGTAAAAGAAAAGTTTGCAAGGCTTAATCTAGCCTGGGATGATAATTATGCCACATCATCCTCATATGCATTTGATAATATGCCAAAACAGCTTAATTTTGCAATCATGGGTACTTTAATTTACAAGTTTGGAGCATTGATAGCAATCTGTGATAATGTGATAATTGCCCAAGGGCATAAATCATTTGGTGTTGCTCATAATCTGTGGCTATTTAACAATACAGCCACTTATAAACATTCGTTAAAATGTACAGATCCAACCGGCTTACAAACAATCTATTTAAAGGTTAATAGCAGCCAATACCCTGAAATTGGCGACCAATTCTACCTGAGGCCTCTTGCTAGTAAGCAGCAAATTGATCAAACGTAAAAGACAAATTTGAAATTATTTTCTTTATGATGGGGATATCATGTATAAACTATTTGAATATTATCTGACTGGCACCTTTATTACTCTCACACTTTTTTCTTGCCACGCTAATGCAAAACAGCTTAGGGATAACTATATTTGCGATTACAACCAAGGCGAGATTACATTTAAATCATCTGACGGAGATTGGTATAGCAAAACTAAAGGCCAGCCGTTTGATGAAAAAATTTATACAGTGGAAGATTACCCCAATTGCATTAACGTGCGAGCAGGTAGGAAAAATAGCGCGGAGAATGTTGATTGGGTTAAAACGAAGCTAGCGCAACAAGGTATCGCATGGAAAAAAGATTACGCTACCACAACAGATTACAACATTGACTATCTCCCAGCTGAGCTTAATTTTGCAATTATGGGAACTATTACCTATAAGCGACTTGGAATAACTGCAGAGTGCAAAAATGTAATTATTGCTCAAGGCCATCAAATGTTTATCTTTGTGAATAACCTTTGGATATTTAATAATAATACTGACGAGCCTTCCTCCATAAAATGTTATGATTCGGCACACCAGCAAACAGTCTATCTCTATCTTAGTAGCGACAATTACAGAGAATTCGGTGGGCAATTTAGATTTGGTTTTGACAATGCGAGATAATATAAATCATGACAGCTAATTCAATTTTACTTAAAACTTGGGAAAAATTTGAATAATCGATCAATAAAAGCTACAATCAAGTCTTAATACTTGTTGAAATCTAATTTTTATAAGTTCACAAGTTATCAATTTACGACTATTTATCAGGAAATAATGATGAGAAATTTAAAAGCTTTGGCAGTAATTGGATTAGCCGGATTATCAATATCAATGTTTGGCTGTGCTACTTCCAATAGTAGCGCTGATTCAGCAAATACAAAACCAAAAACCGAAACGTCTTTTTTTGAGAATCAGATGCTGGAACATGATGTAAGCCAAACCCTAAGCAATTATTTTCCAAAAGCTAACTTAAATATAGTCGCATATGATAATAAAGTATTATTAACCGGCCAGGTAGCGACAGAAAGCCAAAAACAGGAAGCTTACCAAAAAACCAAGGATTTACCGAATGTCTCTCAAGTATGGAATTATTTGGAAGTTGAATCTAACATTGGTTTTTCACAATCGACAACTGATGCTTATTTAACGACTGCGGCTAAATCAAGGCTAATTGCCCAAAAGGAAATAAATACTAATAATATTAAAGTAGTTACTGAAAATGGTAGCGTATTTCTACTTGGCAAAAATGTTGGCAACACGGTTCAGCTTGGTGGTGCAATTGATGGAATTAAAAGTATAAGCGGCGTTAAGAAAATAGTTAATCTTACTGAAAAATAATTAATTTCTACTTTAGTCTATCTAATATGCATCTAAAATCTAATCATTAATCTACTAACTGCCGAGTTACATCTTGAATCGGCAGTCGTCCAAACGTTGCTTTATATCTTATCGTCTGCCATTGTTCAAGTGCCAGAAAGTTGAGCATAGAATTAACTGGTTACAAATAAATTAAAATACACATTTTCATCAATATGGATAAGTTACACTAAATCAATAACTCATGTTTTTAACTTTTTTAATTTAGTACATCCTGTGACAAACTCACTATAGAGAATGGACTAGATAATAAATTAATATAACTGCCTATGGATTAAATTAACTCTGCTGGCAGATATATAACTAAAATGCATATACCTTTATTCTTCAATAGAGCTACTAGTATTTTACCTTGATTAACTAGTTCTTGTTTATATCTGTACCAGCATAATCCCCTATTAGCCATAATAGAAGTATATTTACTTTAGCTAAGTTGCGCTCTCAATTTAAAGTAAAGACTATATTCTATTTACGTCAATTATTGAAAAATGCAAAAGCAATAAATCAATAGGGAAACTAATTCTGCGGGAAGGCTTGAATAATTATGAACACAAAAAACATATACCAAATCAATAATAGTAAAACTAGACCTATACAATCGTCAGACTTTGCCTATTGGCAGAGAAATTATTTAAGCACCGAAACGTTAGATCAACAATTAGCATACTGGCAGAACCATCTAGCCGGCTATCAACCTTTAGCACTGCCAACAGATAAAGTACGGCCGAAAGAGA
>JACCDN010079702.1_pt1 | contig 10308 bp, 11 predicted proteins | sample 7441691 | NCBI WGS metagenome assembly JACCDN01 (sample SAMN15323439, study PRJNA562643) | freshwater metagenome | isolation source: river surface water | place: USA:Blue River Watershed | collected 2017-08-16
ATACAGGGAATATTCAGGGATCAAAACATCAAAATAAATCTTATCCACTTCAGTGGTCGAATTGGTTTTGAAAGCATCATTGGTAAGAGTTAAAATTTTCTTGGGTGTAATCACAGTGATTTTGTCTGTATGACCTAAAATGGTATAATTAGTACTACCCGGTATACATTGAGATAATTGGGTGGTGGCTAAGGAGACGGGTAATGACAAGACTACACGAAAGGCTGTGACGGCAAACGATGTACTCGCATTGTTATTTTGAATGAGATCCAAATAATAATACAACTCGACATGATTACCTGTTCGTCGATAGGTTACGGATGATATTCGATTTACGATTGTATTCAGTACCATGGTAGAGATGGTGGTTTGTACACTATCGACAGGGCGTTGAACAATGACCGTAGGAGTAATAGACGTCCATAAAGAGGGTAATTTGGCAGCATTGGAAGCAATAGTAGAATTGACTGGTAATAATTGAGTGGTGATTAACTTGTCAACCGCTTTGGAGAATCCAGGAATGGTAGTAGGTGACGCAATGTTAATGGCTAATACAATGATAGTACCAAGAAATAATACACCCACAGCCCAATTAAAATAAGTTTGGTATTTCCATGGTTGTACTTCACTCATTTCATCATTATCAGACATTTTTGTTTCCTTTTTTCTTTTCTTTTTATTTGTCTTGTATTTTATTTTTCTAAATGAACATGTTTGGAATAATTAACGAAATGATTCTGATAAATAATGGCTTGTCGTAGATTGATGGAATAGACTCGTATGTTACCATCATAAACTCTGACCGCAGGTACTAGAGCAGAATAAGTGGTTTCATTATAGACCCGTTTGGGACCTAGCGCTGTATCAAAAATACAATATTCAATATGACGTGATTCAGGATGTAATTGTTGTAAATAATCCAATAAATCTTGCCATGTATCTGGCCATTGAATTGTATGTTCTGGATGCATAATGGCCATGAGTCGAAATTCCAATGTCTGTTTGGTAGAAAAGGATAACCATTGACCCATGTCTTTTTCTTATGCTTCAAGAGTCGATCATTGGGTATCACTAGAGTCGCAGTAGATATTATGTTTCGTCCATGGAAGTAGTTGTAGTAGTGGTAGTAGCGGTTGTAGCTGAAATCTTTCGTTTTTTAGAACTGGAACCAGAACATGGTTTGGCTTGAATGATTTGTGTAAGTCCTTCCACAAGAGCTTTTTCTACTTCACGAGCTTCGACTGGATTAAATCGAGATTTTTCCCATTCATCATATAAAGAATGATTTTCATGATTCATCATCATCATGTCTTTTTTGGAATACGCTGTAATGTCGTAATTACGTTCCATGTCCATTGAGGAGGAAGAATTGGATGGGGATGTCAACCAGCTTTTAAGAGCTTCCAAATGATTTGGTGCAAAGATAGGTGGGGGTACCAAGACATCTGGATGTTGTAATGATGGATCAAACGAGGTAATAATTCGTAAAGGTTGTTTAGGTAATGAATTAGGTAACATGGGTGTTGGTAATGGTCTCTTGGGTGGTAGACTTGCTTCAGGTAAAGAGGAATGAGATAAATGGTCTTGATTTTCTTGTTCTTCTGCAAAGAGTTCGTCATAAATATCCATGTTGGGCTAATTTCTTTTTATTTTATGTTTTGACTAGGCGGAAGATTTATACAAGTCACAATAAAATGCAGTCATGGTAGAATAAATAACTAGAAAACAACTGGAGGATACAAATTGGACTTGAGCTTGTTGTGGTATTTCAGGCAAGTTGGAATGAGTTATAACTGTCTTGGTCACCATGGTATGGATAGGAAAAATAGTATACGATGTAGATGTAAATACCACAATGACTTGGCCCAAGATATCCGTAGCTACCAAAATGACATTATCGGTAAGAAATTTCACCGGGTTCAATGTGGTTTGTATTTGCCATGGTGAAGAAGAAGAAGAAGCTGAAGAAGAAATTACATGATAGATTTGATTTTGGATCAAGAGGAAATCATCTCGAAATAGAAAAGTAGCAGGATTGGTACAGGAGATAGTTTGTAGAGCAGCGGTGCCAAATGTTTGAAGTTGATGATCCCATTTATAAATGTCAATGGCATCTTGTGTATATAGCATGCACCAGGTTTCATTCACAAAGAATAAACCATTGGTAAAATTGGCGGGTAAGGAATAATGATATACGGTACCATTGTCCTGATAAGTAATCAGAGTATTGTGATGGGCGGAAGTAGTAAACATGTACGAGTCGGTTTGTGTAGCATAATTACGCATGGTCCAAGGGATAATACGTTCACCATAGTAATCATAATGAACACCTGGTGTGGAAGGGATAGGTACCTTGTATCGACCTCCAAAGGGATGTTGTAGGGTGGATTGTAATACCCATTGTAAAGCAATATCATCCCAGGAAAAGATGGAGATGGCTCCACAAAGAATGTGCATGAAATTTAACAAATGGGTAGCAGGGAAATCTGCAGAGGTCTGATCCTTGTGATAGACACGTGATTCAGTATTGTCGGTAATGTAATAAGAGACGTATAGCCGTAAATTATCTTCACTCGTAGCAATACAATTTCCTACCCGTGAGACATTGGCTTGAGTACGACGTTCTGGTAAATAAGTGATGAATAAGTCGACAGGTTTGGGAATAATGGTCATGACAGCGGTTTGGGTATTGACCAAGGTGTTGGAGAGTCGACTATATCCATCAGGTGAAGAAGAGAGTAGAGACAAGGTTTGATCACGCCATATCATGGAAAAATGAGAAAAGGTAAATTGAGGAGACATGTTATTGGCTAACATGGTTGCAATATCGGTATTGGGATCATTGTAATTATATTTCCATGTAGGTGGTGAAAGTATAGAAAAATCATGGTAATGTAATAATGAAAAGTAGGAACGATCACGCAAGGCAAATGTTTGATTAGCTCGAGTATGGGTTAAGAATTGATCAGGTGAAGTAGGGGTAGTTATGGTATAAGTAATGTCTTGTTGTTTGGTTTTTTTAGGATTCATCAAGAAGGACATGGTAATACCAATTACAATACATAATAGACCAAGAATAGCCATACCAAAACTAAGTGATTGTTTACTTTTACGAAACATCTGAATCAAAAGAGGATTCGGATGGGGTTTTTTGTTTCTGGTATTTCTTCTTCTTCTTCTTGTTCTTGTTCTTTGAGTTGTGTTGATTCAATTGAATACGAAATGGATCCATCAATGGTTCACGTTCATGTTCATGGTCTTCTTCATCTTCTTCATCATTGTCTTTTTTATCATTATCGTCATCATCATCATCGGATACTACTTTTTTGGAATAATCATGATCATTATCATGTTCTGGAAATTGAATGTGTAACCAAAAATTATCCATCACGGATTGAACCCATAAATCAGTAATACGATTTCCATAACAAGTCTTGGTATCATTGATGAGGAGATGAGTCTCTAATGAGAAGCGATGAATAAACGTTGACCAACATTTGGACCAAAAGCTTTCATTGATATCTACCTTGTAATTCGCATACCAATTAAAATTTTGAAATTCATAGCTGCATTCAATATACTTGGGAGCAATAAAACTATTATAAATGCTTAGATAATGAGTATTGAACAAGGTAATAATATCCGCAGGTGTAATAGGACATTTCTTCATACGAATAAATTGTTTCAATTGACTATCGAGATGACAAAAAGTGATACGTAGTTTAGCTACTAATTTTTGTTCGCAGAGATAATTATTCATGAATGGTTTTTCTTTTTGTGATTGGTATGTGTATGTTGGTAAAAAGTGGGTCTCATGGGTGTATCAATAGGTAGATCAATTCGTTTACTAATATACGATGCAATTAATTGATTGGCATATTCACCTACCGTCATAGTCGACCATGGTAACAAGGTATAAGCATTAATATCATGGGTTTTAATGTATTGAATGACAGTATCCTCTTGATCATTTTGATCCATTACCTTGTTTTAGAATTTTTTTTTCTTTTATTGGTCAAGTGCGATGGAACAAAAAAATTATCTCCGAGTTTGTTTTCATTAAAATAAAACAAGGTTTTTATCAATTATCACTTTTTATTTCGGATGGATATTACATTGATGAATGAACAAGAAGAAGAATTTAATTTTCAAAGAAAGGAACCCTTTGTATGGGATGATACAGAATTCAAGAGAAAGGGATGGTTAAAAGTTGAAAAAGAAACCGTAAAATGTTCTCCTACATCGAATGAAGACAAGATATGTTGTGTAGAGACGTGTGCGAATCTAGACATGTCTGTACAGGACATGGTACAACAAATAAGAGAAGCTAGGGAAGCAAGACATTGTTATTGGAATCGACAACATTATCATCCCATGCAAGATGCCGTATTATTTCAATCACAAGGTCATATGTATTATATTTATGGAAGTAGTCGCCATGTGATTTCCTTGACCAAGTTTATCGCTTGCTTTTTTCACGACTTTGATGCCTTGGAAGAATCGGAACGTATGGCCAATAGTAAGACATTCAAAGGCAAGAAGCATCAACCTAGCTATGCCTATCATGGTTGTGAATGTGCTGCAGATATACGATCCAAATGGGAAGAAGCAGCTTTTTTGGGGACTGAATTTCATCGCAATGTAGAATGGTTCTTGAATGGTATCCCATGGGAAGAACAAGAGATACATCCCAAGAATAAGGTATGTGTAGAACAATTCAAAAAAGTGTTTGAAGATAAAGAGTTTTGGGAATGGGACATGTTTTGGACGGAACAACCCTTGTGCTATCCTCCTGCCTTGTTAGCTGGATCACCTGATATTATTCTCAAGAGTAAAACTGATCCCATGGAACTAATCATCATTGATTTGAAAACATGTGAAAATTTGGATTATCAACAATCGTATGGTACAGTCAAGTATGGCTATGGTCCATGTTCTCATATAGCCGATACCAAGATCAATAAATATGGACTGCAACAAAGTGGTATCAAATGGATGTTGGAACAATATGGTTATCGTGTAAGACACATGTTTTTATTGAATACACATCGTCGTCATAAAAAGGCTCGCATCTTTGGAGTTCAAGATTTTACCTTGGAATTTGGTGAAATGATTGCTTATCGTCAACAATTATTAGATGCACGAGGCATTCCACGATACAAGGATATGATGATGACGACGACGACAACGACTACGACCACACTACCAAACCAAGATACAGACCTCACAGATTCAGTTCAAGAACCAATCCAAGAAACAGTCCAAGATACAGACATGATTCAAAAACCAGTCGAAGATTCAGACATGATTCAAGAAACAGTCACGATTCAAGTACCACTCCAAGAACCAGTCATGATTCTAGACGACTCGGATCAAATACCAGTCTTCGAAGAATCCCGGACTGACGTACCAGTCTTTGAAGAATCCATAACTGACATGGATGAAGAAGCTGAAGAAGCTGAAGAAGCTAAAGGAGCTAAAGGATCACAGAAAAACTCCAACATGCGACAGGATAGTTTGATAAGCATGCCTAGCCATTCAATTCCTGAGTGCATCAATTCGGCAGAGCTAAATGAAACAGTATTGATATTGTAACCTGTAGGATTCACTTTCCATCCCATCTTGGTCAACCATTCATCTTGCCATGTAGCCATGTATTCAGAGCAGCAAGCAAAATCAGTAATGGCCATTAAACCGTTTGGTGTAAGCGTATCCGCATCCTGAGTATCTCGTTTTGCATTGGCCAATAAAGATTGATATGTAATGTACGTCATGTCCAATTTGGATAATTCATGCTTGTATTGTAAGAGGGACATGGTAGGAGTAAAAGCCGGTGACCATAATTGGTATTCTTTCAAGGTTAAAGGATCATTAAATACATCCTTGGCAAATGTTTTAAACATGAAGAAATGATCATCATTCTTCTTTTGCTGCCTCTTTTTCCTTTCCTTGACTTGTTTCTGTTTCTTGGCTGGCGTAAAAACTCCTAAATCCAATTCTTCTTCTTCTTTTTTGGCTTCCGCCTTTGTTCCTGCTTTTCGTTTCGTCATGGGCCTGTTTCTTTTCCTTGTTGGTTTGGGTATGGGATCTTGACTTGCGGTTATACACGACGATGGATCATTATGCTTTGCGATTATACATGACGATGGATCATTGCGCTTTGCGGTTATACATGACGATGGATCATTACGCTTTGCGGTTATACATGGAGATGGATCATTACGCTTTGCGATTATAAACCTTGGTGGAGACAACATCAATGGTATCTTTTTTGAAATGGGTAATGGAGATGGTAACTACCAATTGTCCTTCCGCATTAACATAATGATCGGAGTTCATAATTCTTCCCTTGTCATGCATGAACCATCGTATTACAATATGTTGTTGATCATCCGTGATATAACATAGAGCATCACATTTGCCAAACTTTTTTTGATCGTCTGGGTGAGGGTTTACAGTCTTGTTACAAGGGAAAGAATTGGAATATTTGATGCGAGTAATACTCGGTTTGAAAATGGCAAAGAGTTTCAAGACATTATCATTAAGATAGATTTCTACCTTTTTGTTAAAGATAATGGTATTACCCTGTTGTGTAAGTTCTAGATTAAAATCTTCATCTGCAGAGGAAACACAATTGATTTCGAATGAACTACGGCCCATGGCACTCAAGAGAGGACTTAGATTAACATTTTTACTTTTATCCAAAGACCAACTCCCATTAAAACGATTCATTTTTTTTCCTCTTTTCTTTTTATTTATGTATCACACTCTTATTGCGTTGCGTTGAAATCTTTCAACACAAAATCAACCAATGCACGATTAATCTCATAATGGCGTTGTCGAATAGGTTTACATGTAAGAGAAGGGATGCTTGTTTTAGTTGCAAGTAGAGCCGTATGTTCCTCCTGGGTCAATTTGACTTCACATGTAATAGGTACTGTACCATCCAATGGTATATCGATACCATCTAATGGTATATCAATACTCACACGATACCATGTCTTGTGATAGGCAAACAATTTTTCTGGGTCGAATTCGTCATAATCCAATCGTTGAAAATGAGTAAGAATTGATTGTTTGGTGGTGTCGTCGGTTTGTAACAAACTGGTAATAGGATCCAAGATTTTGTGTTCAAAAACCGCATCAGTCATATCCACAAAGTATCCCAAGAACCACCATTGAGTCTTGGGCATACGATACTTGAGATATCTGAGGTAGAGCTTTTCTACTTTTAAAGCTTTTTTATGATTCTGAACTGTTTCTTGATCAGGATGAATGAAATCATACACACTAGTCTCAAAATCAGATCTATTGACATATGGTGAAAAAGCCAATACTACTTCTGTTGTTAATCTCTGAATATTGACATTTTCCAAATGAATATGTAAACGAAGAATGTTATCAATAGCTTCCATGGTTATTATTCTTTGTTTTTTTATTAAGAAATGGTTTTACACCGTCATATCACAAAACGCATCTGTATCCAACTCTTCAATCACCAAGGGTTCTTCCTGGGCTTCTTTTGTTTCTTTTGCTTCGGTTACTTCTTTGGCTTCTGTTACTTCTTGAGCTTCTTCAGCTTCTTGAGCTTCTTCGACTTCGTCTTCTTCTTCAGCTACTAGATCATCTTCATCAGCGTCCGTGACATGAATAGCTTCTTCAGCTTCTTCAGCTTCTTCATCATCATCGTCATCATCATCGACATCATCTTCATCCGTCACGTCATCGGTCACATCATGTTCTTCTTGACTTTCTTCTTCAGCTTCTTCTTCCTCATCATACGTGTCAAGTTTGGATCTCAGAGCTTCATAAGTAGGATCAGGTTGGGTATCGGTAAGGAAAGGGTGGCACAGGGCAGCTTTGGCCGTGGTACGATTTTCAGGCAAAGTAGCTAAGAGACCCATGGTGAAATGAATTTCAGGGACAGATTTATCTTTTTTCTTGCGTTGAATCTTTTGGTACCATGTCTTGATGGTCTTGGGAGTGGGTGATTCATTTGTTTCATTCAAGAGCATCCACATCATGACACCACACGCATATTCGTCAACCAATTCGGTATACGCTGGTACACTGGGATGTTGTTCATTCCACTCTTTGGATCCAAAATATTCCATGGCCTTGGCTTTTTCAGGGGCATCAAAGTCATCACGTCCAGTACGTACATAGAAGCCTTGTTCACGAATAGGTGCAGCTAGATCAAAATCAATAATGGTCAATTCTTCAGCTATAGGATCCCATACGACATTATCAAAACATAAATCACGATGAGCTATTCCCTTTTCATGGATGGCTGCTACCGCCTCCAGTAATTGTTTCATAAACACACTAATCAAGTACAAGTTTCCATTAATGGCAGTCACGGCCTCTACGCCACGATAAAACAAGGCGGTGTAAGCAAAATATTCGGGATCGGTAAACGTAATCAAACCACCCATTTGCATGACATGTGGCACATCGACCAACTTGGACAAAATTTGTACTTCACGAGGAACAGCATACTTTTCATCTCCTGCGGTGACAGATAATAATTGATTATGACCCACTACCAAGACTTGTTTGTAATCATCACCCAAATAAACTTTTCGACCACTTCGATTAGCTATGCAGGCTATAGGAGTAAACGTATCATGATCAATGGAAAATACTAACGAGGACATGACGCCTGGCATACAACTAATACAGCCTTGATGTTCATCACCTTTGATTTCTTCTTCAAAATAAAAATCATGGAGATTCATACGATGAGATAATTCAGCCTCGGTCAAGTTTTCTGTAAGATCCAAGTCATAGAGTACATCATCAACCTCTATCTTTGCACCTCGAGGATTACTATCTTTTAACAATTCAATAACCTTGTTATGCCACTCCATCTACTTTCCTTGTTTTTTTTCTTTTTCATTTCGTGTATTGGCTTTCCTCATTATTGCGTCTGTATAGTCTTGGGAATATGAATTCGGAAACTAGTTTTCTTGGTATGAATTTGATGCGAGTCGTATTGTTTTCCTTCTTCTTCCTGATCTTGGTCATTACCTTCAGGTTCTAAATAATAATCACGGTCCATACGTAAATGAGCAAATTCAGGAGTATAGTGTGACGCCAAACGTTTCTTTTGATCCTTCATACGAGCTTTCTTCACTAGGGCTTGTTTATTCACATCGACAAAATTCTTTTGATTCCAAGCTCGCCACTTGGGATGACCTAGTTTAATATCTTTGCAACTCTTTCGATGACCAGCCCAAAAAATCCTGTATTGATCTTGCAAGGTATCGTGGCCACCAATATTATCAAAGACAAGACTATAACGACATCTCTCATTGGTCACAGGGTCACGTTTTCCTGTGACTTGATGTACCATTTCCACAAAGGCTTGTTTATCCTCGGGTTCTTCAATCAATTCACCATGAATTTGTTGCAAGGCAAACTTGTTTAAATGGTAGATAAAGATATAATCAGCATTACCACGAACGGAAGGTGGTAAATGTTTGACGTATTGGGTAGCAATGATAATGGCAATGTAGTAATGTCGACCATTGGAGAATAAATCTTCCATGAATTCGGCACGTCGAAAAGCTCTGGAACCTGTCACATCATCAAAAATAAATAAGAAATGATACTTTTCAGGTAATGGCTCCTGTCGTACCATTTCATATTCATCTGCCATACTTTGATTATAATCAATCATGGCTTTTAATCGTTCTACTCCATGTTTATCTGCTCCATACACGGTAGCTCGACTACCCAAACATTCAGCCCAACCATTTTGTGTCTTTTTATTACCAGCCCATACACATACCTTGTACTTGTTTAATTGTTTTGCTACCACCTTCATACCTGTACTTTTACCCGAGTTACGTTTTCCCATAAAGACAATAGCTGGGAATGGTGCTTCTTCTAGATTCAATTGAAAAGGTTGTAAATAAAAATCAGACATTTTTTTTGTTTCTTTGTTTTTATTTATTTAGTACCCAATTTGTATATGATATGAGGATTCAGAAATGCCAAGTCCATTAATGTCTTGAGTGGTGTGTCACGATCCAATATTTGGGTAGTTACAAAACGTGTGGGTTTGGTCAAGACAACTCGTTCTGCATTATGTGTTCCTGGAGCCAACGTCTTGGGATCGATACCGGAATGTACCCAAGGATCCACAACAAATTCAATGCACTTTTTCTTGTCTTTTTGATGACTACATTCTTCATACTTGGTAGAAAAGCAACGTAGACGAAGTTTGAGCGTCTTGCCTGAAAGCCACGAGCTGGATAACCTGCTGCACGAAGAGCGTCACTTTGCGCCAACCGCAGCTTTCGC
>JACCDN010353654.1_pt1 | contig 10307 bp, 7 predicted proteins | sample 7441691 | NCBI WGS metagenome assembly JACCDN01 (sample SAMN15323439, study PRJNA562643) | freshwater metagenome | isolation source: river surface water | place: USA:Blue River Watershed | collected 2017-08-16
CCAAAGAAATTGCTCTTATTTCAATTCCACGCGACCTTGGTGTTTCTATTCCTGGATATGGTTTACAAAAAATTAACCATGCCAATGCGTATGGTGAAGCCAAAAAACCAGATTGGGGTGCAGCCACAGCCACAGAAGTAGTTTCCAAAAATTTTAATATTGATATCCCCTATTACATTCGTTTAGATTTCAAAGCTTTTGAAGAAATTATTGATGAACTTGGTGGAGTAAAAGTAACAGTAGACAAAACTTTTACTGATGCTGAATTCCCAGCTGCACATGATGAATACAAATCGGTTTCCTTTGCAGCTGGTGAACAAACCATGGATGGTGAAACTGCTCTTACTTTTGCGCGTTCACGCCATGGAAATAATGGCGAAGGCTCAGACTTTGCTCGCGCCCGCCGTCAACAAAAAATCTTAGCCGCGCTCAAAGAGCAAATTACTGATATTAGTGTTTTAGCTAATCCAATCAAAGTCACTAGTATTTTAAATGACTTAGAAAATCATTTAACCACTAACATGGAATTTGATGAATTAGTATCTTTGGCCAAATTAGCCAAAAGCACTGACACCAATAATACTAAATCATTGGTCCTTGATTCTAGTGCTAACGGCTTTTTACGAAATTATTTTTCTGAAGGCGGGGCATTTATGCTTACCCCAAAAACAGGCAATTTCCTAGCTATAAATAGTGCTATTAATTCTGTGTTTAGTACATCAACCACGTCACTAGGCAACGTAGCCACTACCTCAGAAAATACCAGTGAAAACAAAACCGTTACCTTAATACCAAAAAACAGCAAAACTCCAGCCGCGCCAAATATTGAAATTCAAAATGGTACTTGGAACGCAGGATTAGCTGCCCGCGTACGCCGTCGCTTAGAATTCCGCGATTTAATGATTACCACTATTGGTAATTACACCAACAAACCACTTAGTCAAAGTAAAATTTACGCTGATAAAAACGCACCACAACACTTAGTTGATACTTTGGTAGATGAGCTTAAAATTCCATCCACTGGAGCTTTACCAAAAGATATTCCTTATAGCACTTCCACTAATATTCTTATTATTTTAGGTGATGATTTTATAGATTAATATGGCCAGCCCTACTACACCCACAACTCGTCGCCTCCCCACTGCTGTGATTATCGGTCGCGCCAATGTTGGTAAATCTAGTTTGTTTAATAAACTGATTGAAGACAAAAAAGCTTTGGTTTCAGATATTGCCGGCACCACTCGCACCAACAATGAAGGTGAGATTTTATGGCGCGGAAAAAATGTACGAATTATTGATACAGGCGGTCCAGATAATACAGAAAACGAACGTTTTACTGATGAAATTATTCGTCAATCAGAACATGCCGTGGCCGAAGCTGATGCAATTATTTTTGTAGCCGATAGTCGCACTGGTATTTTACCGCAAGAACGATTGCTTATTAAAAAACTTCGTGAAAATCCAGCGAGTAAAAATATCCCAATTATTTTTGTGGCTAGTAAATGTGATAAACCAAAACAAGATGGTGACATCACTGGAAAATCTTGGCTCAGTTTAGGTCTGGGTGCGCCACATCCAGTGTCAGCTGCCAGTGGCCGTGGTATTGGCGATTTCCTAGATGTTCTCTACACCATGGTTTCCAAAAATTCTAATCGTCCAAAAGTTGTAGCCAAAGAACCAAAAAAACGTCCAGTACGCGTCAGTATTATTGGTAAACCAAATGTTGGTAAATCCTCTCTTTTCAATAAATTAATTGGAGAAGAAAAAGTTATTGTTAGTGATATTGCTCACACTACTCGCGAACCTTTTGACACTACTCTAGTTTATGAAGAAGATGGAAAAAAACATACCATTACTTTTGTAGATACAGCTGGTATTCGCCGTAAAGCCAAAGTAGAAGGCGACCTGGAACGCCAAGGCGTGGCTAAAAGTATTGAAATGATTGGTAAATCTGACATCGTACTTTTGGTAATTGATGGCAATGAACCAATTTCTACGCAAGATTTGCAACTTGGCGGTTTACTTGAACAACATAGTCGCAGTACTATTATTGTGCTCAACAAATGGGACCTAACTGATGACTCAAGCGATACACATCGCCAAGAAGTTAAAGAAAAAATCTACAAACATTTCCCTCACCTTAAATACGCGCCAATTGTATTTGTCAGTGGTAAAACTGGATTCCGCGTTCATCAAATTTTCCCGCTTATCTTACAAGTGGAAAAAGCGCGCGCCACAGAAGTTCCTACTCGCGAACTAGATGATTTCTTACACGAAGTAGTACGCGAACATCGTCCAGCTCGTGGCAAAGGCACACGTCACCCAGGTCTGGTTGGTATTCGTCAACTTGGCGCATCACCTCCAGTCTTTGAATTGTTCATTAAGTACCGCACTTCCCTTCACCTTTCTTACGTACACTTTTTGGAAAATAAATTACGGGAACGTTTCAATTTCTTTGGCACACCAATTGTAATCAAACTCACCAAAATGAAACGATAATATGAAATTAGTTGTTGGACTTGGAAATCCAGGAAAGCAATATGCCAAAACTCGGCATAATGTTGGGTTTATGGTGCTTGATGAATTCCAAGAATCTACCACCAAAGAATATAATTGGACCAAGTGGGAAGTGAGTAAAAAATGCAATGCGGAAATTTCCCAAGGAACTAAAGATGGAAATAAAATAATCTTACTGAAACCACTCACTTACATGAATGATTCAGGCGTGCCAACGCAATTGGCTATAAACTTTTATAAACTAAAACCCACAGATTTAATCGTTGTTCATGATGATAAAGACATTACGCTAGGTGAAATGAAAACCCAAACTGATCGCGGACATGCTGGACATAATGGCGTGCGTTCAATTGTAGAATGTTTAAGCACACAAAATTTTACCCGGTTGCGCATTGGCATTGCTAGTAGTGATACTAAACGCATGGATGATATTCCAGAATTTGTTCTTGGAAAATTTGGTCTTTTTGAAAAAAGCACTCTCAAAAAATCTTTACAGTCAGCCATTGTTGAACTGTCCAAACTCCTCTAACCCCGTCTAGTCAATTTATTAAAAAACCTTTCAACTGGTTTTTTTATTGTTTAAATTTTATGTCTCCAGAACAATTATTCGCCTTTTGGCCCAAAGCCACCTTTGCTCATTATCGACAACTAATCACATTCTTCGGTAATCTTGAGGATGCTTTCAATGCTTCAGAAAAACAATTATTAGAATTAAAATGGCAGGGTAAAGTTTTACCCAGTTTTTTAGAGTGGCGGAAAGACGCAAAACTAATTGCTGAAAAATGGCAGAAAAAATTTGAGCAAGAGAATATTTCATTTGTTGTGTATGGCGAAGAACATTATCCCACAAAGATATTTAGTGAAGACGTATTTGATCCACCCTATGCCTTATTCATTCGTGGAAACGCACATTTCATATCATCAGCACTCGCCGTAGTCGGTAGCCGTAAATGCACACCTTACGGATTAAGTGCAGTAAAAGAATTGGTATCAGAAATAGCAAAAAATGGCGTGAGTATTATTTCAGGTTTAGCCAAAGGAATTGATAGCGCAGCGCACAGAACAGCGCTTGATGTTGGTGGATACACCATTGCAGTTTTAGGTCATGGTTTAGATTGGTCTGATTTTGGTTTAGAAGAAAGTAGAATAAAATTAGGAAAAGAAATAATTCAATCAGGTGGTGCAATTATTTCAGAGTATTTACCAGGAACACTAGGCACCAATTATACTTTTCCAGAACGCAACCGCATTATCGCGGGATTATCAAAAGGCACTCTATTAGTCGAAGGAAAAATGGGTTCAGGCGCGCTCATTACCATGCAATGCGCTCGTGATTATCACCGAGAAATTATGGTGGTCCCGCACAATATATTTTCCACTACAGGAGAAGGTGCAATAGACCAACTAAAACAAGGTGCGCATCCGGTTACTAAACCAAGCGATATTTTTGAAATCTTAAAAATTAATTCCAAAAAGCAAAGGCAGCTCAAAATAAATGCCAATCCAAAGGAAAGTGCCATTACTAAGACTCTACAAATTGAACCCCAAGGACGCGATAGCCTGGCCCGAGAACTCAATCTTTCCCCTGCTTACCTAGGAGCCATTCTCACTACCATGGAACTTTCTGGCCTCATTGAGGTCAAAAACGGCCTTTATTACGCTTTATAAGTGCTTAAATAGGCCAAATTTAGCCCAGATTGACAAAACCACCTCTCTCGGTTATGCTGTTAACTTATGAAAACCCTTGTCATCGTGGAGTCTCCAGCCAAAGCCAAAACCATTGCCAAATTCCTAGGGCGTGGTTTTAGCGTGGAATCTTCCTATGGCCACATCCGCGACCTACCTAAGAGCAAAATGGGCATTGATATTGAACATGGTACTTTTTTACCTGATTATTTGATTCCAAAAGAAAAAGCAGCCCAAGTAAAAAAATTAAAAGACTTGGCCAAAAAAGCTGATAAAATCATTTTCGCAACTGATGAAGATCGAGAAGGAGAAGCCATCTCTTGGCATCTTGCCGAAACCTTGGGAGTAAAACCAGCCGAAGCTGACCGGATTGTGTTCCATGAGATTACCAAAAGCGCCATTGAAAAAGCTCTGGAAAATCCTCGCCATATTGATCAAAAATTAGTTGATGCCCAACAAGCACGTCGTGTTCTTGACCGTTTAGTTGGTTATGAACTTTCCCCATTTTTATGGAAAAAAGTCGTGCGCGGTTTATCAGCCGGCCGGGTACAATCAGTCGCTGTCCGCCTCGTGGTTGAACGCGAACGCGAAATTTTAGCTTTTAAACCAGAAGAATATTGGACCATTGATGGTCAGTTTGCGATTGCTAAACACCCCGCCATTCCCGCTAGTTTAGTAGCAGTTGATGGCAAAAAATTACAGAAAATTTCTATTACTTCACAAGCTGAAGCCGAAAAAATTTATGAAGGTGCCAAAGCCGCTTCATACGCGGTCAGTGACGTTACCAAAAAAGAAGCTTCACGCGTTCCCCCACCACCATTCACTACTTCTACTTTGCAACAAACTGCCAACCAACGTCTTGGCTATTCAGCTAAACAAATTATGCGTTTGGCCCAGCAATTATATGAAGGTGTCAGTATTGGTGCCGAAGGTTCAGTTGGTCTTATTACTTACATGCGTACCGATTCGGTAAACTTATCCGAAAAATTTACCACTGATGCCAATGATTTTGTTCATAAAAATTTTGGTAAAGAATTTGCACTCACTAAACCACGTTCCTACACCACCAAGTCTAAAGGTGCGCAAGAAGCTCATGAAGCCATTCGTCCTACAGAAGCCATGCGTACTCCAGATTCAATTGCTGGTTATTTGGATCCACAACAGTTAAAACTCTATACTTTAATTTGGCAACGCGCCGTGGCCACGCAAATGGCCGCAGCCAAACTGGATCGCACCACCATTGAACTCACTGGCGGCGTTTACACCTTCCGCGCCACCGGTCAAACAGTTATTTTCCCAGGCTGGTTAAAATTGTATCCAGACATGGGTAAAGAAACCATTTTACCCGAAGTAAAGGTAGCTGATCCAGCGATTTGTGAAGAACTAAAAAAAGAACAGCACTTTACCGAACCACCCGCTCGTTATTCTGATGCAACTTTGGTTAAAGCCATGGAAGAATTTGGCATTGGTCGTCCGTCTACATACGCACCAACCATTGCCACTATTGAAGATCGTGGGTATGTGGTGCGCGATGAACACAAGCGCTTTGGCCCAAGCGATATTGCCCTTGTAGTAAATGATTTACTGGTTGAACATTTTGCCGATATTGTTGACTATCAATTCACGGCCAAAATGGAAGAAAACTTAGATGAAATTGCACTTGGCACCAAAGATTGGCAGCCAATTATTGCCACCTTTTATGAACCTTTCCACGCCAATTTGGTTACCAAAACCGAGACTCTCGTAAAAAAAGATATTGTTGAAGAAAAGAGTGATGAAAAATGTCCTAAATGTACTGAAGCCATGGTTATTAAAATTGGACGCTTTGGAAAATTCCTCGCTTGTTCCAATTATCCAGAATGTAAAACCACCAAACCAATTCCTGGTTCAGTAGAAGAAGCTGAACAAGCCGCAGCCGTAACTGATGAAAAATGTGAAAAATGTGGCAAACCCATGGTTACCAAACGCGGCCGTTTTGGTACTTTCCTAGGTTGTAGCGGTTATCCAGATTGTAAAAATATTAAAAAAGTCGAAAAGAAAACTGGCGTGAAATGTAACCTATGTGCCGACGGCGAGTTTGTGGCCAAAAAAGGTAAGCGTGGCGTGTTCTACGGATGTAACAAATATCCTGATTGTAAAAATATTTTACCAACCAAACCAACTGGTGAAATGTGTCCTGATTGTAAAGCACCGCTCGTCTTCGGTGCCAAAGGCATGGTAAAATGTGCAGCCAAAGGTTGTGGCTTTAAACGCGAAGCCGCAGAAACTGAAAACGAAAATTAAATTGCTGTTGTAAAAAAATTTGTAATTGACTCAGAGTTTTTTTTGCGCTATCATAAATATACTATGAATAATCTCCAATCAATCACTCCAACCTCACAATACCTAATCCCAACTGTAATTGAAAAAAGTGCAGGTGGTGAACGCGCCTATGATATTTATTCCCGTCTTTTAATTGACCGGATTATTTTTCTTGGTACAGAAATTAATGATCAGGTGGCCAATGCGATTATTGCTCAACTTTTATTCCTAGACAATCAAGACCCAGATAAAGATATTAAATTATATATCAACTCCCCTGGTGGCTCTGTAACCGCAGGTCTCGCCATTTACGACACCATGAATTTTATTAAATCTGATGTGTCCACAATTTGCGTGGGCATGGCTGCTAGCATGGGTTCAGTACTACTTGCAGCTGGTGCCAAAGGTAAGCGTTTTGCACTTCCAAATAGTGAAGTCATGATTCACCAAGTGTTAGGTGGAGCCCAAGGTCAAGCAAGTGATATCAAAATTCACGCCGAACGGATTCTCAAAACCAAAGATCAATTAAATAAAATTCTTTCAGAACGCACTGGTCAACCAATGTCTAAAATTGAAAACGATACAGACCGCGACAATTTTATGGATGCTGAGCAGGCCAAAGCCTACGGGTTAATTGACGCGGTAATACAATAATTATTTATAAAAACAAAACACCCCCGAAAAAAATCGGAGGTGTTTTTAATTGTAGGATCAACCTACCCGTACCCAAGAAGGTGTGTCCTAGGCAAAGACGAGCCGAAGCCTGTACTTCCCTATAACACACCCCCATGCTTGTCGTGGATACAGGGTAATACATATTTGTCCACAAAGTGGTTAACAAATATCCATGTACTCTATACCCACCTAGAGGATGCAGAACTCTGCGTAATACAACCACGAGGGCTAATCACGAAGAATTCTATTTCCTTTAATGTGAGTTGGTAGCGCGGGGCAAGACTAGCAAATCATTCGAGCTTGATTTAACCCGAGGATTATGTGCTGCTTGCCCACGCGCCTGTGGTACGGGACTCGATCCACGCACCTGGCTTTGGTCAACTATTAACCACAACCAGCTACGAAGTGAACTGAGAATAATATCACAAAAAGCTCCACCTGTCAAGGATGGAGCTGGGGAAAAGCCTTATTTTTGGCTAATTTAAGCTATTTTTACCACTTTATCGCACTACCAAATCATCAGAAGGATTAAAGACTGGGGTTGCACCAGGGTCATTAATAGGTACTGAATCACTAGGGTTTTCTGTAGAGCCCCCAGGTGTTTGTTCATCAGGCTTATTTGGGTCACGACCCACATAACAGGTGGCTGGAACAGCCCGATAATTACTTTTAAACTCTTTTACTTCCTTAGTACCATCTGGCCAAGTGCGGATATAATTGAATGAAGCCACGGCACCTGGATGTGCTGCCTGGCATTCTTTTTTACCTGGAGCCAAATCACTGGTTTCAATGGTTTGCGCAGAACCAGCAGGAATATACTGCAGCATTTTTGGTGGAGTATAAGTACCCTTTCGTCCATCACTAGTGCCCCAAAGATAGAATAACATTTCACCAGTCGCGGTATTCATTTCCGCGGAAATAAGCACATGATGCTTAGTGTCATTTCTGAATTTAAAATCCGGATTTGGCTCAAAAATAGTAGCATCAGTCCCAGGATTACCATTGCTTGGGTCATTATAATATGGAATCCACAAACCATGATTAGTACGTGCTGTTACTAACAAACCTGAATTCATGACTGCGCGGAACATAGTTGTTCCCACTTGGCACAATCCTCCAGCAACAGCCGGTGTAATCCGGTTTCCTAAAATTACTAATTCAGATAAATACCCATCTTCTAAAGTAAATGGCATTAGGGTTTGAACCAGAGAAAATTCTTCACCTGGTTTAATAATGTATCCATGCAATTTATCATTCACTGCATGTTTAAGGTTTAAAATACGATTGCGCGGACTACCGGCAAAACTTGACCAACCATGTCCAAGCACTTCTTTGATTCCTAAATCATTACTATCTTCAGTTTTAATGTTTGGTTCAACAGTGGCAATAACAAGTGGTGTCGAGGTACTATTTTTTCCTTGAAGACGATTATTAAATACATCTTCAATTCCTTTTTCTGTAGCCGCCAAATCTACGGTTACACCTGGTTGTCCTCCCACAAATTTAGTTGCTTTAGTTTTACTCGCATTCAAAGTAAAGACTGCGTCTTTGGCCGGCTTATCAACTACTTTTTTAATAGTTGTTGATACATAATCAGACACAGCTTCAGTTTTAATTGCTAAATATACATCTCCGCCAAGTGCAGATTCATTGCGTTTTACTTCTGACCAATCTGCTAATTGCTGTTTGGAAATTGACCATTGATGTGAGCGTTTATTATGAGCATCATAATAAGTTAACACAATTGGACTCGAAAAAATTGGGGCAGTACTAGAAGCAATGGTTTGTACGTCTGATTCAGATATTTCTGGATTATCCACGGTACTGCGCAATTCTACCACTGGCGCTTCTGCTCCCTGCCATGATTGTAAAATGTTCTTTCCTAAATCAGTATAATCAAACACTACACCCGGACTAGAGGTAGTAATAGTATATTTAAATGGCGTAATAGAACTAATCTTTAAATTAGCATTTTGCGCAGGCTGTTCAAATTGCGCCACATTATTTTTTACCAGAACTTCAGCTTGTTCAGCACTAAAAACAATGGCTGGTAATTTTAGTTTAACTTGACCAGTCATTCCACCAAGAACTTTGACACCGCGCACTAATATATTTCCTTGTTTACCAAAGTTTAAAATTTCATTACTTGCTTCTAGTGGATTAAACACTTGTTCAACAGGAATTTGCACCAACTCTTCACCCTGACCACGATCCAATTTTACGGAAATTCCTTTTTCAGCCAAAGTTTTGGCTAATTTTTCCATTTCACTATTCAATTCTGCAGGATTTTTTCCACCCACTTCTACATTACCCACTTTTAGTGAAGGTACTGAACGCCCATCGTATCTGGCACCAGCATAAGCCACACCAGCGAGTAGAACAAATACTATGGCTAAAGAAATTGCACTAATCTTAATTGTCTGATTCATATAAGTTGTTTCTGGTGTGGACTCAGTTTTCTTTCCTTTAACTTTCGCCTTCACTTCTTCAGCCATATTATTCTTCAATAATTTTTACTGGAATCTTAGTATTAGTAATCCGCTTAGGTACAGTAATTGTAAGAATACCATTTTTATATTCTGCTCTTGCTTGCTCAGATTTTACTTCAGTAGGCAAAACAACAGTACGAGAAAATGGACCCCAAAAACACTCTTCATGAATGTAATTGGCCCCACTTGGGACAATAGGCACCTTTCTCTGTCCTCGAATAGTAATAATATCATGGTGAGTAAAAATTTCAATGGCTTCATAATCAGCTCCGGCCACTGGAGCAACCACAATAATTTCCTTGTCGGTTTCCAAAACATCTACAGAGAGCTTGCCTTCTGGTTGATGGGCCGACCAATCATCGCCTGTCGGGAAGCTATTTTTTTTACTAAGCTCAGCCATATTTGACCAGTATACCAGGAATAAAAATCGCCAACAAGGAGGTATTGCGAATTTTCTAGAGGCCTGCTATAATCCTCATGCTTATTCCTGAAATCAGAGAATGTAGTAGATCAAAAAATGAGTCCCTCATTAGGGAGAGATGGCTGAGTGGTCGATAGCAGCAGTTTACTAAACTGCAGTCTGCGCAAGCGGACCGGGGGTTCGAATCCCTCTCTCTCCGCTCAAGGTAAAGCATGGAG
>JACCDN010615595.1_pt1 | contig 10307 bp, 11 predicted proteins | sample 7441691 | NCBI WGS metagenome assembly JACCDN01 (sample SAMN15323439, study PRJNA562643) | freshwater metagenome | isolation source: river surface water | place: USA:Blue River Watershed | collected 2017-08-16
GCTCAACAGGCACACAGACCCTTACAGACCACTTTGAGGAGTGGTTTTCAGAGATCAGACCAGACAGAGTTAGCCAAACCCTAAGACTCAAATACAAGCAACACTTCTACAACCACATCCTTCCAACCTTGGGTAAAACCAGACTTCCTGACCTTGGCTACCAGGAACTTCAACGCCTCTTCTATGAAACCCTTCCAGCCAAAAGGAAGGTAAAAGCAGGGGTAGAAACCAATGAACCCCTTCTTGGAACTAACGCAATCCTGAACATCTATAGGACTTTGAATGTCTGCCTTCATGTAGCAGTCAAGAAGGGGAAGATCCCAAGGAATCCTCTATCCCTGGTTGATACCCCTGAATACCAACCACCCAAAGAGAACATCCCTCAAATGGTTCATTTGGTAGACCACATCTTCCAAAAGATGAACGAGAACGAAGACCCTCTCTTTGATCACTTCCTCCTGGCATTGCTTGGACTCCGACGGGGAGAACGCTTAGGACTGACCTTCTCCAGCCTTGCCCTCACAGGAGCAAACCCAAAGATCACCATCCAAAACCAACTAACCAGGATCTCTGGCAGGGGATTGGTTTTGAAGCCAGCAACCAAGAGCGGTAAAGACAGAACTGTCACCCTTCAAGAACCTTGGTTGTCTTCGCTGATCAGGATGAAAGAACTTAGAAAACAGCAGAAACGCCTTCCTGACTTCAACCCTGAACCTCAGTTCGCAGATCTTGTCTTCCTAAAAGACAATGGCAAACCCTATGACCTAAACGAAGACAATGAACTTTGGAAAAAGGTCAATCAGATCTACAACGCCAAGCAACCAGCAATCAGAGGACACGCAGTTCGCCATGTAGCAGCAACAAAGATGGCTGACGCTGGAGTTACAAGGGATGTAGCAATGGCAATCCTTGGGCATGAGTCCGAATCCATCTCCTTCTACTACGGTCGCATGGGAGCGATCGGACAGAAAGTCCAGGTAGAGAAGTTTGGATCTGAAATCGCAAGGAAAATCCGTTCCAAGAAATAAAAGTTCCTACGAATGAACAAGACAGCGTTTGATTCCATGTCTTCAAAATGACTGTCTATCTTTATAGACATTTCAGTGGATCAGTAAGCATTTCAAATCAATCATTTTCTGAATTTCTTTTGAGGATGGATGATTAAAGCAATAGTGAGAATCTCTCACAGAGGTAGTGAGCACAAAAGACTTTCTCTATTTACTTATGCTCGGAACGAGCAACAACTAATCAGGAAATAAGAAACCAAGAAGTAGAGATTCTCTTGATTAGAAAATCAGAAGTAATAATCCCTCGCAGAGGGATAGTTATTTCTTTGTTCTACTTCTTGGTTATTGCTTATGTTCTTTCTTAGTTACTGTTTCCTGAAGGAATCACTTCATACCCTCGGCAAAAGCAATACCTTCCTCTGGGGAATCAGCAAATTCCAGGAGGGAATCAATAGGTTTGCCCTTGGCATCCCACCTGCTAACAATCTCCCAAAAGACATCTTCAGCATTTCGGTTACTTGGATGCCATTTCGCCCAGCAGCGATCCTCATACTGCGGATCATCCTGACCGTAAAGGACAGTAATCTGGCAAGATTTCCTTCTACCTCGGTAGAGGACTTTGATCCATCCAAGTTCTTCCAGACGATCCCTAACTTTTGTGTAGGTCGCAACTCCCATTGAGTTCAAAGCACAAATCTTCCGCTGGCTGTAAAAAGATGGTTTCTTCTTGCTCCAATTGAAAGTTGTGGCGTAAAAATACAGCAGCAGTTTTTCTTTAGAACCAAGTTTGGCGTTCTGAATGGCAGCTAAGTATTTGTATTGCGTTGTAACTTCCATGTTCTCCTCATGTTTGTTTATTTAGTTTTTGAAACTTGCCCAAAAACGACAAAAACCCCAAGAAATGCCACCTATTGGCTGGTTCTTAGGGTTGAAGGATTTTCCTTCAACTACATTTTCCCACCACCCTCCGACATTTATTTTTTGTAAAAAACGGTGGGACAATTGATGTATGGAAAGAAGAAAAAATGACACTAACGGAAGGTATTGAAAACCAACTAACAGAATCAGAGATTGATTGGAACCAGGTTCCTGAGAATTTCTGGCCAGGCTATGAGTTTCCACTTGCTTGTAGACCGCTAAAAATAGAGGATGCTCAACACCTCTTCCCTGTAATGAAGCGAAGTGCGAAGATGCTCAAGGGATACATTGGTTGGGCAAAATACGCTCCATCTTGGGACTACAAAACGGTTGTTTCGTTTGTAAATGACCACATCAACGATGAGTTCCCTCGCTTTCACCTAATCTTCACGATAGGGAGGGAAGTAGTTGGGTTCGGTTCGCTTGCTCCAATGGCAAACCCAAGAGATGTTCAGGTCGCTTTGTGGGTTGGGTTAGGTCACCAAGGCAAAGGAATTGGTTCCTGGATTGTGAATGTGCTTGAGTTCTACGCCTTCAATGTCTTTGGCTATGACCATGTTTTCTACAACCATGACTCAAGCAATAGATCTTCAGGTAAGTTGCCTCAAAAACTTGGATACAAATTTGAGGGAACTTTTGATGAAGAGAAACACGCAGAGAAGGAAACTGGACTCTGGTTTTCTTGGGTGAAACCAAGGCCACAAGGTTTGCCGCTGGGGGTAATTGATACAGGCGATTGGGGCAACTGGCCTGAAACTAAGTTCCCATGGAAATGTTTGCTTTAGCCTCGGCTTTTTTGATGAGTGCCTCAATTTGAGCAATGACCACTTCATTTGTGATGCCGTCAAGAGTAAAAGTTTCTGACCACCCAGCCATGATGCCCATCTCTTCTGATCCTAAATAGGCAGGCAAGCCAAGATCTTTTCGTAGCCACTGGAAAAACATTTGTTCTGCTGTCTGAACAACTAAACCTGGATTTGATTCGTAGGTAGTCACGACATGCCAACCCATTTTCTTGAAGCCTGCCAAGCGATCTGTTCTGGCGTCACTATTTGTGATTCCAACTTTTCTTGCCAACATTTTGTCATGTTGGATGAAGTAAAGGATCGCTGGTCTTGTGCTGTCGAATCCAGTCGGAGAACACGCTGGACAACCAGAACCCCTAAGCCTTGAATTTCCGTTTGCCTGCCATTCGTGACCTTTATCGCAAACCCACCAGAACTTTTTGGCTGTGCCTGTAATCACATCTGTAGGGAGCAAAGGCAAATTTCGAAACGGATGCCATTGCTTGGCAAGGGCGGGGTGTGTAGTAGCCAAGTCGTTGACCCCTAATGTCAACTGTCTATTCACGCAAACGGCACAACCCTGACCCTTGGAGCGATTGTGCGGTGATGCCTTCCATTCATGACCTTTGTCACAGACCCACCAGATCTGTTTATTTGAACCAAGTGAAACTTGCGATGGAAGCAATGGGGCGTTTTTTTCATAGTCCCATTCCGTGACTAAAGCAGGTGCTTTGGTTTGTAGATCGTTGAACCCATCAATGACCAAAGTGTTGGAACAATAAGGGCAATTTCTGCCGATTTGCCTTGATCCGATTACCGCTTGCCACTGATGGTGGTTGTCACAGATCCACCACGCCTTCTGTTTAGATCCAGCAGCAACTTCGCTCAACGGAGTTTTGTTTAGAGTGGGATGCCATTGAGCGGCTAACGAAGGATTGACATCAACTAAAAGGTTGGAACCTTTGTAGACATAAGTCACAGGACACTTTGGGCAACCTCTTCCAGTTTTTCTGTCAGAGATGGTTGCTGTCCATTCGTGACCGTTCTGACACTGCCACCAGAACTTCTCTTTGCCACCAGCGACATAGTCACTTGGTTTTGCTTTGCCATTTTTTGTTGGATGCCATTCCTTAGCCAGGTTGGGGTTGGTGGTAGCCAAATCATTTACACCCTTTGAAACTTTTTGCCCTGAGCAGACTGGACAGCCTTTGCCGCTAACTCTGTCTGCTCCAGTTGCTTGCCAATCATGGCCTTTTGAACATTGCCACCAAAATTTCGAGAGTGAACCTGCGAAAACGCTATCTGCTCGCAGTGGAAGGTTCTTAGTCGAATGCCATTGTGACGCAAGTAGTGAGTTGGTCGTGGCTAAGTCGTTTTGACCTCGCACCAATGTCTTGTTTGAGCAAACAGGGCATCCTGAACTCCGAAGCCGTGAGGCAATCACGGATTCCCACTCATGCCCTTTTTTACATAGCCACCAGGCTTTTCTATTTGAACCAGGTGAAATACCAGACGGGAGGAGATCGCCATTCCTTGAAGGATGCCATTCACTCGCCAATTTGGGTTGTAGGGATTCCAGGTCGTTGATCCCAGCAACAATTTGCTTATTAGAGCAGATCGGGCAACCACGCCCTGCTTTCTTGTGACTTGGACTGTCTTGGTAACTGTGTCCCTTTTCGCAGATCCACCAACGCTTCTGCCCAGAACCTGAGGTCACATTTTCAGGTTTGACGGAGTCATTGAGCGTGGGATGCCATTGCTTCAATAAATCAGGCAACGAGGCAATGGTGGGTTTCCCCTTCTTCTCATTGATCCCCATAAATCGAATCTATCAAAGAGGCTGAAAGTAGACTTGACTAAAGAAGAAGAGGGGGCGAAGTGAAGAAACTTCTTACCGCAGCGGTTATTGGAATTTCCTTGTTTGGAATTAGCGGATGTTCATCTCAAACTGCGGCAACTCACACACCAACTCTTCAGGAAACCTACCTTGATGAAGTAGCCAAGTCAGATCCATCACACTTTGCTAATGATCAAGCGGCACTGTCATACCTCAAGCAGTTTTGTGAGATTCGCCTTAGCGGTGGAATTTCGAACATGGACTCAATTGAAACAATCGCCAATAAATACTGTGATTCTGATCTTGCCAAGGAATTAGGGGTGAAAACTGCCCCTACTCCAGAAGTTGCCTTTGATGAGAAGGCATTCATTGCGAAGGCAAAAAAGTTAGACCCAGAACTTTTCAAAGTATTGGATGATGGATCGTTCATTGAACCCGTAGCACTTGCCAATCAGATCTGCTCGCAGTCTGCTTCTGACCTTCAAACAATGAAAACCAACCTGGCGGGGTATTGGAATAGTAGTTTCCAGAAGTTCGCTGTCCAAACTGTCTGCCCTTCCAAAATGCCATAGATAGGAATTCACCATGATGAGAAAAATGATTTCAGTAGCAAGCGTCTTTTTGTCGTTATCACTGACTTTGACTGCTTATCCAGCAACCGCTTCGCCACTAATCCTTGAGAAGAAGTTCACCAACTGTGCCGCACTCAACAAGGTTTATCCAGGAGGAGTGGCTAAGTCTGCTAAGTGGGTAAATAAGGGTGGCAAGATCAAAAACAAGCCAACTGTGAATGCCAAGGTTTACAACGAGAATGTGGGCAAAGACAGGGATAAAGATGGGATTGCTTGCGAGAACTGAACAATCGCAAGCCGAAAGGATAAGTTCAAATGAATTCAAAGAATTGGTATTTCCTCGGCTTCGGCAGCATGGTCGCTTGGGTTTTCTTCCTTAGCCAAACGTTTTGTGGCATCTACGGCAGTCCAGTTTCTGGCTTTGATTTGCTTCTCAATCTGATCTTGGAAGGTGGTTCGTATTTGTCGGCTGAGGACTACGCCTTGAGAAACGTCATTCAGGCTGTTGTAGTGACTGCTATGTTCCTTGGTCTCTCTTACACGTCATTCCGAAAGGGAAAGAATCTGGAACGAGAATCTCGCAGCGGCGAGTAAAGGAAACGATCGTTTCTGGACACTTCCAGGATCTGAGTCAAAACCCCTACAAATCCGCTGTATAACTTTCTCATAACTCGTGTCCGAAATCTATGTAAAATGTGCACCGTTTGTTTTACACTTAGGGCATGACGATAAAACGCATTGGATACGGTCGAATCTCTACCGCTGATCAGAACGCTTCTTCTCAGGAAGATGCTTTGAAGAACGCAGGGGTAGACCAGATGTTTATTGATACCTTCACTGGAACTAAGTCCTCACGCCCTCAGTTGGATCGCATGAAAGAGCAACTACGCTCAGGTGACACAATCGTGATCACACGCTTGGATCGTTTGGGTCGTTCTACCAAGGATCTTCTAAACCTCGTTAGCGAACTTGATGACTTAGGCGTGAACCTCCAGGTTCTTGAACAGAACATCAATACCTCAACTCCTGATGGCAAGTTGTTCTTCACCATGATTGCCGCATTTGCTGAGTTTGAGCGAGAGATCATGCGATCACGAACCATTGATGGCTTGGCAGCAGCAAGGGCAAGGGGTCGCAAAGGTGGTAGGAAGCCAGCAATGACGCAGAGCAAGATCCAAACTGCTAAGTCAATGTATGAGCAGGGCAAGCAGATCAAGGAGATCGCTGAAATTCTTGGGGTATCAAGACCAACGATCTACCGTGCTCTAGAAGGCTAAGAAAAAAGGACGCCAACACGAAGTCGGCGTCCTCTTCTCGAACGATTCTTTACTTAATCAAATCCCTATACATGACATTCTCAAAGTTGAGCAAGCAGGTGTTGTAAGCAGCACTGCTCTTGCCAATCTTCTGTGGGTCATAGCCGTATGACTCTTCTTTGATGAGTTCCACATATGGTTCAACTAGTTTGTTCAAGTTCTTCTCAAAGAACGCAAACGGATCAGTTCTCCAGCCGATTGTTCCATCTTCATTCACCATGAGCAACGCCTGGAAACTGTAAACAAGAGGGGCGAGGAAACCCTCAGGTGATTTGTAATCCAGTTTTGAGTTGGTGAACTTAGCCAATTTCGGTTTGTCGCTCTTGTTCAACTTTGCTACCGCTGTGATTCCACCGTATCGCCCATCAGCAGCGTTGTAAGCGAGAGGGAACTTTGCAGAAACCATGTCATAGATTTTTGGCATGTCTCTACCAGCGATTTTCAAGGCAGACAGAACCGCTGGGTTGTGAAGTTCCGCCTGGTGTCCATGGCGGCTTGTTACCGCCTTGGAAGCCATAAAGTCATTGAACTTGATAACGCAGGCGGACTTCTGTGAATAAGTCTGAACCGAACTAGGGGCAACAACTTTCTTGCCGTCTTCGTCAACAATGGCATCATTGTCGATCATTGAAAGTGGAATCCAGGCAAGGGCAACCAAATCAGCAACCTTGATGTCTCCAGGCTCATTCTGTCGCCACTCAATTCGCTCTCGAATTGCTGGTTCAACAAATTTCTTCAGATCGTCAAAGTAACCTGCTTTGTCAGTCTTAGTCTCCTGACGCAACTGAGCGTTGTTGTTTCGTGCTTCTTGGATATCACGCAAGATTCGTTCGAAATTCTCAGTCTCAAGTTCACTCTTCCCTAGAGGTAGAAGGAGTTCAACTGGGACAGGGATGTTCAGAATTGGCTCGTCTGTATCTAGAAAGTCACGGACTTCTGACTCGTGCTTGCGGTAAATCGCCTTGAATTCGCTCCAAATCTTGGCAGATCGAAGTTCACGAAGTTCTTTAGGATCTTCAATTACCTGTTGAAGGAGAAAGTGTCCAATAGCGAGGAGGTTGTGACCTCCGTCAAGAACTCCTTCGATTGATTTGTCAACGAATTCCAGTTCAAAACGATCACGATCTAGGAGATTGGCTCGTGATGAAGCCAGAAGAATACCCTTTGACTTCAAGGCATAGAGTTCTGGGGTTGTTTCCAGCGTTTCAATGATGTCGCTGGTGATCGCACTCAATTTCGAGTCACGAGGGTTTGATTCCAGATCCAGCACATCAATCATGTGTGCGATCTGCTTTAGTTTCACCAAACCGTAGATTCGGTTTGCGTATCCGACCTGTTGACGACCTGCCTGGTCAAACTTCAGGGTCAGTTCGTAGTCGTTAAATGGCTTAGCCATATGTATTTCTCTTTTCTCTAATGCCTTTCGGCGTTATCATCCGATGTTCGTCCGAACATCAGTTACAGAAATACCATGAACTTTTCCAAATAGCAAATCCATTTGCCAGTTTGGCGAGTCGAAATTGAAGAAATCAGTCAAAAAGCAATTGAAAAGATGGCTGAAAAGATGGCTGAAATATGCCTGGACAGCCATTTTTACCTCTAGATTTAGGGAAATAATGATTCCCCCCATCTCCACCATCCCATGCGCAAAGACCCACCAACTCGGTGGGTCTTCGCGTTTAAGCGAGATTGGACATCACCCAAGGTAAATAATGGACAGGTGATTATCTCTGAGCCGCTCGACTGGCTGGCCACAAACGGCCGCCTCGCATTCGAGGTCATCGGCACCCTAGCCTTCGCACTATCGGGCCTAATTGAGGCCGCTCGCAAGAAGCTCGACATCGTCGGAATGGCGATGGTCACTGGCCTGGCAGCCTTCGGTGGCGGAACCCTGCGCGACATCCTCCTAGATCGCCGTCCACTGTTCTGGGTGCAATACGAGTTCTGGCTCTACGCGATTCTCGCAATCACACTGTTCGCTCTGCTTTTCGTTCGCTCACGTCACATCGAGGTGACCGCGCAGGCAACCCAGTGGCCAGACGCACTCGGCCTCGGAATCTTCTCGGCCGGTGGAACTTACATCGCTCTAGACGCAGGCATGCCGCCGCTCACCGCTGTTTTGATGGGTGTGATCACCGCCGTATTTGGTGGAGTTCTGCGCGACATCGTCGTCAACGAGATTCCACGTGCGTTCAATGACCACCAGCCATACTCGGTTCTTGCCTTCGTGGGCAGCTGGATTGTGGTGTTCCTGCACGCAAACGGCGTCAACGAGGTCGCATCCATCGCCGCTGGAACCCTCGTGATTACCGGACTACGCCTAGCCGCGATGGTCAGGGGATGGCGCCTTCCAACATGGCGCGTTTAGTTTCAGAACAAAGCGGGATGCGCTATCCAGCGCAAGGCGCTAACTGAGCAACTCGCTGTGGGGTAACCCCGAGTAGCACGGCGATGTCACGCATGGTTAGGCCCTCGTCACGCATCCTGCCGACTACTTCGCGAATCTCGGCCGAGGCTTCTTCTTGCAGGCGAGAGGCAACGCGCATCTTTTCTTGAGCAGCCTCGAGATCACAGATGATGCCTGGCATGACTGCCTCAACCTTGACGACTATGTCGCACTTAGATTCGCCGGTGGCATCTTCGGCAAGTTTCTTGATCTGCTCGGTCGCCTTGTCGAGACGTTTGGCAGTGGTCGTGAGGCCTCCGAGCTCGGCAACCGAAATCAACCACCCGTCAGCTTTGCGTTCGCAGTGTGCGGTGATCTCCATGTTGCCTCCTTTCAAAAGCCTGTCTCTAGGTTAAACGCCGATGTGACATCGGAACTTATCGCGACACGATTCAATTTAGTCAACCCCTACTTGACTAAAAATGTAAAGGTCTGCTTTACTAACTAACTGTAATCCTGACAACAAGTACTTTCAAGGAAAAAACATGAACCTCTTTATCACAATCGCTGCTCTCGCCGTTTCGGCATTCGTCGGTTTCGGCTTCTTTAAGGCCGGCCAGTTCAAGGCCTCGGCTTCACGTGAGACCATGCTTCAAGCAGGCTTCGGTTGGATCGAGAAGGTGCCAACCGGTGTAGTCCGCCTAATCGCTTGGCTCGAGCTTGCTGGCGCAATCGGCATCGTTCTTGCCCCGCTGGCTGCATACTTCGTTCCAGGCTTCGCATGGGCAGCAAGTTGGGGTGTACTTGCCGCAATCGGCCTTGCCCTGACCATGTTCGTCGCCGCTCTGGTGCACATCGTCCGTGGTGAGTTCAAGTACACCTGGAAGATGAACCTGTCACTCTTGGGTATGACCTTGGTTGCACTTGTTCTGCAGCTCCTGGTTACCCTGCCGGTTCTGTAACCAACTTAGAGTTTTTGGAAACCCGCCCTGACGCGCGCTCTCGAGAGTGTTGTGATCAGGGCGGGGGCCAGAAGCCAAATCAACACGGATGACGTGATTGCGCGACCGGCATCCCACAGCAGGCCACCTGTAAACAGTTCGTACTGCAAAAAGCGCCCCAAATTGGTGACCAAATCTGCGCCCGGAATGTAGCTGATCGAAGTTCCGGTGCCTGCTAGGTAGGGCCAGTTCCAGAGTGTCATCAAGCCGCCGTAGATGAAACTCGCGAGCACGGCAAACGGAATCAGCAACGCTCTCGGCCGCGAAACCTTCGGAAGAGCACCGGCCAGCAAGCCGATGAGTCCCGCTGCCATCATCTGGAACGGTAACCATGGCCCGACTCCGCCAGTAAGCAGAGCAGAGACCAGCAGCGAGCTGGTGCCCAACAAGAATCCAAAGCCCGAGCCAAAGACATACGCGGCGATAATCAGCAAGAAGAACACCGTTTCGATTCCAGCCGTACCAGCACCGAGAACACGAATGGA
>JACCDN010561919.1_pt1 | contig 10305 bp, 10 predicted proteins | sample 7441691 | NCBI WGS metagenome assembly JACCDN01 (sample SAMN15323439, study PRJNA562643) | freshwater metagenome | isolation source: river surface water | place: USA:Blue River Watershed | collected 2017-08-16
AAGGACCCTATGGTGCCACCGAGATACCTAGGGCGGCTTCTAGTCATCTGCTGCTAACTCGCCATGAGCTCCAAAGAGTAGCTCAGATGCCTGATCAACAAGAGTGTGGAACTCAGGAGATCTCATCCTTTCAATGTTTCTAGGTCTAGGAAGATCAACTTCAATGATTTCCTGAATACGGCCAGGTCTAGCACTCATAACCGCTACCTGATCACTGAGGAAGATAGCTTCTGAGATGCCGTGTGTAACCATCAGGGTAGTAGCTGGCTTCTCTGTCCAGATGCGAAGCAGTTCAAGATTTAGACGCTGTCTAGTCATGTCATCTAGAGCACCAAAAGGCTCATCTAGCAGCAAGACTGATGGCTGAACGATCAGTGCTCGAGCGATAGAGACACGCTGACGCATACCACCGGAGAGTTGTGCTGGCTTAGCCTTCTCGAAGCCTTGAAGACCAACAAGTTTGATGATGTCTTCTAGAACCTTAGGGTCAAGTTCTTCGCCTGAGATTTCAAGAGGAAGTTTGATGTTTGATTCAACACTTCGCCAAGGAAGGAGAGCTGAATCTTGGAATGCAATACCTAATTCGTGGTTCTTACGAAGATCCTGAGGATCTTTGCCATCGACTGTTGCAAAGCCTGAGCTTGGGGTTTCAAGCCCGGCGAGAATTCTAAGAATGGTTGACTTACCGCAACCAGAAGGACCTAGAAGCGATAGGAAAGAGCCTTTATCGCTATGAAGCGATGCATTGTCGATAGCGACAATCTTCTCTTTGCCTATTTGGAAGGTCTTACTCAAATTGGAAATGGTGATGCCACTGCCCAGAGCATTGCTCTGAGCAGTGGCATCGGTAGTGCTAGACATTTTGTGAATTAGCCCTTTAGTTCTGGGTTTTCTTCGTAAACCTCTGCTAGGAGGCTCATGTCGAATAGCTGCTCAGCAGTGATTGTGTAACCTGCAGCCTTTAGGGTTGCTAGGTTCTGAGCAATCATTGAATCGCTGATTGTGAATAGACCATTTGCTACGGTCTCTTCGGTCTGGACAAGGATGGCGTTCTGAGTTTCTGACTGGTAGTACTCCTTGTCAGCGTTTAGACCTAGGTCCTTACCGTAGATGTTTAGAGCAAGATCTGCACCAGCATCTGAATCAGCAATAGCGTCCTTCCAACCAAGGATGGTTGCCTTTAGGAATGCCTTTAGTGCTTCACGGTTGTTGTCGATTGAGTCCTGAGTAACAACGAAGCTCTCAGTAACAAACGGTAGACCGTTGTCAGCAAATAGTAGGTTGGTTACTTCCTGGGTCTGACCAACAACGAATGATTCATTGGTTACGTAAGCCAAGAAACCATCAACTTCACCGTTTACTAGTGGGGCTGGGTCGTACTGAACTGGAACCTTAGTTACCTGAGATGCGTCAATGCCGTTTGCCTTTAGCAATGCATCGAACAGTGTCTCGTTAGGACCAGCCTGAACACCGATTCTCTTACCAATTAGGTCCTGGATGGTTGCAATGTTTGCACCGTTCTTTAGAGACAAAATGGTGAAAGGGTTCTTCTGGTAGGTAGTACCAATGATCTTTAGAGGAGCGTTCTCACCCAAGATGATTGGAGTTGTTGAGATTGGGTTAGCAATACCAACTAGAGCGTTTCCTGCAAGAACTTCAGCTTCTGTTGCTGCAGGACCAGCAACTAGGTTTACGGCTGAGAATCCAGCGTCTGTGTAGTAACCGTTCTCTACTGCAAAGAACTCACCAGCAAACTCTGAGTTCTTGATCCAAGAAAGCTGAACGTTTAGCTCCCCGAAGTCAGCTTTTTCGGCTGGTGCACAGCCTGTTAGTGCCAATGCTGCTACTGCAAGTGAAGCTGATAGTGCTGTGATGCGGCCTTTAAGGCCTAATTTGGATGTAGTCAATTGACTAACCTTTCAATGGGTTATTAGATGGAGGTAATGCATTCTTAACCCGTCATACAACTGTGGGCTTTGAGTCCCGTTATCCAGTTCTGACGTATCTATACTTTGGCATACAAATACAGGGCGACACGCCTAAACCTGAAAACAAACCCATAATTTATGAATATTTATTGAGAGAAAGACCAGCCAAGTCCAAGGCACAAGAAGTGTAGTAATCTAGGTGGAGTTACACGGGCCTATGGCGCAGCTGGTAGCGCACCTGCATGGCATGCAGGGGGTCAGGGGTTCAAATCCCCTTAGGTCCACAAAGTGATGTCTCGGGAAATGCATAAAGCATGGCCCGAGACATTTTTCCTTTGCCACCATAACTTGATTGCCAACGCCTTACTCACATGAGATCCAGCAATAATTATTGTTCGGCAAAGTTTTTCCATGTAACTACAGCAGGCCATTAGTATTTCAATATGACTTCACACGACCACGAGCAGCATTTAGGTGAGCACCATGGCCATGATCATGACCAGGGTTCAGGCGCTACGACCATGTGTGTTTGCGACCATAACCCTGGAGCAGAATGTCATTGTCCTCCCAACGAATCTAAGTGCGACCAACAACATCACCTAAAAGGCGAAAGCCAGGCTACAAGTAGTTGTTGCAATACTGACGTCCCGAAGGATAACTAGCAAAGCCTCACCTGAGGGGGCTTTTAGTCACACATTCCAGGTGGCGGGTTTTATCGGCTTCTAAAGAGACCTAAAGCATAAACAAGAGGGACTATAGATACTCCCATCAAGAATGACCCTAAATCGTCACCTTGATTGCGAAGAAGAATTCCTGAGATAAGTAGCGAGCTGAAGATTACCCCTGCTGTTGCTCGCCTAACGCTTGAATCAAGGATTCGCACTCGTTTTTCTGTTTCTGGAGCACGTGAGATTAGTTCTCCACGATCTAGCTTGTAGGCAAGACTGTCTAGTCTTTGTGGCAGTCGAATAAGGGTTGTCAATATCTCAAGTGCCTGTGAGCCAAATGTCTTCAGAAGCCCACCACCTTGAGAAAGCAATGTTCTAGCAAATGGGTCAACAGCATCCCAAAGGTTGAAGTTTCTGTTTAGTGAACTAGTAACGCCCGAGATAAGCGAAAGAGACCTGAACAACAGTAAATAGTTTTCAGGAAGCTGGAATGGAAGAGACCTAACTAGTTGTCCATACTGCAAAGCCAAATCTCTGATTTCCTTAGGGTCAGTCTGAATGAGATCCGCTACACCCAAGCCACCAAAGCGCTCAAACAGTGTCTCCAGGGCGCGTTCTAGCTCATATGTGTCAACACTAGGAAGCAAGAAGTTAAGTTTCTGAGTGGCCTCGAGAGTAGCTCTTGGGTCTCTAGAGGCAAGGGCAAACAGTAATTTCTGCAAGTCCGTTCTCTGCTGATTGGTAATCTCACCCATCATGCCGAAGTCAATAAAGGTCAGGCTGAAATCAATCTCAGAATCTTGAGGCTGGGGAGTAACAAAGATGTTTCCTGGATGCGGGTCAGCATGGAAGAAGCCGGTGACAAAGAACTGTTCGAAAGTTACCCTTGCTAACTCAGCAGCCACGGCATTTGGATCAATGCCTGCATGCTTCAGAGATTCAACATCTGTAATTTTGATTGCAGTGACATCGCTAAGAGCCATTACTCTTCTAGAAGTTCGTTCCCAGACAACTTCTGGAACACTGACTCGTCTATCGTTTTCAAAGTTAGCTTTGAACTTCTCAAGGTTCTTGGCTTCGTTTAGATAATTGATTTCTTCCATGCTTGTAGCAGCAAACTCTTCAACTAGAGCCGGGGCATTAGCTCTTCTGGAAACTAATTTCACCTTGGATAAAATCACACCAACCTTGCGAAGTGCTTTGATATCTACTTCAACAATCTCTTCAATTCCTGGACGCAACACTTTCACGACCACATCGCTGAAACCTAGATCCTCAGCAAGAGCAGGGGAGAGTATTGCTCTATGAGCCTGTCCTAGCGAAGCAGCTGCAATTGGAACTTCTTCAAAGGTTGAAAAAGCAACATCCGAAGCCAAGCCAAGTTCTTGTTCAATCTGCTCAAGAATCTCTGAGAACTTCTCGGGCTTCACTTCATCCTGAAGGCCTTCTAGTTGGCTAGTTATTTCAACAGGGAGAACATCTAACCTAGAGGACAAGAACTGACCCAGTTTGATCATTAGACCACCGAGGTCAGCGGCCAAGTCGTGGAATTTTCTAGCTAATTTTGTTAGTCGCTTGATTCGACCTCTGGAGGCTAACTTCCCCAAACCAAGTGAAGGCAGGAATAGTTCAAACCACCAGCTTTGAACAAGAGCGTGGGTAGCAAAACGCATGATGCGTCTATATCTTGACTTTAGAGCTTTAGCGTTTCTTGCTTTTGAACCAAGAGCTGATTCTTGAGTCATGAATTAATCTTCAGCAAGGATTGCATGAACCTTGCGACGAGTCTCATCAACTAGATCAGTGGCACGCTTCTGTTGGTCTGGTGTGCCAGTCTGTGCGACCTGAGCCAGAGCTTGGGCTAGTTTCACACTTGCCTTAACGCCAGCAGAATTGATTTCTACCCAGTTGTTCTTTGAAGATGCAGGCTTGTCTTTTGCTTCCTGCTTCTTTGCAAGCTCTTCTGCAAGGTAAGTCTTACCTTTTTTAGTGAGGCTATAAACACGGAGTTCTTTCTCAATTTTGATTGCTACTAACTCTTCATCGGTTAGTTCTTCAAGTAGGGGATAAATGGAGCTCTTCTTAGGTGTCCAAGTGCCACCGCTAACAACCGAAATAGCCTGAATAACTTCTTTACCGTTCTTGGCATCTCCCTTGAGAACACTTAGTACAGCCATTCTCAGGTCTGCTGCTGATGGTGCAGCAGTGCCCGTCCTGTTTGATCCATTCATGGCAGAAGAAACCATTCCTCTAATGCCATCAATCATTTCGCTTACATCAAACTTCATAGGAGAGTTGGACACGTTTACCTTTCGATTATTTGTTTAGTTTTTGAGAAGAGCCAATAGCTCTTCAATTTCTGCGCTTTGAGTCACGATAATTGTGTTTGCAAACTCAGATAGCTCCGGATCGTCTATGCCCAGGGCATCTGCTGCCATTGCAACAGCGCCTTCGTGGTGCTGAATCATGTATTCCACGTATAGCTGGTCGAATTCTGATTCTTTAGCAGACTTTAGCTCAGCTACCTGAGCTGGCGAAAGCATTCCATCCATCATCATTGAATAATCAACGCTCTTACCTTCAAGCCACACGGTCATCTTGTCAATTTCTGGAGCTTGTTCTCCAATGATTTTTTCGGCAATAGCCAAAATATCTGCGTTTGAAGTATTTGATGCTGCAAATTCTGATATGTCAATTGCCTGCTGGTGATGAGGGACCATTGCCTCTGCGAAGCTCTTCTTGTCAGTGATGTACATTGAGTGACCAGAACCGTGGTTCATGCCTGGCATGTCGTTATTGCCGGGTCTTGAATTCACTGTCACACAACCAGTGAGGCTCGCGACTAGCAAAGATGAGCCAACCAACATACTGCCTAATTTCTGCATTTTTCTCATGACTCAATGCTACGCCTGATAACTGGTAATCATCTGAATAGGTTTCTGCCAATAGCATAAATAGTTTTTAAATAATCTTCACCGGTTCACCTAAACCCTCTAGGTGTGGAATAATTAGCACAACGAAAGGGAAACATGTCTAAATTAATCGATCTAAAAATTGAGGGTATGACCTGTGGTCACTGCGAAATGACTGTAACCAAGGAACTATCTAAGCTTCCAGGTGCTGCTGACGTGAAGGTATCATCTGCAACAGGAACTGCCACCCTCAGCGTTGACGAGAGTGTTGACCAAGCCCATATAACTGCAGCAGTCGAAGAGGCTGGCTACAAATTAAGTTAGAGCTTGATATTGAGGGGATGACGTGCACAGCCTGTGCACGTCGAGTAGAAAAGAACCTCAATAAAGTAGAGGGTGTCAAGGCTTATGTTGACTTTGCCACTGAAACCGCTCACATCAGCTCAAGCAGCGACATTTCCAGAGACCTGCTGGTCAAAGCGGTCCAAGATGCTGGCTATGAAGTAGGTAATGACCGAGGCACTCTTACTCTGATGATTTGGCGCTTAGTAATAGGTGCACTGATCTCACTTCCAGTTGCAATAGTGAGCATGTTCCACGAACTAATGCCAAATAACTGGAACGTTATTGCTGCAGTTCTTACGTTCCCCGTCGCAACTTGGGTAGCTTGGCCTTTTCACGCAGCAGCGGTTAAGAACCTTCGGCTGAAAACAGCTACTATGGACACTTTGGTTTCCTTAGGTGTAACTGTCTCCTACGTTTATAGCTTTGTTCAAGTATTTACGGGCAGCCACGAAGTTTATTTTGAAGTAGCAGCAGTTGTTCCAACCATCGTTCTTTTCGGTCGATGGTTAGAAGTGAGAACAAGAAGATCTGCTACTGACTCAGTGAAAGCCCTTCTTAGCGCTATTCCTGAAACAGCGGTAGTAAGACGAGGTTCAGTCCAGGAAACTATTGTCACAGGACTTGTTCAACTAGAAGACCTAGTCGTAGTCGCAACGGGGCAAAGAGTTCCAGTCGATGGTGAAATAGTTGAGGGTACCAGCCAGATAGATAACTCTCTAATAACTGGAGAATCAGTTCCGTTAGAAGTAACCCTAAAGAGCACTGTTGCTGCAGGGTCTCTAAATCTAGGTCCAGCTCTTGTTGTTAAAACCACTGCCGTTAGTGCATCAAGTCGTATAGCTCAGATAGCAGACCTAGTAAGGGAAGCTACAGCTCAGAAAACGAAGATCGGTTCAATCACCGACAGAATCTCAGCTGTATTTGTACCAGCGGTAATTATTCTTTCCATACTTACGTATCTAGTTTGGACATTTGGTTTAGGGAACTCAGACACAGGATTGTCCGCAGCTATAGCAGTACTAGTAATCGCATGTCCTTGTGCACTGGGAATTGCGGTTCCAATGAGTCTTGTAGTGGCTACATCTATGGGAGCTAAGCAGGGAATAGTAATACGAAACCCAGACACCCTAAGTCTTCTTAGCAAGGTGACCAAGGTTGTTCTAGATAAGACAGGAACCCTCACAACAGGACATCTTGAAGTAACCAAGGCATTTTCACTCAGTAACACAGATAGCAAAGAAGCAATCGCTATGGCAGCTGCGGTTGAAAGATCTTCTTCACATCCACTTGCTAAAGCAATCGCAGCCTTAGATCCAACCCTCACAGCATCCGAAGTAAAAGAGATTGCTGGTTACGGTGTTTCAGGAACCGTAAGCGGCAAAGAAATAACTGTAACTAGATCACAGACATTATCAGTCTCAAACCAAGATGAACTACTATCTGCAATAACTGAAGCAGGGGCAGCAACCATTGTTGTAGTGAGCTGGGATAACACTGCAAGGCTAGTGCTTGCTCTCTCAGATGGGATAAGAGCAGAGTCCGCTAAAGCTATTTCACAACTACATTCTCTAAATATTGAACCAATACTTCTATCCGGAGATACAAAGGCAAGAGTTGAATCTGTAGCTTATGAACTTGGTATCAAGAGCCATTTCGGTGAAGTAACGCCAGAAGAGAAACTAAACAAGATTAAATCTCTAAGAACCGATAGCGAAGGCAACTCAACAGTTATCGCAATGGTTGGTGATGGCCTCAACGATGTTGCAGCCCTTGCTGGGGCAGATGTTGGTATTGCAATGGGATCTGGAACTCATGCAGCCCAGTCAGCCGCAGCAATCACCATTGTTGATGACAATCCACTAGCCATCTCTTACGCTTTAGCGCTTTCAAAGAAGACCTGGTCAAACATCAGACAGAACCTAGGTTGGGCTTTTGGCTACAACGTTCTTTTGATTCCAGTAGCTGCGATGGGCTTGCTGAATCCCATGTATGCAGGAATAGCAATGGCATTCTCTAGCATCTCGGTCGTTCTAAACGCTTTGCGTTTGAACCTAGTCAATCCAAGCAAGTAATGCTCACTGCCGGTGTTGATTTAGCAGCAGAACCCAAGGGAACTGCTTTAGCCATAATCGAATGGAAGAATACCTCTGCAACACTTGTGGATCTTCAACTTGACGTTGCTGATGAACAAATTGTTGAGGGAGCCCAACATGTAGACAAACTTGGAATTGATTGTGCACTTGGCTGGCCAATTGAGTTCGTGGACTTTCTAAATCAACATTCAAACCCAAATAGTAATGCTCAACCAGATGGTGGCATGGACTGGCGTAGAAGAGTTTCCTTCAGAGAGTCAGACAGACACGTGAAGGAAGTGACAGGTAAGTGGCCTCTAAGTGTTTCCACCGACCGGCTAGGGCTAACGGCAATGCGATGTGCCGGTCTTCAGGGAAGACTTCAGCAAAGTGGTATTGAAGTGGATAGGTCTGGACCAGGCAAGGTGGTTGAGATCTATCCAGGAGCGTCTTTGAGGCTGTGGGGTTTTGACACGACTGGTTACCGTGTTCAAGAAGAGACCAGAGAAGAACTTCTCAGAAGACTTCAAAATGAAGTTCCTTGGTTAAACCTAGATTTTTACAAAGATCTCATGATTTCTTCTACTGATGCCTTTGATGCTGTCATAGCCTCACTTGCCACCAGAGCTGCGGCAATTGGCAAATACTCAGCACCTCCAAATGAGCACCTCGAAACAGCAAAAATAGAAGGCTGGATAGCACTTCCTACCTGTTCAATAGCTGAACTATTTTGAAAACAGCTAAGCAAACAAGAACTAAAACTTAGACTTGTCTTATGACTACTTACCGTGGATACACCCAAGAACAAATTGTTGCTCTAATCGATCACACTCTTCTAAAGCCAGAGGCTACAAAAGCAGATCTAGACATCTGCATCAACACTGCAATTGATGCAGATGTGAAGGCTATGTGCATCAGACCTATGGATGTTGCTTACTCAGCAAAAAAACTTGAAGGAAGCAGCATTCTTCTCTGCACAGTAATTGGTTTCCCTCACGGCACAGTAACAACAGCAACTAAAGTCGCTGAAACTATCGAAGCCGTGAAACACGGAGCAATTGAAGTTGACATGGTTATGAACCTAGGGCTCTTCGCATCGGGCGAATACGAGCAGGTTCAAGATGACATCGCTCAGGTAGTAAAGGCAGCTAAGAGCACAAACCCACAGGCTGAGATCAAGGTAATCCTTGAGACATGCCTTTGGGCTGATGAGCAAGTAATCAAGGCTTGCGAACTAACTGAAGCTGCTGGAGCAGACTTCGTGAAGACTTCAACCGGCTTCGCCGCTTCAGGGGCAACACCAGAGGTAATCAGCCTTATGCGTAAGACAGTGGGAGATCGACTAGGAGTTAAGGCTTCTGGAGGAGTTAGAACCCTAGATGCTCTTATTGACATGGCAGAAGCTGGCGCATCAAGAGTTGGAGCTTCAGGAACACCAGCAATTCTCTTAGAGTTTGCTGAAAAGGCTAAGTAAAACCCATAAGAGAACACTAGAAAACTAGGATAGAGACATGAGTAATTCACATAACCCAGTAATGAACCGCATGCTTCCAGTAAACGTTCAACAGAACCAAGCTGAAGTAGATGCCCAGTTCGATTCAATCGTTTCTTCTCAGAAGATGACTGTAGGCGGAACCGCAATCAAGATCGCCGGTCTCTTCAGCTTGCTACTAGCAGGTGCCTTTGTTGCCTGGAACATTCCTGCAGTTCAGGGCCTAATGCTTCCAGCAGTATTTGTTGCCTTTGGATTGGCAATGTGGATCACCTTCTCTAAGAAGATCCGTCCAGGTGCTGTTGTTGCATACGCAGTAATCGAAGGTGTCTTCATCGGAGCTGTTTCATACTTCTTCGAGCAGGCTTACTCAGGCATCGTAATGAACGCTGTTATTGGAACTCTTACAACAGCAGGAGCGATGTTCACCGCTTACTCAATGGGTTGGGTCAAAGTTAACTCTCGTTTCACCAGAGTCATGACCTTTGCTCTTATTGGTTACGCAGGCTTTGCTCTAGTGAACTTCATCATCAGCATGGTTACCGGTTCATCAGGTATCTATGGCACCCAGTTTGGTTGGCTAGCAGGTCTAGTAGGTGTTGGTCTAGCTGCCTTCACACTAAACCTAGACTTCGAAGACATCGCTCAGGGAGCCGCTACAGGCTTGCCTAGAGAGTATGAATGGAAGGCTGCATTTGGTCTTCTAGTAACCATGGTCTGGCTATACATTGAAGTATTGAGACTTCTCTCAATCTTCAATAGAGACTAAATAAGTTCTAGTAAAGAGGCATCTGAGAGATCAGGTGCCTCTTTTCTTTTAGTCAGCCATTCATTCCATAGTTCATCTAAACGCCAAGCGTTCTCAGCCATGATGGAAACACCCTTGAT
>JACCDN010791703.1_pt1 | contig 10304 bp, 9 predicted proteins | sample 7441691 | NCBI WGS metagenome assembly JACCDN01 (sample SAMN15323439, study PRJNA562643) | freshwater metagenome | isolation source: river surface water | place: USA:Blue River Watershed | collected 2017-08-16
ACCGAAAATGTCTACAGTAGTAAAACCATTTTTTCCTTTTTTTGGCCCAGAACCAAGTTCTAGTTTGATTTCACCTTCATTTGCGAGCCTTCGCCAATCATAAATTGATTTTAATTCTTTGAAAATTAACAACGAAAATTTTATACTGGCAAGTAAACCAGGAATGGATACCAACAAATTTTTTATATGAGTTTTCATCTGCATTTCATTGTTTAATCATTGATAACCTGTTAACTATTAAGTGTTGCTTAATAATATCAAAAAATATATAATTTTATTATATTAATAAAATAATACGGCATTATACAACAATATGAAGTTATTATAACATCAAATATTTATGCTTTCAATATTTAAATAAATTGGTCGAACTATAATAATATGAATTTGTTTTCAGCATTTGTTTTAAAATATGCTTTTGTATACTCATGTACAAAAGGATCATCCAATAATTCTGATATTTTCAAAAATTTGAGTGATTTGTGCTGCTCATCCTTTAGTAAAATACACTCTTCAAAAGGCATATTCAGTGTTAATTTGATTGCCCCTACTATATAATGAGTACCATCGAAATAGTCATCAAAAGGAGAATCTGAATAGAAATGCTCAAATATTCCAATAAGTTTTGTCGAGTTGCCAGAAATTACCAGACCCACCTCATCTCTTAGAATTCTTGCCAACGCTGAATTTAAGGATTCATTTTTAAATACACGACCTCCAGGAACAAACCAACAGTTTTTCGCAGGAGAGTTATTACGAAATCCAATAAGAATAAAATCGTTAGAATCGGTTATAATTATGTCAATTGCAAAAAGAGCTGTTGATTTAACAATAAATTTGAAATCATTATTTGAAAGTTTTAACATAATTTTAATTCGTATTTAATTTGTGCAAAACTTTTAAATATTGAGACGCAATTACTTTCCAATGATAATTTAGTACCGCATTTTTATTATGTTCAACTTGCTTGATAATTAACTCATCATCATTCCAGATTTTTTCTATTAAGCTCGCTAAATAATTATGATCTAAAGGATCAAATAGTTCAGCCATAAGTGTCTTACTCATTTCTACATTAGGAATCGTTCTTGAAGCTATAATAGGACACCCTGATGCAGCTGCCTCAAGAAATGGCAAACTACTTGATTCATAAAGGACAGCTGTTATGAAAAATTGTGCATTTTGATAGAGAGCAACGATATCTTCAAAAGGAATCTTACCTAAATAGTATACATCAATATCTTTATTATTGTCAATAAAATTTATGATTTCTTTTGAACCGGAATAACTAGCACCCGTCAGTACAAGCGGTATTATCTTATTTTTTGTGTTTACTAATATTTTTAAAGCCTTTAAAACTGATATATGATTCTTGTGACTCCAAAGTTGTGCGGGAAAAAATAGGTATTTATTTGGTATCTTATATTTCTCCAATACATTAACATGTGATATTTTTGTAAATTCCTCAATTAGAACACCTTCTGAAATTACTTCAATTGCATTTTCATTCAAAAAATTATAATGTTTTAATAAATCATTTTTTATGAAGCTACTACTAGCCTGGATGCAATTAGCTAATTTAGCACTTAATGTATATTTTGTTTTTCTATGTAACAGTTCTTTTTTGGTAAAAAAATTAGGATAAGTATACTGTTGTATATCATGCATTGATAGTAAACTGGGAATCTTAAAACCATAAGGAAATAAAACTGTCGTGGGAGTATATATTACATGACTTTCTTTATTTATGATATCAACCCATGATTTGAATAAAAAGTCAGATACAAGTCTATGAAAGTAACTCAACTGAAGTAATGAAAATATATTGCATAATCTTATGCACCATTTTATTTGATTTATTGTCATAGGCAGAACAATAACATCTACATTTTTGAAATTACTGAATTCATGAAATAGTTTATTATTCAATCTTGTAACATATATTTGTATACGATCATTATTTGATACTGATATTAATCCTTTGAGCAAGCCAAAAACATAGGTATTAACCCCTCCAGAATAATTCGGATCTACTAAAGAGCAATTATATCCAATATTCATTTAAAAAATTCCAAAATACTTTTGATTACAAATTCTTGATCGTCCAAAGTAAGATTATAGGAGGAAGGCAAAGAGATACCATGTTCGTATATTGATTTTGAAACTGGAAATATCCTTCCATTAAATTTTGAAATTGAAAAATTATTCTGGTAACAAGGTTGCATATGAAGTGGATAAAAGAATCTTCTAGTCTGAATCCCCTTTTGATTGAGAAAATTTGATAAATTTTCTAAGGAATGAGTTTCAAAAGAAGTAAACCAGAATACTGGACTCGAACGATTATCTATGAAGCAAGTTTTAAAATCATTCAATCCACCCAATTTAGATATATATCGATCATGGATTTCCTTCTTTTTTGATACTATGCGTTGAAGTTTATTTAATTGGGCAATTCCTATAGCAGCTTGCATTTCCGTAAATGAAAAATTATAGCCAATTTCCTCATGTACGAAAATCCCTTTTCGCGCACGTCCATGATTTTTTAAGCGATAACAAGATTTTGCCAAATCATCATTTTCTGTTAGCACCACTCCACCTTCACCACAAGTTATTGTCTTGTTTCCATAAAATGAAAGTATACCAATATCACCAAAAGTTCCTACATGTTTATCTAAGAATTTAACACCAACACCTTGCGCCGCATCTTCTACTACAAAAAGATCGAATTCATCAGCAAATTTTAGAATTTCTATCATGTCCGCCGACTGACCATAAAGATGCACTGGTATTATTGCTTTAGTTCTTTCTGTAATTAAGTTTTTTGCATAATCAACATCTAAACAATATGTATCATTACGAACATCACAAAATATTGGCGTTGCCCCAGTCATAATAACAGCATTTGATGTCGCTATAAAAGTCATATCTGGAACAATTACCTCATCACCCTCTCCAATTCCTAAAGCCTTCAGAGCAGCAAATAAGGCGAGGGTACCATTAGTCATTGCAATAGCATGTTTTGAACCTGTAAGCTGCTTAATTTTACTCTCAAATTCAAAAGTTAATGCTGCCTCAGTGACATAAGTGCTGTCAACCACCCTTTTTAATTGAACTAATTCCTCGTTGTCAATCCAAGGTTCAATTTGATTTATCATTTTGCGCTTTCTAAAATTTAAAATATAGGCTTTTTATTATTCACTGAACAATTCAATCATTAATTCAATCTCATCCTCAGTAAGCTCAGGGTTGTTTGGAAGATAGAAACCATTATTATGAGCATAGTCAGAATTAGGTAAATACCAATTATACGAATCATACTTTTTATAAAATGGTTGGTTTGTCATATTGCCACCAACAATCGGTCTAATTTCTATTCCCAATACTTTACACTTATTTCGGAAATAATACAGATCTTGATGGGATTGACAAATTACAGGGTATGCAAAGTTTGAAACAATGTCCATATGCTCACCACGAACAGGAATCAATCTTTTGTTTCTGATAACAGTTTCATCTAATTTAAGATAATTTTTTTCTCTTATTTCAACTATTTCATCGGCAGTCTCTAATTGAATCTTACCAAGAAAGCCTGTTAATTCTGTTGGTCTAAGATTGTAGGCCAAATCATAAAATGTATATAAATTAAAAAAATCTTGAATATTATGTTGTTTGCGTATTTGATTCTGCTCTACTTCTGACAAACTTCTATCCCAACCATGAGCCCTTACCATTAAAACCATTGAATGCAGCTCTGAATCATCGGTTGATACAACACCACCTTCAATTGTAGATAAATGATGCCCTACATATGTTGAGCAAGTTGATGCAACACCATAATTACCAAGTTTTCTACCCTTATATACAGAACCAAATGATTCACAATTATCCTCTATAAGAATTATCCCTTTATCTCTGCAAATATTTTCAATACAATCCAAATCATCGCAGAATCCTAATATATTCGTAAGAAAGAACCCCTTTATATCAGGATGCAAAGTTAATACAGATTCAAAATTTGTGCTAGTAACATTCAATGTGTTTATGTTAATATCAACAGGTACAGGTATAAGTCCCAGTTGAATAATAGGCATAACATTTGTTGCCCAAGTTAGTGCGGAAAAAGCAACTTTGTCACCTCTTTTCAATCTTTTAAGATTAATGAGTGACTGTAATAATGCTAAATTGGCAGAACTCCCACTGTTTACCAAAGCAGTATGTCCTCTCCCTTGTTTTTGCGAGAATTTTAGTTCAAAATCCAAACATTCTTCACCCATACTGAGACGATCAGAATTAAGGATAAAATCCGCAAGTCTCTTTTTTGTTTTTTCCTCATTAAAAAAAGTTGATTTGATAAGACTAATGGAAGTCTTAGAAGGTATAGATGACACTGAAATTCCTTTCATTTAGTAACTAAAAATTTATTTTAAAATTATTGTTTAACACTACAAATTTAAGCGTACCTTAATTTCTTACTTTTCTAGATATTTATGTAGTCTACTCTTTAATTTATGAAATATACTAGCTTTAAAAAGATTTTGTGTTTGCTTTACAATTTCCGAATTGAAAGTCAAATCATTATTAAAATTAAACAAGCCATCATTCCGAATTATGTTTCCTTCAAGAAAACCTAATTCATTACTACAGTGAATACCAGATGAATCAAAACCAATGTTTCTGACTAGACCCTTCACTGGTGCCACAGAGTAAAGTCTTCTCAAGAAGCATGAGTAATCAAATCGAATTGACCATGAGTTTATTTTTGACTGCATCTGTTTATCCAACATTTCAGCCATATCTTCCCCAGCTATATTAAACAAATCTCTTTTTTTCTTATCTTTCTTAAAATCACTATAATCCATTACATCCCAATCAACTTTTTCCCATACCCAACGATAAGTAGCCCATCCCCAACTACTATGTCGATGAGTTAAGTAAATATCCATCGCATAATCGGTTGGAATTGATATCGGCAAACTATAACCAGTTATTGAACCAATGTTCGTATGTTCTTTATATGCCGACAATGCTTCGTTCATAAACTTTAAAAAAAATGGACTGGTTACAATATCATCTTCCAAGACAATAATGCTGTCATAAATATCTAATATTTCTGATACTCCATCGATAATTGATTTTGATAATCCATAATTAATAGGTCTTTCAATAATGGAAATTGTTTTAAATCCATCTATTTTACGAATGTATTCCCTTACTTTGGTAACAGCATCTAATTGATTTTCATTTTTGCTTGCATCTGAATATATGAACAGGTCACTTGAATCAGCAAAAATGTTTCGTTTTAGATATTCAATAGTTTCTCTAGTATGATCTAACCGATTATAGACAAATAGAACAATAGGTGAGCAGTTCATAAATTCATTTTAAGTTAACTTTAATTTTAAGCACTTAAGAAATATCTTATATCATTATTATTTAATTAATTAATTAATAATCATTGTTGTAGTAATTCAGCATTAGATACTTTATTTTTTTAGTAATTGATCAATTTACTTATACTCTCTTTATTGTTGATCTGAAAATAAACTTCGCATGTTCATTCGTTGATTTAAAAATAAACAATGAAAACACTGAGATAAAATATGAAATTACAGTTGATATTGCAGCTCCTTGTGCACCCATTTCTGGAATTAAAAAAATATTTAGCAAAATATTTGTAATTAACCCCAAAATCGTTCTATAAAAAGATAGTACCTGTAAATGTTCAATTATTAAATGCTGACTACTTGCCACCCCTAAAAATACTGCAACATTAGCCCACATATGAATAATTAGAACAGGTACTGAGTCACTAAATTCTGATCCGAAAAGCGTTACCACGATTGGTTCGGCTAATATAACAACCGGTAATGTTAATACTATAGCCAACCATGTCATTGTAAAGTATAACATTCTAAGCTGTTTAAAATACAAGTCTACATTTAAAGCTCGATTAGATATCAGTTTGGGTCCGACAGAGGATATTATAACCATTGGTAAAAAGTAGAAAATCTCTGATATTCGCGTTGCTGCCGCATAAATACCTACCTCCCGACTACTAGTTATCGCTTCGAGCATTATCACATCAATCCGCATGTATAATGATACGGAAACTGCAGACAATAATAGTGGCCAGCCTTCTTTGATCAAGTTTATGGAGCTATTCCATGTAGTATTGATGAACTTCGGAAGCCCATTGTGAACCGTATACAACCAAATTAATCCAATTGAAGTTATTAGCGTTTCTGCAAGTGCCACATAAACGAATGAAATCAAGCTTGCACTCATTAAAATCAAAATTACTTTAGCTAACGATATAATTACAAATGATGCATTCTCTATCCACACCACATATCGTGTTTGAATTTGTGCTTCATACCAGTATTTGATTGAGTCAGTCGATTTTAGTGTGAGACTAAGACTAAGTATTAATAGAATAAGCTTTATAAATTCATCATCTTTTTTTAGAAACTCGATAGAAATACATACCAAAATTGTAGAGAAAAGGCCTGATATTACTTGAAGCGCGAATGCATTTATGAAAGTTATTTTTGCAGATTCCGGATCGCGAACTATATTGCGGACCACAATACCATTCAGTCCCAAACCTGAAATAGCGCTAAAAAATCCAATAAAAGCGATAGCATAATTAAAAACACCAAATTGCTGCGGACCTAGGTAGCGCGCAACCCAGACACCCACAAGTAAACCAACGCCCATGCGTAGAAATTTATCAAAAATCAACCAACCTAAGTTTTTAATAATTTTGCTTAAGTCAGTTTGATCCCTGAATAATTTATGTAAAAAAGCTGAGATCATTAAAAATTATATTAACTATTACTATCCAAATTCTAATTTAATCTGATTCAGGTTAATCGTTTCCAAATAAGTCGCGAGTATAAATCTTGTAAGAAACATCGGATAAATTTTCTGTTTTACGATTGGTTACGATTACATCCGCATCACGTTTGAATATTTCAAGATCTTTTATAACTCGTGAATTGTAAAATTCGGTTTGATTTAATGTAGGTTCGTAAACGATGACGTCAATACCCTTTTCCTTGAGACGTTTCATAACCCCAAGAATACTTGAGGCGCGGAAGTTATCGGAACCGGCTTTCATGATAAGTCTGTAAATACCTACCACTTTTGGATTTCGACGACTGATGTCCTCAGCAATGAATTCTTTTCGGGTGGTATTGGATTCGACAATCGCCTGAATTAGATTTTGCGGCACATCGCTGTAGTTAGATAGTAGCTGCTTAGTATCTTTAGGTAGGCAATAACCCCCGTATCCAAAACTCGGGTTATTGTAGTGATCACCGATACGAGAATCGAGACAGATACCGTCTATGATCTGACGGGTGTTGAGCCCGTGGGTTATTGCGTAGGTGTCTAATTCATTGAAGTAGGCAACTCGCATGGCAAGATAAGTGTTGGCGAAGAGCTTGATGGCCTCAGCCTCGGTGCTGTCAGTGAAAAGAGTGGGAATGTCTTTTTTAATCGCTCCCTGTTGAAGGAGCGCGGCAAAAGTTACTGCTCGGTCCGATCTCTCACCAACAATGATGCGGCTTGGGTAAAGGTTGTCGTATAGTGCTTTTCCTTCGCGCAAAAATTCAGGGCAGAAGATCAGATTTTCGGTACCAAGAGCCTTACTGGTTTTGGTTGTGTAACCGACTTGGACCGTAGACTTTAAGACTATCAACCCTTTTGGATTGATGGCAAGTACATCTTTAATAACATCCTCTATAGAGCGAGTGTTGAAAGAGTTGGTTTTGGAGTCATAGTCTGTGGGCGTGGCAACGAGGACAATTTCTGCTCCGTTGTAGGCGTCATGCTCGTCAGTTGTGGCGCGAATATCCAAGCACTTGTGCGCCAGAAAGTCCTCGATCAGCCCATCCTTGATAGGCGATTCTTTCTGGTTTAGCATCGCAACTTTCTTTGGATCAATGTCCAAGCATACGACTTCGTTATGCTGGGCAAGCAATATGGCGTTGGAAAGGCCGACGTATCCGATGCCTACTACAGTAATTTTCATTCAACGCTCAAATTAACCTGGTATCCATTAGCTTTTAGCAATGCATGACGCTTGGCTTCTTGAAGGTCAGAAATTATCATTTCGGTGCACATCTCTTGCGCCGTAATTTTAGGAATCCATTCCAACTCATTTTTAGCCTTACTTGGGTCACCAAGCAATGTTTCTACCTCTGTTGGGCGGTAATATCTTGGATCAATTTTGACCACTACATCACCGATTTTAAGCGCAGGTGCATTGTTACCACTAATTCCATCAACTACAGCATGCTCATTCGCACCGACTCCTTCAAAGCGTAAAGTAATTCCAAGAGCTTCAGCACTCCATGTGATGAACTCACGAACGCTGTACTGTATACCTGTTGCAATCACAAAATCTTGCGGTGTATCTTGCTGAAGCATCATCCACTGCATGCGCACATAGTCCTTTGCATGGCCCCAGTCACGCAATGCATCCATGTTACCCATATATAAGCATTGCTCTAGGCCTTGAGCAATATTCGCCAAACCACGAGTTATTTTGCGAGTTACAAAGGTTTCTCCGCGACGTGGACTTTCATGGTTAAACAAGATCCCATTACAGGCGTACATTCCGTAAGCTTCACGATAATTTACGGTAATCCAATATGCATAAAGCTTCGCGACAGCGTAGGGGCTACGCGGGTAAAATGGGGTTGTCTCCCGCTGCGGAATTTCCTGGACAAGCCCATAAAGCTCGCTTGTGCTGGCTTGGTAAAAACGGGTTTTCTTCTCCAATCCCAATATTCGAATTGCCTCTAATATTCGCAATGCACCTATTGCATCCACATCCGCAGTGTATTCGGGACTCTCAAAACTTACAGCCACATGGCTTTGAGCACCTAGGTTATATATTTCATCCGGTTGAATCTCTTGAATGAGGCGCAACAAGTTGCTGGTGTCTGTTAGATCGCCATAGTGCAGTTTTAAGTTAGCGTTATCAATGTGCGGATCTTGGTAAATGTGGTCTACGCGACTGGTATTAAACAAGCTAGCCCGACGTTTTATGCCGTGCACAAGGTACCCTTTTTCTAGCAAAAACTCCGCTAGATATGAACCATCTTGACCAGTAATACCAGTGATTAGTGCAATTTTTGTATGAATTAGTTTAGTCATAATTTACTCAGATAGTCTTGATATGCTTTAGTAAGTCCAGTTTGAAGATCTACTTTAGGTTCCCATCCAAGGGCTTTGATTCGCGAACTATCCAAAAACTTCCGCGGAACACCGTCAGGTTTGGATGTGTCGAACTTGATTTCGCCTTGATAGCCAACGGTCTTGGCAATGGCATGGGCCAATTCCTCAATTGTCATGTCAGTACCACTACCCACATTAATGTGGCTCTGCATAGGCGTTGTTTGATGGGCAAGGGTTTCTTTGGGTAGTTGCATGACATGCACACTTGCAGAGGCCATATCATCCACATACAAAAACTCGCGTCGCGGCTTTCCTGTGCCCCAGATAGCAATGCTCGGCGCTTTGCGTTGTTTTACCTCATGAAAACGCCTAATGAGCCCAGGAATAACATGGCTATTTTCGGGATGATAATTGTCGCCAGGCCCATATAGATTTGTTGGCATAACACTGCGATAGTCTACACCGTGACTTTCGCCGAACTGGCGATTGTAACTTTCGCACATTTTGATTCCTGCAATTTTAGCAATGGCGTAAGGCTCATTGGTGGGCTCTAGATGGCCGGAAAGCAGAGTGTCTTCGCTCATAGGCTGAGACGCCATGCGTGGATAAATGCAGCTAGATCCTAAAAATAAGAGTTTTTTTACGCCACATTGGAATGAGGCCTCAATTAAGTTTACTTGCACCATTAAATTTTGGTAAATGAAGTCCGCAGGGTAAGTGCTGTTCGCATGAATACCGCCAACTTTAGCGGCAGCCATGTAGACTTGACTTGGCTTTTCTTGCGAGAAAAAGGTTTGTACAGCAAGCTGATTGGTCAGGTCCAATTCTGAATGGGAGCGTGTGACAATTTGACTTGGAGACACACCTAAGGCCAGCAACTTACGCACAATGGCCGAACCCACCATTCCACGATGCCCCGCCACATATATTTTCTCTGTTTTCATTTTTAATCCGTCCGACCGTATGTGTCTTCAAAGCGAACAATGTCATCTTCACCCAAGTAGCTACCCGATTGCACCTCAATAATCTCAAGCGGAATCGTTCCTGGGTTGACTAAGCGGTGCACCTCGCCTAAAGGAATAAAGGTAGATTGGTTTTCCGTCAGCATCAAGACTTTG
>JACCDN010435030.1_pt1 | contig 10303 bp, 8 predicted proteins | sample 7441691 | NCBI WGS metagenome assembly JACCDN01 (sample SAMN15323439, study PRJNA562643) | freshwater metagenome | isolation source: river surface water | place: USA:Blue River Watershed | collected 2017-08-16
ACAGTTACACCTGCTAATAAACCACCTAATACTTCAGGACCGAATATAAATCCAACTATAATAGGAGTTACTAATGCAATTGCACCTGGCAACATCATTTCACGAATAGAGGCTTTTGTAGAAATGGCAACACATTTTTCATATTCAGGTTTCGCTTTATATTCCATAATTCCTGGAATTTCACGGAACTGACGACGAACTTCTTGAACCATATCCATTGCTGCTCTACCTACTGCTTGAATACAAAGAGCAGAGAAAATGAAAGGAATCATTCCACCCACAAATAAACCAGCTAAAACTGGTGCTTTATAAATATTAATAGCATCAATACCAGCAATACCTACGAATGCTGCAAATAAAGCTAATGAAGTTAATGCTGCAGAAGCAATAGCGAAACCTTTACCTGTTGCTGCTGTAGTATTACCAACTGCATCTAAGTTATCTGTACGCTCACGAACTTCTGGAGGTAATTGACTCATTTCTGCAATACCACCTGCATTATCTGCAATTGGACCAAATGCATCAATTGCTAATTGCATTGCTGTAGTAGCCATCATACCAGCTGCTGCAATTGCAACGCCGTATAATCCTGCGAAGTAATATGAAGCCATAATACCCGCAGCTAATGTTAAAATTGGAATAACTGTAGATTTCATACCTACTGATAAACCACCAATAATATTAGTAGCATGACCAGTTGAAGATTGTTGAATAATTGACAACACAGGTTTTTTACCCATTGCTGTGAAATATTCCGTAACAATACTCATAATAGCACCAACCAATGTACCTACAACGATTGCGTAGAATACATTGATTTTAGAAAATTCATATCCACGTAAATTTAACGTTTCTGGTAACATCCAATTCACAATGAAATAAGATGCGATTACTGTTAAAATCATTGACGACCAGTTACCAATGTTTAATGCATTTTGAACATTTGATTTTTCATCCTTAATAGTTACGAACCAAGTTCCAACTATTGAGAATAAAATACCTAAACCGCAAATGATCATTGGTAATAAGATTGGAGCCATTCCACCAAAATTGTCTTGAGAGAATATTTCTTGACCTAATACCATTGTAGCTAAGATTGTTGCCACATACGAACCGAATAAATCGGCACCCATACCTGCAACGTCACCTACGTTATCACCAACGTTATCGGCAATTGTAGCTGGGTTACGAACATCATCTTCAGGAATACCTGCTTCAACTTTACCAACTAAGTCAGCACCAACGTCAGCAGCTTTTGTATATATACCACCACCAACACGAGCAAATAAAGCAATCGACTCAGCTCCTAAAGAGAAACCAGTTAATACTTCAATAGCTGTTTTAACAGTGTTTTCACCTAAATCTGCGAATATTGCTAGGAAAGCGATAAATAAACCACCTAAACCTAAGATTGCTAAACCAGCAACTCCTAAGCCCATAACAGTACCACCAGTGAACGATACTTTTAATGCTTGTTTTAAACTTGTACGAGCAGCTTGTGTAGTACGAACGTTTGCTTTTGTAGCTACTTTCATACCAATATAACCTGCATATGCAGAAAATACAGCACCAATAATAAATGATATTGAAATTATCCAGCTTGAATGAATTGCAATTCCATTTACTTCATGTATTGTACCTGAATAAGCCAATAAAGCAGCAGCGAATACTACGAATACACTTAATACTCTCCACTCAGCTTTTAAGAATGCCATTGCTCCATCTGCAATGTATCCAGCTAATTCTGTCATCTTCGCATCACCTGCGTCTTGTTTTACTACCCATGCGCTTTTAATAGCCATTACTAAAAGACCTATTAGTCCTAGTGCAGGGATAAAATAAATTAGGTTGTTTTGTAAAAACTCCATATTGTTTTATCGTTTTGTTTCGGTTAATTAATTACAGTTTGAAAAGAGGGCAAAAATAAGCCCTTTCGTCGAATAAACAAACTGAATATGCTAAACGGTATACATATATATATGCGGTAGTCATTAAATGTTTCATTGTCAGAGGAATACCAATATATCTATTTTTAAGAATAAAAATCAATTTTAAACAAATCCATTACTTTTACGTTTCCGTATATATTATCATGATAAAAAAAGTATATATAAGTTTAGCATCCATAGTGTTTATGCTAACGGCATGCAGTAATACTAACCAAGTAAATATTAAAACGATGGATCAAGAAGTCAATGAAACATCAAAAATAGACACTGCAATTTTCGGTGCTGGCTGTTTTTGGTGTGTAGAAGCTGTTTTTCAAGAGCTTAAAGGGGTTATATCTGTAAGTTCTGGCTATATGGGTGGTAAAGTTAAAAACCCCACTTATAAGGAGGTATGTTCGGGTTTAACTGGACATGCAGAGGTGTGTAGAATAATTTATGATCCAAATATTATTGAATACAAAGACTTATTAGAAGCATTTTGGCAAAGTCATGATCCTACAACACTTAACAGACAAGGTGCTGATACCGGAACACAGTACAGGTCAGTTGTTTTCTATTTAAATGAAGAACAAATGAAAGCTGCTGCTTTTTATAAACAAAAACTTAACGATGAAAATGCATTCGGGAAGCCAGTAGTTACAGAGATTTCTGCAAGTTCAGATTTTTATGTTGCAGAAGATTATCATCAGAATTATTATAATGAAAATGGTGATGCGCCGTATTGTCAATTTGTAATTGCACCCAAAATTGAAAAATTTAGAAAGGCTTTTGCTAACAAAATAAAATAATATTTGGCATCCTAATCAGAATGAGATTGTTAATATTTCAGAATTCTTCGTAATATTGTATTCTTAACCCTCTCATTTTACCATATGTTACGCTCAAGAAATTATAAACTATTGTTTATTGGATTTGCTTTATTTTTAACCAACGTTGCGAAATCTCAAAATGTAGGTATAAATGCAACAGGTTCAACACCAGATGCTACAGCAGGTTTAGATATCGATTTTAGTAATAAAGGATTATTAATACCAAGAGTAGCTTTAACAGCAACTAATTCAGCTGGTCCAATAACCACACCTACAACTTCACTTTTAGTTTATAACACAGCGACAGCAGGCTCAGCTCCAAATAATGTTACTCCAGGTTATTATTTCTGGACAGGAACTGCATGGACTAGGTTATCGAATGGTACGCAAGGAGGCTGGGATTTGCAAGGGAATTCTGGCACAAATGCTACTAATAATTTTGTAGGTACAACAGATGCTGTTGACTTAGTTATGAAAACTGGTGGGACAGAACGTTTAAGAGTAGAAAATTCTTCAGGAGATATTGTTATCGGATCGGCAACAACAGGAACAATAAGATCAACTCAAGAATTAGTAATGCGTCAGGATGGTGATACGTATGGGCCAAGTATATTGCGTTTAAGAAATAGAAATTCAGAGAATGGTGCAATTTTCGAAACGACAGACCCATCAATTACATTAGTGGATTTTATTTTCAAAACAAATATTTCACAAAGCAATATTAGAATGGAAGGCCGAGTTGGAAGTACATTTACAGGTGCTGCTCCAGAATGGCAAATAGGCGAAGCTGCAAATCCATCTTTTGTTACAAACCATGCAGGTACATACTCATATATACGTAGGGGTAATTTTGGAGTAGGAGTTGCTCAACCTTCTGCTTACATACACTTAAAAGCAGGTACTGCTACAGCAAGTACTGCGCCATTGAAATTTACTTCTGGAACAAATCTTACAACACCAGAATCTGGTGCTGTAGAATTTGATGGAACTAATTATTTTGCTACTTCTAGTGGAGTAAGATATACACTTGCGAAAACACTAACAGGTTCTGCTTCTTTAGATTTTACTGCAGGAGCAAGACTTTCTCACGACTTAACTATAACGGTAACCGGTGCAACTACAAACGATTTTGTAATTGTTAATCCGCCTACTGGTAGTATATCTGCAAACACATGTTATACAGCTTGGGTTTCTGCTACAAATACAGTAACTGTTCGTTTTAACAACTATACTTCAGCAACAGTTAACCCAGCAGCAGGAACATTTAGAGTTACCGTATTAAAATATTAATTTTTTTCAGCGAATACAGTAATACTATATATTCCAATATTAGAATTTTGGTATACATCTATTTGTTCTGTCGATAAATATTTTTCAAGGATATCCTCAGGTAAAGTAATTACTTTTTCTTTTTGTATTTTGATGTTTTTGAAGCCTGCATTTTCAATTATTGAAATGTAATCATCTTTTTGAATTGCACCAGATACACAACCAGCATACATTTCTGCTGCATTCTTTATTTCGTTCGGTAAAGTTCCAATCAATACAACATCCGAAATACTGAAATGTCCGCCTGCTTTTAAAACACGAAAAATTTCGTTTACAACTTTAGTTTTGTTGGGTACTAAATTCAAAACGCAATTACTTACGACCACATCGGCATAATTATCCTTTAATGGCATATCATCTATATCGGCCTTTATAAATTCCACATTACTAAATTGTAATTTCATGGCATTTTCTCTTGCCTTCATAATCATCGCATCAGTAAAATCAATACCAATAACTTTTCCCTCTTCACCAACAGCCTGTCTTGCTACAAAGCAATCATTTCCTGCGCCAGATCCTAAATCAATAACGATATCACCTGTTTTTATTTGCGCAAATTCTGTAGGCAAACCACATCCTAAACCTAAGTCCGCATCTGCATTATATCCTTCTACTTTTGTGTAATCATCAGTCATGATATTATATACTTTTGTAGAACATCCACCAGCTCCACAACAAGATGCCGCATTATCTTCTTTCGATTGATTGGCAATCTCAGCATACTTTAATTGCACAATGTTTTTTAATTCTAATTCTGTTTTCATATCTGTAATTTCTAAATTCTAAATTCTAAATTCTAAATTCTAAATCAATATACCATCCCGATAGCTATCGGGAACCAATTACCATTAACAGCAACTACTAGGATTGTCGTTGATATGGTTTACAAACGTGCCTATGAATCCTTCGAACTTTTTAAAGTTCTCCCAATTTATGCAGTAACAAGATTTTGTCCCATCAATGGTTCCTTTTACTAATCCAGCTTTTTTCAATTCAATCAAATGCTGAGATACCGTTGCTTGAGCTAAGGGGAGTATCTCCACAATTTCTCCGCATATGCATGAATCTTTTTCCGCTAAAATTTTCAAAATTTTAATCCTAGCTGGGTGCGATAAACATTTAGCCATGTCGGCTAATTGAATATCTATTTCCTCGAATAATTCTTTTTTGTTGATTGCCATATTGTATATCGCAAATATACGATAAAGATTAATATTTGCAAGAATTTTTTATTTTGGGGTATGGAATTACTGCAATTATTACCAGATGGAGGGCCGATTTACTCTGAAACCGATATTAAGGCTGTTATAGTTGAACCTTACAATACACTTTCTACAGTACTTTTTTTATTAATGTCGGTTTATTGGTATGGTCGTTTAAAAGGCAGTTTTATGAAATTTCCTTATTTAACAACGTCTTTAATACTATTAACTATTGGTGGAGTAGGTGGCTTAATTTATCATGCCTTTAGGTATTCTAGCTTTTTCTTGTTTATGGATTGGCTACCAATAATGATATTATGCATGATGACATCATTGTATTTCATCTATAAGCTAGCTAATTCGTGGTTTTGGTCTATAGCATTTTTTCTTTTGGTATTTAGCTTAGATCGAATTTGCTGGGAGTTAATTCCAGAATCGAATGGCAATTTGAGAGCTAACGTAAACTATACAATTTTAGGGTTTGGAGTAATAATACCTACAGTATTAATATTAAGAAAAGCGAATTATGCTAATTGGCATTTAGTTGTTTATGCTGTTATTTCATTCGCTACAGCGCTATTCTTTAGAATTGTTGATCATTGGGGGATTTTAAGTATGGGTACACATTTTCTATGGCATACTTTTGGTGCTCTAGCAGGAAATTTTATGTTGCTATTTATCTATCGTTATAATTTAGTAGAATATAATTTGATTAAACAAACAAATAATCGTTAGATTTGTATTATACCTGTATTTCAAATGTTTAAAACCATTATATATAGTTTAATTGCCCTGACTTTTGCAGGCTGCTGCGCATCTACGAATACTTATGAAAGTTTCACAGATGAGCAACTTCGCCTATTGCATTATTTAAGTGGTCAAAATATTATATATGATAAAAATAATTCGGATTCGGTATACTTACATGTATCGGAACGATTTATAGGAAATCTTCCACCAGATGAAATAGAAGAGTCGAATTGTGATAGCTATTATCCTGCCTACGGAAAAGCAACTGTAATTTCTAATTCAGATACATCAATTTCATTTCAAATTTCGATTAAGAAGAGTAATGATATCGATGGGATTTCTGAAAAAATTCGCTGGATGGGTTACGATTTTAGTTTGAGCGATACTACTCGAGTATTATTCCACGATTCATTATACCTACGCCACCCGGACGAGTTTAATAATGTTTACGAAATCAAAATCCCCGATACCACCAATACAAGATCTGATTTAATCTATCGAGTTTTCTTTAGCACAGAGTACGGTATTATTAGATTCGATCGCAAAGACGGTAGTGTTTATCGTTTAAGACTTTAATCTGGTCCTTCGTCCTTCGTAATTCGTCCTTGGTCCTTCGTCCTTCGTAATTCGTCCTTGGTCATTGGTCCTTGGTCCTTCGTAATTCGTCCTTGGTCATTGGTCCTTGGTAATTCGTACTTGGTCCTTCGTCCTTCGTCCTTCGTCATTGGTCCTTCGTAATTGTTCAAATTGACAAATTATCCAAAGGATTAAATTAAAAAGTAAGATTAACTCCTAAGCTTGGTAAGAATGGCAGTTGATATCTTTTCGAATTCGTTAATCGATCGAAGTAAAATAAATTGTCGCGATTATAGATATTCGTTGCGCCTAAGTTAGCTTCTAAGCGAGAGTTTTCACTAAGCTTCCATTGTTTCTTAACAGATATATCTAATCTATGAAACCATGGCAAACGGCCTCCATTTAAGCTCGAGTATATGATTCCTAAACCTCCAGAACTTTGAGTGTATTGCTCGTAAATATTGTTGAATTTAACTTTTTCGTAAAAGCCTTGTGTCTGTGTAAAAGGGAATCCTGAACCTAAATTCCATCTTGAGTTTAATTCCCAAGTTTTATCTTTTCCGAATGCATAAGATACTACAATGTTTGCATTGTGTCTTCTGTCATAATGTGGAAGATATTCTCTGATTTCGTCTCTACGATTTACATAGCCTAATGAATAGGTAGTCCATACATATAGGTTTTTATGTTCATATTTCAACGTGAAATCTACACCTTTGGCTACACCATCTTCAACGATATAGTCTTCTCTTTGGTAACCAGGTTTATCTTGATTTTGTTCAGAATCTTCGTAAATTTTATCACGATTAATATTAGTAAGTTGATTGAATTGTTTGATATAACCTTCTAAGTTTAAAGTCATGTGTTTAAATACATCAAACTCAAATCCTGCCACTAAATGTCTTGCTTTTTGTAAAGAACTATTAATGGTTTTACCTCTAAATGATTCCGGTAGATTTTCTGGTCCTGATAAAAATCCATAGAATAAACTTACAACATCATTATCTGAAGTAGAACTCATTAAGTTTTGAGAGTATAATCCAGCGGCACCTTTAAAACGTATATTTTCTGTAATTACATATTTAGTCGCTAACCTAGGTTCTACAGACATTTCGTTAAGTGAAGCATAGTAATGGAATCTAACACTTGGTTCTAAAATTAAACGATTTCTCAAATATTTATATTTGAAATAAGTAGCAATTTCTGATGTGAATTGTTGTTGTTGAACAATAACGCCAGATGCATTTGTAAACACAAAATCTGTTTTAAAACCTAGCATATCTAAGCCATATTTCAATTCATCTTTACCGTAGAAATAAGTAAAGTTTAATCCTGCATTAAATCCACCAATTTCGCTATAGCGTTGGGTATTGTTAGTTTGTGGCTGTGTGATTTTATAATTTGAATATGCAAAAGCACCATCAATTAAAACAGAAGATTCATCGGGCACCATAACAAATGAACCACCAGCTCCAGCACTATTCCAGCTTAGGGCTGCAGGCGCTTCATACTTCACTTGATCTGTAAAGTTGAATCCAAATAAATTTAGTTTACTTCCGTTAACACCGTTTAATGAAACTTTACCATAAAAATCGCTAAAGTTGTAGGGTAATCCTGCTGTATCTACATAAGAATAGATACTTCTCGAAGTTTTTTCTAAGTATGAAGTTCTACCTGATAGAATAAATGATGCAGTTCCTTTACCTTCTTTGTATTTAGTTAATGGACCTTCTAAAAGTAATTTAGAGGTAAACGGGTTTGTAGCTAACTTACCTGATAATCTTTTTTTATTTCCATCTCTAGTAGTAACATCCATAACTGCTGAGATTCTTCCTCCGTATTCTGCACCAAATCCTCCTGTATGTACTTCAGCATTTCTGATAATATCTGTTTCGAATACAGAATATAAACCTATTGAGTGGAATGGGTTATAAATAACCATACCATCTAATAATACTTTATTTTGAATAGGGGAGCCTCCACGAATGTATAACTGTCCGCCTTGGTCACCTGTAAATACAACGCCGGGAAGTACTTGTAAATATTGAGCTAAATCGGGTTCACCACCAACAGATGGAATTTGAGTGATTTGCTTTGGAGTAACTTTAACTGCCGATACTTTTGTTTCTGTTTTTGCTTCAGTTTTATCAGCTGTAATTTCAATATCTTTTAGGTTTACCGCTTTTTGAGAAAGGAATAAGTTTTGCGATAACTTCTGACCTGATTTAACGACGATTGTAAACTTTACAGTATCGTACCCGATACCTGTACTTACTAATTTATAAGTGCCAGGCTTAACTTTGGTTAGAGAGTAAAAACCATTTACATCAGTAGCAACACCGATAGTAGTACCTTCTAAAAATACATTCGTAAATATAATTGGTTCACCAGTTTTCTTATCGTAAACAAAACCCCTAATATCACCAACAGATGATGTTTGTTGAGCGTATGTAGTTATGATGCTTAAACTCATAAGCATCATCAATAAAAATCGTTTAATCATTTTTGAAAATAAAAGATGCAATATAAGAGTTCAAACTCATTATAGCTATAATAGAATTGTAAAAATAATGAAATAGTTTACGCTGGATTTTGACCACCTGCAAGTAAGTAGAGCACAGCCATTCTTACTGCTACACCGTTTTCTACCTGATCTAAAATGATAGATTGCTTAGAATCGGCTACATCGCTTGTAATTTCTACACCTCTGTTAATCGGACCTGGATGCATAATGGTTATTTCTTTGCTTAGCGAATTCAATAGTTGTTTATCTAAACCATACAACATTGCGTATTCTCTTAACGATGGGAAATACTTGATATCTTGACGTTCTAGTTGTATTCTGAGCATGTTAGCTACATCACACCATTCAAGTGCTTTACGTAAGTCGTATTCCACTTCTACGCCTAAGCTAGTGATGTATTTAGGTATTAATGTGCTTGGTCCGCATACTTTTACTTTTGCACCTAGAAGTTGCAAGCACAATATGTTTGACAAAGCGACTCTTGAATGTAGAATGTCGCCTACTATAACAATTTTCTTTCCAGCTAAATCACCATGTTTTTCTCTGATAGAGAATGCATCTAATAATGCTTGAGTTGGGTGTTCGTGTGCACCATCACCAGCATTTACAATATTTGCTTTGATATGTTTTGAAAGAAATACAGCAGCACCAGGGTAGGGATGTCTCATCACAACCATGTCTACTTTCATCGCAAGGATGTTATTTACAGTATCGACTAGAGTTTCTCCTTTACTTACAGAAGAAGAAGAGGCTGCAAAATTTACTACATCTGCAGATAATCTTTTTTGTGCAAGTTCGAATGAAAGTTTTGTTCTTGTAGAGTTTTCGAAAAAAATATTAGCAATAGTGGTATCACGAAGGGAAGGAACTTTTTTAATGGGTCTATTAATAATGTTCTTGAAATGATCTGCTGTTTCCAGAATTAATTGAACATCACTTTCTTTAAGGCCTTTAATTCCTAACAAGTGGCGTACACTTAGTTTTTGCATTGCTTTATTTTTTTACTATGATGTCTTTTACTAATACCACCTCATCTTTACCTTCTGTTTCTTTCCATTTCACAATTACTTTTTCTGAAGAAATGGAATCAACTTGTAATCCAATATAATCGGGTTCTATGGGTAAATGTCGTGTATATCTTCGATCTATTAATACCAGTAATTC
>JACCDN010022862.1_pt1 | contig 10302 bp, 10 predicted proteins | sample 7441691 | NCBI WGS metagenome assembly JACCDN01 (sample SAMN15323439, study PRJNA562643) | freshwater metagenome | isolation source: river surface water | place: USA:Blue River Watershed | collected 2017-08-16
CAGCTAAAAGTAGGATTTTACCTAAAAGTTTAAATCTTTTTGTCGCTCTGGGTATCATGTTTGCATGAAAAAATAGGTTAAGGTTGCCATTGCCTGAAGAGGCAAATCTTAATCAATCTTTTCTAAAAACTCAATTTTATAGTAATTTCCAAGCAAGTAATCGTCTTAAATTGTATTAAAACGAGGCATTAATTTTTTTGTTTAGAAGATTTTGAGAAGGATTTACATAATCATCAGTGCTGTAAAGATGACAAATTTTACTAACCACTAAAAATCATTTCGAGAGTTCGAATCTCTTTCCTCTGTAAATTTTTTATTTTAACAGTTGCCTTTTCCTCCTATTTCAACTAATTTCTTCACAATTCTCTATTCAGTAAGGATTTTTTTATGACAAAAAACGACATAATGACAGTTAAAGAGCTGGCCGACTATTTGAAAATAGCGGAAAAAACAGCTTATCGCTTTGCCTTAGAGAAGAAAATTCCTGGCTTTAAAGTTGGAGCTGCTTGGAGATTCAGAAAGGATGAGATCGATAAGTGGATAAAGATTCAGGAAGAAATTAAATAGATAAAAGACATGAATATTGGGCAAATTGAAGAAAATTTAAGTAATTTGGTAAAAAATTTCTCTAAAGAAAACTTTATCTATGAGCTTCTTCTTGCTTATGGCTTGCCAAAAACAACAATCACTCTTCTAAAAAAAGGCAAACATAATCTCGCTAAAAAATCGGGCCAGATAATCCTTAAGAAAAAGCTCTTTTTTCAAGAGTCGGCAAATCAAGATTTGCATGCGTTAATTGATTCAATTCAAAAAGACGAAGCAACGCACAGGCACAATCCTCGCTTCTTTATTGTCACTGACTACGAGAACATTCTGGCAATCGACACCAAAACAAAAGACACGCTAGATGAAAAAATTGTTAATCTAAACAAGCGTTTCGATTTCTTCTTGCCTTGGGCTGGGATGGAAAAAGCCAATCACAAAAACGAAAATCCGGCAGATGTGAAGGCTGCAGAAAAGATGGCCAAGATTTACGATGAGATTCAAAAAGATAATCAGTTCAACAAAGAAGATTTACATTCTTTAAATACCTTCCTATCGCGCCTGCTTTTTTGTTTTTTTGCCGAAGATACCGGAATTTTTAAAACTAGCGCCTTCACAAATGGCATATCTTCGCACACCCAAACTGATGGCAGTGATTTAGATCAATATCTTAACAGACTATTTGAAGCACTTAACACTCAAAGTCGCGCTAATTGCCCCGATTATTTATCAGAATTTCCTTATGTGAATGGCGGTCTTTTTGACGACAGTTATTTTGCACCAAGATTTTCAGCCAGATCACGAAAAATGATCATCGAATGCGGTGAGTTAGATTGGTCAGCAATCAATCCCGACATTTTTGGATCAATGATTCAAGCCGTTGTTCACACTGACCAACGTGGTTCGATGGGAATGCATTATACTTCAGTACCAAACATAATGAAGGTAATTGAGCCGTTGTTTTTGAATGAGTTAAAAGAAGAGTTTGAGAAAAATTATGATAACGAGAAAAAGTTAAATCAGCTTTTAGTCAGACTTGAAAATTTACGAATTTTTGATCCAGCTTGTGGATCGGGAAATTTTCTTATTATCGCTTATAAAGAAATTAAAAATCTTGAGATCGAGATTTATCAACGAATCCAAAAAATTACCGAAAAGCCATCTTTTGGTTTTTCGCGTGTAAGACTTTCGCAATTTTATGGAATTGAGCTTGATGACTTTGCTTGCGAAGTGGCAACGCTTTCTTTATGGCTTGCCGAGCATCAAATGAATGTGAAGTTCAAAGAAGTTTTTGGACAAGCAAATCCAACATTACCGCTTAAAGAAGGTGGGAAAATTGTTTGTGAAAATGCAACTAGGAGAAATTGGGAAGAGATTTGTCCGAAAGATGAAGGGAAAGAAATTTATATTTTAGGCAATCCACCGTACTTAGGGGCAAGAGTTCAAAACGAAGAGCAAAAACAAGATATGGACTCTGTTTTTGATAAAAAAATACCAAAATTTCGTGATCTTGATTATATTTCTTGTTGGTTTTTCAAGGCTTCAGAATTTATTCAAAACTCTAAATCAAAATTTGCTTTTGTTTCAACAAATTCAATTTGTCAGGGTGATTCAGTAGGTTTGTTATGGCCTTATTTATTCAATCTTGGTGTTGAGATATTTTTTGCCTACACATCTTTTAAATGGCAAAATAATGCCAAGTATAATGCGGGGGTTACTGTCGCTATTATTGGACTTAAGGCAATTAATTTAAAATATCGGAAATTTTTATTTATAGATAACGCAAGAAAAGAAGTGGATAATATAAGCCCTTATCTTGCCTCTGGTGCAAATATTGTTGTTTGCCGCACCAATAAACCAATCTCTAGAAATTTTCCAAAAATGCATTTTGGCAATATGCCAAATGATGGTGGAGGCTTGATTCTGTCAACTGCGGAAAAAGAAATTTTATTGAGACAAAACCCTGAAGCTAAAATATTTGTTAAAGAGTTTCTTGGCTCACAAGAGTTTATTAGAGGTCAAAAAAGATGGTGTTTATGGATTGAGGATAAAGATTTGAGTCAGGCTTTAAAAATTAAGTTTATTAAAGACAGAATTGATCTAGTAAAAAAGCACAGAGAATCTAGTAAGAATCCTGCAACAAAGAATTTAGCATTAAAATCTCACGAGTTTTTTCAATATAAAAATCCCGGAAGTGGCCATCAATTAATTATTCCAAGTGTTTCTTCTGAAAGGAGAGAATATATTCCAATTGGCTATCTTAGTAACAAATGCATTATATCAAATCTTGCTTTTGCCGTTTTTGATGCAGAGCCATGGATTTTCGCGGTTCTGACATCAAAAATACATATGGTTTGGGTTAATGCTGTTGGCGGAAAATTAGAAACTCGAATCAGATATTCTGCTGAAATTTGTTACAACACATTCCCATTCCCAGAAATTAGCGAGAAGCAAAAACAGATTATAACCAGTCATGTTTATAACATTTTAGAAGAGCGCGAAAAACACCCAGAAAAAACAATGGCTGAGCTCTACGATCCAAACAAAATGCCATCTGGCCTCAAAAAAGCTCACCAAGACCTAGATGTTGCAATTGAGCTATGCTACCGCTCAAAACCCTTCACCTCTGATGAAGAAAGGCTTGAACACCTTTTTAAGCTTTATGAGGAAATGACAAACAAAGAAAATAAAGAGGGGTTTAATGAAATATAGCCTCGTTGATCTAGACGAATTATTAAATAACTTACATAGTTCTTACACAAAAGAATATGTTGCCGAGGTTTTGGCTGCTTATCGATCAGGAGCTTATAGAGCCGCAGTTGCTACCATATGGGTCGCTATATGTATCGATATAATTGAGAAAATACGCGAGTTATCTAATTTGGGAGAGAAGTATGCGGAAAAGATTATTGCTGAATTAGATTCAATTGGTCAGGACGATAAAGTAAAAATTCAGAAATTTGAGTCCCAGCTGATTGAACATGCTGCTTCAGAAGAATTTCAATTGATTACTCTTATAGAAAAAGACCATCTAAAAAGAATATATTTGGATAGAAATATTTGCGTACATCCAACTTTTCAAAAGGATGGAAGGCATTTTGAAATAAATTCAGAGTTGGTTAGATCTCATATAATTCAAGCCAGTAATATTTTATTTCTAAACCCTCCGAGAGTTGGTAAATCAAGTATAAAACGTATTTGGGATTTAATTAATGAAAAATCCTTTCCGGAAGACTCGGAGCAGGCATTTCATTTACTTTCTTCAAGTTATTATCTGGGCAAATCAAAAGATGCAGTTTATAGAGATCTATTACTCATAGTCCTCAAAAGGTTCTTTGCTGATAAAGATGCAATCTCTGTTCCTTTAGGAGAGAGAATGTGTATAGCTGTTAATGTTTTGTACAAATTAAAGCCTAGCATTGTTTTGACTGTATTTGGAGAGAGGTTCACCGAACTTTTAGCAATGGCTGATGAGGTTATATTAAAAAGAGTTTTTATTTTACTCAGATTTCTGCATTTTCCTTGGAGTCACATCTCTAGCCCCATTAAAACCCGCATAAAAAACCTTATTCTGACATTATCAGCTGAAGATATCATAAAATATAAGATTCATGAATCGGTTAGAAATATATCGGATTTAGCAATAAATCTGCGAGAGAGAATTGTTTCGCTTGAAGCTTCTGACAAATTAATGGTATTGGCTGGCTCTCCTTCATCTGATTTTAAAGATTTGGCAATTGAGACTTTTATCAATTCAGGTTCTTTTGGTTCTGCTTATGAGAATGGTAAGAAATATTTACTTCCACATGCGGTTCATTTTAATCAAGAAGATTTAAACAAAGTGTTGCAGGGATCCTTAAATAACAAGGCATGGAAAAGCATAAATCAGATTTTGAATGCTGGAGGCATGGAGGAAATTTTGTGTGAGTTATATTCCAAATCTAAAAGAAATATATCGCAGGATAAATTTACAAAAGAATGGGCTGATTTCTGGAATTATTTAGCAAAAGAAGGTTTTGATAAAAGTTATGAGGATTTAGCTAAAAAATTAGCTGCGGATCGGATAATAGAGGCAAATAGCAATATCATCGAGGAAGATGATGAAATACCATTTTAAGTTATGACAAACATAGTAGAAGTTGTTTACAAACAAACTGGCGAAAGCACTAAAATTAACAAGATGGGAATGCGTGAAATGCAAGAGCGCGCATATTCTGTAAGAGATGCTCAATACTTGCTTTTAAAGGCTCCTCCTGCCTCTGGGAAATCTCGCGCTTTGATGTTTTTAGCTTTGGATAAACTTCATAAACAGGGAATTAAAAAAGTTATTGTTGCGGTTCCAGAAAAATCAATTGGTGGATCGTTTGGCAAAACTGATTTGATGTCTCATGGTTTTTTTGCTAATTGGGAGCCTCAAGATGAGTATAATTTATGCACTGCGGGTGGAGATAATAAAAAAGTTGAAGCCTTTATTCGCTTTATGAACTCGGATGCGAGAATTTTAATTTGCACCCATGCAACTTTGCGTTTTGCTTTTGAACAAATTGATGAAATTAAGTTCAATGATTGCCTGCTTGCAATTGATGAGTTTCACCATGTTTCGGCGGATAAAGAAACTAGCCGCTTAGGTGCTTTGCTTCATAGCATAACTGCCAAATCAAATGCTCATATTGTGGCAATGACGGGTTCTTATTTTAGAGGTGATGGGGTTGCGGTTTTGATGCCTGAAGATGAAGAGAAATTTACCAAGATAACTTACAATTATTACGAGCAGTTAAACGGCTATACACATCTTAAATCTCTGGGAATTGGTTATCACTTTTATCAAGGCAAATATACTTCTGCCATTGCCGAAGTTTTGGATACTAACAAAAAAACCATTCTTCACATCCCAAATGTGAATGCTGGTGAATCGACAAAAGATGGTAAGTATCAAGAAGTTGATACTATCCTTGATATGATTGGAGATGTTGAGCGTCAAGATCATCAAACTGGCATCATTTATCTTAAAAGAAAAACCGATGGTAAGATTCTAAAAATCGCCAACCTAGTTGAAGAAAATGATCGGGAAAAAGTTGTGGAATACCTTCGCAACATCAAATGCGAAGATGATATGGATTTGATTATTGCTCTTGGAATGGCAAAGGAAGGTTTCGATTGGCCATATTGTGAACACGCTCTGACAGTCGGATATCGGGGTTCATTAACCGAAGTAATTCAAATTATTGGACGTTGCACCAGGGACAGTAAAAATAAAACTCATGCACAATTTACCAATCTGATAGCGCAGCCTGATGCTACAAATGACCAAGTGACATTTTCGGTTAACAATATGCTTAAGGCTATCACTTGCTCTTTGTTGATGGAGCAAGTTTTGGCGCCGAGCTTTAAGTTCAAAACTAGATTATCCGATGAAGATAAAACTGAAGCGGGTGAGATAAGAATTCGCGGCTTTAAAGAGCCAAGCTCAAAGAGGGTAAAAGATATTATCGAGTCCGATCTAAATGATCTGAAGGCATCGATTCTACAAGATGATCAAATGATAAAAGCTTTGCCGGGAAATGTTGATCCAGAAGTGATCAACAAAGTTATGATCCCAAAAATTATCCAAATCAAATATCCAGATTTAACTGACGCAGAAGTTGAAGAAGTTCGCCAATATGTTGTGGTTGATTCGGTTGTGAAGAATGGAGAGATCAAAGAAACCGGAGATCAAAGATTTATTCGTATGGCGGGGAAATTTATCAACATAGAAGATCTTCACATTGATTTGATTGATACAATCAACCCTTTCCAACAAGCATTTGAAATTCTTTCAAAATCTGTAACAGCAAAAGTTTTTAAAGTTATTCAAGAAGCAATTGAAGCAACTCGTATTCAAATGAGCGATGAAGAAGCTCTTATTCTTTGGCCAAAAATTAAGAGTTTTGTTCAGAATAATAATGGCAAACAGCCAAATATTAATTCGATTGATCCTTTGGAAAGAAGATTGGCTGAGGCTATAGTCTATATTCAGAATCAACGAAGAAAACAGGGCTTGTAAATGGATAAAAAAGATTTGCTCAAACTAATAGAAGATGACGATTTAGGTCTTTTAAACGTTAAGTCAAAACAAGCTGCAACCACAACCGATGAGCGTCTTTTATCTTCATTCCAAGAGATAAATAATTTTGTAAAAGACAATGGTCGTGAGCCAAAGGCTGGGGGCGATATTAATGAGCATCAATTGTATGCTCGTTTGAACGCAATTCGTGAAAATAAAGAAAAAATTCAAGTACTCTCTGGTTTTGATGAGTATAATTTACTTCGCAAGGAAGTGAAAGAAATTAAATCGCTTAAGGATGTTTTTGAAGATGATTATCTGGGAATCTTAGAAAGCGATGCAGATAGTATTTTTAATTTGAAGCATGTTCCAAAAGAAATTGAGATGCCGGATTATATCGCCAATAGAAAACCTTGTAAAAATTTCAAAGAATTTGAGCAAAAATTTATTCAATGCCAAGCAGATTTAAAATCTGAAAAACGCAAACTTTGGCCTTTTAGAAAAGAACAAAATATAGAAAAAGGATCGTTTTTTGTTTTGAAGGGTGTCTTGGTTTATGTAGAAGATGTTGGGGAATTTGAAATAGTGAACGGGAAAAGAAATGCTCGTCTTAGATGCATCTTTGAGAATGGAACTGAATCTGATCTTCTCTTGAGATCGTTAGCTAGAGAGCTTTATAGAGATGGTCGAAGAGTTACCGAGCACGAGGATCATTTATTGGATAACTTTTACAATATTACGGACGAAGATAAAGAGACTGGATACATATATGTGTTGAGATCGCTTAGTGATAAGCAAGAAATAAAATCGATTAAAAATCTTTACAAAATCGGCTTTTCAAAAATTCCAGTGGAAGAGAGAATAAAAAATGCTGCTCTAGAACCAACTTATTTGATGGCACCAGTTTTAATAGTAACAGCTTTTAGATGCTTTAACATGAATCCGCAAAAGCTTGAGCAGTTGTTGCACACATTCTTTGGATCATCTTGTTTAAATGTGGATGTTTTTGATAATGAAGGAAGGCGCCATATTCCTCGTGAATGGTTCATAGCTCCTTTAGAGATTATTGAGCAGGCAATTCATTTTGTGTTAAATGAAGAAATAGTTCATTACCGATATGATTTGGAAAAAGAAGAAATTTCCGGAAGATAAAATTCGGTAATTCCCTAAATTTTTATGAATAATGGAGAAAAAAATGCTAGGAAAATTAGAAAAAGTCGATCTTAAAACCATCTGGGAAAATGAGGCCTATAACTTCACGCCGTGGCTTGCTCAAAAAGAAAATCTAGAGTTGCTGGGAGATGCAATTGGAATTGAGCTAGAATTGGAAGCTCAAGAGAAAAATGTTGGTCCGTTTAGAGCGGATATTTTGTGTAAAAACACGAGTGATGAAAGTTTGATTTTAATCGAGAATCAACTTGAAAGAACTGATCATAAACATCTAGGCCAGCTTTTAACTTATGCGGCAGGGTTACAGTCAGTTGTGATTGTGTGGGTGGCTTCAAAATTTACCGAAGAGCATCGCAAAGCGCTTGATTGGTTGAATGACATCACCGATGAGAGATTTAGCTTTTTTGGATTGGAGGTTGAGTTGTGGAAAATTGGTAATTCTCCAGCAGCGCCAAAATTTAATATCGTTTCTCAACCTAATAACTGGAGTAAAACTGTTGCTAGGGCAGCAAAGAATCTCGATAGCCAAGAAACCAGCGAAACCAAGGGTTTGCAATATCGCTACTGGCAAAATTTTATTTCTTATCTTGAAAATTCTTCATCAAAACTTCGTCCGCAAGCACCAAGCCCAAAACATTGGTTAACTTTTTCTATTGGGCGCAGTGGTTTTCATGTAAACGCGCTTTTAAATACTGTTACAAATAGAATTGGTGTTGAATTAGTGATTGCTGATAAAGATGGGGAAAAGTCGTTCTATCATCTTCTTGCGAAGTATAAGGAGGCAATTGAAAGGGAAATGGGAAGTGATTTGGAATGGAGGGAAAATCCAGAGAAGAACAGATCGAGCATTCTTTTATTTTTTAGCGCCGATCCATCTGAAGAACAAAAGTGGGCTTCTCAAAATGATTGGCTAAAAAATACTTTGGAAAAATTTGACTCTGTTTTTAGGCAGAGAATTAAAAATTTGAATATTTCAGCTTAGTTACTGCCTTTTAGCTTTAACAAAAATTTTTAAGTTTTTGTTTTTCGATTCAAAACTTCCAACAAAGTAATCAAATTCCTGATCAGATTTTCTTTTTGTTGTTGTTAAAGAGAAGCCACCAATCACTTCGCAATACCATTTGTTATTATTTTCGCTCTTTTTCGAATCTGCTAAAAAAGATGGAAATAATTCTGCAAAAATTTGTGATAATTTAACAAGCTCTTCATCACTGCATTTTTCGTTGCGAGCGTCTTCAACAAAACCGGTAATAATCATGTTGTTCATATGGTGATTTTTATTGGTTAAAGCATTCAGGTTCGATCAGGTTCAAATCTTGCATATCATTTAAAAACTTCTGAGCATAACGGATGGTGTTTTCTGTTCTGAATTTTACAGGTTCGTTTTGTAAATATTTGTAATAGTTGGATTTTTTGAAATATTCCCAAGCGTTACCTTTGGTTAAATTTTCATAAGAATTTTTGATTAATTCTTCTTTGATTTGGTTTTCAAAATTTTGCATTTTCCTCCTTGTTGTTGATTGAGTCGCCACATGGCTTGAACCCAATGAACGCTTCGTTTAAAACAGTTATCAAGTAGAATAATCAACTATCTTCACTTAGTGCAGCGCTCTTCAAATTCTTGGTTAAAATTGTCGATTTGGCGGAGGGTTTCTTCGGACATCGTGTCGTATTCTTCTTGACTCAAAGTGATGGGTTTTGCCCACAAACAGAAGCTATTTGCGGATGTATTTTTGCATCCGCTTTCTAACAGTAGAAATATCGTCACCACGGCGATTTTCTTGGCGTTTTTTGGATTCAATTGCATCAGTAAAATCTTCTTCGAGCTGTTTGGTTTTTTGGGATTTTTTGCCGTAAAAATTGCCTAATGTAAAAATGGCAATCATCGCACCAGCGATTGCTGAGAGGCGCGCCAGTAAGTTTGTGATCATTTTTTGCCTTGCCTTAAAAGTTCGAGTAATCCTGAGCCAATCAAAGCTGCGCCAACATAAATCAAGCTGTCTACGGAACTATCGAGCTTGTCAAAAGGTGTTGCTGTGATGTGACATAATCCATAAAGAAACAAAATCAGTTTCATCAGCGAGCCGGCTACCAAACAAAAAGCTCCAGCAAGTCTCTTTGATGATTTATTGCCGTTAAAATCTTCTAAAAATTTGCAAGCCATGTTAGTCGGTTACTAATTCAAAATGTGGTAAGTCGTAAAAGTTTTGATCTTTCAAATCGTTGTCAGAATCCCAATCGCCGCCCCAACGGATTTTTATATTTAACATCTGAGCAATTCCCTGAACTCTGCCGGCGAAGTGGTAAAAACGATTTTTGTCATTCCAATCAACTGGCCATGGCGCAACATCAACTGCGAGCGATGGTGTTTTGTTATGCATGCCACCTGATTTTATTTTTGATTTGCCAGCGTTGAATGCTTTGAGTTGATCTTCGTCAGATCTGTGTCCTTCAATAATGGTGCAGTCGTAATGCTTGATCACCTCACCAAATAATTTTTGTAAGTCAGGATGGCAGGTGGCGAGTTTTTCCAATGACGTTTTTCC